>UEXM01000216.1_pt1 | contig 64217 bp, 76 predicted proteins | sample 1796661 | NCBI WGS metagenome assembly UEXM01 (sample SAMEA4772469, study PRJEB27181) | metagenome | reverse complement strand
TCATGAATTCAGCACAAGAATCTAAGAACGAGCTTGAAGCGGCCATCCGCTACGCAGAGAACGCTATATCATCAGCAAACCAAACCATCGAATCTATGGCTACATACCAAGAGCAGACAGGTCGTGAGGCCGCGCTTCAAGAGGAGCGGGAGATGCTAGAGAAAAACGTCAAGTACTTGCGTGACGAGAACGAACGGCTGAAGCGTGATGTCGAGTTCTACACCAAGGAGTACAACAAGTTGGTACAACAGAAAGAAGCATCAAGCGGACCATGCGGATGCCAAGCATACCGCGACCTCGAAGAGGCGCGTGGACGTGCAGAGGGTGAGGTAGAACTGCTTCAGCGCACCATCAGCGACCTCAAAGAACGCTACTCGATTATGGACATCAATAAGGAGCAATCCATGCCTGTCATCCCCAAGGCCGTAGCCATCGCCATCTTCCGTGAAGGTGTGCAACATGGAGTAGAGGCGGCATGCACGGAGCTTGAAGAAGCAGCTGACATCAGCATCGAAGAGAACGAATACTGCGGAGACTTCGAGGTATCGTTCAGCAAGTATATCGACCTATCTGACCACGTCGATACCGACTGGATGCGTGGCAAGTGCGGGGACTACACCGAAGAGAGCGCCATTGACGCACTCAAGAACCTGTGTGCTGACAAGGAGTTCGAATGCCGTATCCACGGAGTAGATGACCAAGGAGACGATAGCGTTAGCGCTTGAGGATGCCTGTGGTAACCGACGCCTTGCGGCCAAGCGACTCGGCATAACCGAGAGACACCTTTACAGATTATTAAAAAAGCAAAAGATTAAATAAGTTAAAACTATGAAACCAGTAAATGCAAAGAGTTTATTTCACGTGCTTTGCACGACGCTTGAGAAGTTAGATAGGTACGAAATCGACGTGGCGCAGGCTAACGCAGTGTCCAAGGTGGTCGGTCAGTGTGCCAACCTCTTGAACTACGAGCTTAAGCGTGCGGCACTGATGAGTAGTCCAGAGTTCAAGCAAGAGCATAGAAACTTGGAGAGCAAGAGCTTCGATAGCTTACCAGAATGATGTGCGAAGACGATATCGACAGAGAGAACCTGAATTGGTATCTCGAATCAGAACGACTCATCAAGTGCAGAAAGTATCGAGAGCTTTACAGCTTCTACGAGAGAAGGCATAATGAGCAGAAACTCGACGGGTGTTGGGAGGAGTGGGCAATCTCTTCCCTTCACCGCGTGCTTGAGAAAAGGGTTAAGCTTCTGAAAAAAGTTGCCACTATATGTAGGAACAACGCGATTGAAGAGCTGCCAAAGCACAAGCGTAGCATGTTTCTTAATGGCAAAATCAAGAACATGTGGAAGTACATGTTCGATCTCGGAGAGGCATGCACCATTCACTTACTCAACTATCCAGTGTACAGACTTAACATCAGGAGAACCAAGAACATGTACAGCCGAAAAGAGAGGTCTTTTATGAACAAGTGGGGACTCATGTACATGCCCTCATGGTTAGAGGCCGACGAATCCATAGTCCTGTGGAAGAAGAAGCCACACTCATCTGGAATCCTTTGGCAATACCTGGGGAAGGATGGTAAATACAGCACATACAATGAATGGAAGTACGAATTCCTACCTACTCACTACAAAATGATATACAATGTTGACTAACGAATACATGCAGGAGCTTGAGCGTCGCATTGACAACATGATGCAGAGGTACGAGCTTTACCGCATCCCACAAGACCGCATGATACTTGAATGCATGGTCAGAGACTACGAAGCAAAACAAAGACTACGAATACAAAATGAAAAGATTTAGAGTAAGATTCCATTTAGCCAAGGGTAAGAACTACATGCACTGGCAGGTGGTGGACAAGAAGAACGGCCACTATCGAGACTACTACGACCCCGAGCAGTGCAACATCAAGATGTACAACTGCAAACTTGGCAACCAGGTAGCTACCGCTCGGAAGATATTTGACGGAGCCAACAAGACGGTGTGTGCATGGGTGGACTGCGACAACCTCGACATCGAGTACCGCAAGAGCCCTACGTTCAAGGACGTCGGAGAGGACACGCTGACGCAGTACAAGTACAACCCGCGCAAGAATCCGCACTGGTTCACAGACACGGACTTCAATGTAGACGGCAAGACATTCTTAAAGTTAACCACATCAAAAGCCAAGATATATGGGTAATAAAACTAGACAGGGGACTAAGCAGATGTCCGAAGTTCTCGGCAACGACGAGCTACGATCCCCGCGCCACCGAAGGCGTAAGATGGAGAGACTAATCAAAAAATTGTTGAAACAGAAAAATACCGAAGCCAATGACTAACGACGAAGGATTCCGATTCCTTACCAAACCACTAACTCAAGAGAAGGTCAACTCCTTCCTTGACGAGTACCTGCCAGACAGCGTGAGGCCAGCAATGGTTGCCCGCAAGATTATCCTCGTTGACATACGCGAGTATGGCCTCGAAGCGTGGGCCTTTATGAACCCTGACCTTGTCGTTGACAACTTCAAGGAGGCGGTAGAAGAACTCAACTCAGAGATTGTGTCAGACATTGAGGCCATGCTTGAGCAGGAGGACATGCTTGACAACCTCGGCATTGAGCAAGAGAACCGCCTAGATAATGCAACAACCTTTCGCAACTTCTCTGGTCGCGTGGTTGAGCTGTTCGACGTGCTGAGCGAGTACTTCGCTGCACAGCACTTCATCAAAGAAACCATCAAAGAACACACATGAGTCAAAAACAAAAAATAGAGACACTGCTTCGCGGCACTCGTATTAGATTCGAGTCTGAGACAGGTGAAGTCATTGAGGACAACTCTCGACTCAGATACTTCGTGGAGAGCAGGGCCGCTCTTGGCAACGCCATGCGTCCATACGCCACGCTTGCACAAATAGGCAGTCTGTTCAATAAAGACCACTCAACCTTTGTGCATCACAGCAAAGAGCATGGCGGTCTTATGCTCCACTCCCCCGACTATTTACGTAAGTACTCACTTGCCACTAGAATAGTCATGGATCTTTCGGAAGAAATGGATATTAAGCCCATATCCACAAAACTGACATCTCATGACAGGCTAATCGAGGTTCAGAAAAGCATAAAGTTGTTAATGGAAATGGAGGAAAAGCTCAAGGATGAGCTTGGATATCAAATGCCTTCTGCTTAATTTGCACATTCAATTCAATTCACTATCATCATGTCTAACTACAAGTTCAAGACCACGAACATCCGTGGCAAGCAGTACGTTGAGGTCAATGAGCGCATCAAGTTCTTCCGCCAGGAGGAGCGCTACATGAACTGGACGATAGCCACAGACTTTCCTGTCCTCGACGGAGAGAGCTGTGTATGCAAATGCACCATCGCTGACGAATCTCAGCGAGTGGTAGCTACGGGTCACGCTCACGAGGAGCGCGGCTCATCCAACATAAACAAGACAAGTTATGTCGAAAACTGTGAAACCTCAGCCGTTGGTCGAGCCCTCGCTATGCTTGCAATCGGAATCGACACGTCTATTGCGTCAGCTAATGAAGTCGAAGAAGCCATTGCCAAACAGCAAGCCGTCATTGAGAACCCTCACGTTCAAAAGCTTAGCAAGGCGCTCGATGCGCCAGTAGAGAACATCATGGACAAGGCGGTGGGGTACATCAAGTCCCAGACAGACAAGCAGAAGGCCTTCAGCGCCATCACCAAGAAGTATGGTGACCAGCTCACTGAGAAGCAGGTTGCTGGACTCAAAAAATTCGTACGATGAAAAACGCACTTTTAATAGCATCCTTTGTGTCGATGGCAATCTCGTTGACGCTATGGTTTACGGGAAGTCAAATGGCTGGACTCTATGTCGGCATCTGGTGCCCCACCATTCTTGGCCTTAATTCATTTCTTAACAAGTCATGACTCCAGGCATAAGGCATCAGCTCAACGAGGCCATAGACAAGCGCCTAAAAGACGAGCATGCAATTCTTTACGACTACTACAGGCGCAAGCTCGGGTCTAACAAGGACGCGAGATCGGCTCTGTCTAAGCACATGGAATGGCATGACTTGGGATGGGCAAGGCAAGTTCTTAAAAGCACAAGACACTGGAACAACCTAGATAATGAGAGATAAATTAACTGCAGCAACTGGTAAGCCACACCTGTCTTACTCCTCACTCAAGCATGCACTTGGAGACATGCGTCTTTGGGAGATGTACATGAAGGGGCAGCTCAAGAAAGAGTCAGAAGCACTAACCTTTGGGAGCTTGTACGATATGCTCCTTTTTGAACCAGAGAAAGCACATGACACATATCATGTTTTGGACGATATGGATATCGTCAGTAGCATTGGTGGTAAGTTCCCCCGTAATACTAAGCGCTATCGAGAGTGGAAAAAGGAAGAAGCGGAAAAGCACATGGGGAAAACAATCGTCGGACAAAAAGATTGGAAGCAGGCAGAAGAGATGATCCAGCGCCTGAAGGACTGCGGCCTGTATGACAAGCGTTTTGCAGGCGGTAAGTTTCAGGTGGAGTTCAACGTAGACATTGACGGGGTACCGCTTAAAGGATTCCTCGACTGCCTACAAGATGGTCAGTTCATCGTTGACTCCAAGTCCTCACGATCGATCGACAAGTTCAGGTATGACGTCAACAGCTTCTGCTATGACATCCAGGCGTACATCTACTGCAAGGTATTTGATCTAAAAGAATACTACTGGGTGGTGCAGGAGAAAGCGTACCCGTTCTATCCCGCCGACGTCAAGTGCTCTGATGAGACTTTGTTCAAGGGCGAGATGAAGTTCCACCAAGCGTTAGAAAACATTAAAAACTACTTAGATGACCCCAACCCCACTGAAAGATTCTTTGCCGAGTTTACAGTATAGAATACTTAGATGGTCTATCTTGGCCATCGTCTTTTACAATTTCCATATTCATTTTTCAAATTTCATTACATCATGAGCGATACAAGCTATGATTCCGTACTCGTAGGGTACACCGAAGAGCCTCGTATGTACGAGGGACAACTCTCAAGCTGGTCCGTGAAGCTTAAAGACACGGAGCTCAAAGAAATGCTGGAGAAGTACACCACCACTAAAAATGCCGAAGGGCAGGGTGGTAACGTATACCTCAAGCTATTCATGTCTAAGAATGGTAAGCCATGCTGCAGCGTGTTCGATCCGAACAGCGAGGCAGCCAAGCAGAAGCGTGTTGAGCGCAAGCAGAAGGCTGAAACAAGTGACCTGCCGTTCTAAGGCTCCCATATACTATATGACCGCTCGTGTGGCCTTCAAAAAGAAAAAGAAGGTCACCGAGCGTGTCGTATGGGTGGTATCTGTATTCGATACTCCACACCAGATCTCCGCTCACGACACCAAGACCATGAAGAGGTTAGGTGAGGAGCTGTACGGGAAGAACGCAAAGGCTGATAAGCAGATTATCATCCGAGAGATACTTACAAAGAAATTTATTTCATACTCTAATTTAAGCTTGGATGAACACAAGACAGAAAATTAAATTGAAGTGCAAGAAGTTAGAGGACTTACTGCTTCAAAAGAATGCGAAGTATGGGGATGCGGCCTTGGAGCCACTCAACATATTCTCGCAGGTAAACGCAGTGTCAAGTATCAAAGCAAGAATTGATGACAAACTCAAGCGCATCAAGAACTCAGGTCCGATCGACGACACAGAAGACACCCTGCAAGACCTGGCAGGATACATGATTCTCTTAATGATTGCCAAAGACAATGCAAGTAACGATATTCAAAGACGTATTCGACAAGACAACACCTCATCACATTCCACTACAGTTAGCTCTGGAGAGGATTCGAGATGGGAAGTCGAGTACACTAGTAGCTGATGTTAGGACTGGTGACAAAGAGAAGAAAAAGGCGCTCCCCGTTGTTTGTTTCAGCGGGGAGTTTTCGTCGCGTGCCGATGACGCGCTCTTCGAGCATTCGGGATTTATTGTTTTGGACTTTGACCACGTTGACGTTAACGCGACCAAGACGGCCCTTGCAACGGATGATTTCATTCATTCATGCTGGACTTCGCCTAGCGGAGAGGGGGTCAAGGCACTGGTCCAGATCACCAATCCAGAGCGGCACAGGGATCACTTTAGAGCCCTCATCAAGTACTTCGATAGAACACACGGCCTTGGGCTAGACGAGTCAGGTGTTAATGAGTCACGAGCCTGTTGGGAGTCGCATGACCCAGACATCATCATCAAGGACGAGAACAAGAAGTTTGGGGCGTTCACCACAGAGCGAGCCGAGGCTCAGGTGCCCACCAACGAAGCGTACGACTACACCGACTACATGAAGCTCAACCTGGCCGCGCGAATGATTCGCAACGCCGAGGACGGGGACAAACACAGAAAGCTCTTCGATGCGGCTAGACTATGCGGCGGATACATCGGGGCAGGGAAGATGGAGGAGGACGAGGCGGTACGTATCCTATTCAGGGAGATCTCCAAGAGAGACATCGACTCGCCAGAGATGGCTAAGCTTACGATCCGCGATGGCATTGAGAATGGTAAGGTTATGCCCATACGTGACCTCATCGATGAAGAGAAGAACGTCAAGCGCGAGATGCTTATCAACGACGGGGACATGTCCTTCGTGTCGTCCGACGACGAGGACTTCCGCTGGATCGACGACTACTCTCAGGGCAAGATTGAGATTGGCCTTGACACAGGGGACACCGCCCTCGACGAATACTTCCGATACAAGAAGGAGTTCGTCATCATCAATGGGCACTCCAACGTGGGTAAGACCACCACAGCCCTGTACCTTATCGCCAATGCTTCGATTAGGCACGGGTGGAAATGGATTATATACTCCAGTGAGAACAGGACCGCATCCGTAAAGATGCAGCTCATGCAGTTCGCTATGGACAAGAAAGTCGCAGACATGAACTACTTCGAGCGCAAGAAGGCATACGCCTGGGTGCAGGAGCATTTCGTGGTTATCAGCAACGAGAGCGTGTACTCCTACTCAGATATCATTGTCTTCATGGAGAAGATCATGCGACAGCAAGAGGTCGATGCGGTATTTATTGACCCGTACAACAGCCTCAAGCTGGATATGCGCAACACATCCATCGGTGTACACGACTACCACTACGAGGCCGCGTCGGAGTTCTTGACGTTTAGCAAGTCCAACAACGTGGCCGTATGGTTGAATATGCACGCTGTCACTGAGGCGCAGCGCCGTAAGGGTGCTGACGGGCTACCTGTTGCCCCGTACGCCGAGGATACAGAGGGCGGTGGAAAGTTCGTAAACAGAGCGGATTGCTTCATGACGATTCACCGAAAGGTTCAATCGGCAGATCATAACATCCGTAAGCTGAGCGAGTTACACGTACGAAAGGTGCGCGAGACAGAGACAGGCGGTAGGCCTACACCGCTGGACGAGCCGTACAAGCTTGTCATGAATCTTTCCCACACAGGCTTTTTCTCGTGGGCAAGACAACGCCCTCTGTTCGAGTCGATTAAGTTTGAAGAGAAGGGTACAATGCCTGTCTTCACGAATTTCTTATCCACAGGAGTTGATTCTTCAGAAAATTCAGTGTAACTTCCCAATGTGAAGCGACAAACGAAAACGCCTCGTAAGCGTACACGCAAAAAAAAACAGCTCGGACGGTATAAGAGCTCGATTGAAAAGTATTGCGCGGATCAGTTACGTGAATACGGGCTAGATTTTGATTATGAAGAACACAAGTTCGAATTGATGGACCGATTCAGGTTCCCGAACAAGTACTTCAAGATGACGTCAAAGGGGAAGGACATGGCAGATAGAACAGGATCTGTCGTCCTCCCCATTACGTATACCCCTGATTTTGTGGGGAAGAACCACAAGTGGATCATAGAAACAAAGGGGTATCTACCGTCTCACCATGACTTTATGATGCGATGGAAGCTTTTTTTGCGTCATTTAGTTGGTGTTCAATCAACTTACATAGTATTTTTAGCGAAGAACAGCAGACAGGTGGATCATGCTGTACAGGAAATCTTAAAATCTATCAAGGATGGAGATATTTGAGCTGAGTAGATTGATACATGGTTCTTGCGATCGCATTCATCAGGCAGCTACTCATCTCTATGAGAGCATACATGATGATGGGGTACCGACTCACAACCAAGAGGGTATAGAGAGTCTTATCAAAGACTTTCGTGAGTGGGTGAATCATGAGATCGACACGATCAGGACGGCTGCCTCGGAATACAGGGAGGATTTTGATGAACAATCGTAGGCGGTACTCTAGCACCACGGGCAGAGTGGCCGAGGTTAGATTCGCACGGGCCGCTAGAAATAAGGGCCTGCTTGTAGGTCATGCCAAAAAAGAGGATGACATTCACAAGCACATAGACTACTGGCTTGCTATGAATAGAGACGGTAAGCGATGGGGTGTTGACGTAAAGGGCAACAACCTACCCGACGAGATATGGGTGGAGTTCAAGAACGTGAACGGAGATCCAGGGTGGATGTACGGGGAGGCCACGATTATTGCATTCGATATGCCAGAGGAGGGTGGGTTCTCTATTGTTGACCGTGAGGAGCTCGCCTTCTTTTGCGAGAAGCATGTGCTTGACGAGAAGGTGTCTGACAAGAGATATGCCTACCTTAAAAAGTATACCCGAAGAGATAGGCAGGATGTCATCACGATGCTTAAGTTGCACGATATCAAGGCGTTGATGTCATACCGAGTCTGGAAGTACGATCAAAGATATTGACTATCTTTATCGGTCCATGAAAACTAACAAGCACAAGAGATTGAAGCGTAAAATCGACGCCCTTCTAGAGCAGAACGCCAAGTACCAGGCGGCTAATGTATGCGTGACGAACACGCCTGAGCAGCAGAAAGAGATCAACGATCACTGCAACGAGAAGTTCATAGACCCGATCGAGGATATTGATCCTGAGTGGTTCGGGATCATCAAGAAGCAGAGCGATTAAACCCAGTTGTTAGAGCCTAGGAGAACGAAGCGTGTGCCAGTGTACATTAGGGTGTACCATTGGCCTATTTTAAGCCCAACTGAATCTAAATTAAGAACGTCAGCGTATACGTACGGGGGCTGATCGCGAAACAAGCCTCTGCTGTGTGGCTTATCTTCTGTTCCAGGAAAATCGTATGGATAAACCGAATGAAGATCATTAGTTCTTTCAGGATCTGTATCATCCGAGGATTGCTTAAAATTCTTTGCTGCAATGCATATAATCGCGCCTGGTGTGGGAAGATTTTTTAAGGGTAGGGGCACGTATCCGAGAAAAGATTCTGGACCAGTGCGGATACCAAGAGAGTAAATAAAGTAACTTCTAACGTCAAGCGAAAAGCTGCTCGCTGAATAAGGTACCGCGTCTATACTATCAAGAAACCCCGATGGCAAGTCTGAGTCTTTTAAGTCAATTAAAATCTGATCCGTGATCCCGTCCTTGCCCCCAGAAATAACAAGGTTAATAACCTTGCTATCAGAAACTTTCTTTCGAATACTGATGGATTGGTCTTCGTTTCTGTAAAAATTAAAAGAACTACTACTAACATCGCTTTCGTCCAACGTCATCTCTAGGTCTACAAAACTTATCGTCTTGAGACCATTCCCGCATACAGGATATACGTGTTCTCTTGCCATTAGTACCAGTTGTTAGATCCCATGACTACCCATCGGGTGCCAGTGAACATGAGCGTAACCCATTTACCCTCGTTTATATATTGAGCGTATCCGTGGAAACCACCAAGTCTGCCGAATGGGTAGTTAAATCCAAATCCATCATCTCCACTAACTCCGCCAAACAAATGATTAAATGCCTGGTTGTAAATTCTACCGTCGTTGTCAAAGACTTCGTCCAGCCTTTTTACGGCTATGCACGCTATTTGACCTGCCTCTAATTTTCCGTAATCTCTACCTTCTTTCAGAGGATTTATTGCAAGGGAATCAGTACCAAACGACTCTTCTAGACCAAGCTGCAACGTAAGGAATGAACTCGATTGGAGAGTCCCTCCGTCAAAGGATGTGTCGGGAAGATCTATTAACGTTTCGCCTTCTGACAGAGTCACTGAAACGCTTCTAATAACAGAGGGGTCGCTCGTGACATAATTTATAATACGCCTATTCCCTGAAATATACTGTCTATTCTCAATCTGTAAGTCTAGCGGGTTGTTATCCCACTCAACCTTTTCGAAAGAGTTTTTGGAAACTGGATATGTATGACTCCTTGCCACAACTTACGTTGTTGCAGTCAATCCAATCGGCACCCAGTTCTCTCCGTTCCAGAAGCATGTGAACACAGAGGCTTCAGTGCCCCCCGCGTACTGAAGCTCGACCTCTCTAAAGTCAGCGTCGTTATCGAATGGTCCGTACTGATCAGTAGAGTCCCCAAGGACTACGATGCAAGAGAAACTTCCAGCGTCCTTACCGACCTCGACCATGATCCCAGGAGTCTCTGGCTTGCCGAGCTTGATCTTTACAGCTCCTGCGGGGTCTGGCTGAATGAGGACTCTGCTTGTCTTCTTGTTCCATTCCTTGTCTGTACCATCAGAATCAATGACCTGAACTGGCTCTTTGTCGTCCACAAACAATGGAAAGACATTCTTTTTGTAGTGTGGTAGTGGCATGATGCAAATATAATGTATTGTGTTTAGTACCAGTTGTTAGAGCCGAGGAACACAAAGCGCGTACCAATCCACATGTATGTGGCCCACTCCCCGTCCTCTATGACCGCACCGTCAAGTTTGTTTGAAGCAAGCGCCGCTGTATCGTCTTTAAACGGAGCGTTGTTTTTGGGGTCCTGGTATGAAAATAAAAGCCACAGAAACAAAGACGTTGAGCCACTCCACGCAGCGTCGCTGTTCTTCTTTCTCCCTATGCATATAATTGAGCCAGGAATAGGCGCCAAATCTTTTTTTTGTTCGTTGTTTATGTCGAGCCATAGGTCTACATAACTAATGTTATTAAGTTCCTGATAGGCGAAAATCGGGGATGCAAATTCTTGCCCATTGACTACAACAAGATCTGTTTCAGGGGCCTCTGTGTGGTCAATTAAATACTCCGTCTTGTTTTTTGAGAGAAAAAAAACTTGATTTAAGTAATTACCGTTGGTGTGTTCAGTAAATACGACATCTGGGTCTTCAGTTTCTCGGTAAATTATGGGCCCAGAAGAACGATATTTACCTCCTTCTTTCTTATCCTTAGCGATATATGTCTTACTTCCTCCGCTTTGACATACAGGAAATACGTTTTCTCTTGCCATATTATTGCATCATTTACAATCCTTTTGACGCAGCTCATCGACAAGCACCTGAAGCTGGTCTATGTCTCTTTCTAGGTGATTCAACCTAAGGTTCTGCTCAGCGTCATCAGGAAGACTACCCATTTCCCCCCTTGGCCACTTGATCCTGAACTCTGAGTTGAGTTCGATCTCTTGATTGTGGCGCATGGTTTCTATCTCAAGCTGAGACAGTGCAGACATCAGGGTAAAGTATAGCGTAACTGCAGCTCCAACTCCAACGACAATCTGTACGAGCCACTTAATGTTGATTCCAAGATCTGTATTGTCGTCAATCTTCATTCGTTTACATCTACAATTTCGCTACCAACGTGTCTATGAGAATGCTTCATAGTTGGGCCCAGCAGTGGGTGTTGTGATAAGCTACTATGGGCAGCGTGTACACAGTACGGACAGTTTTCTTCGTACACCTTGGATAATGTCTCCCGCATAGATTCCGTTTGGATTCTTACCTCAACTATATCCTTTTGGATCTCCAGCGTAGAGTTTAGAATCCAACCACAGACACCCAAAAGAAGGGTTCCAGCAAGTCCTGTAACAATCTTAGAGTCTATATTCATTGCATCTGATTCTTGGCCAGAAGAACCTTGATCTCCTGGATGTCCTTTATCATTTGCTTTACGTCAGCCTTAAACTCAGCGCTGTCGGCTTCTAGTGCATGCACCCTTGAGCTGAGCTTATTGTAGTCAGACTGAAATTTAATCCACCCCATTACCAAGGCCCCTGCCACTGTTAAAAATTCAAAATGAGTCAAGTTGTCTATCATGTCTCTATTATTGAGTAAGTCTTCCTGCGTATTTTTTTGCAAGCTCATTGGCATAGAGTCGTTTTACACTGAGCTTATCGCCCACGTTACCGCCCTGAACTTCGTAGTATTTACCGCGCGAGTCCGTACCAGACCCCACGATGATGTCGGAGTGAGATCCATACCCTTCCTCTTGACCAAACTCCCCCTTACCTTTGGCGTCTTTTTTAAACTGCTTATAGGTCTGAGGCCCGAGGGGATTGCCCTGACCATCCACCCTGCCTTTAAAAAGGATATCCCCTGGTTTGAAATCAGTCCTTTTAGATATCTTGTCCGACTCGTAGTTGCCCTCACCCTGAAATCCCCTTCTTATATAGTCAGAGTGTCTAGCGCTTTTTTGAAATGACGGGTCAAAGGCTGACGCGAGGTCACTTACCGTAGCAGCAGACCATGCATACTTAGATGCATTCTGACCTCCCTCAGGATTAAACCCAACAGAAGGAAAAAGCTCTTCCTCAATAAACGATGCAGCCTGCGGGTCAGCCTCTGTCATAAGGGTTGGATCTACCAAGCCCTCCTTAGCGAGCTGAGGATCAATGAATCTATTCTGCATATTGGCTGCTGCCGCCGAAAGGTTCCATTCTCTCTGCTCTCTTTCGGACTGAGGCTCCATGTTTGAATCCTCATTCCTGCGCTTCTTTCGGCGTGGCAACTTTGTATCGTCTGATATAATCCTCATTTTCTGGACTTCTCGATCGTCCTTCCTGCGAAGTATGCGCCGAAAGCGGTGAGCATCAAGATTTCAAGCAAAGATACGTACGAATCTTTCACGTTGAATGGCCATGAATCCATGCTGTCTGCAACCATTGTAGCCATGAACATAACCATAAGGCAGATAAGCGTCACTGGCCTGATGTACTTGGCCAGCTTTACATCGCTGCTCATATCGGCCTTCCACCTCTCCGTTACATTATTCTGGAACTGCACTTCAGCATCCACTATAGCCTTAGCCTCAGCAGGATCAACACCAGGCTCCTTATCCAGTAAATTCTTCACAACCCCGAGCGCACCTCTATCAGGAAGTAGATCGCCCACAGTATCTAGAATCTTCGGTGCCTTGTCTCTCAACCAGCCACCGAGCTTAGTATCTCTAATCTTAGTTTTCTTTTCTGACATCGTCGTACATTTTGTTGAACTTCATGATGAGGCCACGCTCCATATCCATAAGCTCTTGAATCCTAATCTGTCTTTCAGCGTAGTCCTTAATGTTTCTGGCGTTTTGCTTGGCCTTTCTGATAAGCTTCATCCGCTTATTTACCGCCTTCAACGCTTTGTCAAGAGTTCCTACGCCTTTGTATCTGTTCTCTCCAAGACGCCTCGCATCAGGGTCCTTCGCCTCTCTCATAAGCTGCTTGATCACCACTTCGCGCTCCTTGAACTTCTCCATATCGTAATACTTGGAGGGCTCGCCGTAAATCTTACGCAAGAGCGGGACATCATTGAACGAGACCTCAAGCTCATCATTCGTGGCTTTAACTACCGCGTCCCTAGCTGTGGATGCGGTCCTGCCCACAAATTGTCCTGCGCCACCAATAAAGTAGTCGAATACGTGCCAAAACTTGTCGGGGTTGATATCTACATCCCCTGGTACCTGAGCAGATCCACCCGTAGCATCGTTCATCCATGTAAAGAAGTCCTGTACGGCACGAGGTGATTTAAACGACATCTGCGACTCTGGCTTAGGAGCGCCGAATGGCAGCTGCTCTGCATACACTGGACCTCCGAAATACGACTCATTCGTAGCTACCTCAATGGCTGGCTTAAGTGCTGTAGGCACGACAGCCTTGGTGCCGTAGGTGAAAAGGTCTCTTGACTGCCCGTAGCTGATCGGGGAGAACGAGCTAAGGAACGAGTTGGCCAAGAACCATCCCGTCTCATCCCAAGACTTAGCCCCTGCCGCAAGATCCACCATCCCTGTACCCAGATTGGCAAACATGTTGAAACCATAAGGAAGCGGTATCTTGAAGTAGTTCTTCCCGTCAAACATAACGACGAGGTTTCTCTCTTTGACGTAGTCTGGAATCTTATCCCAGTACAGGGTGCCATCCTCGTCCTCGTCAGACATGGCTCTACCCACCTGGGCAAGCATCGCTGAGAATACAGTCAGTCCAGCCGCCATCTTCTGTGCGGTGTTAATTCTCTGATACCACTCACGGGATGACCCGTCGGGAGCCTTGGGCGGCTTGAGTGTGACAAGAGATCTACCGAGTCTTGAGGTACCCTGAACCGATGCGTTGAAGAATAGGTAGAGCTGGTTTGCAACTTGACCGTACTCACCGTGCTTGTTAAAGTTCACCGTGATGTTTTTCGCAAACTGTGCGGCCTTGGATCTGCTTATTCCGTTCTCTCTTGCGGCAATATATGACGACAGCCTAATCGCATTCTCAAATGCATCGTTGACCCCCTCCACCATGTCTACTGTGTTCTCCCTCACACCACCAAGCACTTCCTGCGCCCGAGACTTATCTGTTGTGGATCTTTCTAGATCTGCAGCTATCTCCTGGAGGTTCTTCTGATATCCCCATCCAGTCTGCCCGCCGTCCTCAACAAACTCCTGGTAGTACTTACCAATGATTGGATTCTCCTTAAACAGTTTGCCAAGTGAGTTGGGATTAGTCTCTTTGAACAAAGCCTTCATAGATGGCCCAACCATCCTTGCCATGTCGCCCATAACCTGTGCCCCAAGTATCTGACCGCCTTCAATCTCAGACTCAGCAGCTGCATTGAAAAGTGCAGACTGGATATCCCTTGAGAAGTTGGAGATTACAAATTCGGGGTTAAGCGTTGTAAATGAGCGTCTTAGCCAGTTGTTGAGAGGCGAAAGCACCTTGGCCAACCACACCGTCTTCGGGATGTTCATGTTCTTTAACGTCTCAGCGTGCTGAGGCTCAGTGAACTTGATGAACTCCTGCCTGCCACCAATTCTCACTGGCACAACAGACGGGTCTCCGAACTTAGCGTCCTCAACGATCTCCCAGATTGCTGGGTTTGGATTGTTTGTAATGAGGGTGTGAAGCGTTCCAAGCGCCTCGTTCTTTCTGGCCTGGATCTTTACGGCAGAGTTTTGCGCAATGATCTGAGCCACGAGGTTGTCCGCCTTGCTCTTTCTACCCGCAGCCCTCTTGGTCATAGGGCCTCGTACCTGCATACCAGCACCGCCTGTTGGGTAGGCGGTCTTATCACTGCTGAACTCGTCAGTAGCAATACCCGAAAGCGGTACGTAGTTCTCGAACAGGCTCTCCCACGCATCAACAGTCTCGGCTGTCTCCAGCCCAAACTCTACCATCGTGCTTCTAGTGTCCTGTTGAATCTCTCTTACGATCTTCAGGGCGCTGTCTAAGGCAGCCCTCTTGCCCTCAGAGATCCCGTCAAGGATTGCCGAGGCCTCTGCATTCGACATACCACTGCCGTTCTCAACACCGTCTCTTTCAAAGATGACGTCGTTCCTTTCCTTGGCGTGGAGAGCGTAGAGGTAATCGGTAAGCTCACCCACGTTGACCCCGTTGGCCTTTATGTTGTCTGTGAGCCTTTCGATCTTTTGATCAAGCTTCTTGAGGTCGCTCGCTGTCTTGCCATACATGAGCTCCTCGGCCATCTTGAAGTCCTCGTCCTCTCTCACGGCTTTGCCCAAGAATGTCTCTACATCCTCCTGCAAGCCCATGATGTCGCTGTACTTATCCTGCAGCCTGCGAATCCACTTGGCTTTAAATCTACCAAATCTGGTCTGATCTCTCTGCTGGAACTGACCGTCAGGTCTTCCTGGAGTCGGTGCATCCTCAGCCCTAGACTCAAAGACACTTCCCTCTCTAGACTCCATAGCATTCATAGCAATGTCCGTCGTGGCGGATGGTCTCTGAACTGCTGACTTGCTACCCATGTAGATGTCCTCCTCCATCGCCCCTACGTCTCCGTAGTTGATATTGACGACACCCTTGAACACATTCTTGGCGGCCTGATTGGACACCTTCTCCCTGACCTTGGCCTCGAAGTCTTTCATTGGCCCCTCGGCATCTCTTGTAGCCGCAGCCACAGCTGAACTCAAGCGGCGACGGCGTGCTGGCACGCGAGTCTTCTCACCAGTCTCTGGATCTGTAACCTCCCTTGTACCCATGGCCATGGAGTAGTCTGGCATGATATCCTCAAGTCTGTACTGCCTCTCGGCAAGACGGTGGCCCTCAAACTGATTGTCAAATCCAGGCTCAACCACAATCGCACCAGCGAACGGATCTCCTGGAACCTCAACAATATCAAAGCCCTTGACCTGGCCATCCTCAATCTTGTATGGCACCTTTACAAACGCCACCGCAGTGCCGAGATCCGCGTCTTTAAACAGCGGGTCAATGACCTTGTCCATCACGTCCTTCATGGGTGTGATGCGCTGGGTAAACCTTCCAGACGAGAAGTTGCGCTCTTGGAATGTGAATGGAGCCGATGCGTCCTCAAGCATATCAAGGACAAAAGCAGCCTGCTCTGCTGTTGTGATGTTTGCAGAGGCGGTGATTGGTTGGCCGTTATCGCTGAACTCGATGTCGATGGCGCTTGACACATCGTTTCTACCCTCCTCGATCGCCTTCTGCTGAATACGATTGATCATGGGGGCCTTGTACTTTTTCGTGATGCTGTTTACGGCAGTGTTTGTCTTGCCGATAAGTTCGTCCCCGTCAAACTTCTGCCTAAACTTTTTGATTAGATAGGAGTATACGTCTGGGTTCCCAGTGGTAGACGCTTCACCGTTGAGGCTAAATCCAATGGCAATGTACCCAAGGGGGTTTGATGACTTGGAGTCTGCCATAGCGAGCCTCTTCAGGCCGTTGTACTCCTGCTTTGCCATGTCCATATTTCTATGGGCCGTGATGAGCCTAGCATCTCCCTCCTTGTACGGGACGCGCTTATTGAAGATGTACTGTATGCCTGAAGCGATTCGGTGGTTGAGATCCTCAATGACCGTAGGCACGGTTCTGTCAAATCCAAAGAATCGTATCTGAGCACCGCTGATTGACTCGATGTTATCTGTCGGGAGACCCTTTCTCTTAGCCTCCTCCATGTTCAGTGAGTCAAACGCCCCGCCAGCTCTAGCCTCAAGACTACCTTCGCTTTCGGGCAGAAGCTTCTTGGCCTCGGCCATTCCAGCATCATAATCATCGACCCTCTTGCCGCCACCCACTTCGCCATCACCCTTCACAAAGAAGACCAAATCTGGCTGATTCTTAAGCGGTGAGTCTGGGGCATCCCATCCCTCTGGGGCGTAATCAGGCACAAACTCTATTCTTGCTACTGGCTTATACCCATTCTTTACGTAGATAGACTCCAGCTCTGTGCCATAAGCGTCGAAGTACTTTCCTCCAAACTTATCACGCACATCTTGCATAACCTTTGCCACCCCTCTCTGCTTGGAGTCTGGGGACTTAAACAGCCCGCCCATATAGCCGTCTCCCTGCACGTACGATCCAGCCATTCCGTCATCAGAGATAAACAAACGACCGCCTCCATCAAGGATTTCTTGAGCCTGCTGCTCATTGACCCTGCTTACCTGAAGGAACTTCTTGTCGCCCTCTCTCTCTGCAGCTTCAAAGGCCTTAGCCATGGCGTCAGCATATTCAGATGCTGTAGCTTCTTTGACTCCATCTGGGAGGTCAAAGGCTCCGCCTTCTCTGGACTCTAAGGCGCCAGTGTTGAGGATCTTATCTGTCTGATCCTTAGTTAGTTGGACGTACTTCAAATCCACTCCCTCCTTGATTGCCTTCTCGACCCTGTGATTTCCGTCGATCATCAGGAGGCCCTGATCTCTGTATGGGGCAAGTATAATAGGTCTCGACAAATCAGCGGCGTCGACAAATTCAGGATTAAAGCGGACGAATGGCATCCTGAGGTTTTTCAGATTTTCATTCGGCATCGTCTTAACCTCATTGTTAGATGACAGGCGCTGAGCCTCAGCAATGTCGTACGTATCTCTTCCGAACGTAAACGTTTCAGGATCAAACGCACCACCCTCTCTGGACTCAAGCTGGACACTGCCGTCTCCGAGAGACTCTCCTGGCTCTACATCATCGGAGTTTTTGAATGCCCTTCTTCTGGCCTGATCCCTTCTTTCGATCGCCTCTGTGTTCAGCCTAACCTGACGCTGAACCCAAGTCTCTGGCCCCGAGATATACTTAGGCTTACCAGTCTCTTTGTCGATTGCAATCTTAGGCGGATTGATCATTTTCTTGACGCCATCCTTGACGTAGTACATACGTCTAATGTTGTCATCCGTCTGATTCCTGGTCATATAGTTGTACCAGTTCCTGAAGTGGTAGTAGTCCTTTACCTTGAAGGACTTCTTTCTAGGCACCTGATTAACCACACCGCCGCTCAGTGGAGGAACGGACTCGTAGAACACCTCAGTGTCTCTCAAGTAATCAAAGGCGCCACCGTCTCTCGACTCAAACGGCTCTGGGCGTCCAAGAGTGCTTTCGAAGTTATCTACCGCTTTAGCGCTCTCTCTCCTGCGCTTAGCCTCCTGCTCCCTCCTGTGCCTCTTAATGGCGTCCTGTGGTGACTCACCAGTCCTAGCCAAAATCTTTTCTTTGGCCTTCTTCTTGGCGTTCTTCCTCTTTCTGGGGGTGGAGTTCTCGATGTTGGTCTGAGCTGTGTAGTCAGACTCGTCCATAGTAACGTCAGTCTCCACGCCTTCAGTGGCAAGCTTGAACCTCTCTGCAAAGCTGTAGAAGTCTACGCCAGAGTCAGGGGAAATAAAGTTGCCTCTGAACCCAGCTTTAGTCATAGCCCTGTTTACGATAGCCTTGAGCTGATCAACCCTAGTTCTTCCTCGCCCACGTCTCGACGCAGCGTTGAACTTACTGGGGTTGGTGGCGTACTCCCTGAGTGCCTCTAGTATTGTCTCCTCCCTTCGGCGAGCATTGTCGTAGTCTGGATAAAGATCCTCCGTCTTAAGAACTGCCAATGCAAATGGATTCTCCTTTGCAAGCTGCTGGAGATTCTCATCCTCTCTAAAGTTCTTAGGAAGGACAATCATGCCAGTCTTGGGGTCCTTTCTTCCGAACGCACCACCGCCCATGCCAGCCTCAAACAAGATGTTATCGTAAACCTTCTGAGAGAACTTAGAGTCAGACTTAAGGATGGATCTGAATGCAGCATGACCAAACTCTTCAATCACATCCTTTACTCCGCTGTTGGGGTTGAGGTGAATTGTTTTCGTAGACGGATCGTATACCCCTCTCGTGTTCTTACCCGTCCCCGTAGCGTCCGAGAACGACTCTGCATCAAGGTGGGTCTGAAGGTGTACCCCCATAGAATCGAGAGGCTTACCAAACGCTCGCTTCATGCGGTCTATCTGAGCCACAACAGGAAGCGGTATTTGCCCTGGACCGTCTCCAATCCAGTCAGCATTTACGTCGGTGTCACCAACAAGGCCCATTCGAACAGACCTTGCTGGTCTATCGCCCTTGGTCTCTGTCTCCGCCTGAGCAGTACCGATTCTTCTATCGACCTCTGATTCAGCCTCCGCCTCGGTCATTCCCTCAGCCATCAAAAGCTTCTTGGCCTTTGTGCGCATTGACTTTGCAGTCCTAGCGTGTCTAGTTGAGTTCTCGGGATCTGAGGCAGCCCTTTCCACGGCACGCCTGTGAGACGCAACATGCCCGTCAACTTTTTCATCAATCGCCTCTGTGATATCTGAAGCCTCTTGATCCTGCTCCTCTGGCATAGCGGCGTGCTCCTGCTCGGTAGCCGTGTCTACATCTCTTTCGTTTGAAGCAACATCATTCCCTTCAGCGTCTGGAAGAGGAGGTGCTGGTGCCATAGAAGCTCTAGACTCCGCCGCCTTTTCGATATCAACCTTCCTCTTGTACAGCCCTTCAAACCTCTCCTCCAGTCTTCTTTTGGTGTCTGGATTCTTCTCTCTTTTGATTTGATCTCGTGTAGTGGCAAGCTCCCTGTGGATTGCGTTGATCTGCTTCTTTTCGTTGTCTGTGAGCTTGTGATATTCAGCCTCGGACATACCCTCAAGTTGATTGAGATACCCCTCAAGCTCTCTACGCTTAGCCTTCATTCCGCCAAGAATAGAAGCGTCCGTCGTGAGCATCATATCTCTGTCAAGATTTCTAAGCTGCTCAACAACGTATGACCGAGTCTTTTTCACCTTGTGGTTGGCCATCATAGCTGATGAGGCCTGAAGTGTTGTAAGCGGTCCCGTACCAAGAAGACCAGCGAGACCAGCGTCCATAATGGCATTCCCATCAATACCCTTTGTCTTGCGCCCAGCCATCTTATCCTGAACGATTCTAACTGACTGATCCACAGCCTCAATAATCGCCTCTTCAAAAAACTCACCAGCGTTCTGCTTTGCCCCACCCAATGCAATCTGCCTCTTTGTAACTCCTTTCAGTGCATCCCTCATAGCCTGCTTCCAGTTCTTCTCTGCGGCGCCAGAAGCAAAATTTCTCAGGGCCGTTCCGCCCTTTGCAAGGCCAGCTTCAGCGCCCCTGAAGATAAACTGCATTGTTGCTTCGGCGACACCGACAGATGTGGCCAAGAACATCTTCTCATTCAGGGTTCTTGTAGGGTCATCGAATACCGAGTCGTATGTATCCCCCATAGAGCGTATACCAAACGTCGCAGCAGTAGATGCGCTAATACCATTACCAAGCAAAACCTTTCTCTTAAGCTGCCTCTTGACGCTCTCCTCCGTGGCCTCTTTAAGGCCCTCTTTGGCGACTTGCTTCATGGCCGTGCCTTCACCCATGGTGGCGACGGCAAAAGCAACGTCAGGGAACACGTCCTCAAAGGTGGATGCAGCCTTTCTTGCAACAAGGCCCCAACCCTTATCCTCCTCCCCGTTCCACGCTCCGACAATGCTCTCCCAAATTCCCGTGTTCAGCTCATCATCTGTGAACTCGTAGCTTCTTTTGTTTCTTTCTGTTGTGAGCTGTTGGTTGTAGTCAGAGACTCTTCGCGCCTTTTCGAAGTACTCATTCGCCTTATCTCTGTCCCCGATCTGATCGAATGCCAGACCAGCGATTTGATTTGGCATAACGTGGAGCATGTTGTTGGCGAAGTTGCCCGCCGCCACCGATCTGGCCACAAGCCAATCTGGTAGCATGTCCTCAAGCTCGTCGTACCTAGCCCTAGCCATACGCTGGCTAAACAGCATGTCCTGATACCTTTGAGTTGTCCGCTCCCCGTCCTCTCTGATTCTCATCGACTCAAGCATGGCCTGAGCCCTGTCTATCTCACTATCATTACTGTAGTTCCATGGCAGTCCAATCTCCTCGTTGATAGACTGAAGCTGCTGCATAGCCAGTGACGACTGCCTGTTGGATTCATCGTACAGGTCAAACAGTCCCTGACTGAGCTCCTGCTTAAGCTCCCCGTAGTCGCTAGACCTAGGGTCAGCAGTGATGTAGTTCTGAAAAAGCTCTTGAACGGCCTCGTTGTCAGCAGCCTCTACAGCCTCTCTAAGTTCTTGATTATCACCAGATTTCAACGCCTCAATAGCTGCATTAGATGCAGACATGTTCACGGCAAGATCAGCAAGCTGACCATTAGCCTGATACATATTGAGAAGATCTGGAGTGTCGTAATCCTCTGGTCTAGAGTTCTCGTACTTTAAGCTTTCAAACCCCTCCTGCTGTACAAGTTCGTTAACCTCTGCGTCTACGTCTCTAGGTTCCGCAGCTGGAAGTCCTAGATCAGCTCTGACCTCCGCGCCACCAGGCAAAGTGGAAGGGTCCGATGCTGAATCTTTTTTTTTTAAGAGTGCATCGAGGGACTGCTGCCTCTCGATCATGTGCTTCTCTGCATCGGCCTGTTCCTTCTTGAGCCTTTCATTTTCTGCAAGCACCTCTCTTCTTTGGTTCTCGTACTGAGCAAGCATAATACCTTGAGCCTGCTCCCTGGTGGCTTTTCCAGACGCACCAAGTATATCAACAATCTGGCCGTCAGAGTACCCCTTGCCTCTGTAGAAATCAATGCGGTCATCGTTAGTGAGCTCTCTTTGAGGTTGCTGCTGTACAGGCTGCTGCGGTTGCACTGGCTCTGGGACCGCTGCCTGTGGCGTTTCGCTCAGCTGCAATGGGTCCGTGTTGTCAAATTCGTTAACCATGTCTTAGTTTATTATCTGCCAGGCGGGACATCTCCACTGATGTCAAAGCCATACCCCGATGCAATTTTGTTGATCGCTTCAGTATAACCTCCGCCTTCACCATCGCTGCCCGTGGCGTAGCCCGCTTCCACCAGTTTACGAAGATAATCCATTTCAGATCCAGAATCAAGGGCCTCTCCATATCTTGGGTTCAACTCTATAAATGCTAGATAGGCCTTAAATCCCTCCTCTACGCTGGGGAATGAGAAGTAGTATGCATTCGGGTCTGCTGCCCCAGTTCTAGCCTCTGTTGAGTCCCGATAGGTCCTATCCGACTTTCTAGCGTCAATACCGCGCTCCTTGAACTTCTTAGCAACGCGCTCGTTGTACTTAATGCCAAAACCATTATTTGTGTCTTGAACGAGGTCAGATATGCCCTGCTCGCTCTCCTGAACAAATTGTGATGCGGCAACAACAGGGAATGGCGCGTTAAGCTTTTTGAACAAATCAACAGCATTAGAGAATGCCTGAGTCCTGACCTCTCTCTTAGCGTCTTTTCTTTCTTCTCTAGATCCAAAAGCAACGCCACCCTTTTCAATAGGTGTAGCCATAGTCACGCCCTGCTCTTCAATGAGACGGTCCTCTTCGGCCTCAAGCCTCTCCCTGAGCTCACCCTCAGCCTGTGCCTGTCTGGGAGATCCTGGCTCTGGTCTAACTGGGATGTTGTCTACTACGTCCCCACGACCCCTAGTTGGCTCAGGTGTAGCCACAGTTCCTGTGTCTGGCACTGACACTGCAGGCTGCTCTTCCTCTAGTCTCTGCCTCTCTCTTGCCGCCTCAAACCTTTGTCTATCAACATTTTCTTGAGTGGGACCGCCGCCTCGAATGAAATTCATCAGAGCGCTGCCTGTATTTGAAAGAGCGCTAACTGCCTCGTCATAGGCGCGTCTAAAGTTGCCTCCAGCATTGTCCCTTACGTCTGCAGCGAAGTCAGACACATTGGAAGCGATATTAGATACCGCCTCACCAGCCTGCCTTGCAGCAGCACTCTGCGGCTCAACAGCCATAGGCCTCATGCCCGTGACATATTCACCAGTGTTGGGATTCATTCTGCTTTCGTAGCTACCCACAACCTGACCGTCCATTACGACCTGATCGCCCCTGATATTAGCCCCCTCGGGGAGAGGGTAAAGACCGTACTCTCTAGGCTGCACGTTATTGTAGTACTGCTCTAGAACCTGAGGTTCGACCCCCTCGGTATCAGACTCGAACGCAGAGCGCTCTCTACGCTCAGGTCCAGCGGCCCTTTGGTCTCTCTGTGCAGCAGCATTCGTGAGAACATTTCTAGCCCTTTCTCTTGCTGAGTCTGGGGCCTGCGGATCTCTTAATGTTTCTGTGGCAGCCACCACCTCTGGGCCGTAGTTGTCACCAGACTGCATCAATGGATCATTCATGGCTGCATTAGCCTGTGCCACAAGCTCTGCGTCCTCTTCTGGAATAGCTGCAAGAGGTGTAAGCGGTCTGCCATCTACACCCTCATCAAGGTTATCCTCTTCAAGCGGAATCTCCTCGATGTCAAGAGTCTCCTCCTGCCGAGGCTCTGGCGTAGGGGATGGAGTTTGTGGTGAATCCGCAGATTGAGCCTGCTGAGCCTCTAGCTCACGTCTAATGTTTTCGTCTGACTCAGAAAAACCTAAACTTATTTCTGTTGCAATTCTTTGCTGCTCGGATGGAGGGAGGTTCCTATATGCCTCAAGAGCCAATGGATCTGCCAGATCTGTATTACCCTTAGGAATCCTAAGTGTTTGATTTCTAGTTATTTCACCAGCCTCAACGCCAACCCCTCTAAGCTCATCGTCAATCTCCTCTGCCTCCGTATAGGTAATCGGTATAAGGATATCCCCGTTTGTTTGGTCGAACCCTACCCCGTTAATTGTGTAGCTATTTGATGTGCCTGGAAGGTTCTCGCCTCCAGCAACCTCAACCGTCTCTCTAAGTCTATCGACCTCCACCATATACGGCGCATCAGCTACAGATCCGCCACGACCCTGAACCTCAAACTTACCCTCAAATGGGCTAGATACGGTTGGCGCGTTGTACGTAAGGTCAGCAAGCACGGACGCAGCTTGAGTCTGAATGTCTGACAATAGCTCCTGATTAGATAATGGGCTGTTTATAAATGCCTCGACCTCTTCTGGCTTGAACTCATTGCCGTTCTTTTGAAGCTCCCTAATGATAGACTCACGAAACTCCATGTCGGTATTTGTGCTACTCATGTAGTCACCTAGAACCTTATTGACCACAAACTCGTGTCTTTTGACAGGGTCCGTTATGCCCTGCTGCTTCATCTCCTCAAGTGTTGAGGGCCTTGTTGCAAGCGTGTTCATCCTCTGCTGAAGCTTAGGATCTTGAACCACATCTACAAGGGCTGGGATAGGCTCCGTTACGGTGTCATTCTCAAAGGCTGATGGGTTGGCATACCGCTGCATATTAAATATACTTGTGGGCTCACCTGTAGGCTGCCCGTCATCGCCGATATTGTACCCAAGAGGGTCTCCATTTGCGTCGTACTCACCAGTCCACTGAAAGTAATTGTTGTGCTTTTGCACTCTAGCCTTGTATCCGTCAGGTGAGTTGTTGGCATATACCGCCTCCCCGCTAGGGTCCCCGTATGGATTGATCCTCTCTCTATCCTCTGCAATCTCAAATGCCCCCTTCTTGTAGGTGGCCTGTGCCTCTGCTACATCTCCCATGTTGTGGGCCGACATCTTGTTAAACATCGTGGTAAGGCCAGAGATCTTATTTGCAGCCTCAAGAGCGCTGTAATCTTGACCTTCGTATGACCCAGCACCGTTCATATACGACTGTGCGTCCCTGATGCGGTCTTCGTAGATCTCGCGCATCGGTCCCTCAGGCACCTTTGCAGCATTAAATCCAGAGAGCGTATTTACGTTCTGGATCTTGGTTCTATCCTCAGCGTCCTGACGCTGTCTAGCGTATGTCAGTGCCTGCCTCTTCTGCGCTACCTGTGATGCCTGGGCTTTGTAGAACTGGCTCCTTGGGTCAAATCCGTTTGCCATTATACTTGGAATCTTTCTTCTGTGGCGATCTCATCCATGAAGATCTCAAACAGAGCGTTCTTATCTCCTGCCTTTGCAGCAGCCATGAGCTCCTCGAAGATGTAGTCTGGGATAATTGCCTCGCTACCAGTCACATGCATCTCATCCCCGTCCCCATCAAGGGCAGGCGAACCGTCCTCATGTGAGATGATAAGATTCAGCACATCGTGATCGTGCGGCCCTGGAGTGATTCCCCCGTGCTTGTATCCTCTCTCTGCAAGCTTTGCTCCACGAGTAGTTTCTTTTTTGTCAGCAGCAGCCTGCGGGTTAATCAACCCCTCAAGGTTTGAAAACTGCGTGCCAAACGCAAACATTGCATCTGTGTTGGCCTTTTCTTGACCAAGAATGTCGAACTGATCCCTTGCGACCTCAGAGGCCTCAAGTTCACCAAACGCAGCATCGGTCGCCTGCTTCTGCATCATGTCTCTCTGATTCTGCAAAGCATCCATCTGGCCCAGCTGACTAATCAAAGCGCTTGTTCTGTTGTCCCTATTCTCAGACAGGACATTGTTTGCCTCCGCAGGAGACATGCCAGACTCTATGAGTGTGGCGAGCGTAGACGCATCCTCCTCATCAGACTTTTCAATCTTTCGTTGTGTCTCGTTAAGGCCCATTCTGCTAATCTCTGGCATAACAGCGGCCCTTTCAAGTATTTTTTGCTTGCTGTCTACATCAGTATCGAGCGCCTGGAGCTGGAGCTTTGGCATCTGCCTAAGCTTGTTCTCTCCTAAAAATCCAAGAGCACTGCTGGCATATCCCGCCGCTCCAGTCTTGCCTGCGCCTGGCTGAAACGCAGTATTGAGTGCATTCATAAATCCTGTTCCTTCGTTGAATGCCTTTGCCCTTGGCTGTGGGCGCGGATTGCTGCCTATTATCCTCATGATTGCAAAATTAGTGAATTATCTGCTATGATCGAGCTGAGTCGGTTCATAATCAAGGTTTACGATGTCTAGTTCAAAATTCGACCCTGGGAATGTAAGGGTTACATCGGCGTAGTTGCCTCTAGCCGCCTCCCCGTTTACATTCTCTGGGGTTACAGCATAAACGATTATAGGGTCTGCAGAGGATATAACAGCGTTTGTTGCAGACACAAAGGCAGGGACACCAGCACCACCTCTTATATCGCTTCTGAGAATCGACCCAAATGCTGTTAAAAATATCAGGAGGTCGCCCGTCGCAACCGCCCCGTCTTGGTTGAGGTCTGCAGGACCGCTTTCATTGCTGCCAAAACTTTGCAAAAAGATAAGCAGGTCATTTGTTGCAACCGCGCCGTCGCCGTTGAGGTCGGCAGTGGGTTCAGCGTTTTCGACAAAAGCAGTCGCACTACCCGTGCATACTATTTGTTCACCTGAGTTGCTATAACCATCAGGAACCTGGATATTAGCGGTATAATCTGCAGTTCCCACTTGATAGATGTCGGGGGATATCGAGCCAATTACAGTGCCCTCATCAATGTTGTACTCTGCCGTGGTGCCTGCAATTCCATTCGGTGTAACACGGAAGAATGCATCGGTGCAAGTAAATGTTGGGAGTGCACCCGTATCCCCGCCACCATCTGTGCCGCCACCACCATCTGTGCCGCCATTGTCTCCTGAGTCGTCGGGATCATCCACCTGCTCATTTCCAACACCGTTGGCGGTGCATGAGAGCGGATCACCTGTATTTGTGTATCCGCCTGGAACGTTAAAGTTTATAGTGTAGGAGGCGGTGCCTTCGGCATACTCTGGGGGGACGATAGACACAATATTTGCACCTGTTGCTGTGGCAGTGACAGTCTGACCAACCGTGCCGTCAGCTATTGAGATAGAGATGTCGGCGCAGGTGAACTCTGTCTCAGTATTTGGATCGTCTCCGCCACCTCCAGGCTCTTCATCACCACTAATAGGTCCGTTGTAGCAAACAAAAAGGCCCTCTTTGGTGGGCTGAAAATCAATGGAGTATGGAAAACTTGGGTCAAAAGTAAACCCTTCGCCCCCATCATTGCTCGGAGTGTAGCTCCTCTTTTTAAAGTTACCAGTAGCCTTATTTTTTGCAAAAGCACATAGCCCGATGTCGCTCTGAAATAGCGCCTCTACAGAGTCGTATGGGGTGCCATAGATCGTAGACGGATCAAAATCGTCAGACGCGGCGAATATGTATTTAGCACTTCCAGATGAGTCCTTGTACCCAGGGAAAAAGTCTATCTCCATAAACAGGTATTTAGAGCTTTCTGGGTCGAGCGCGTCTGGGTCTGATAACAGCAACGAGCTGTTGGCCATGTAAGCCTTATCCAACCCGTAGGGCAAAATGGCGGCCAATCCATTCGGCCCATCACCATCTGCAGCCAAAACCCTGGATATAGAGTCGTTATTAAGCCACTCGGACTGAGTCCTTCCAGTGTCCGACCACATAGCCCCAAGCGCAGATGTAGACTCAGGGAAGAAGGCCTGATGAACTCTTCTTACCACACCCACAGGCACGATGTTAGCTCTCCCGCTATTTGGCGACCTAGCTATATTGGCATGAAGATGAGCCCCTTTCTCCTTCCATCCCCTTACACTAGAAACCCTAGACTGACCTGGATCTGTAGAGTCGTTCGACTTAAATGTGCCTAGAAAGTTTTTATCGTTAAACGACCCCTCAAGAGATAGGTTCTTGTAAATCTTGTTTTGGCTTGGGTCGTTGTTAAATGTAAACTTAACACTCGATGACGTCTTGTTTCCGTAGTATGTGTTTTTTTCCGCCGTGGCCTTCGGGCCGTGGATGTACATTGCATCAGATCCCTGAGGGTGAGACGTAAACATATCCCTGTCTAGCCTAGAGTAGTTCCTAGGGGAGAACGAGTACCTGGTAGACCAGTACTTCTGAGAGTTTTTAAATGCAAAAGTCTTCATCTTTTCGTGTTAGTCGTCCTGTGGCTGATTACCGCTTACGTTAGGATTGTAGTCAAAGTCTGGGTTTAGATCCCCCACGCTATAGTCTGTAGATGGATAGTCGCCATTGTAGCATGGAGGAATACCCGTACCACCACCCAGAGGAAGCACAAAATCTTCAGTTCTAAGAGAGTCATCAGCGTTACCCGTGTTGTCCATAGCCCCGCTTGCGTTCGTTGGATAGTTACCCTGGCACTTGTATTGACAGCAGTCAATCCAGTAGTAGTAATCAATCGGAGCAGTCGGCGGCGGGTTGTAGGTGTCGTCACATGGTACATTCTCAGTGTAGTAAGTCCCAACAAACTGCGTCGCATCTGACACGCAGTTGGTCTGATACTGCTGGTAGTGCATGCTCACAAGGTCTCTAAGCTCCTGTAGGGCGGCCTGACTTGTGGCGAACAGAGAGCCGACAGGCATGCCCGCTGGGTTGCTAGCGTCCTGCGTAAATGTATAATCTGCGTTAGGGAATGAACCAAGCTCACTCGTTATAAAGCTACCCAATCCATAGGTATCATCATTTGGATTGACATTAGTATAGCCCATAAGCGGACTCACAGGGTTGTCCGCGCAAGGGAACGTATGGAACACGGGAGTATCTAAACATGGGTTCCCACATTCAAGACACTCAAATGGAGTGTAGCATTCACCAGGCTCACAACACTCAGATAGCCCGTCTGGGCAATTTCCGTTTTCATCTGTCGGGGTCCTAAATAAATCATTTCCAGGGCCGACGACGGATTGCCCGCAGGGGTTGTTAGCGTCCGCAAGAGGGTCGTAGTTCAGGGCAGGCACCACATTGTCGGTACATCCAATGTACACGCAACCCTCTGGAGCCCCGTTAAAGGTAGAAAGATCGTCACCTCCGCTAAGTGTGACGTGGTTGGCCTGGTGCCATGATGCCTGCCAGATAGGTACGTCTTCATTGACGTCTCTCCAGTAAGTGTCCATCCACTCAACGTCTGGAGATTGAGCCCAAATTTCTTCAATACTGCCTGTATACGCTGGATCTCCAGAGTTGCTGTAGTAATCCTGCATCTCTGCAGCAGATGGACCTTCAGTGTACGCCGCGACAGCGAATCTATATGCCACACTGTCAAATGTGTCATTTGAAAAGTTCCACGATGTAGACGGCTGACCAGCAAGAGACGCTGGTGGCTGAACGGCCAAGCCTGCAGTCCACATAAAGTCAAGGCCTAAGTTGTTTATAACCCCAGTGGCAAACAGCTGCTGAGCATTATTTGGGAAATACTCATTTGGAATATCTGGCACAGTAAACGTTGAGTTACTTAGCAGACCAAGGAACTCATTTACGTCGCTGTAATTAACCTTGCCGTCAGGCAACAAAGAGAATGCGTCAAAGATGCACGGGTTAAAGTATCTGCAGGCACAATCAAACGGATTGTTATAATACTCTTTTCCCACCAAGGTGGTCGAGCCAGAATCACATAATATAACCTCAACCCCCAACTGCGGAGATTGCGTGTAGTTAAGAGATATGGGGTCAGTACAACCTAAAACGAAGCAGTTCCCATCATCCTCAAGAGCAAAAGGGTTGAAGTTAGGAGAGGCAATGTATGTGCAACCTGAGATAACTTCATCTACACCCCCAAACACATCATCATTTGTGTCCTCAGCCACAGGGCCTATGACTCCCTGGGTCTCAACAGGTCCCGAAGGGGCTGTAAACGACTCCTTTCTAATGGTGATAAGGAACTCGTCATTTACTGGGTCATAACCCGTTGGTACGTAAACTCTTTCGTTAGCGCCAGCAGAGCTATTTACATATCTAAACGTCTTGTAGAACTCTGACTTAAGACCGATAGATGAGATGACCTCGATGCCGCCGCCAATAGAGAGGCGGTATACCTCGGCGGACTTGGGCGATGCAAAGTATATCGCGCCCCCAGCCCTGATTACCGACTCTGGGTTTTTGTCGCACCCGTAGTCGCCAGCGTAGAAGCTCTGAACACCGAGCGGCTCCTTGCTCTGTACGAGGCTATTTGACCCGTCGGCGGTGCTGAGAATAGATCTTTCAACTGGAATGGCACTGGTCTTTCTCTCTTGAATCATCACGATAGAATCGTAATTGTCCATCAAGTACCGAATTGGTCCGTGCTCAGAAGGGAAGTCCTTGAAGCTGTTCTCCTTAAATGAAGAGAAGCGAAGCTTGGACTTATCGTATACGTGCTTATCGGAGAACGCGATAGACCCCTTCTTTCTGCTTCTGCCGAACTCGTCGTCTATGATGTTTGGCTTACCTCTAGACAGTACATCATTCCCAGAGAAGGTGTCGTTAAACGCCTCTGTCTCAAGGAAATAGTTCTGGAACCTTGGGGTGCTGCCCACCTCGTTATCCTTATCGTATGTAATCAAGTTCCTAAACCTACCAAACGTCTCAGAGTCTGGATCGGTATCAAACTTAGGCACCGCCATAGGCACTCGCCTAAACCATACGTCCCCCTTCTCAAGAAGCACAGGGTTAGTCTTGTAGTATGGCCTACCAGAATCCATTACTGTGGCCCCGTCAGAGCCGCTTACAACATTCCCGTCAGAGATGCCGATGTCATACACCTGGCCAATCTCGTAGTACAGCCTCTGCTCTTCATCCGCAACCTCTTGAGATGGCGAGTATATCTCAACTACGCAGATACTGTTCCAGAAGTGCTTGTTCGACGATGGGTCATTCTCACCATTCTTTACATCGTCATACGAGAATCCAGCCGCAAAAGGGTTATTCTTGAGGACAAGGAACTGACCAGTCTTCGCGTCAGACATAACTGCGGAGTCAGAGGAGTCGGTGAACGTTCTGCGGAGAGGGTTGATCTCTGGGTTGCCTGAAAGATTTTCAACACCTACTATTTCAAACTCATAGTCTCTAGGGTACACCCTCCCAGTGATGTCTCCATTCTCATCAATCGGGTTTGACACAAAGTATGATATAACCCTGAGCTTATCGCCTGGGCTGTGGACATACATCTGCTTAGTGCCAGATGGAGATACAGCACCGAACGATTCGGTATACGACACATCCTTGTTTCCCTGCAGGTAGTTCAAAGACACATATATGTTTTGACTATCCTGCTCAGCCTCCCCCTCGTTGAAGGTGCCAACAAAGGCGCCCCCTGCAGAGTACTGAATAAAGTTTGAGTACGTGGAGTTGCCAGCATATACGATCTGATAATGACGGGCCCAGTCGGGGACCCTCTCCACCACGTCGTCAAGCTTGAGCTTGATAGACACCCTACCAGCCAATTCGTCACTGTCCCTTCCGTCATACCCCTCTACAAACAGGGAACTGCTCCCGTCTATCTTTATCGGATTGACGCGGCCAGCACGACCTCTCTCATCATAGAACACAATGCCAAAGGAATGATTGGCCTTAGTCTTAAAGGACCTGCCTCCAGACCGTATTTCGTCGGCAAGGACAGTACCACCACCTACATCAAGAATCTCAACGACGGGCTGATTGCGCACGACCTGATCCCTATAATCATCCCTCCAATCATGGTTTTGAAAGTTGTCCTCGTCAAGAATGTTTTGCCCCTGGTCCCCGAGCCCTAAATCAAGCGGCGAGGTATAGTACAGTGATTTCGTAAGAGGGTTGGGGAATATGCCGCCTGGCGCCCAGGTAAACCCGCCTGCATTGCTCAGGGACGTATAGTTGAACTGCCCAAGGAACGCCATCATGCTGTCCTGACCGAACTTATTGAAGTAGTTGCTAAATCTATCGTTATAAAAAATCAGTGTAGGGGCATCAAGATCAAATGGGGGCTTTGTCCCGTCCTTAATCTTAGAGGGGAGTACCGTGTCTCTAGGTCCTATGTACCCCGTAAACAGCATCATCCCATTGACAGTGCCCATGGCGCAGGACTTACCCGCGTCATATCTAAGCATGGCCTCGCCACCCGTGGGGTTTCCACCAATACCTCCCGCACCGTCAAGGATTGTAAATCCACTATTCCAGCGATCAGGGTTGTTGGTGGGCTGATTGACGCCGCCTGTGTTGTATATGTTTGCAGAGTTGTCTCCGATATATCCCAGACCGCTGTCAATCCACCCTACAATCCTTGCTCTTGTTTTATCGTACTTATTTTTTAGACCCAACAAACCATAATGGGCTCCTCCTTCACCAGTATACGCGCCAAGGTCCGTATTTTGAATGGCTGGGTAAAAACCATCACCTCCTACGCGAAGGCGCATATTGTGCCTAAAGTGCAAAAATCCAAGAAGCTCTGGGGAATCTACACCATCGCCAAACCCTCCAGTGCTCATCTCATCCCCTCCCACGCCAAGCTGGTTCTCGTGGACAAGCTTTTCGATATGACCCTGCTTTACTACAGCAGCGTTTCTAAGTACCCCGTTATTTGTGGTGTCAACGCTAAGATCTCCTGGGGCGCCCACGGCATCGCCAGCACTGACCCCTTCAATGTCCGCCGCCGTCGCTTCTGTGGCACTAGTAAAACCATTTGATATTCTCTTATAGTCGGAGTATAGCGGTGTAAACAAGAACTCTGGAATCGGCTTTCTCACCAGGTACTCCTTGGAGAAGCACCACCACGAGTCGATCACCATTGTCTGAAACTGCCACACAGTAACATCCCTCAGCCCCCAGTTGTCAGGGTCGCTAAATCTGCCAGAGTTAAATATGCCAGAGTTCCACCAATATACCGTGCCCTCAGGACCCCTTGGTTGGTTAGATTGACCTTGAGCAATCTCCTCCGCATTTCCTGGGTTAAAAATGGTTCCAAATCCACTTCCCGCCTCGGGAACATTCCTGAGCTTCATGCCCTTATCCTCCCACAGGTCAGCATCAACGAATGGGACACAGGTAAGAGTCTCTACATCGTTAAGAGACCTTAGGTCTAGCTGAAGGACCCCATACGTCGCTGTAGGGTCAATATCGTCGCGAGACGTAAGCCTAAAGGTGGGGGTGGCTCTATTCACTATAAAGTAGCCACACGGTGGCAAGTAGCGCAGGTCGGCAGGGTTCGCCCCCTCCTTTACGATATTGCCATTTCCGACAGCAACAATCAAATGCTTTCTATCGTCCCCCTTTGTGGTTACGTTGATCTTATTTGCGCCACCAGTTACGTCCTCTATTGTGCTATTGGCGTTGCCCCCGTCCAGTCCTTCGTCGATTGTGTAGGAGTAATCGTTCTTGATATCAAGGATCTCGAAGTACGGGGACACTCCATTTGAATCATAAAACGTACCATTAAACTGCACCTCTCTCGGGTACAGGGGGTCTCCGTTAGCGTCTACCGCATCCCTGTCCCACGTCATCGCCCTTGATATAAAGTCTCTAAGCAGCTTCTTGTAGTTACTTCCGCTTATGTTGGACTTCAACTTAATGCTTACGCTAAAAAGAAGCGGTCTTCCCCTAAGGATAAAAGGGTTAGCGGCTGATGTACCGTATCTGACAGGAACCTCAGAGTTAGATCCAGAGATGATTGTCGAGGTACTAAGAGTGCCGTCTTCATTTGGGTCTACATCGTGCTGAGACGCCACCGTCTTCCACTTGGGGTTAGAGGGGCCCAAAGTAACCCCATTATTGGCCCCCCAAATTGTATCAAGGCTATGGTTTGAGCTTAAGTTTGTTCTTGACCTACTTGACCCAAAAGTACCAGGCTCACCAGTTACGCCATCCACACCGTCTACCCCGTCGCTTGCAAGGTTGGGAGAGACCTGATAAGGCTGAATGGTCGTCGATGGGTTGCCTGGATTTTGAGTGTTGTTATCCTCAATGACGTTTGGGCTTAGGTTTCCAATATGTCTAGACCCGTGGAACGAGTTATTGGCGTTGTATATGTGCCAGTTCCTCTTAGGCCTTACGGTTATTGTAACGTCAACGGTAGAGTCGTCAGATAGCCCGATATTATCGGCTGGGAAGTTGTCTACGTCAAAATAGATCCCAGATCTCCTGTTGTTTACGCTAAGATCCTGATCCAGGAGGTCAATGGTTGGGCGGACAGTGATGTCAATGCTTTTAAAATCCTCTGGCCTAGAATTGTACGTAATTGTAGCAGACGCTGATACGTCCACGTTGTCGTAGCCTGTGACATAGTCCCCATACATAAGCCTATTTGACGCAACTGTCTGAGCGCCAGCAACTTGAGGTACGCTATCGAACGGCTTATTGGCTTCGTCCTTGGAGAATCCAGTCTTTACTCTATCGTTTCTAAATATGTACTGAAGGTCCGTATACAGCCCTCTGGGGTCCTGACCATCACTAGTTGTTACGAAGTCGTCAACTCCAGAAGGAATGGTTTCTACTACGCTAAATGCCCCCCTATTCCCCTCTCTGACAAGGATACGAATCTTCTCTACGTTACGGGGCAAGTACCTATTTATGATAGAGTTGGCTGAGGTCGCATCAGCAATAACACTACCAGTGAGATAGCCGTTGGCGTCGACACTGGCAGGGTCCTTGACAGAGCCTCTAGGGATCTTAATGACGCACTCATTCGTCTGGCTAAGATTCGCAGATGATTTAGCCCCCTGCTGTAGATAGGCTGGTGGTATGATAATATCTGAGTAGGTAGAAAGGGCAGACTCTTCACCTCCCTTGTAGATATACTGATATGCGAACTGATATCCAGAAATACCCTCAAAATTTGACGACCTACTGTTAGGATCATTCCTAAAAAAAGCCTTAGGGGGGTGTACTGGAGTCTTGGGGCACGCATGAATAAAGTCCTGCTGATCGAAGTGATCATCAGCGAAAGTGTTCGAAGACTGAACCCCTCCGTCACCAGGGGTCATGCGGTTCCTTACCTTATTGTAGGCAAGGAAAACATTTATGCTTCTCGGCTCGTTTACTCCATCGGTAAAATAGATGACGGGCTTAACCTTTTGGTTCTCATCGCCCTCATCCTGAATGACAACAACGTCCCCCTTCACGAAACCGTCAGATGGGAAGTTTAGAAGCGGTGACTTATACACCACCTTAATCATGTTGCTGTTACCTGAGACGTCGGGAAGGAATCCCTTTGGGTCGTAGGCGTAGATACCTTGCTCCTTAGGAACAGACGACCATACAAAATAGTAAATGACATCATTCTCGTCGTCCACTACATTACCCAGAACTTTCAGGGAGCTAGAACGCTCAAAGCTCTGCTCAGAAAACTGCTCAAAATACTGATTTACAGAGTTCCCGTATGCTGGCTTAAGAACACCAACATTACCTCCAGCGTTTCCGTCAGCATCAGATCCAGCGCCATCGTAATCAGAAGATACCTGCACATTCAGCGCATCGTACATCTCGTCTGCGCCCCGCACTCTTGAGTCTTTCGAAGAGTTGAGCTTCCTGGGTCTTTTCTTTTCAATCATTAGTACTTGGGTACTAGCTTAAAGTTTCTTCTAATTACATTCATGGCCTCAGTCTTCGAGAAGTTGCTGAGTCTAGCACGAGCCTTTCTTCGCTCGTTGTAATACTCCTGTCTAGCCCGCTGCTTTTCTCCAGCTGGGACAGAGCTCTTGCGCTCTACAATCTTATAGTATATGAAGGCCCTAAGAGCCTCCTCAGCGTATACGTGAACCACAGGGTCCGTAGACCTCGCCGAGTCAGAGATGTACTCTATAACGACCTCTGTTACGCCAGCCTCAGAGTCAATCTCAATTCTGTTCTGATCGTAGTTGATGCGGTATGTACCTCTAAGCTTTCCACCGCCTAACCCATACATTCTGCCAAGACTTCCTTGATACAGATAGTTCTCAAAGATGTACCAGTCGATATCTTCGTTATTGGCCTCTGAATTAGTAGCAGTCAGATCATCCTTTCTGTTTTGAAGTTTGTTGTCTGGTATGGGCCTTCTATTGCCTTTGCTCCGATGATCGTCAAGTCCAAGCTGTAGGCTTTGATTTACAATATCCCCGTCAGTGTTGTATGCCTGAGAGATGTTCAGGTTTTTGTTTTCGGCAAAGGCTCTAACAATACCGTTCTCATCCACGGTGCCGATCTTAATCACATCAACAAAATCATCTGGTAGGATAATTGTGTTATTGGACTGCAAAGTTCTTTTCAAAGACCTAACAGATGGCTGGACATCAAAGCCAAACTCTCTAATACCACGCAGGGCCATATTCCTTATGGCGTACTCTGTCGCAGATGAGGCGTAGTCGTCCTCGTCCATGGTGAGCATGTAGTCAGCAATAACCTCTCTCAATGAGATGTAATTGTGACCGTTGTTATGACCGTTTCTAGGTATAGCCATTACTGTGGTTTGTTTTGAAGAATTGGATCTCTCAATCTGATCCCGATATATGCAGCAATGGTCTCTACGAGCTCATTCTTATAGTGCTCGGGCAGATCGAAGTCTCTACAATTTATTGGATCTGGAGCGTTTGCTTTCTCTACATACCCAGGCTCACTGCTCCCATCCACGTCACCTGATGCATATTCACCATATCCCATTACGTATACCGATCTAGGCTGTCTGTAGTACGACATAGTGATGACCTCTGGCGACAGCTCCCCGTTTGTCGCGTCACTAGGGAACACCTCGATGTCCTTACCAATAAGTGCAACTGGAAAGTTTACACTTGGTCTAGATAGATTGCTCCTGAGGATGTTGTTTATATCGTCGTCGTTATAGACGAGCTCAACCAGGTTCTTGTATTGATTTGACAGGGATATAATCCTACCTAAATCCTTTGGTTTTTTAAATCTAGATGACCCAATTACCCCAGATGTGTTTGTGGTAGGCTGTGGGCCGTCAGAGGGGCTGTCATATCCGTATTGATTGCCCACTGAGTAAGACGCAAGACGCACCTTTTTAATGTATCTAGACAGGTCCTCTTTGATGAATTTGTTCGTAGAGAACTCTCTGCTTCCGTCTGTTTGGTTCAAGCGGACACCCTTGGCTGTAGCTACAGCAGAAAAGAATGAGTTGTAGATCTTTTTCTGGGCTAAGGACGCAAACGAATTGAACACTTCGGGTGTGACAAAACCCTTCTGATCCTTGTTGCAATAATCAACGAGGGTTCTGTATACGTCAATAACGCTTATCATAAGGCAAATATACGAAAAACAAAAAGCCGCCCCGAAGGGCGGCTATCTGTTAGGCAAGCTTCTCAAGCTGCTGCTCTAGCTCTGCTAAAACAGGCGCGCCCTTCTCGGTTAGGCAATATCGAACCATAACGTCCGTTGGGTTTTGTCCCGCTGGCACGCTCACTATCATTGACTTGCTATCGAACCAGAAACATCTGTCCTCCTTAAGGCCAATGATTTGATAATCCTTTGCCTGCTGAATAACAGATCTAGCCTGTACCTGTGGTGAATCAAACGACTCAATAAATTCCTGTGGCTTCTTTTTTGCAACATTCAACAGATTGTATCTAATTTCCGATGTCGGAACATTGATGTTAATCTTGAAGTAGAGAGCAATAGGTAGAAGTTCGTTAATATCCTTGTCTCTTACCATGCCGATGGCTTCAGAAGCCTTGAACTCTTTAACGAGCTCTGCCTCTGCATCGCGCTTCTTGTCTACGAGTTTGAAGATGTGGCCAGCGTTACCTACGTTAAATGGGTGCTTGTCAAGAAACTCCTTTAGGTTTGGCTTGTTTTTAGGGACAAAAAGGTGCCCCTCCCTAAAGACAACAGATTCCTTGATCGCGTTGTCACTCTGCTCATCCACATAAATAGATGGCTCATTAGGACAGTACCGCATCTCTCTTACGGTGTTGTTCTCTTCGTCAAACACCGTTACACCCTTTTGAGGAAGCATGTAAGCTACCCCACCGCCGCGCTGGATCTCGTACTCAGCAACAGTATTGAGGTTCTCTTTGCGCCTGATTACAGACTTCTTCTTTGGCTTAGGTGCCTCAGCGACTTCAGTCTGAATCTCTTCTGCCTGGACCTTTTTAGGTCTTCCAGGAGACCGTCTAGTTTGTTGTGCCATTGTAAAATGAATTAAGATTTGTATAGTGAAAATAGCTCCTTAGCGAGTTTGGCTGACTCGTTGGTGCCAATGTCTTCTGTTATAACGCCGAACCTAGCGAGGGTAGACTTGCTAAAGTGATCGACTATGATGTCCTCTGTAGTCCCTAGGCGCTCAATCTTGAGTTTTCCTGTAGTTGATTTCGCTGTGAATGACGGTAGTGCAGACTCATTGTCTCTAGATACGGCAGGAATTACGACCTCAACATCACCGTCTCTATTGTGAACGATCATGTTACCATCCTTATCTCTCCTTATGACAAACACATGACAGGGATTAAATGCATGGTTTACAAGGTGATCGTCAACAATTCTGCCGTCACCAGAGGCCTCTGCCACTGGTCCAGTTTGACCTGAATGCCTAAACGAAAACGTATTCTTATCTAAGAAGACCTTATTGGCTGCTCCGCTCTCTTTAAACTTACCTCCTGGCCCCAGGGTTTCGCCTGCGGCGTCCCCGTAAATGACATGGAAGTAGGGGCTATAAAGGGAGGCGGTATATTGCGTGCTGAAGACCACGTATAAAGTGTAGTCACGCTCAACCGAAAGAGTCGGTACAATTAGGTGATCTCCTTCTGCAAACTGAATGCCTTTTTGAGAAAGACCTCTATCATTTGACGCTGGATCTCTAACAACGGGTCCGCCGACGTTTGTGCTAATGTCATACGTAGCCCCACCAGACCCGCCGTTGTCCCATGCCTGTCCACCATGAGCAATTTCAGTCCCGTCAGAGTACGAAGCTAGACCCGCGTGATTGTAGTCTACGATGGGCTGGTTAGCCCCAAAGTCGATACCAGCGATTACACTGTCGCCCCCCTCTGTCTGCCTGACTGTATGTCCACTGATATTACCCGTCTGCATGTTTACGGGTCGCGTGCTAATAACAGGCGTGATGCTGTCTGCATCTTTTGTGTCAGCGAGCTTGAACGTGGACTTGCTAGACAGCACATCGAATCTCATAATGTTTCTCTGAGTCTCACCAGTGATAAACGCGGCTATGTCCTCAATGAACTGAGTCTCCTCCCCCACTGGGCAACCAATCGTTACGGCTGACTTTTTGATGGACTCTCCGTCTCGCAGATTCGCTTCCTGATACAGGGTGGCGTTGTTAAATACAATGAAAACCTTTCCCTTCTCCGCAGACATGTATGATACGCTCTCTGCTGGGACAGCAAAGACGCTCATCCCAACGCCTGTATCCGAGGATGTGATACTGGCCTCAGTAACCTCCTCCCTACGGAAAATAAAATACTTGTTCATTGTACTAAAGTACCGCAAATATAAGGAAAAAGAAAAAGGCCCCGAAGGGCCTTTCTCGTAGCTTAAAATTGTTAATCAGTATTAGGCAACAGTGAAAGCGCCAGTAGCGCCTGTGCCTTCTACAATGTTGGTCACTCTAACCAACCACTGATCATTCTTAGGGCAGTAGAACTGAATAACGCTACCAGCGCCCAAGAAGTTGGTGTCGGCTGCTGCCGCAGTGTAGACCAACTTAACTGACGTAGGAGCTTCAGCTGTTCCTGCAGTCTCCACTGTTTGAGCGGAAGCACCGTGCTCATGCAAAGGTCCAATCAACTGCTTGGCCAAAACCGCAGTAGACGTAGCTACAGCAGCGCCTCTAGCCTCGAAGTTAAAAGCATTAGCTTCGTCAATATCTCCAGTGATTTCGACAGCGCAGTAAGCACCATTAACAGCCTTAGGCAAGTACAAGGTGCCAGCAGCACCTCCGTCGTATGCACACGCAACGACTTCACCGTCCACCAAAGTAGCCGCAAGAATTGCTGCAGCATTACCCCCAGTTCCAGCGTCAGCTACGGCATCAGTAATTGCCGTTCCAGTTGTCAGATTTCCTACGAATCCTCCGCAGAAATCTAGATATCTAGAGTTCATTGTTGCGGCCTCCATTTTGGATGCCAACAATTCATCAAAATGTCCCATAATAATTTTTGTTTTTGTGTTTTAAAAAAGAGAAAGCAAAGGGGCTGGGGACTTTCCCCAACCCATTCGCGTTATGCAAAGACTCTGTATGTAAAAGACAACTCAAACTTACCTGCTGTAGTTACAGCGGTGCTTGATGTGAATTTTGCATAGATCTTAGTTTCGTCAGTTACAATTTCGGATGCGGTTTCTGCGTTTGCGTTACCCGTAGCAAGCCCGTTTGATCTAAACGTGCTTCCTGTTGAGTTTGTCAAGTCAAAAATCGTTCCCACTGGCAAAGTTGCGCCTCCATCGAGGATGTTGTCGCTTCCGCCTGCATCGGTAACAATGTTGTTTGGATCGTCACTTTCTGTTCCGATCTCACACATAATGTTTCCTGAAGCAATAAGGGGCGCTTCAATAACTCTCAAAAAGATCTTTTCAATGATGCTGTTTGCAGGTTGGATAAGGCCTACGATTGGACCCCCTCCTTCTACCAAAACTTCATCACTGATGATCCTGTTGGAGACCACAGCGTTTCCTGGTAATACTTTAGTAGTAGCCATAATAATCTTGGGTTTTAATAGTTAAACGATTGACTATTAGCCCTTGATCATTACGTGCTGGTTTGCAGCGCGGACGCAGAGAGCAATTTCTGATCTGTAGTGGAATACAGCCTGGTCCGTACCAGCATCGCCGTTGTTGGTGTGACCCAACACGCCTCCGCCAGTTACCCAGTGCTCCATCTCACGAGAGTAGCCGTTAGCCTCCTTGTAGTGCATAGAGAGGGCAGGCACAGAAGCACCGCTTCTAGCGTCATTCACCGTTCTCAATGGCACCATGCAGCCCTGCAGGAAGTTGTTTGTTGCGGCACCCAACATCGTTGGATCGTTCAACAATCTCCAGTCGTGCTTGTGGAAGGTGTAGCCACCGCGAGTAAAGCTCTTAAATCCGAGCTGAACAGCCATATCTGCGTTGTTCTGGAATGCACCGAACTGACCTGGCAAGCCAGCAGTCACCTGGGTGGCGATACCAGACGCCAACATGTCGTCGATAGCGAGGTCCTGCTTTCTGTTCACGTACATTGCGTACTCAGAAGGGGCGCCTTGCTTATCCAACTCCAGGATGATGTCGTCAAACTCAGAGAAGCTGTCGAGTGGGTTAGAAGAAGCGTTCTGAACGACGATACCTCTATCCTCGATAGCTGAGAAGTAGCCTTCAGAACCAGCCATGGCATTATCCAAAGCAGTTCCAGCGGTGCCGCCTCTCTTCTCACCGAAGAGCATCATCAATTCACGCTTGTCCTCAAAGCGAGCACGAGCCTCTCCCTCACCGTACATGAACCAGCGGTAGTCACCACCACCCAAGTTTACGTAACCGACGTTGGTAGCCTGAGATCCGTTGACCTCGTAGCGATCCTTGACGATCATATATGGGTTGGTGTAACGCTTGATTCCAGGATCAGTGAAACCAGTAGGCTGGTTCGTGCCCTGTGCGTAGATGTTACCGATGACCAACATGACGCAGTTGTTCGCGCCGTCAGTCAAATCAGCATCCACAATAGAAGTGTTGTCCATCTTCACCAAAACAGCGTTTGATGGAGAGCTCGTAGAGGTGGTTGCACCACCAGACTGTACGATAAAACGAACACCAGTTGAGGCCTCCATCACGACATCGTTCTTCTGAACGTTTGCAATGAAAGTAGCGTCAGTAACAGTTACAGAAGCACCAGTGCTGCCTGACGTAAAGTTGTCGGTCAGCGTGTATGCTCTGTGACGACGGCCTGCCTCCCACCAGTCGATCTGGTCAGAAGAGCCACCGCTGTTTACGGCGCCAGTGAGCTTCAAGAAGCCCGTCAAGCCTTGGTCGCCGTAGATTTGGATAAGCTCAGGCATGACGTCCTCGCGGGTCGCCTTGATGAGTTCATCAACAGTAGTGTAGCTGTCTGGAGTAAGCTTAAAGCCTCTAGACAGCAGAGTATTTTTCACAGTCTTATCACCTACTGAAGTAGTGCTGTAAGTACTGGGTTGTCCTGATTTCAAATCAGCCATAGTTTCTTAGTATTTAGATGTTACCAAACGAGAAACCGCTTCCGCCGCGCAGGATCTGTTTCACCTGAGCGCCGAGGGGGTTCTCTTGTTGTTGCATCCCTTGCGTATTAGGGGATGCGGTTGAAATGTTTGCGGCTGTCGAAACGACGTTGCGCTGACCATCGCTCATACCCTGGCGGTACGCCGAGGATACGATGCGATCAATGTTGTCACGCACAGCGAACATTGACGAAAGCTCATCGTGATTCCAGTTCCCATCGTTATCAACGAAGCGATCGAAAAAGGAATCGAGGTTAGCCTGCTTGTCCTTTAGCTCTGACAGATAGGATTGATCCAACGAGAACTGGAAGGTCTTGCCATCTGCGACATCAAACTCTAGAGCCTGCAGAGCATCCACCTCCTGGGACATGTTGTTAATCCAATCGTCATTGACAAATGACTCCTGGCCTTGGGACACATCGGGTGCCAAGTATTCCTCCCTGATGGTAGCAATGTCTTGACGGGCCTCCTGTGCCGCAATTTTAAGGTTGAGCTTGGCGATATTGATTTCTTCCTCTGTTGCGAGGGTGTCATCAAAACCGTACTTGCTCTTCATCAGCATGTTTACTTCTTGAGACGACAGATCTGGGTAGTCGGTAGCAAGCTTGACGCGAACAGCCGTAGAATCGTCCATATTTTGTGGATCGAGTGACTGATACGCAAACCAATCTTGAGGAGAACGCCCTGTCTCCTGTACAAACCGAGAGATCGCATCGACTCTTTCGTCGAGAACCTGCTGCTGCTCCTGAACCTGGTTAAACTCATCGAATGACGTCACCTGTCTACCGAGCTTTTCGCTTAAGTACATAAGGGTCATATCATCCAGCTGAGAATCATTAAATTCAGGCTGTGATGGTGCCTCAGGGTCAACGTATGCTGATTCCTGAAGCGGTTGTTCTTGACCTTGCGGCTCCTCCATTGGAGCTGGTGCTTGGTCAAATGATTGTTCTTCTTGTTGTTGTGGGGCCTCAGCCTCAATCATGGCCTCGGGGGTGTCAAACACCTCGAAGCCAGCAGTTGTGTTTTCCTGCTCTTCCATTATATTAAATTGTTTTTATTGATTACTTAGCTGGGCCGACGTAAGCGATGACAGATCCGCCAGCAAGGTCAAACTTGGTCCACCTCCCAAAGATTGTTAGACCAGCTGGAAAGCTATCTGTATTGATAACCAAGTCTCCAATACCTCTGCTGTGGGTATTGTCTGTACCTGTGCTACCAAAGTATTTTGTATCGTCCTCTGATACGAGCTCATCAAACGTAGTTGCAGCGAGGCACGTGATTGCCACGAAGACCATGCCGTTTGGAGGCAGGCAGTCAACGTCGCCAGTAGCGTTTACAAACATGCTTCCATGTTGTCCTAATGCCATCTGAGAGGCCATCCCCTGATTTGCTAATGTTGCCATGTCTTATTTATTATGAACCTCCGTATGGGTTGTCTGAATCATCATTACCGAACACACCGTATTCAACCAAGCTGTTTACCTTCGTCGCGTACACCTCATACTTCTTGTCGGGTGATACTGGGATAAATGCAAACTCACCTCCACCGATCTTGGCTACGAGACCAGTGTCAGTGTCGTTGTGAATGTAGATGTAGTTCTCAAGCTCACTCTCCATGTTCTTGATGTACAGGTAAGCTCTTTCTGTACATTGATTTGCGATGTAGATCGCCAAATCGTTTGTATCAGCTGCGGTACCCTTGACCTTGGCTCTGATTAAGTTACCAGAGTCAACAACAAGGCCTGCATCCACCCCCAAACTTAGTGGAGATGAAAGCACGTCCGAGCTGGACAAAGCCAAGCTGACTCTAACTAACGCCATTACGCTTCGTAAATAACGAGGTGCTCGACGGTCATGTTAACAGCAGACGTATCAATGTCGATGTCAGCGTTGTCGCCTGTGGTGTCAGCCGCCCATGGGATAAACAAGAAGTCACCAGCGTACAGACGGCCAACCTCAGTTGCTCCAATCTTCACGGTGATAAATTCAGAGGCAGTAGTAGAGATGTTCTTAATGTACACCTTGTGAGCCTTGTCATCTGTGTAATCTGCAGCAAGAATCAGAGCGGTGTTCGTCTGAGCAGATGCAAAGAATTTACGAGCGACACCAGTCGTTTGGTCGAGACCAGTGGTTGTTCCAGCCTTGTTGATGTTTGTCGTAGACGAGAGCGAAAGAGCATCGCCAGTCAAATCACCGCTGGAAATGCTGAGAGTTACAGTAGTTGTAGCCATTTTGATTTGTTAGTTTGTGCAAATATAGGTATTATTTAGACTTCACTAATCGCATGCCTGGGGTAGCCTTCTTCCTGCCCTTCCAGGAGATTCGCTTAGAGCTTGTCTTCTTAGATGCAGCGCTATTGCACTGAGCCACAGTAGGTCTGCATGCAGGATATCCAGTGCCCCTGCTTTTACTAGACTTCTTTCTGCCGCATGGCACAAACTTACCCGCTCGCTTTGACGCCTTGCAATCAGCCCAGCCCCTGCCTTGGTTTCTACCAAACCATTTTCTGAGACCTTCTTTAGCCATTACTTCTTGGACTTATTACCCCAGTTTGCAGCCCCCACCTTTCTGCAGCGCACAAGAGCACCTGAGGCGTAAGCTGATGGCCACACACTGTATCTAGATCTGACTTTGTGGTAGCAGGCATCCTTTTTTCCAGACTTCTTGGACTTACCGCCTTTTTTATAGACCTTCATGATTTTACATGATCTGCCATCTTGAACTTAGCCTTAGCTATAGCTCCAGGATGCGGTTTATAATCACCCTTCATTAGGTAGTACCTACCACCCTCCTCCATCCAGTGAAATCCAGATGGTGGATCAATCTCCTTGGTCTTGTTCGTGACCGTAAAGTTTCCCTTCTTTTTGCCTTTTACAGTTTTCATCAGCAGCGACATTTCCACTTACGCAACGCTTTGTTGATGCGTGAGTTCGGGTTTTTTGCGGTCTTAGCACTAGTTAGCCTCTTCTTCATGCCACACATACGTGAGCAGAAAGACTTGCGTCTTTTAGCGGCCTTACTGCCTTTTTTAACTTTGCCAGTAACGGCAGTCTTAAGCTTACTGCCAGGGTTTGCAGACCTATACCTTCTAACGCCCTTTGCCGTCAACCCACCAGATGGAGACTTGTCTCCGCTCTTGACAGAAAACTTCTTGGGCATTTTTCCTTTTCTCCCCTTTTTGTTTTCTTTGACGAGCTGCATTAAGGTCTAGTTATGATGTAAGTCGTTGGCTTGCTTTCCGTTAGCAAATATAAAGAAGCAGGGCTTACAGTAATTTGATAGAACGTAGGCCTATTTACAGTTACACTAGACATTATCTTGTGGCTGGAGATGTACGGTCTGGATTCACAATGAAATTACCCTTGAGAATTGTTGTGTCAACACCGCTAGAGTCTCCAGTAGTGCTCATCTGCATTTCATAGAGATATCCTCCCGCTGGAAAGCTAGACATAACAAGAGACGATATAGATATGTTAAACTTACCCTTATTGTCTGTCTGATCCGCATTCTTAGTTACCAAGACGTTCCCAGAGCTAATTCTTTGCCTTTCAAAGGACTTCGCATCCGTAGTAGAAATCATAATTGATGAGCCCTTGAAGATCTGAAAATAGAACTCGTAATTTGTTATGTCGATAGCGCTACCAGCAGAGTCCTTAAGGGTAAGATCCATTGAAAAGGTGTCCCCCTTCACGCACGTAATATCCAGTGTTTGAGATACGTCGAAATTAACTTGAGACATTATAGGCTGTTTTCAATGTTTTCATCCATGCTGTCAAAACGACCGCCTTCGCCTTGACGCTGCGCGATAAGTTTACTAGTAAGCGAGGCCTGCTGATCAACACGAGATTCTTTACCTTCTTCCTTCATGGTCTCTAGCTTCTCTCTAAACTCTTGGTCCTCGGTCCTAAACCCAAGAGTTGCCTGGGCTCTAATCATTTCGATCTCCCTTCTGTGCTCGTGCTTAACTTTCTCTAGTTCCATCTCAGCCTGTGTCTTAGCCTGAATCTTTTGCATCTCAAGCTGCGCCTCTATCTGAAGCTCTTGCTGCTTGGCCTGTGATGCAGTCTGAGCTGCCTGCTGAGCCACCTGAGCCTGTTGCTGAGAGTTTTGCTGAGCAATCTTAGCCTGCTCCTTCTGGCGATTTTTACGCTTCACCATAAGAAGACGCTCGGCTTGATTCACATCTTTGATATTTCTTACAATAAGGGCGTCCTCTAGATCAATCTCTTTCTGGCCAAGCGCCACCTGGATACTCTGTTCGAGATACTGCTTGTCCTCGGTCTCCATCTCCTTTACAACCTGAACGCCAAAGTTGAACATAGGCAGGTCTTTGAACGACGTCAAAGCTGCCATATTCTCCTCACCAATAGCGTTCTCATAGGCCTTAGAGATAACAGAGCCTTCGGGAATAATCTGGAGGCACTTAACAACGTCGCTACAGACCTTTTTGTACAAGATCATAGACGCATTGGTGATGTCGTAGATAGCGTTGTTGCCTGCGGCAATAGCCTGCTGCCTGACCCCAACCAAAGCGTCACCCTTAGGCGAGGAAGCATCCATGGCCTCATTGATGCCTGTAGTATCCCTAATCAGCCTTAGGTAGTGGTTGTATAGGGCGATAAGCTCGTTGATGTTCCTAATGGCGTTGCCAATCTCCCTAATTGGTGGGGCCTGACCCGTTCCGTCTGGATTCTTGCTTCTGTAGTAAAAGACACCCGTCTGCTCATAGATATCGTGTAGATCGAGCGGCTGAAGCTCGCCGCCTTTGCCAAGCTGAACGTTTTCTAGGCCCTCAATGTCAATGATTAATCCATCTGGCTTGGCCTTTGCAATGGCCTGTTGAATCTTAAGGTGAGTGAGCTGAAGCATGTCGGCAAAGCCAACGCAGCTATCAACCATAGACTTAGGCATCATCCTGTTGATGTTCGTAGAAACAACAGAGTATGAAAGCTTAGCCCTAGACAAATCATGGATGTTCCTAGGCATATTTGTCTGTTTGCCGTAGTTGATCACATGATCGGTTCCCATGATGTAAACCCCACCATAAATACACTCAATTTGAAGCTTCTCTGGAGACGCCTCAAAAACACTGTCCTTGCTGCCTTTCTCACCGAAGCCCTGATAGTAGAAGTTGCTGTTGCCAAACTTATTCTCCTTCTCTTCAAAGAACATAGTGTCTACGGTCAAAAACTCAAACTCAAGTAGGTCAATGGTGTACTCGTCATACTCGTACATAGTCCTATCTCCAAGGTCATCGTATTGTGTAGAGTTACCGCTTACGCCACTACCCTTAGACTTTTGAGAAATCTTTTCGTAATCCTCCTCTGAAAGCTGATCCCCTGCCATTCGCTTTAGCTCAGAGATTGTGATCGTCTTAATGTGACCAGCATAAACTAGGTCATCAAAAGAAGGGTCCTCTGTGTAGCTATGCACAAACTTTTCTGGATCTACGTATTCAACGCGAATACCTACATTGGGATCGTTGGACCTTTTTACGACGGACATTCCAAGCGCGACGATATCATTTACACAGCGCCTAAATGTCCCATCATTAAAGTTGTTCCATGACAGAGTGAGGTTTGTTGCAATCTGAGCAGAAATCTCACCGTCAGTCTTGACGTTACTGTCCAAATAAATTTCAGCCTCCTCCATAGTCTCGGGCAACTTGTCTGGATCATCACCCAAAACAAGGCCGCCCGTAGTGTCCTTTAGCTTCTTCAGCTCGTCCCTAAGCTCAACTTGATTCTTTACTCTTCGCTTGTAGTTGTTCTTTTCTGAAGAAGAGAACGGATCAATAGCCTCTAGATTTGGGTATGGATTCTTTGAAAGAATTTTGTTTACCACAATACGAACGAACTTAGGAAGAATCGGTACTGGGGTGTAGTCCAGATTCATCAAACTTCCGTCCCCTGAGTTTGGATCAACATTATTCAAGAGCCTCTTGTAGATAGAGGTATCTTGAATGCCTAAAGAGTATTTCCTGTTTCTTTGAAATATCTTTCTTCTTCTCTTTTGAAGTGCGTTCTTATCGGATGATCCTCTCCACTGGGCCTCGATCGCCTTAGCGTATTTCATCCCATACCTCTTGTCCTCCTTTTTTTCAGAAGGCAGCAGAGGATCAGGGAAAGATTTGTTGGCCTTAGAGTTGCTGTACATTTATCCCGATTATAGTGCAAATATAACAAATCATCCTATGGGCTTATAACGCCTAAAAAATTTAGACTCAGAGAAGTCTTTCTTTGGTTTTGATTTTGTTTTTTGCGCAGCCAAAAGCGCAAGCCCAGAAGATATTGTAAGGTCAAACTTAGTCCTGTTGTCTATCTGAAAACCAATCCAGTCTTCTAGGGTTCTGTTGAAGTACATGTTTCCGTAGTCACCAGTATCTCTATTTATGCCTACATGGTCATGCACATAAGACTCGATTGAATGGGCGTGGGACTGAATGACATCCTGAGAGTTCGACGGGATGCCTTTAGTCTTGACCTTAAAATTAGACGACCCTGACGACAGGTGAGATGGCCTATCCATTAGGTAGCCATCGTAACCCCTTGATTCAAAGTATCTTGCAATTCCATACTTGTTGTTCTCAATCAATAATGGGTAACCGTAGAAAAACGCAGCCATTAAGCAATCTTCGTAGAAAATCTTAGCTAAAGGCGGACGAGACGCATACTCCAGAACAAACATGTTCGATGGGTGCTCTATGTGAAACTTGTTATACAGGTGTAGCGCTCCTTTTGACCCTCGACCATCGACGGTGGCGTCAAGGTCGTAGGAGTCAACACCGCCGACACCCAGCACCGCATTAGGCGCAATGCGTTTGCCTCGATCGAACTTAGAAACATTTCTCAGATCTTCTGGTGGCATCCAGGATATTCTAAACCTACCCTTTGCGTCAGGAGAAAAAACAACCTTTCCGTCTTTGATGCCGTCCTTCCAGATAAGGTTGCCTCGAACGACAGGGTTCGGGAATAGGTCATCATTATACTGTACCTGCTCGTAGATCTTACCGATATTGAAGACGCTACCCTCGATACTGTCTCGAAATGCCTCATCTGTGGTAAACGGGAACTGCCTCGTAACCTCATTAAGCTCAGAAGGATCACCTTTCAAACTCTCTCTCTCATTCTTCAAGTAAGTCTTCGCGCCAATAAGAATGTCCTCCCCATCTAGCCCCTCTATTAAGGACGGGGGATCATAAGAAACCGCATTGCCAAAGACATCGAAGAACCCTTCAAGAGACTTCTGGGCAGGGATAAATAGGCGGTATAGCCCTGATATAGTTCTTCCGTTGGCGTTTCTTTCGCTGGGGTCTGAGTCTCGCCAAAGCTCCTTGTACTCTCTACCGCCCTTATCCATGGGGTTTACAGTAGATCCCACGAGTGCCTTGCCCACGATTTTTCTACCGACGATTAGGCAAGTACGCTGGATTCTCCATGCATCCCTAATATCCGAAGGCTTCTCCCACTTGCCAGCCTCATCCAAATACATAAGATGAAGCTTTTCACCATCGTAGGCGTTGTTGGTGGTGTTCTTCCAGTTAATTACCGTATTAAGAGCCTCGCCCTTCTGCGCACTCTTATTCTTCTTCGTGATTCTCTTACTCGGCTCGCGAAAAGCCAGCTCCATGCGTGGATTCGTGGTACCATCTTGAATTGGTTTAAAGAAGAAGGGGTAGTGACGAAACATTTGCACCACCTTCTTCATGAATATATTCTCTTGCGCATCCTTACCCGTCTTCGACTGAATCCCGAGAAGTTTATCCTTGACCTGCGTTGCTTCGTCCAAAAGCACAGACGAGCAGATATTCGTGTACCCGCTACGCCTGCACTTCGTATAGAGCTGCCCGATACATCTCGGGTCTGCCTCACACGCGGCCATATGTAGAAAAATTTCGCGCTGGAACGCAAGATAGTTAGGAAATCCTATATCTATCTTGGTCCATTGAAGCATCATGTAGTGCCTACCCGTAATATACGTAGGCCTACCGTTATTGAAAAACCAAAAGCCTTCACGCCGACGACGAAACTCCTCCTCGATATACGGAGAAAATTTCTGTCTGAATTCTCTTGGCATCTCACTCCACTCGTCCATAGTCTTAATCCTAGACAGCTCCGATGGCATAGGAACCCTTTCCCACAACTGCAAGTTGTTTGGACGTCCATATCCTTCAATTTTCTCTTCGGGAGGCTGAGAGGGAAGTGCAATGTATAAATCACCAATCGAAACAACGTTTCCCGTTGTAGCCTTGGGGCAAATTGCAATAACGTCCTCATCATAGTCATCGACCCTGACCAGCATATCGCTTAGTGTAGTTCCTTGAGGACTTATTCTTTGAGGACTTATTCTTTGAGTGAACTCCTTTTCGTCTCACTCTTTTGGACTTGTACGTGGATTCTTGAACCTTTGCCATTGTATTTAATTTGTACACCTGTCAGGACTCGAACCTGAAACCTGCGCATTAGAAGTGCGCTGCTCTATCCTGTTGAGCTACAGGTGCATACGTTTATTTTCTATTACTCCCTGGCCTCCTAGAGGCCTCGGTTCTGCCTCTATTTACTGAGGCTGGCTCGACCCTGGTCTTAGTTGCCCCTCCGACCGTATAGTGATGAACATCTTTGCCGTCACCCTTAGAGACCCTGCCTTCCCTTTCGGCCCTCCTGCGCCGTAAATTTCTTCCAGCGCGAGCCTTCTTAGCGTTCTTGCTTTTGTGGAAGAGTCGGTACTCTCTCTTGTAGTTGCGTTTTTTCTTGACGCGCATGTCGCAAATATACGACACGTTCACCTTGTCCGCAAGGTGGGACTCGAACCCACATGTGACCAGTTACCCTTTCTACAAGGTATAAGCTTGAGGGGATACTTGCGGCTATGTGTTTCTCCTTTCAAAGGTCTTCTTTCTGTGGCAGTTAGCGCACCTAACTTCACACTTCCGAATTTCCTTTTTTATTGTGTCTATACAGTAGGATTGATTCACCATGTCAGATATGTTATGGTGCTTTTCGCCGCAAACGTGGTCAAATTCTAGAACAACTGGATTTGATTCACCGCAATCCACACACGGAAGATTTTTTTTAACCCTTTGAATAAACTCCCGACCCCACTTGCGTTGATTTCTGTTCCTCTTTTTAGATCTAGACTTATACTGATCCTTATACTTCTCGTAGTGTGCGGCGGAAAACTTCTTCTGGTCCTCTGGGTCCTTATAGGCCATTAGTCCTCAAAATCTTTATTCCAAGAATCTTCCCAGAATCTATAGTCGGTCCTGCTGTATTGCCAAACTATCTTCTTCCAATCATTTAGAGAATCTTTCAGCAAAACCTCCTGAGTAGTCTTTGGCTTGTTCGATTTGTCCATTGTCCCTTAGGTCTTTGATCATTTGTTCAAGACGCTGGCGTTCAACCAGCAGCTCCTTACAATCCGTGGCCGTCTGCTTAATGGATTGAAGCTCGGCCTTTCTAGCAGCTCCACCCGCATCTGGATCGACAGGCTTCTTTACCTCGTCAATCATGTTGTTAATGGCGACCTCCATGCTGTGCATAAGGCTCTGAGCCGCGTCAATCGTTGTAAACTTCTTCTTCGACATATAGAAGATCTTCGGCGCGGGTTCTGTACATCTCCACACCGTCAATTTTGATTCTGTAATCTCGGTTCTCTTTGAACCCCACCACATCGCCTGGATTTACAACCACGTCATCAGCTGTACCGTCTCCGCACGTATAAACGACGCGGCCCTTTGTCGGGAGCTTATCCTTAAGACTTACAACCTCAATGACTCCAGAGTCTTTAGGTTCCTCTTCGATAGGTTCAAGAAGTGTCCATCCACCAAGGCACTTTATCTCTCCAGTCTCTTTGCTTTTGTACGCAAACGCCTGGTTACCAATAGCTTGCTTGCCGTACTGAACAAAGTAGTGATTATCGACACCAGTAAGTACTTGCCCCTCCTGCATGACGACAAGGTGGTGAAAGTATAGAGTATCCCCGACGCTGACCCCAGTGTCATACTTAAAAGGTACAGCCACAACTGGCCCATGAGTGACCCTGTGATCGAACTCACCGTTCTCAAACTTTGTCTCAATGTAGAGCTCAAGACCTGAGTCGGTGGTAATTGTATCGTTGACCGTTTTTTCCAGTTCAACGATAAACAAGTCAAATGTCTTCACTTGTTACTGTATGGGAACATCTTATTGAGCGCCTTCTGCCTCTTCGCGCAACCGCAGTCCTTTCCTGTCTTATTGCTGATATGGTCAACAATGTTCTTGATTCTGGTGGCTCTAGTAATCTCCGCGATAGTATCACCGAGGCCCTCTGGCTTCTTTTTAGTATCCTCTGACATTTCTAGGTCTATTTGTTGTATTTGAAAATGATGTTCTGTTCTGAGGCTGCCTTGCCTTCCATGCGGCACAAACGTAGTTACCCCTAACAGGTGCCGACCACTTCGTGCAGTACGACTGGTTGCTCGTAAAGAAGTTGCAGTTAGAGCACTTTGCGTTTGTGGTTGCTGCTTTGTATGCGTCTGGAAGCGAGTGAGGGATAGACTCCCCGTTAGGATAGCTTTTGTGTGACATAATTAAAAATTTAGATCAAACTCCACCATGCAGGGCATGCTGTCTATGGACTTCCACAGCACCTGAGAATCATCCTCGTCTTGCAAATATACAAGATATCTTTTTGATCCGTGCCTATGGAGGTGCTCGTGGTCAAGAACAATGGCGCTAACCTTGCCCTTACCTGCTCTCATGCCAACATAATATGCCATAGCGTCCTTTGGGTCTCTACCCACGACGATCTTCCTAATAAGTCCCTCCATTTTAGTTTAGCGATATATCAAGACCGTTGAGTAGGTCATCCAGATCTGGTCCTTCGTCCTCTTTCTCAACGTATGTGTCTTGCATAAATTCAATTAGTTCATCCAGCTCCTCCTTGTTGTGGAGGTTGTAGCTATACACCGCCTTCATGTTGGTGTCACCTAGCTCGTTCTGCTCGGTCACACCGATAATCATGATTGACATTAGTCGATCTCTGACCCCGTATTCGTCCACGAGGTCGTCCATTGCAACCGCCAACTCCCTGATTCTGTACAAAAATTCCTCGTCTTCCATATCTTTGCGGTATAATTTATTTCAATGCCAGCAAAGAAATCAAGGGGGAAGATGTTCCGCGAGTTCTCTAAGCTTAACCAAAGGTACGTAAAAAACAATCACCTTAAGTATCTGAGAAAGAGTGTAAATGAGTTCTGCGTGAAGAGAGACATCTTCGAAAAAGAGCTCATGTTCATGCTGTGGGCCTACGATTTAGAGTTCTGGACTCTGTCTTATGCGGCCAAGGATTACGGGTATTCTTCTGCCAAAAAAATAGGCGAACGCATTGTATACGAACTAGTTAAGGCTGGTTACGTGTACAAATACTTTGACAAGCTCACCCCCTCACAAAAGTATGAGGATCACCTTTTTAGGGATGAGACTAAGTTCAACTATAGAGTTAGATACTCTCTAACGCAAAAAGGAAGGCTTCTGGTGCAGAGGTTCTACGGGGAACTAGAAGATTAAAGTATATCGTCCTCTGTTATAACCTCGGTCCACTCACTACCCTCAAGTATTGGGGTTATCTGAGATAAGGTATATGTAGTCTTGCCAGAAAAGAAACTAGGAATCGGAGTCTCGTACTTAATGACTGATTTATCGCCAGCAATACTATACCTCAACTTGTCCTTATCTGGATACAACAGTTGAGAAAAATCTATTGTGGTGTTGGGGTCGTCTAACTCCGACTTGCTTACTATTACGTACTTGTTCATGGGGTTCCTGGTGGATTGTCAGATGAACCGAAAAGGGGATCTCCAACAGCTGTGCCTGTAGTTGAATTTCCTTGACTGTCGGTAAAGTCGTTATTAAATCTATACCAGCTTTCAAGGTCAGAGGAACGGTCATAGTCCCCACTGTCCACAGACAGGTCTATGGAGTCCCCACTGTTGTATATAGCCGAAACAGCATCGGCATCCAAGACCGCGCTCCAGAATGCAAACTCATCAAAGTAAGAGCTTGTGTGGAAGGTTGGGGAGTTCAAGTCACTATATCTAGCCCCGACCCCAAACAGGGATCCACTTGTGGCAGCAAAAGCATCTTGCTTATCCTTCGTTGGGCCACTGGTGTTCGTACCCACAAGGCTTCCATTGAGATACGTCTTTATTGTTGCGTTGTCAGAACCCGTTGCCCCCGCCGTGCATGTAACGGTAATCTGATGCCAATTCGAATTCGTGAGGGATGAGCCGACATTATAGAAAGCGCTACCCCCTGTGCCATCGGCCTCATGAAATACTTGAAGATACATAACGCCAAGGTTTAAGAATCGAACGCCAATTTCATAAGTAGGAGTTGTGCTCTTCTTGGTTCCGCAAGCATAAGAAGTATTATAAGCAGTATCATAAACCCAAAACGAATAGGTGTAATTGCCTCCAAAGATACTCGTGATGTCGGTTGAGTCAAGGATACCTACGGCCTCTGTTCCGTCAACAAAAATGTTGTGGCTATTAGAGTAGGATGGAAGCCTGGAGACGGACGACTCCTGTACAGAGGAGTTTAAACTTAATCCTAGGCCTAACATTATCCGCTGCAGCTTTCGCAATCCTCGGGGCTGTCGAGGTTGCATGTTATATCACCAGACTCAATTTTAGCCTCTTGCTTCTTCAGTTTGTCCTGATCCAAAAAGCTGATGTCGTCGAAATCTTCCTCCTTCATAGTTGCTTGTAAATTACTTCGTAGTAAACCTTGTTGTTATCATCCCTGCGAGCGCGTAGGCACCTCTTGCGATTATGTCCGCCATGAACATAAGAGACGTGTACCCAATTAGGATTATCGTCATCACCAAACTCCCACACCATTTGATCGAACTCCAGATTCTCTCTAATGTAGTTGAAGAGCTCAGAGTTTGTGATAGAGCCGTATACATCGCAATCGAGGTCGAGTGCTCTTCCTTCCACGTGCTGACTGCGGTGGCTCCCACCGATCGCAAGGTTGAGATCAGGCGAGCGATACCCTGACGACACGTATATAGGAACTCCGAAATGGTCGCGACAAGGTTGAAATACCCGCTCTGCAACCGCTCTGAGATTTTCGACAACCCATTCATCATCTGGCTCATTGTTTATCCCGAGCCTCGTTGCTGTTTTGCTGCGGAGGCATTCGGCGAGTGATAGATTTTCTGATAGCTTCATTATGAAGTCTTCGTTTTTCGTTCTCCACAGCGGAGTCCTTTCGTTTCTTCTTGGCGTTAAAGTACGGCTTTTTCAAGTCGTTAAGGTTTTTTTGCAAGCCAAATTTGTGAGTATCGAAAGTTCTCCATATACTGAGATCAGCGATTTAGACAAAGTTACAAAATTCAATCCAATCACAAATGAAGTACACACTTGCAGCAGCAGCCCTCGTAATTGTCGGTTGCCTTTTCGTGGACGACGAGGCGTCAAAGAACAACCGCTTGCATAAGCGTTACAGCGGAGCCCAGATCGAAGAGATGATCATTGCGATCAATCACTTAAATTCACCTCTGCCAGGACAGAACGAAACAATCAAATAAGATGAAGAACTTACTTGCAGGATTAGCCGTACTGATCGCGACTACCGCATCAGCGCAGCTTTCACGGACATTCACCGAAAACTTCGCCTCAAACGTAGACTCTGCAGACATGTTTGCAGTATTCGTTGTAGAAGATGTCATTCCCAAGAACGGAGTTAAGTTCGTCCCACCGCAAGGGTTTTTCACTCAAGACCTTGAAATCGTGACAGACCTTCCTGCAGAGAATGCATGCTTCACATACACCGATCCAGGCGTATACGTTATCGTACCCTTCAAGGAGGGAAAGCCGCTTTGTTTCGGATCATACGTAGTAATGAATGAGGACTACCTCGACTACTACCTAGAAGAGGACTGTCCCTACGAGACAATGGTTACTGACGACCACATTCTAAACCTTAGCACTCATACTGTTGGTAGCACAGAGATACCATTGCTGTCGCAGGCACTGTGGAACAAGTGATGCAGATAAACAGAAAAGGCCCCGAAAGGGGCCTTTTTTTTACCCAGTAAACTGGGATTGTTATCGTCTCTTTACAAACCGCATGCCTCTAGGGTTACTCGACCCCATGGTGTTAAGCTTAGCGCGGAGGGCAGATCCCATCCTATTAACACCAGCTCTTTCTGCCATTTGAGAGCCAAGCATCGCATCGCTGTATCTACCCATAGCGCCAGTGTCCACGGTGCCCAACTTATCTGAGGGCATCGGCTCGAAGTCGTACAGATCCAACGCAGGCCCAAATCTACCAGTTGATGGAGTCTCCTCTTCTTCCTGTGGGTATGCACAAGATCCATCATCCTGAGTGGCCTTAGGGTTGTAATTCGTGGACTTTGGGTCCATGCAGCCGCGGATGACTGGCTTTTCCTCTACAACTGGATCAGGATTCTCCTCAAACTGAGGCGGCGGGGTCGTCTCAATAATCTGCTTTGGTGTTTCAACGGGCTGAGGATCGGGAGTCATGCCCTGAATTGGATCAATCGGATCTGGCTGAGTCTGCACCACCTCCTGTGGCAGCTCCTGTGCTGGAAAATCCTCGTCAGGCCTCATTGTCTGGTCAGTCTCTCTAAACTTCTCTCTACCAAACGTTACGTTGTTTTTACCATACCCTCCTTTGTAGGAGCCATCCCTACTCGTATTCTTCTTTTGAGAAGCTCTAAACTCATTAGCGCTCGGGAAGGCCTCTACACCACCAGAAACATCTCTCTGACCGCCACCCTCGCCAAGCTCCTCCATTCGCATAGTATTAAACTGACTTACGCCCAGGCCGCCTTTAGATATTGCGTCACCCATAAATGCCGCATCATCAGAAGTATACCCAAGTTCACCCATCATGTTGTCCATGTCAGAGACGTTGATAATACCGTCCTCAATGTTTCTGCCAAACTTAGACAGCCCCGTAATCAGATAATTAGCATCCTTCATATCGAGACCGCCTTGGTTAACCATCGAACTTCTCAGCAACTTGGCGGCTTGACCGCTTCTTCCAGTTACAGAGGCAATAGTGTGAGCAGGGACTTTGCCAGACTTAAGATCATCCATACTGTAGCCCATTGCAGAAATCTCTTCAGCAAAATCCTCGGCCCACTTACTCTCATTGGCGAGGGCACCTTCAATCTCTCTTGCAAACGGAACAACGGCACTCTGAGCTTTGCTATCCATGCTTTGAACAGCCTGAGAGAACACACCCTCACCAAGGCGTTGGCCAGAAGACATACTATCGCGACGAGCTTGTGCTTGTTGACCCCGTCTCTGATCAAAGTACTCTGAAGTGGTCGTTCGATCTCCTGAACCAGTACCATCCTGATATACCTTGGCATTGGCCCTGCCCCTACCCATGAGCGCCTCGCGAAGCTTCGTAAAGTCGGCCCCATTGATCTCGTCAAACGGGGCAGTCTGCTTTGCTATCTTCATCTGTCTTCCTGTTAGATTGTTTTTCACCATTCTGAAGCCAGCGTTGCCAGACTTCCTTTTTGGTTCCTGGCCGTAAGCGCCATCGACATCGTAAGGGGCCTGATATCCCTTACCGTACACCTCATCTATCTTTTTCCGAATCTTCTCTTCCTTTACCTGCTTCGGAGTTTGAGATGGAAGAGTCTGAAAGAACAGGGGGTTGTTTGTTCCCCGCTGCATTATTTTTCTTAGTCCTGGCATGATGCAAATATAATCGGTATTAACTTGCGATAAATAGCTCTACTGTTATGCTGCTAGTCTTGGGGTCCACAATCAGACTCTCCAGGTCATTAAGGTTTGTGTCGGTGATGACAGTAGTGGAGTCATCGTCCGTAGCAATGCCGTCATGTGGAGACCCCATGATAAAGCTTCTACCCGCAGCCACCAAGATGCTTGTAGATGCATCCGCCGTTCCATTCTCAGCCGCAGAGATCTGCAAAGACAGAACCAATTCATTGGTGCTATCGAGATTAGTCACCCTGATGTACTTGACATTGTCAAGGTCGAGAGCGCCTTCAGATGTATTCACAGCGGCCTTGAATGTGGCTATCGTTGTGTCCTGGTTGGCAGGGCATGTTACCATACGCTGCAACACCTCATTGACCCCAGTAATAGATAGGGTGTTTGTTGAGCCCCTCTCGATGCCGTTGAGCGTTAGCTCTTCTTTAATAGTTGTTGTAAGTGTAGCCATTATTTATAGCCTCTAGTGTTTCCTTTGATGTAGTCGTGGTCACGTGTTGACCGCTTTAGTTTTGATCCATTAGCGTTCTGATTGACGCCGTAGTTAGACAAGAAGTTCAGCCCCCCCTGTACGCCACCTGTCTGAAATGCATTCTGAGCTCCCTCCTGACCCTGCATCTGCTGCTGCATCATCTGCATAAACTGAGGGTTTTGCATAAGGGTCTGCATCATATTAAATGTATTCCCCGCGCCTCCAGCAGTATCACCCGTTGCCTGATTCACCACATCCTGAACGCCACCACCCTCGCCACCACCAGCTCCTTGCTTACCCATGGCGTATGCACCAACACCGCTTACGACATCGGCACCTAGCTTCATGTAATCCTCCTTACCGATCTTTTGGCCAATGCCATCGTTAGGGCCGTCTACCTCCTGGGCCTCAGACATGATATATCCTCCAGCATCACCGACGCCTTGAGTAATCATATTAACATTCCCAGTAAATGCCCCCACCCCAATCTTCGCGGCTGATGTTCCGAGGTTCATAGCAGCCCTTTGACGCTCACCCCTGATAGTATCACAGTAGTGAAGGGTCTCTTTCTGTGATTCTGAAAGCGGTGCCCCGCTCTTACTTAGCTCACGTAGCTCCTTGCACTCCTTTCTATCATAATCCTCCATCCCTGTACGCTCAAGATCGTCATAGCGCTCTTTAAAGTTCAGAGATTTCCCGATATCCTTGATGATGTCCATGAGTACAAATATACGGGATTAAGAGAAACCCGTTTCTGCAGCCTTAATGCGAACAAGCTCATAGATGTCGTCCTGACTCATGAAGTTGTACTCGTCATTCTTAAGCGGTACCTCCAGTACCCTCTCCCCTTCAAAGTTGTGCTTGGACCCAGGCATCATAATCTTGATGTTACCTATCTCGTCCATACCTACAACGGGGTAATCTACCGCATCCATAGAGATGCAGCCCGTCATAATCACATTGTGGTCGTTGAACTGGTCCTCACTGTCTCTGCGATAACCGCTCTCGGAGATCTTTATCAGTAGCATGAGGCAAATATACCCAAATATGCTGTCCCCCTGTACCGATTAGTCGGTAATATCCCCACATGGCACAGCTATCCCGTATTTAACAGTTAAATCTAGATCGGATGGTGTAATGTGTGTACACACACCCTACTATTTCGACTGTTTTGCACTTGATTGTATAGCAAAGTTATAACAGAAATCTTTAAAAGTCAAGACTCAAGCTATACTAGAGGCTAAATACCGCTTCTTACTCTAAATCAGTCAGTTATGAGGGGTTAGATGGAGTCAATCAAAAAATACCGCGTGAAAATTTTTGCGGATATCGGCGGTTTTTTCGGGTTTGGTCGTAAAAAACGATCAGAACCACACATAGGGGGGATTATATGTATATATGTACGGAGGCAAATCTTTTGGAAATTACATTTCCAAACCCCCCTCCCTAGTTTCTGCCATACTACGGAGATTTACTTCCGAGATTGCAATCGCTTGTCCCCCAGTCACTTACGCATCGTTACCTGCATCATCGCATCAGGTGACCGCAGACATGTAGCTCTACCCGAAGGTGGGACAATACCTCACCTATACCTTTACTGCAACCAATCATCCCCGCTCATGGGGTGACACAATGGACATAACCTCGTATAAATTTGGCTCTGCATCCCCCGTCATTGCTGACGTTAACATCCGTTGGCTTGACATCAGGGATTGATTTACCTATCTTTGTTGGCATCGGTTCGAGAGTCGGGCCGAGCAAACTTCAAACTTCTTACACCATGTCTGCAAAGACCTACACCCCCACACACTGCCCCGACACGGGGCGCAAGTTGACCCGAGCCGAGCGCCGTGCCGCGAACAAAGCCAAGTTCGCCCAGGAGCAAGCGGCCAAGCCCAAAGCCAAAGCCAAAGCCAAGACTGCGAAGCAGTCACGTGCGGACGTGCTGTGCGAGCAGTACGGGATGACGATGGAGCAAATGTTCGATGTCATGGATGCGTGCCAGAGCGCGAACACGTACACCCCCGTGGACGTGCAGGAGGCCACCACGCCTCCCGCACCCAAGCCCACGAAGCGCAAGACCAAGCGCAAGACCAAGAACGACAAGTTGGAGGCACAGGCACAACGCCTGAGCAACCGCGAGAGCGCCAAGCGGAACGTGCGCAAGACCGAGGTCGTGTGCGACGACAAGCCCACCAAGGCCTCGCCATTCGGCACACGCACGGAGGTTGACGCACCTGCGCCCAAGCCCCGCCCACAGCACGCGGCAGACTACACGCCACCCACACCATACGCGGTAATGCGCGATGAGGGGTACACGGACGTGATGGACATGGTGCGTGCGGTGAACATGGACATGATGGACGGAGGCGTGACTGCCGAGGACGTCTTGTAACTTCCTGACTCACAGCGACTTAACAAAGAGATTTGTTTTATCCACAATTCGGTCGTATCTTGCGACCATCAAACTTCAACACCATGGCTACTTCCAAGCAAGCGCATGAGGGGCGCGTACAAGCCCTCACCACCATCGTGCAGGACATCGTGTCCACCCACTTCGCAGACGCACACATGACGTTGGCCGACCTCATCGGTGCGGACGATGCAGAGGACGAGCGTGCGGAGCAGGAGATTCGCAGGTACTTCGACCCCATCTGACAGGTACACTGACGAGTCCTGAATGGACGAAACCCCTTCGGGGGTCTGTATCAAACTTCAAACCCATACACAATGGTTCAGTTACTTTTTAACATCAACCTCATGCTCGCGGCGGGCATCGGCGTAGTCGGCATCATCATGCTCACAGGCATGGCCATGGATGCAGTGTCAAACCTCAAAGACAAGCAGTCATGAGCGAGGCGGTAGTCCTGCTCGTATCGCTCGCGGTAGTATTCGCAAGCGGGTGCGGGTTCGTCGCCCTCGTGGACTATGTCCTCAACACACTAGACCAATGAGAGTTACCATTCAATTCATTATGTCCTGCGGGAAGAAGTGGTCAATGACCCGCGACTTCGAGGACGGAGGCCACATTGCAAACTTCATCAAGCACATCGAACGCACGAAAGGTTGGATGTTGGATGAGGTCTGGAAGGCCTGACTATCAGATAGTTACACCATCAAACTTCAAGCAAATGTTTAATCCATTCAGAGAATTGTGCGCAGACGAAAAGGTCCTCGCGTACGAACACTTCGCTGACACAGACGACAGGGAGGCGTTGCGCCTCATCGAGGACGCATGGGACGAGGACGTGTACATCGACCTGCGTAGCTTCGGCATCACGACCCGTGATTACTGAGCATTAACAAATCTTTTCAACAGAAATTTGGATTCATCCACAAATTGCTGTATCTTTACACCGAACTTCAAACCCCAATACCATGGACAACTTCTTTGGACAACCCGTAGGACGCGCAGTCCTCTTCCTCAATGACTTCCACTTCGGTGCGAACCTGAACAAGCTCAACCGAGCGGCCAGACTTGTGCCCAAGGATGTGAAGGGCTTTGCCTCCCTGCTCTCAGACACGAAATACGCAGACCCTGACCACGTTCAGGAGGTCATCAACCTGCTTGACGACTACGCTAACGACGCAGAGAACAACCTCATCTTCAAGCTTGATAAAAAATGATGACAGCCATCCAGATATACGCAGGGTGGAGCATGGTGCTCTCCTGCATACGACTACTGCTCATCGAAACGTTGAACCACTACGAAACAAAAGCACAATGAAATTCACACACAGCTTCAAGCACACACTCCCATTCGTATCAATGCGCACCGCCTACGACGTAGACGTTGATGCCGCAAAGAATGTTGACATGGACACCGAGGTGTCTATCGACCCAGACCACGGATATGGTGGATGGTACGAGACCTACGACCTAGACACAGGTGGCGACCGATTCTATGCAGAGGGTGTGCTCGAAACGGAGCACGACGACGACGGAAGCGTGCGACTCGTGGGGTACGACGGATGCTTCGAACTCCCTGACTACATCATCAATGCCCTCAAAGACAAGGGCGTAATCATTGACCTATGACACAAGAACAATGCGAACGTGCAGTCAAAGCACTGCAAAAAGAAGGGTTCGAGGCCTCCCATGTGATGGGAGCACGTGACGACCACGGCGTGTGGTTGGACAGCGTGTGGAACGACGAGCTAAAATTTGCTACGAGCTTCCGCATCCACGACGAAGAAATCCACTTTTGGGAATCACATACACCATTGACATGACACAATATAATATGGGACGTGACCATGGAAATTACACCAACAAGCAGAGACAACCATGACTGACATCGTAGACGTAATCATTCAGCTTGCCCGTATGCAAGGGCAGGCAATCGATCGAGCAGAGGCAGAGATGCTGAACAAAGCGGTCGAGCAAGCACACGACGAATATCAAACTTCAAAACAACAAGAGAATGAGTAAGACAGGAACATATTGGGACAAGGAGGGCAAGTATCAAGAGCAGTACGATGCCGCATGGAAGCAACTCATCCCTACGTCAGGTGAGGCAGATGACGGACTTCCCGAAGCCCTCCGTGCTATCTCTCGAATCGGCTACGACTACTACAACAACGGGTTCTGCAACCTGTGGAGAGCAGAGGAGGTTTATGAAAGCGACGAGTCCTACTACGACGAGTACAAGATGGACTCCTACTACGAGGACATGGTGGACTACCTGCGCGACCACACACCACACAACCTGCACAAGGAGTTCAGGGGTTGGTTGAAAACTACGCAAGGGTACTGCAACTGGGCCGATAGCGCAGACATCATAGACCGCATCATCAGTCACATCATGAGGCAAATCATTGAACAGGAACTTATTGAAACTGAAGCACTTACATCATGACACTTCAAGAAAAGATTTACCACACCAACGCCGTGGCAGATGCCATTATGCGAGGTGATAAAGGATATTCAATCGAAGGGTTGGAGAATGACAAAACATTTTCTACCTTCGTGTACTTGCCATCCCCACAGCTTGCAGGGACGGGGATGCAACAGCGAACTTATGCGATGACCAAAGCGATGGACATCGTAAGCGGTATTGGTTAGTTTGAAGTTTGACCAACGAGGGGGTATGCGTGGCTGAAACGTCAGTCCGCCCCCTCACCTTCTTCAAGGGAGCGCAGTCGGTGCGCACGTCCACTCCCAAGACCTTTGTGTCGGACGGCGGTTGTGTTCGAATCCCAACCTCCCTTCTAACCAAGCCTTTAACAAATCTTTTCAACAAAAATTTGGAATTGTCCACATCAATTCCTTATCTTTGTGTCGAGACTTTTACAAACTTCAATTCAATAACCATGAAACAATATGCAGTAATCCACGCTGTCGCAGGACTCTTCGAAGGGTACTCCGACACCACCTGCGAGTTCTTCCCCAAGCGGGGGTTCGCAGAGAAACACATCAAGCAAGTCCTCGACGACTACCGAAAGGATGAGATATGTGTATGTATCGAACATCAAGACGGAGGTGACGCTGAGGTCACGATGACCCGTGAGTACGAGGACTACGCCGCCTGTGTCCCATCTGACATGACCCACGATGACTGGGTGGCAGACAATGGCGACGACTGCTCGGTCGAGGTGTTCCGCATCATCGAGATTGATATGTCCAACCGCAGTGGCTCCACCGAGTCATGCTGGCTCACATGGGACCAACAGGACACTTGCCCTGCATGGGACTACCAACCCCTGTGTATGTCCTTGGTTGCCCGTGTAGCATCTGATGTCATGGACAACGACCAATCGACTCACGGCCTCGAACAACTGACGGACTTCATCTCCTCTGTGTACTACCGCAGTCATGCCTTCATTGACATCGACGACTATGTGATGCATGCCTTCCGTATCCCCAA
>UEXM01000214.1_pt1 | contig 64371 bp, 80 predicted proteins | sample 1796661 | NCBI WGS metagenome assembly UEXM01 (sample SAMEA4772469, study PRJEB27181) | metagenome | reverse complement strand
AGATGTCAACGCCTGTGATGCTTGCGATGTTCTCCATGTTGGACTTGAACTCAACTATTGCAATGTATCCAGCAGTTAACTTAGCAACAGGCATCCAATCCATAAAAGATACTTCCATTACTCTACTTAAAATAATAGCGATAGAGTAGAAAATAATCTTGCTTACCGTTCTTGCCATTCGATTGGAGCGTATCTCCTCGCCTCTTAGCTTGGCTGCTCTGCATCCGGTTATAACGTCAAAGAATATTAGGACTGCTAGTCCAATGATTGCTGCCGTGATGGGCGCAAAAAAGAATACTATGTAAGGCACTCCTAGTTTCAATAGTGTACTCAATTCAAAGGCTTTCATATCATTCTTCTATCTCAGGATCGGGTGGGAAGTTTTCTTCATGCCATGTTACAAAAGCAGGGGGAGGAGTTGCATGATACTCCCACCCATCTACAGGATAGGTATACTCTTCGTGGTCTTCAATCAGTAACTCATAATTAGCATTAGTTACTTTATGCAATCCTACAGCCCAATATTCTGAAGGTTCAGTTGTTTGCTTGTAAAATGCTGGAGTTGTTGGTATAGCTTTTGGCATATCTTATTTCCTAAGTTGTTACGGTCCACCCTTTATCAGTGGCTATTGCTAAATCTTCAGCAGTCAAGTCTCCTGTTCCAGGGTTATCGGTTACAGTAATTGTGGCAGTTGCGGATGGAAGATCATTAAAAACATTTACAAGTCCAGCTCTATTGAAATTACAATCATTAAGGCTAAATGAAATTCCCATATTAGTAAGTTCTAAAGTACTTAAGCTATAAGCTTGGTCAAACATTGCTGTTGCGTTAGTAATATTTGATCCATCAATACCTGATACTGTTTCAAGAACATTATTTTGATAAAACATTTGCTGAGTCTTTTCGGGGGCGCAATATCTAAAATACGCAGCTTTAAGGTTGCTACACCCGTAGAACAGACGATAGAGTCCAGTTGCACCAGACAGCCCGTTAAATTCCATTGGAGCAGAAGCTTTTCCGAAGTACTCAATCCTTGAACTTTGAAAAGTAGCATTGGTACTAGATGCTCCTTTAAAGAAATCCACTTTAAACATTTCTCTTATTCTTCCAGTTATAAACGCTTGTGTACACGCCATTGAGGACACACTACCTAATTCCATTTCGCTAAAATCAGCGTCACCGCCTCCATTAAACGCTTGTTGCAGAGTCGTTAGACTACTAAAAGTCCCCTTTATTTTACCTAGTCTTGGTGCGCTTTGAAAAGCGTAAAGAAAAGACGTTGCATTACAAGTTCCAACATATTCAAACTCTTCGAGATTTTTATGCAAGACTTGATTTGATGCACCCCTAAATAGATATTGAAGACTTGTAACAGTCTGACTTGCCATCTTTACAGATAAAATAGGAGAATTTGTAGTATTACTTACACTCCCGTGTTTCTTGTAAAAATACGGGTTTAGAAAATTACCAGTAATCTTTGTAATAATCTGCTTGTAAGTATCACCGTTTGGTTCAGTTACCTCTGTTGTTCCTTTTGCGTAATCAAGGTCAAAGTCTGCTTGCGTATTATGGTTATGAGTAGTAACAGCCGTTCCATCATTATAGAGGTCAACCGTGTATTGACCACTTGAAGCTATAGTTGAGTAGAACGTAAAGAAGTTCGGTACTCCATCTTTAACCTTGTTTAAAACATAGATAATATTATCTCCATCTGATAATGCTGGAAGGTCCAGCCAATCTGGGTTACGTACCCATGCTCGTGAAGTACATGTACCTCCACCTCCTCCACTACTGCGTGGTCCTGTTAATCCTACACCTATAGCCATATCTTACAGATTGTAGATTATGCAGTCTCCAGAAGCCAATTGGATGTCTGTGATTGCCTGTCCTTCAGGAACTGGTAAGTATGCTCCTGCTTTAATGGTTTGACTTGCAAGACCTTGTTTAGCCACGCTATCTACTCCATCTATTTTAAACACAGTAAACACAGTATCGGTATTAGCTACAATAGCATATCCCGTCAAAGAAGTGTGTGCGCCTGTACCCGTAAGTAATTTAAAGCCACCCGTGCCAGATACTTTTCTTAATTGTGATAGGCTTTCTACTTCGCCTGGTGATAATTTTGACATAATTTTTTATTTATGATTTAGTCCAAAATCCGTATTCAAGAACACAAGGAGCTGAGTTAGCTGTTGCCTCTAATCCTACTCCACCTTTTACCGGAAAGAAAGCCATCTCGCCAGGACCAAGGTCCATGTGAGAATTACCAGCGTCATCTTTTATTGTGATGATGTTAGTTGCGTCAGCGTTTTTTAAATAAACATATGTGATGCTACTGTTCGCAGTGGTAAGTATGTTAAACTGACCTGTAGTGGCTACAGATTGTCTTGCTATGTCTACAGAAGGATTTGTTACTGTAAGAGCTTTTGTTTGGTTAATTGATAACGCATCTGAACTTACGTCAGAACTTACCAATTGTAGTGTTGATGTTAAGGTTGCCATTATATATATTTTGGAAGGGTGTCGTTAGTTAAGTTTGAATTATCTCCACATGGACATCCACAATACTCATCCATTTGGTTGAGGAATTTTCTTGCTATGTTATTTGTGAAAGAAGATGATGTTGGTGCTGGAGCTTCAGTATCGCTATCTAAAGTTGTTGTTACAACCGTTCCTGCGCTATCAGAATAAATAATAGAAGCCGCCACAGCAGCACCAAAATTACTTCTGTCATAAGTTACAGTTGTTATGAGTTCTGGTGCAGCAGCTTTAACTCCTGCAATATCTATTTTAGACTTTACATCATAAATACCATCAGTGTATTTATTAGCTCTACTGTAAGAGTTTATATTCTTAGATAGTTTTGAAACAACATTGTAATACTTATCTACACCGGTACTAAGTGATAGACCTGGTGTAGCTATATCAACCGCACCTGAAACACCTTTGCCGCCACTAAATTTTAATGACGTTAATGTCGTTGCTCCAGCTACCGAAGTTGGGAATGTCGTTGTATTAACGGCAACATAAGCTTGTGCCGTAGGGTCGCTCCCTATGTTAGCCCCAAAAATATTGTCAGACTCATACTCGCACATCTGAGATATAGCGTAGCGTAGCATCCAAGCCTTCTTCTTTATGCAATTGTAAAGCTCAGTATCGCCACTAGCTGAAGCTTCCATCATATCAATTATCATGTCGGAATAGCAGCACCTTGCGAGTACTGTCCTGTTTTTTATGTTCTGTCTAGTGAAGTTCATTATGGAATGTTAACAGTCCTATAAGTTACATCAACTACAACATCGCTGTTTCCTCCGCTTGGGTTTCCAGAAACAACAGTTGCTACGATATTTTCTCCAGTATGCATGTTGGAAGTTGTTCCGTCCGTAAGCAATGCCATCGTTCCCCTCACATCTGAACTAGCCCCCAAACAATTTAAAGACGCTTGACCGTCTGGATTTGATGTGCTTCCAATGGCAAGCGTGGTGTGAGAGGAGTAAGATGAGGAGTTGAACTTTAGGTGTATAGCTGCGCTAATCACTTGTATTTCTACGCCAGCAATTCCATCAACCAAAGTAATTGGAGTGGAATTTAAGGCAAGAATCTGTGAGGAGGTAAGTATCACTTGCTTTGAGTTTATAGCACCTCCAGAAGAATTAATATAGCCATATATTTTTGTGGCTAAGTCATATGCGCTTGTTGAAGATGGAACAGTAACGTCTGTGTATCTTGTAGACATTACAATCTGACTTGTACCATCAGGGTTTGTGGAAGTCAATGTAACAGCACCTCCAAGCACATTAACCGTAAGACCTGATTTAGCGTAATAGTTTACGTTGTCATTTGTCACATCATAGATGAGCAAATCATTAGCGTTATTTATTACCTGAAAAGACATTATTTAATGTACTCTACAATTACTTGTTTTAATATAATATCGTTTGCAGCACTTGTTCCGTTGGTTCCAGTAACAAATAAATCATTAGCATTAGACCAAGTTGCTCCTACTTTACTTACGTCAATTTCAGCAGCTACCCCATCAAATTCAATTGAAACATGCTCTACGGCAGAAGTTGCTCCCGACCTAGTTACGTCAGCAACAATTTTCCAGTTTTTTCCATTAGGTGCTGTTGTGGTACTGTTTTGAGCGATAACACTTGACGCTAAATAAACCTTCAGAGTTTTGGTGTTTGCATTCGCAGCAGTTTCACCATATGCGGTCATCCTTACAGACTCTCCGTCAGCAGCTAATTGAGATGCTGCAAGAGTCGTTGTGAACAATGTCGTTTCTACTGTTGATGCAGGAGTACCTACATCAGCGTAAGCACTTGCAAGCTTTCCTGTGCTTCCTAGTTTTGCTAGAGTAGCCGCACCGTCAGCAAGTTTAGCTGTGGTAACATTAGCATCTGTAATGTCAGCAGTAACAACTGAGTTAGTCGCAAGTGTTACAACACCTGCATTGGTCATTGTAACATCCCCACTAAGTGCAGCAGCAGTAAAGCCTGTGCCGTCACCGATAAGAATCTGTGTGGTAGCCAAAGCCTTTTCTGTAAGTACCCCTGAAGAGTTAGCGTCTCTAACCAACACAGAGTTAGCAGCTACGTTTTGAACTTTAGCTAGGGTTACTGCTGATGCAGCAAGCTTACCGGTTGTTACATTAAGATCGGCAATCTTGGCTGTGGTAACAGCAGCGTCTTTTATTTTAGACGTTATTACCGGAGTGCTTGGGGCTACAAAATTTACGTTAACTGACACAGACCACGATGCCGTAGTTGAATTATACAAACAGTCTACAGTTAATGGATCATTAACTCCAGTTCCGAACAACTCACCAGCCAAACTTACTCCTGCAATTGCATTTATGTCCGTTCCGAAAATGTTAACTGAGTTAGACCCTACTATAATAGCCTTTTCAAAGTAAAATTTAACAAATGTATTGGCAGTAGGAGTTCCTAATGCCGCAAAAGTTAAGTTACCCGTAAGTGTTACCTCAGAAGTCGCAGTTACCCTGTAGTAATTAGAAGTATCACCATACACGCAACTTGGCGGTACAGTGTTCTCAACAGGGATGTTTATCGTACCTGACGCTATTGTGGTCAGGTCTATTACATTTTTTGATTCAATCATGTTATCTTCTTATAAGAGAGGAGCTTGTAGTAAATCATATTAAATGACTGTGGGTTATCTCCAGAGTAAGTGTCTTTCATATAAACGTCCAAGTCAATTGAACTATTTAAAGTAAGACCCGTAGTGGCATCACAACGACCATACGATGAACTTATGGGTGAAGATGTGTCATAAGCCAAACTAAATTTTTCTGTACCTGCTGACGTTCCGGCATATACAGATGTCTCAAGGATTGGCATAACACTGCCAGCATCAGTCATAGGAAGTTGAATCTTCATTTTAACAATCTGATTCTGACCACCCCTAATAGCCATGTCTGATCTAAATGCAATCTCGTTGTTTACGTTTCCGCAATAGATTTTAACGGGAAAACCACCTAACTCAACCTTCATAAATGGTTCTGATCCAGGAGTGTACTTTCCGCTTGTTTGAAACATCAATTCTAATTCAACCATGTCATCAACAACTTTCCAAGTATCTGCCGGAATTGACACCCTCTTATTTGGGCTAGTAGGGTAATTACTTTCTCTACTAGCAACTATTGATGTGTCTATTTCTATTACAGAAACAGAAGATCCAGCAGGTCCGGTGTTACCTATCGGTCCTTGAGACCCTTGTTCTCCACTTGCACCTTGTGATCCAGCAACGCCCGGAAGAGTTATGTCTGAACATGAATTACATCCCATAATTAACAGTGTTTACAATCATTATTACAAATATTTTCAAGACCACTTAGTATGGTCTTTGCTTTTTCTAGTTTTCCACAAGCAACAGCAGACTTGATTCCCTCCAAGTATAGAATGGCATCCATAGCCTCCTCAGACTCTCTGCTTCCGCAACACCCACAACCTACGTCTACCTTGGACGCTTTCTCTCTTACACACTTCTCTACGTTACATAGGAAGATAGAGTTGGTAATTGATGGAGATGGATTAGCAGCCCCACTATCTGTCACAACCCACTTTACGATATAGATTCCATCTGCAAATGTTGCAGTAGTCGTAGAAGTGTTTGGGGTAGAAGATGTAGATGTAAGATTATTAAGGTCAGCAACTCCAAAGAAAACTCCTGAGTTTGCGGTAATTGTAATAGCACTTCCAGAACCACTATAAGCTGTGGTTTGAATGTTTACAATGGGGGAAATTGTATTTAGCAAATCAGCTAAATTATTTCCAACTTCAGCGTTGGTGGCAGTAGAATCAGAAAGATAGCTGATTACGTAATCTTGAACATACCCATTAATCATTGTTCTGAATATAAACGAGTATGTCGTATTGATAGCTACCGTCCCCCAATCAAGGGTTACAGAACTTACAGAGTTAGAAGCCGTTATGTTTGTTGTTCCAGCCGCAATGGTTTGAGTCCCATTGTTATATAGGTCCATTGCGTCATACTCGGTAAGATTTCCGCTAGGATCTGTAACATACAATGTAGAGCCAGGAGTCCCCCCTATAGCACCTGTTTTAGTACCGGTGATAGTGAAAGAGTTTTCGCTACAATCTAAACATACACTGTGTGATATCGCAGTAATTGCCATGTCTTACTTCTTTTTAGGCTTTGTGTGAGTGTAGCCTTTAGCTTTAAGTGCCAAGTGTTGTGCTTTTGTGTTAGCCTTAACACCTTTCCCAGCCTTGCTGTACATCATGTGTGGCTTAAACGCCTTAGACTTTTTAGCACCACCCTTCTTCATTGAGGGCTTGCTTTTCTTTCCGTACATTTTACCGTAAGCCATATCTTACCATTTTACTTTGTTTGCCCAATAGGCGGCAGACATTTTACCTTTTTTAATATTCGCTCTGTGACGAGCTTTAAAACTCGCCCTCTTCTTCTTCATCTTGTCTGACTCACCTTTCTTTGGCTTGCCAGCAGTTGATGCTCCCTGCTCACCGAAACGGATAAGTTTGGTCTTACAACCATCTTTAGCCATTACGATGTGACTCTTCTTGGCGTGTGAAGGAGTTCTCTTAGGCTTGTTAAAACCCTTGATTCCTAAACGCTTCATAGTGGATTTCGCCCTACTTACGTTACAACTACCTTTTTTTGCCGCCACGAGTCGTTTTTCTTCTAACAGGTTTTACTCTCTTACCCATTCCCACTTTCTTCTTCTCCCTCTTCTTCCTAGCGAGTTCTGACTTGGACATTTCCGACTTAGTTTTCGGAGTCTTTTTAGAAACACGCTTTGTGGGTCTGCAATACTCATTTTTACCTCCAGCACCACATGCCTTTCCGGTACGAGTATCAACCCACTTTTCCTTATCCCATCTCTTCAGGCTTGCGCCCTTCTTACTTTTTGTAACCTTGCCTTTTTTCTTTCGGCACTTGGCTATAGCTTGAGATGCCCTTGCACTAGGGAAAACCTTATACTTGGCTTTTACCTTCTTATAGCATGCATCTTTCGGCATATCTCAAAGGTACGGAATTTTGAGGAGATGTAACAACGTGCTTAGTAGTCTACCATTGCGTCTATTCTTTTAAACTCTTTGTCTGTGAGTTCAATCAATGGTTTTGAATATATTTCTTTAGAAAGCTGTAACATTTCCTTGTATATATCTTGAACATCATCTTCGCGACCACTCTCTTCAAGAATGTATTTCTTTATCTCCTCTATTCTTTCGGTTTTGATTTGACCCTCAGTTTTTGCGCCCTTTTTAACTTCTTTAATCACATTGTCGGCAACTGATGCGATTTCTTTTCCTCCAAAAAATGCAGTTGCAATTTGAATTGCCCCAGTTTCCATCATAAGTTTAGGTAGATTTCCGTCCGGGTCTTGAATCTTCATCTTGTTTTTAGTCCCCATGTACTCTTTTTCAAACTCACCGTCAATCATGTCGAATGTCTCAAAAGTTTTGGTGAATGATTTAGCACCTATTCCAAGCACACCAAGTGAGTTTAAAAGTTCATCAGTCCTACGCTCATACAAATAGAAAGGTATTTCCCCTTGTTGGAAGTCTCTCATTGCCTTTTCAGCTTCTTTTCTAGTTGTTGAGTATTTTTTTGTGTCGTTATTTTCATACTCTTTTAAAAGCTTTTCATAAACAGGCATTTGCAATCTGTAAGATTCCGGGTAAATGTCCCTCGTGGATTCTATCTGAACTTTTAAATAACCAAGAGCTAATTCAGCCTTCTCCTTTCCAATTGGGTCTGAGAGTTTTTCCAAATCTTTTTTGTACTCTTCATAAGGAGTAGATGTCTCTGGTTTTGTCAATTCAATAAGCTCATTGACTCCCATTTTTATAGGGTCATCTACAAGGGGGAAAGGAGAGATTATATCTGTGGTTAAAGAGGTAGAAACCTTTCTTGCTGTTTTCATCCACCAAGCCCTGTTGTCATACTCCTCGTTCATCTTTCTGACTATTTCATCCTCATCTTCTTTCTCTCCAAACCCATAAGATCCAGCAATATATTTACCAGCCTTTTCGTACAATTCCGTAAACCAAATGCCAAGCATGTAAAAGATACTTAATTCAGCTAGTAAACCTGCAAGAGAACGTGCTGCTGCTTCTTTATCTTCATTAGAACCTCCCTTATTCAACACGGTTAAATCAGCATACATTCTAGACTTCTGATTCAAAACAAAAGACTGAAATGGTATAAAGACCTTTCTGAGAAAAATATTGGTTGTTTCCTTAGAAGTAAGGAATGTCCCCATCATTTCCGGGTCCGATACATTTTGCTGGCGATCAACCATTTGTTGAGCATATCTAGCAGCTTTCTTATTCCATTTATGGTCTTTCCATTGAATGTCACTTATATCGTAACCAAGCCTTTTAAGCTCTTTTTTATAGTAAGTGATAAAAGATGATTGTGCCGCCAACACATCAGGCTTTTTCAGGAACGTCTCAAGCCAGAAATCCTGTATATTTTTTACAGCTTTTTCTGCTTTGTTTCCTTCGAAAGCAGCTAGATTTCTTAGCTGTTTTCTCATCCCCTCTATTTGGGTCTGAGACCTTATTCCTCTATTAGCGATTGGCATCCCTGAATTTGCGATAGCCTCAATGACATCAGGGTTAAACAATGTTGAGACATTCAAATCTAAAGTACCAGCATTTATGGCAGTGTTTACCATTACAGGAATAAACTGTTTAGGAGCCTGAGTTAATCCCCCCAGAGCTTGTGTAGTACCAACCCTAGATATAAAGTCAGTCCATTCCACCACTTTTCTGCCGTAAGGGTCGTTAATGTAGTTCTTGTTTCTTATGTCTCGCATGTATTGTTCCATACGTGTCCGGAACAAAGTCCTATCCCTTGGGTCTTCGATAAGCTTATTAAAGAACGCTTTGTTGTTTACAAACCCAGAATATACCTGGATACCGGTGGCAGTGTTGATGTCAACCAAAGCAGCTTCATAAGCGTGAATATTATTCAAATCAAATTCAAGGCTTATGTACCTTTCTTTAGGCAATCTAGTTGGCTTTTTAACCCGAATCATCATTGGACTCTTCTTTTCGTAAATGCCCGATGTTAAATCATTGAAAGACCCTTTTGATTCATCATACTCTAATTGTTGCCCACCTGTACGTTCTAATGTCCTGTAAATATCAGGATTGTAATATTTCTCTAATACAAGCTCACTGTTGTAGATGTTTGTAGAAACTGCTTGTAAATTAGGGAGTATCTTATTGAACTCTACAACCCAAAAATCAACGGCTTGTTTGTTAATTGGGTCTGTTTTTGATTGTACCTCGGAAATATTGTCGGAACCCTCAAGGATTTTGTCGTATGCTTCTTTGTAAAGATCATACAGCTTTTCATTTGTCTTGTTTCTACTGCCCTCTGGTCCCATAGCTTCTTTTAAAACCTCTATGTTTTCCTTCATAAGGTTTTTTCTTCGATCAAACGTGTCCTGTATTTTATCAGGATTGTTGTCTAATGTAGACCTCATCATAAAGGCAAGCATTCCTCTTTCCGTTATATTGGCTGCGCTAGAGAATTTTTCTCCATTAGGTTTTTTGTTTTTGAACTTGTCTATGTATAAGTCTCTTACCTTCTCTGTGTTTTTAAGAGCAGCAGCATTGCCCTCAGAGATATCGCTATAACCGGAGGTTTCTGCAACAACTAAAGCTTTTCTTGAACCAACAAACATTTGCTCAAGCATCACCGGGATTGTAGATATCTTCTCAGTTACTGCTCTACCTATAAACTTGCTTCCAAGTCTAATCGGAATTGCTTTTATCTTTTTCTTTAAAACCAGGCTTTCCACTCCCGTAGCTCCTTCGTATCTACTTACAATCTTCTCAAGACCTCCGGTTGTTTGATTAACCAAGAAATTATTCAGGGCATCTACGGCTTGAATCAAATCAGTAATCTCAAGCCTTTTCGGGTCCATGTTTACGAACCTTGTAATTAGCTTCTCTGTGTTTCGGTCAACACTTGGAATACCTGTCTTTGGAAAAGAAAACGGGTCTTCTTTATCTGAAAGCATTCTTTCAATTATTGCCTTGTATGTGTTAAAGACATTAACTGCTTCCGTTCTTATTTTGGTTTCCTTGGCTCTATCAAGAGACTCGTCCTTTATTTGTTTCAGAGCCTCCATCATCTGTTGTCTGGTGAACTTACCTTCAGGGTCAATGCCAAACGTTTTCATAAACTTCTCTTCCATCCTTGACAAAGCTTCTTCCTCTTGGTCTTTTAACTTTGATTCCAAGTAGTTATTTACTTTGTCTATGTCAAAAGCAGACCTCCAGTTAATACCGTCTTTTCCCGCTTTTGATTTACTTACACCATTTAATACACTCTTAGCTATTTCGATGTATTCATCTATGTCAGACAGCTTGTTTGGGTCTATTTTTGTAAACTTCTTTGCAACGTCTGTTAAGGCAACATCTACCTTTTCGTCTTTTTGCTTTGATCGAATCTTTTTTCTTAAATCGTTTGCTTCAGCTATTTTCTTTACATAGCCAGCTTTTGTAAGCGCATTATCAAAGTATGATACAAATCTTTCGACTGAATCTGGATTCAACAGGTTTGTCTTCCTGAACTTATTGACTATAGCAAGACTTTTTTGAGTTGATATTAATCCCTTTCCTTGAGCTTTGACCATTGTATTCAATAGCGATGCAATCTGATTTTCAATGCTCTTTTTAACACGATTGATTTCAGCCTTTTTGGTTCTCTCGTCTTTGGCTCCGGCTGAATAACCTTTCTTAAATGTGTTGTTTACCCAAGAAGAAAGAGTTTTTCTGTTAACCTCTAACTTGTTGCCATCTTTAAACTCAATACCAAGCTTATCTTGTAGGTCTGTCGGTGTGTTCTTTCCAACCAATGGCTTTTTGCTGAACTGAGCAATAGCCTTTTCAAGCTCAACTGTAAGCCTTGATATTTCAGCAGGATTGCCAACATTTTCCTGTCTTATTTTTCGTTTGTACGCTTCCTTTATTGCTTCAAGAGATGCGCCTTTTGCTAAAGCTGCTTCAATATTTTCTGCAAAAATATTTTCGTTAGCACCCTTTGCACTCCTCTTCATAGGAGACTTATTCTTAGACTTCTTAAAAGTTATTTCTTTACCAGACATAATGTCTCTCAAAGCACCTCCAAGGAATTGGTCAAGTGTAAGGTTCTCTATGTCCTTTAATGTCAATGATTTAAGGTTTGGAAACTTAGACTGCAAGTATTTCCAAAGACCAAGTAACCATTCTTTCCAACCTTGTTTTACACTTTCGTTGGCTATTTTCTCACCCTTATCACCTATAAGTTCTGCCATTGTTTCTTTAACAGCATCCATCTCGGCTTCTCTGGTTCCTTTACCGTAAACTTCCTCTGACTCTTTCAGGTTTCTCTTGTAAGCTTCTGTTTGCTTTACAAGCTCCTTACCTTTATTAAATAAAGCAGGGTTGTCAGCCTCAATCATGTCCCCCCAAAGGTGACCGTACTCGTGAATAGGTGTGTTGAACTCCTTGAACTTGGGGTTGAGATAAATATCCCCCTGGATTGTAAGTCCATACACAGTCTCTCCGTCAACAACCCTTTTTCGGACATTAGGACGATTCATAATCCTTTCCCAAGCTTCTGGAGATGTAAATACATTTGCAGAAGGGAAAGCCCTGTTTGCAAAACTGATTAGTTTGTCAACTTCAGTTGATTTGGTTCTTGCAATAGCACCTCTAAAAGCTTTGTTTGGAAGTCCCATTTGAACCGGTATTCCTTGTTTTAAAGCAGAAGCTTCTTTTATTGCTTTTTGTTCTGCTTCGTTCTTGGTGACTATAGCTAATGCACTTGCATATGCTTCAGCAAAAGCATCTCCCATGTGAACTGGAGACTCAAGAATACCGATGGATCTGCCGGGTACTGCAAATGGGTAGTTAGGATGTATGGCTTTACCTGCATTGTCAAGTATTTCTTGAAGCCTTTTTGCTTCAGCCTTTTTACCCTCTTTATTGAACCTTTTTATATCCTCTCGCAGAATCTGTTTACCTTTTGTCGTGACGTTTATTTTTGGGTTTAGAACGTCAACTCCTACAATAGATACAATGTGTGAGTCAGGTATGTCACTAAATGATTTTTCCTCTATTATTTCAGCTAGACTCTTAATGTTAATGTACTTTCTTGCATCAACATCAAGCCCCTCCAATAAAGCTATTGCCACATCCTTTCCTGGTTTACCAGGCTTCTCAGCCTTAAAGTCACCATAGAATACATTTTTAGAAACGATAGCCCTTGTCCCTAAAGGAAGTTCCATAAGGGTGTCAAGAAGTCCGTCAATTTTGGTTATCTTATTTTTCTTTACAACATCCAGTATGGCTTTGTTTTGACCTATTTGCTTTTCGTAGCTCTCTATGTTTTTCTTAGTGGCTTTGCCTCCTTCTACTTTTTCACCTGCTTTTTCGTTTGCTAAAGATTTTAATGTTCTGCCTTTATTGACAGCCTCTTCTAATTGAGCTATTCTTGCATTTACAGTACCCACAAGGGCTGTTAACGCAGCCTTTCTATTGGCTGGTGGGATGTGAGTCTTTATATTATCATTAGCTACCCGGAACAATGCCTCGTTGGAAACTATTCCGTCTGGACCCATCTTAACAACCGCCATAGGAACAAGACCGTTGTACTCAGGATTATCAGCCCACCACCTATCAAGTTGTTCCTTGTTGTTTTCGTATACTTCTAAGGCGTTTGCAATGTACTTACCGCTAACTGTTGGAGTTACGCTTGCCCATGCGTTTTCTCCTAAATTGCCCTTGCTGTTTGTAAATCCGATTCCACCGTAAAGGTTTTTTATGGTGTTTCCTGTGTTGGGGTTTTTTGTATTTCCAGTTGTAAGGGCATCGGTTATAGTAAACACAAAAGGAAGCCCTTCAAAGTCTTCCCATTTTACAATCTCGTATGGCTTCGCAACCCTTTTGTTGAGAGCCTTAACGTCTATCTTTTTGTCAGTGGTTTTCGGCTTACCTACTTCAACACCTTCGTTGACGAGTTCAACACTATTCATGTTGTCAATCACATTAGAGACAGTCTCATCAGTCTTTCTTGCTTCAACACCCTCCTTATCAATAGGCAGTTTACTAAACTTTACTACGTTCCCTTCAGAATCAAGTAGAGGAGAAGTTCCTTTTCCAACAAATGTGGTAAACAGAGGCTTAACCCTTTTGTATATGTCAGGATGGTTTTCTTCTAATATTTTTAGACCACCTTTACTGCCATCAGGATTGACCATGTTTAGAGTGTACTTTATTTTTCCATCTCTGTTTACAGTTTTACGGTCTATTATTTCCTGATATAACTCCGGAGTCTTTGATTCAATATCGTCCAACTCAGACTGTTTGAACAATCCCTCTTTTGTTATTTGATTTGGAACAGAAATGTATTTTATCTGAGAAACCCCAAAAGCACCTTCAAGTGCAATTCCTTGATCTTCTAACAGTTTTGATTTGGTAGAGTACTCAATGTTCTTTCCATACACAAGACCTCCGATCATAAAAACTTCATCGGCACTTTCAACACTTCTTCCGTTTTCTCTATCCCAAAAATCAGACCTTCTAAATGGATTCATACCCATTTGCCTCCATTCTGGATTATTGAATATTTCCTGCTCAAAAAACTTCTCAGCAGCTTTACCCATTTCATCCATTGTATTCCATTCCCCAGGGACTTTTTTATAGTTGCCCTGAACTCTGGCTATGGTTGACTTTGGAATAGCACCAGAAGCTATGTTGATGGCATCTCTTGGGTCTGTAGAAAACACAACCTTTCCATCTTTCCCTCCCGAAAAGTACATTGCAGGTAAGTATGATATTGGCTTACCTGCTCTACCTGTTGCCTTGCTGTATTCGTGTATGGAATCTATCCATGCATTTTTAGCTAAGTATGCTGGAATATCAAGTCTTCCCTCTACAAAATCACCTTCTTTTAGCTGAGAGAAGTCTCCGTACTTCTCAGCTTGCGTCTTTCTCAAAGCTCTTTTTGCTCTGGCTTCTGTTATAGCACCGAAGAATGTTTCGATTGGTCCTGTTGGAGAAACTCTGTCCTGAATTTCCCTAAATTCATTCATTGTCAACTTACCCTCAACTAAATCAACAACTGCTTTTCTAAGAGTTTCATCTCTCTTTGAAATTGGAGAACTAGCCATAGACTTCTCCACGGTCTTAGTCCACTTTAGCTTTTTGGGCTTTGCCTTTCTAAATTGAGGCACATCTCCTTTAGGAGCAGGTTCGTTATTTCGTTTTGTGTATTGCGTAGCCCATTTATGTATAACAGGAGCAACATCTTCTTGCAGGGCGAAACCTTTAGGACCTTCTTTAAGCTTATCTTCAAATCTTTTAAGTAATTTTCTAAAGTCTTGCTCTATTTTAGGTTGAGCTTTTCTAGCATCAGCTACGGTTTCAAAAGTAAAAACCGTTCCTACAGAAGACGGTCTTCCAACCTCTCTCATTTCTGGACCCACAACACCAAGAATTAAGGTTGGTTTACCTGCAATATTTGACCATACGTGTGAAGATATATCTCCATTTTTGGTTTTGTTATATGGACCATACTCTGGTCCCCAGGCAAATGCTGGGTAGTATTCTCTATATTCTTCGCCAAATTCATCTATATGATCAATTTGTCTAGCTGGTTTATCACCTTTATCAATAAGAGGTCTATCTGGTTCAAACAAAGTCCCCCTTACACCAAGAGATACATTTGAAGTTATCTTAGGTGCGGAAGGCTCTGCTTTAGGGGTAGTTACTGGCTTCTCCTTAACGGGAACAGGTTCATTGGATTTTTTTATTTTAGAAATTTGAGCAGATTTGGCTTTGTTCATGTCAGCCATTATCTGCTTCTCTTTCATAATAAAGTCATACGTAGAATATGCCTTGTCGTATTCATTGTTTTTTGGGTCTGCAATATTTTTATCTATTGCCTCTTGAAACGCTTTCTTATGTATGCCGCTAAATACTTTTACATCAACACCTTCAGGTATTTTTATGGTTACCCCTGCGGCTGCTCCTCCTCTTGTGTCTCCTCCATTAAACGCAAGCCTTAGGAACCTCTTACCGTCAATTGTTTTAATGTCCGAAACAACCTTACCCGTAGTCCCTGCGCCCTTTGCTCTTGCTAAATTTCTTGCATCTCCAAAAGCAGGATCTTTAACACGAAACTTATCTTTAAATCTTGATTCAAAGGTATTTGGTCCGTTGTCAAATGTTTCTTCCCCTTTTTTGTTTTTAATTCCTCCACGTTTCTTTATAACATCAGAATTTCCTTGTATCTGATACTCTGTTTCTTTAAGGTCACCCTCAACAGCCGTAACTTTTTTATAAAGCTCGTTGGGTTGAGTTTTAGCATCAGGAGCAGCCTCTTTTGGTGCAGGTTCAGTTTTTGGTGTGGTATCTTTGGTTTTTTTCTCAGCTTCTATTTCACTAAGAAGGTCTTGAGCTAGTTCAATCTCTGATTCAGTTGGCTTTTCCTTAGTTACTTTTTTTGGTTCGGCTTTCTCAGCCCTAGCGACTCCAGTATCTTTAGGTACTTCTTCACCTCTTTGGACACTACTTCTTTCGACTCCTTTGATAGCGGCTGGTATGGCTTCCTTGATTCTTGAGTAAGCTGACTCTGTAAGCTCTTTTCTCTTTTTTCTTGATTTCTCATCTTTTAATTCCTTGACCGTGTTATTAATTATTTGTGTTATTTCCGGTGTTGTGTTTTTAATAGCATCAAACACACCAAGAACTGTTGCTGCTTCTTTACTAATGTCGGCACTTTCTTCTATAGCTATTTTATTTCCAGCTTCTTCTAATCTCTCCGCATTTTTAGCTGCGTTACCAAAAATGTTTTTATCACGAACTAATTTAGAACGTATATCAGACAGTAACTTTGCTTTTTCAATTATAGCTGCTTTCTCAGTTTCCGTTTCTCCAAAAAGAGTCTGCTCTGTGGCTGTTTCTTTTGGAGCAGTTTCAGCCATGTCTGCTATCTCAGATAAATGCTTATTGGTCATTTTTGGTGTAATCATCTTATACACCTGCTCCTGAACGTCTTTGCTTGTTATCTTACCACCAATGATTACTCCCCTTTCTTTTGTTACCTTTCCTTGAGCCACTAAATCAAAAAGTCTATCACTAAGATTAGATAAAGATATTCCATCGTTAGCAATTTTATCTGTTATGCGTAGCCCTAAATCTTCTAATTCTTGTTTTGTGGTTTCAGTGTCTCTAAAATATTTAGCAGCATCTAAAGCTGTTCCTTTGCCTTCAGCTATGTTTGTTAAAGCTCCTAAAGCTCTAGCTTCTTGAGCGTTATCAGCTTCTATATATCGTATATCAATAACATCTGTACCAGTTTGTTTTGCTAGATTAACCCTATTATGCCCGTTAACAACATAAGTCTTGCCATCTGCTGGGTCTTTCCAAGCTAAAACAACTCCTGCTAGTTCTTTGTTAAATTGTCTTACCCCTTTTAGTGAGCCTGTAGCTCCTGTTTCCTCTAAGCCTTCTACCTTGTACTGAAACCTATCAGGATCGAGATTTAACTCGTCTATAGGATGGTCTTCGGAAATGGTTACCTTTTTTCCTTCTACTCCTTCAATATCTACTTCTTCTTGTTTTTGAAGTACATCACTTGTCTCTCCCTCTTCTCTGCCGCTTTCCGGCTCTTGAACTCGCCCAGGTTCTTCCCTGACTTGCTCACCAGCCTCCACAAGTTTTTGTTCGGTAGTTTTCGTATCATCTATTTTTAGTTCAGGAAGCGTTAATCTAAAGTGGTATAGATTAGGCGTTCCAGGTGGTGATATTTTTTTTCTAACAACCTTTGCCCCCTCTATATTTTCAATAAGTTTATTAAGTTCTTTTTCAGCCTTTACCGACTCTTCTTCCGTAAAATTGCCCTTTGAGAAACTTCCCGTACTTCGTGTACCTCCCAATACTACTTTCTTACCCTCTAAATTAACGCCTACCTCAAACACGTTGCCAGTAGGTGAGTAGTTGTTTTTTATTTGATTAGACCAAAGAATCAACCCATCTGAAGATATATTTTCTGTTTCAATTAAAACATGACCTTCGGGGAGTGCTTCTGATACGGCTTGAAAAGATTTTTTTGTGTCACCCTTTTTAGAGTTTGACATTTCTGCTTTTATAGAAAACTTATTTGTTGGCTTTCCGTTTTCGTAAACTCTTTTATACCCAATATAATTTGAGTCATCAGTTCTGTCAGGGATAACCATAAACACATCCTCTGACCCATTAGCTGGATCTACATACACTCCAACAGATCCTTTATCCCCAAAGGATGATTCATTTTTCAGCTTGAATTTTTTATCTGACATACCTAAGTTGTCATGTTCAGGCAACACGCTTTCTTTTCTTTCCTCGCTTGTTATTTCTCTGAGATTTGTTTTTTGTTCGGTAGTTTTCGTATCATCTTTTTGTTCTTTTGGTGGTTCCGGTTTTGGTTCAGCGGTAGGCTCTTTTTCTACAGACTCCCTACGCATTACTTCTCTTTCGGATTTGTTGAAATCGTCTTTAAACTCAGAATCAGTTTTTTCTCCTTGTGTCTTACTCAAGTACTCACGCATTTCTTTGCCTGTAACTTCGTAAGAATATGCAATTCCCTCTTTAGTTGTTTTTTTGCCCAAAGGAATACCTAAGAAAGTTCTATCAACTTCCCTCTCAACTTCTAGTTCTCTTTTTACTCTATCTCTAAATTCTTCAGGAACCTCTTCAAGAGATGAAACTGTAAATGTTTGAGATTCGTTTTCAGGCATATTATCAACGAATAATTTCATATCGTTGTATGAAAGATTCTGAGATTTGCCCGGCTTACCTGCGTAGTATTGGTTTATGTAATTTGTTAATTCTTTAGCTTCTGAATTATGTCCCTTACGTTGAAGCTCATCACGAGCCTCCTCCATTCTTCTTATTCTGAATCCGGATTTACCTTTTCCGACTAAACCTCTACCTCCAATTATGTTAAATACAAAGGCATTTACTAAGCCTCTTTTACCAACTTCAGATAAATCTGAATAATTCTGCTCAAAGTGGTTCTGCATAGTTTCTCCACCCATAATGTCCTCTATAGCAGCTTCTACATTAGAGGCAAACTCCATGGTAACAGCACCCGTCATTGAATTGCTCCACACGCTATCTGCAAGCTTGTTTATCCTAGCAAATTCCCCCTTAAATTTAAGAGGAAACTTATCTAATCCATACTTTCTAAGGCGATTACCCATAATGCTAAAAGAAGCTCCAGCACCGGGCTGTAATCCGGCAACCTGCATAGTCCCCTCTTCAATAATGGCATCTGCTAATATTGCTGTACCCCTTTGAAATTTGTTCCCTGCTTTATACGCTTTAAGTACTTTGTCTAATCCACTAGCCACCTTTAACGCTCCAGCGGCTTTATTCAACACCGCCAGTTCAACCAACATTGGGGCGAAAGCCGACACTCCTTCTTGAACTTCTAATCCGAAAGTTCTCTCTGCGTTTTCTTCTTGTTTTTCCGTAAGACTAATTCCGCTATTTTTGAGTTGTCTTATTGCGCTATCCACAAGTTTTACATCAGACAGCCCTATCTCTTCAGTCATCCCTTTAGGAAGAACTTCCTCTCCAATAACTTCTGCCATCCTTGTTGGGTATATATCACCCAAAATAGGCAGTGTAATTTGTTCTTTTCTGTACTTACCTGGGTCTAAATTGAGCAACGACATATCTCTTGCGGCTATCCTGTCAACCATTAAATCAGTATTCCTGTCTAGCCACCTTTCTGCCTCTTCAGATAATTCTTCATTAATTGATCCTCTTACGCTAAAGTTAGCTACGTCAGAAAGAGAAACCTGATCAAATCCGACAACTCTGTAACCAGCACTTTTTCTCTTGTATCCTTTTGATTCCAAGTAATTTATTGCAGCCCTAGAGTCTATATCAGACAATGGTATCTTAATGTCTTTCTTGGTTTTTAGACCATAACTTATATTCTCATTAGAAGCCAAAGAAGCTTTAATGTATAAGTCTTCTATATTATCTTCATACGTAAGCTTCTCCTTTGCATCTTCTATTGCAAATGACAGGTTCATTGAATTGCCATCAAGCTTATCAACAGGTTTACCTGTAAGCATGTTGTAAAGAGGCTTTCTATCTTTTCCTATTGTGTTTCTTAGACTTTTGTTTTTTAACAATAGGTCATTGTACCTTGTTTGAAGCCCTGCGTTCTTTGTAGATTGTTTTGAAGAAGAGTTTAGTTGTTCTGATATATTCTTTAGCTCTACAACGTTATCATACAAATCCCTTTCTTCTTGGGGCATTTTTTCGACATCCTGCAATGAAAGATCTCTGTATAAGGATCCCATTATTGCCTCTGGAGCATAGCCGTTATCATAGTAATATCTAACAGACTCCTCTAAAATTTCATTATTCCTATTAGCTTCAAATAAACTAGTGTAATCATCAATAGCCTTTCTTGCTACATTCCTGAAGTAAGACTCGTCAAGGTTTATAAAGTTATCTCCTTGAGAATCTAAAGGAAGTGGTTGTGTTTCGGTCTCTACGGAAACCCCATATGGTGTCTGTCCTGAAACAGAGGAAGACTCAAATTTAGGAGATGAAAATTTCCACATCTCATTTACAAGAGTCTGAATGTCTTCTTCGCTTGCAGACGATAGTCTTTCAGGATACCCATATTCTTGTGGGTTTAATAATGCCCTATTTACTAGGTTTTGAACATCACCAACCTGAGAACTCAAATAGCCTTTTACATCTTCATTACTTTCAACGTCTACAGGTAAAGGTATAGCAGTGTAATTACGAAGATCTTCGTCTGGCTTATCAATACCAAAAACGGATTGATTACTTGCTACTTCTCGTCTAATCTTATCTTGTTCCCTATAATAAGGCTGGTCTAAATCTACAGCAGCACCAGTTGGGGTGACGGCAACACCATATGCGCCCTCATCTTGATAAGCACCATCAGCTCCGGTAGCTCCGGTAGGTCCGGTAGGCTCAACCTCTTCTTCTTCAGAATCTTTTTCTGCCCTGTACTTTTCTTCATCAAGAGCATAGAAGGGTTTTTGTTCTTCAGAACCAGGGCGTAAACTTACTTCGTTTCCATACTCATCTACTCCTGTCTCAGGCTCTGTAAATTCTGATTCTCCATCTTGTGAAGGGGATTTGGAAACTTCGGTCTCTTCTTTTTTTTTTATTGGAATGCCAAACTCATCAACAGCTACTTCTTCAGCTTTTGATTTAATTGGAATGCCAAACTCATCGTAACTTACTGTGCCTTCAAAACCCATATTATGGTATTATTTTAATTCCGTTATCTAGTAGAAGTTGTCTGTATTCTGCTTCAGGATAGCCTTTCTGTCGTGCTATTTCTGCTATTTCAGATTCATTTATCTCTGTTCTTCTTGCCGGCTTACCACTATCACTCCCGTCTTTCCATAAAGGCATACCTGCCGACTCTGCAACTTGGTTGTAGTATGCCTTAAATTGACCCTTAGACATTCCTGAAGCCCTTACAAATTGAATAACTCCTTGGTCCTCAAAAGTTGGTTTTATGATAGGCTCAATATGAAAAACTACTTCCTCTATATCTCCACGTTTGTCCGGATAAGTGTACCCCAGATAAATAGTGTTGTCTTTTCCTTTAGCATAAATTCCATCAACAATCGCTTCCATTTTCTTTCTTGAAAATCCTTTTTTCGGAGTTGGCTTAAAAGCTGCACCTCCTATAGACCTAAAACCATCACTAAGAGTAACTCTCTTAGCAACCCCCCCTTTAGCCCTTGATTTAGGGTCTACTATGGTGTTTAATTGCATTCCAAAAATTCTTTCATCAGTAATACCTGACGCTTGTTCGAAATCTCTTTGGTAATCAATAAAGTCTACTTTAAACTTATCTTCAAATCTAGTACCCTTACCTGCACTTGATTCGGTTGGTTGACTAATAATCTTTTCTGTAGCCTCTAGCTTTTCCGAAGGAAGTAGTTGGTCAATTCTTTGCCTTGCATACACTTGAGGTTTATTCGTGCCCTCAAAATCATCTGCCGAAAGACCGAAGATTTGAGACAAATGTCCAATTCCTTCTTGACCAGTTTCCATCACATACCTCTCAGCTAATGCGTTTTTAAATCCTTCTTTGTCAGCGATTTTCTCCATGTCAAAGAAGTACTTCCCTGTTTGAGGATTGTATTCACCTTTAACAACATTGCCATCAGCATCTCTTCTAAATCTATCAGGAAGACCTTGTATTGCTTTGTTTACAAAATCAACATCATTTAACCTTCTAACTTTAGAAGAAAACAAACCACCTCGTTTATCATCAACATTAACTATGTTCTGATATCTGTCTGCTAATTCAGCATCAGAAATACCAGCAACATTATTAAAAGCATCTATGTATCCCTGGTCAACATAATTTTTAGTTCTGTCTTGTTTGTCGTATGCATCAAAATCTCTTGTTACATCACGATAGTAATTAAGCTCACTTTCAAGGGAAGCAGCCGTTTGCATCATAGCCCCGTAATCTCCCGTTCCCCTCATACCCATCATGTCGTTTATCGCCCCGGCATATGCTGTTTTAGCTTTTCCACGCATTCTTTCGTGAATCTTAGAATCATCATATGCTAGATTCTTGAGTATGTTTTTAAACTCCTGTTCTTTCTTTTTTTCTTCTTTCTTCTGATCGTCAAGCTTCTTCATCTTCCTAGCATGCATATCACGATATGGGGTCATATCGACCTCAAAGTTCAATGCAATACCAGTACTTAGTGGGTTACCAAAGGGTCCTTTTGCCATGATTATTCTTCAAATACGTGTGTATATGTTCCTGCGTCAACACCACCCGGAGCCATTGCCCCCGTAGAAGTAGTATCAAAAAATGGAGCATTTTGCCCCCCACCAACAAATGTTGGTTCGGTATATCCCATATCGCCAAAGTAATTATTAGCATTGAAATCCATTTGAGGCATTAATCCAGCTTGATATTCCGGTGATGTCCTAGCTGCTGCTTCTCCCGTAAAAAATTGGTTTTGCATTTGATCCTGTAAATCAGAATCTGACATCTTCATTATAGTTGAATCAGGAGTTCTCTCCATTGGTCTGTTCTGCTTCATTTGCTCTATTTGAAGAATTTGATCATCTGAATAAGTCTGCTTATCCATAACACCTTGTCCTTCAGTAGCCTCTGCAATTGAAGCCCCAGTACCTGCAAGGTTTTTAAAACCTGCTTGTGCAGCTTGACCTAGAGCTGTTTGTTGAGACATTAACATTTGATTAAACGACTGAATGTTCTGACTTTCTATGGCTTGAATTTGACCTGCAAGTTGAGAATACTGCCCAAGGCTTTGACGTTTAATCTGTGCGTTCTGTGCAGCAAGCTGATTCATTGCCTCAGTAGTTCTTATCTGAGACACAGCAGCGGCTAGGTTACCCAAGCCTCTCTGTTCCATCGCACGTTGTGTTCTGCTTTGAGCAGTTCCGATTTGTTGTTCTGCTACAGCCCTTTCAGCAGGAGACATTCCCTGCTGTGCAGCCCTACGTGCCATCAAAGTGGCTGTCTCTAAGTCTGCGCCTGTTGAGTATTGTTTGTAACCGGGTAGTCTAGATAACGAATCCATTGCGACACCCATTTGGATGCCTCCTGTTACCCCTTGTACTATTGTACCAATCCAACCTGCAAAGTTTCCTCCGCCTCCTGAATCACCGCCTGATGAACTACCTGATGAACTACCTGATGTTTCCGCCATTTTACTCTATTTACAAATATACTTAACTTCTATAGATTCTTAATCTTTCTCTTAGCTTCACAACAAAGTTGTATAGCCTATTGTAGGTCTTTTTTGTAAAGAAAAACTTAACTTTTATAAAGTCTCCCATTAATGATTTTGTGTCTCCGGAAGGGTTGCCACTTACAGTTGAGTCATTCTTTATCGGAGACCTCCAATGGTCATCGTGGTCATCAAACTCACCAATGTTCAAGAAACTCTCTTGATTAAGTGTTTTAAAGTCCATTCTATCAGGCTCATTGTCACTTATAACTTGTGTGGCTACAAACTTCTTGCTTGACTCTGGTAGATAGTTTACTACACCCTCAATGTAAGCGTCCTCAGACAACTCAACAGGTCTTTCACCTTCCACTTGAGTGGTGTACCATGTAGTGTATTCCCCCTTCCTATGCTCGTATATCTTTTGCTCCTGAGTAGGATGTGCAGATAAGAACTTATTCTTCCAAGGGAAGTAAATCTTAGGATGGTGAGAGTAGAACGAAGAGAATCCGTTTGTCATCTCATTAAATGCAAGTGTGAACCAAGTATAATACTCTTCATCTTCGTATGGAATCTGTTCCCATACTTGTTCCCAAGATACTCCTACACCAGGCTCGTAATTATTAGTGTTGCTATGAGTTACGGTACACCTGTATAGTCTTGGTATATTATCAAATGTATCCGATGGTGCGTTAGGATTACTGACTACTTGACCTACAATATACTCTACTTGAATTATAGGTTGTGGTGGTGTTCCAATAGGAACTCTTTCGGCTTCGTTTGAAACCCATCCTCCAACTTTCCTTACACCCCTCCAAGTCCAAATAGCCTCCTTGTACTCGTCATCCCATACAACTCTTACTCCATCTCCCACATAAGGTGTGTCTTTGCCTTCCGTCCATCTTGCATCATTTTCTAAAAATGATCTAAGACCCTTTACATCCGAAAGCACCACAGTTCCATCAGCACCAAACCTCATAATTAACTTGGACTCTTGATTAAACCAGTATAGAACATCTTTACCGCCTGGACTTCTGCCCTTTATTACAGACCACTTATGCTGTGTTCCGTAGGCAGAAAGAGTCTGCCCGTCTCTTGATAAAACAGCACCGTCACCGATAACTATGTTCAACCCCTCCGCGACATCTGTCTGTAGTTGACCTGTTGCGTGGAAGTACTGAGCTTGGAACTTTCTAGGCTGTAATGTAAATAACTCTCCATTGACATTCTTGTGTGAAATAATCTCACCGAATGTTTGGTCTATGTCCTTGAAGTTTAACGGAAGGAAAGATTGATTCTTGTCATCAAGCGTTTGCTGTTCATACTTCTGACTGTAATCTATTCTAGACGGTAGGTCTGTCTGTTGTTTAAGAAGTCTATCGTTTATAGAATTGTAAGAAAGGATTCCGTTTTCTGGAGTATATGATGGATTGTATCTAAAGTTAAATCCAAATCCCGCTTCATAGTCTTGAAGCCAAGTTCCTTGATTAGTTACGTCTGAAGGATATAAGAAAGCGTCAGCATCGTCAGTTCTCATCTGAGCGTTAATCCTATTTTGAGAATAGAACTTCATTCCACCACCCCATCCTGGACCCTCTGTTCCAGAAAAATCATCTGTATTCCAACCGCCTTCTGCTAAGTTGCCATTAACTCTTCTAGCACCTAAATAAAATGACTGAGTGAAGGTATCTCCTCCAAATATTTTTAGTTGGTCTTTTTCTACTAAACCATTTACGTCAAAAGAAAGCTGATCAACTCTAAAAGATTTTCCAGTATCAATGTAAATAGAATCTCCGGTAGCACCATACTTACCTCTGTTTTCTTGAAATAAGTGTATGTAGTAAACTCCGTAATCAGTATTCTTATTTGGAGATTTAACACCAGTAAGTTGGTCTCTTAAATCTAAATCAGAATCTCCATCAACCCTAATTACTAAACCGCCTTTGTTTTGCCAAAGATTTTCATATCTAGCATATGGTTGGCTGTCTAAGTCTCCAGCCCCTGAACCCTCCCAATTTCTAGCATGTGCGCTATATCCTTTTCGGAACTTAGCATCAGGATATATAGAGTCCGAACCCCCATCTCCTATTTCATGGGTGCTTTGTACTTCATATTCATCATAGGTAGTTCCAAAATTTTCAGCACCATACTCTGTGTAACCAGAAGGAACAACGGCATCATTTACAAATAGTCCATTTACAAAATCACCTTGGTGAAATTTTGAAACCCTGTACTCCCCAAATACATGAAGTTTTGCAGCAGGTGCAACATTTGACTGCCCTAGCAATAAGTCTGGAGCGTATATAGAAAGAATCCTTCTGTTTACCCAAAATGGGTAATATCTATAAACAGCATTACGATACTTTAGAGCCGTAGGCTCTGCCATTATTCTAGTAAGCTGTTCGTTTGCCAATCTTACAAGAGTCCCAAATGGCTTTCCGTGATCACCCCCAGTAAACCCTCCGTTCATATTTTGACCGCTACTAGGAAGGGACGTTGGATTTGCATCCTCTCCATAATAGTAAAGAGGAGTTATGTTGTGAAATTCTACACTACCCCTAAATTCAAAATCTGGATATCCAAGGTTTTCAATTTTATTATAATAATTAGCAGGATAGGTTGGGTTTGGACCTAAAATTTCTCCAGAATACCAACACCTTCTGAAATTAGGTGTAACGTGCGGAGTGTTTGGAAGACTAAGAGCTGGGAATAATGGAGGGTTTATTTCTCCACCCAAAGTAAAACCAAACTGATTATAGTAGCTGTTGCTATCGATATAAAACTGATAGTCTTTTCTACTCTTGTTTGATATCATGGTAGGACCGTAATCAAAAAAGAATATCGGTCTAATACCGCCTTGAACAGGACTACCATATGCAAAAGGATACTCGTGAAAAGTTCCTTTAAAGGTCTTCCAATTAAAAGGAGGGTCAGCTTGATGCTCAGTCAAACATAACGATGGAAGTACGTTTTTGTATATATTCCCGTTGTTGAATCCATAAGCTAAAGGAAAGGTGGGGTTTGTAATCGAAATAGTTTGACCTGTTATGTTGCTAAATTCAACATTGGACAATTCAGGATCAATTGAAGAAGGCAAGCTCAAATAATTGGTTGAGTCAACCATGTTATCTTGGGTGTACTCCATATCAAACTGATTGTTAACCAAAGTTTCACCAACAAAACTCCCAAAATCAGCGTCTTCTACGGTAGAACCCATACCAACAGATAGGACAGAGGCTCCCGTAGCTAATACTTCAGGAATACATTCTACACGAACAATCTTTATCTTATCTATTAAGTTTGATAGGGGCTCTCCATTTATTTCGTAGGTAAAGTCAAAGCCAAAGAACTCTACGTAAGCCACCTTTACTTTAGCTGTGTTAGGATATCTAGGGGGGACTCCAATCCCAACTGCTTCTTCTCCAGTGTCTGGATTTATAGGTAATGGAAGTGGATTATTGAAATCATATAGGCTTTCTGTCAAGTCATAATTGGTCAACAAATCACTCCCCGTTTGATCTCTACGATTGTCATTAAATGGGTTTACCGTATTATCAGTGTCAAAATCAACTTTAATATCATCAACCCATGCAGCTTCTGACCACTGACCATTGTCAGTCCATCTAACTTGCACACCGAATCTGTAGGTTTCGTTAATCATGTAACCTAAATCATCATGTATGGTGTGTACGTCTTGGTACTCTCCTATCTGAAATTTAGTAGATTCAGTAATGAACTTGTTTTTTATCCTATGCTTAAATGTCTTAGCCCAATCTCTTATGTCTCTTTTTGGTTCTTCTTGCAGATTTGAAAAGACTAGCCTGTTGTCTATGATGTCCACATTCAAAGCCTTCTTAGGGGTCTTCTGTAGACTAATAGGAATATCAGCAAGGTCTACTGCAAATGCAGTTTCTGAGCCATTATGGTTAATTACCATAGAGTTTGCAGTAATGTCTTGCTCTGAAAGAACAAAAGCAGTAACTACATCTTCTACATAATCTACGTAACCTAAAGCTATATACTGGAAGAATCTTCTATCTATGTCTGATATAAGAATCCTATTTAGCTTACCTGTATTTACATCAACATCGTCACCATAAGCGGTTCCACTTGGAGTCGCTGAGTAAGCACTTACAATATTACTTAAATACGAGTAAGCTGATTGGTTGCCAAAAAAATCAACCAAATAACAGAAGTACCTCTTGTTTCCTGATTTAATAGACCCACCAGCCATCTGCTGATACAGTTCCACATCAGCACCTATTTGTGCGGCAGAAACTTCAGATTGCTCTGAGACTATATCATAGAAGTAAAAGTTTTCGCTATTGACGAAGTTTAAGGCTCCATCTGTTTCGTAATCTCCATAGTAATAGAAAGCCCTTCTGTTGTTGAAATCATCAGTATAGTAAAGAGTCTTTCTTCTTATGTCATCTCTTCCGGTTATATCATTTGCATGTTCTAATACAAAATTAAGTTGCATAGAACGAAGCAGCCTTGTGTATGTCCATACATCAGAATCTTGATTGTATGTGGCAACACCTATCTCTCCAATTGACTTTGGATTGAGATACACCTGCTCATCGCCTACATCAAACGGATCATAACTCGGCACTCCAGCCCAAGCAATTGCTGTGACAATACCAATTTCTGTTGAAGATGGAACAGAGTTAACCAAAAAGACTCCATTTAACCAACTCGCATTAGATTCTCTTATGCCAATCCAATCTCCAACTTGGAAGTTATGATTAGTATTAAAAACAACGCTAGTTATGGGACCGGTAAGCCCAACATTTATAACTGTTAAGTTAAGCTTCTGAGGCTCTAAGTCAAGCGTTGAGGACGTTATAAAAAGGTCTCCTAAAAGGTCGTGTGAACCGTTTGCTTTAAGGGGTCCAGCTACGTTTTTAGGAATAGCTTCCTGAATAGCGTATACCTTCAGATAGTTATCACCCGTAGATTTTATATGATAATCATAGTAATCATATGCAGTTAATTCTACCTCAACATAGTCCGATGTGGAAGTTGTGTTGACGTAAGGTCCAATATTGCTATTTTGTATCCCCGTTTCAATGCTAGATACAGTTCCATCATTACCTATAGTAGAAATCAACTGGTCTTCATTCATACTCCAGAACTGAATCTGAAAAGACCCTAATGTTATTATAGATGTTGAAGGAAAACTAATTGTGGTACTTGTCGGTATTCCTAAACTCCAGACTTGATTTAAAGAACCGGGGATTACAGTACCTATTGTAAATCCGGTATTACTTATACCTTCTACATAAAATGTTCCATTTAAGGCTGAAGGAGAAGCTCCTGAGATTGTTATTTGTTCCCCAATCAATACGGCAGGGGGATTGCTAAATGAAAAAGTAATTGAAGTGTAAACCCCTCCTTTACTAGTCGTAGTAAAACTTGAAGGTGTGTATGTGTTCTCAATTTCGGCTTTCTCAATCCTATACTTCTTACTTTGGGCGGTCACACTACCTAAATCAAAAGCATACTTGTTGCCTTTTGTAGGAATCACAGACCCTCCTGTCTCCCCCTTCTCTGTTAGTTTTTGTATGTTTTTGGCATCTATGTAGTTACCCTGGCGCACATAGCGAGGGTCTGCATCCTTGTCCATATTACCGACAGGATTGAATCTTACTGGTTGATCCGCCATTATCTATCGTTTCTGTCAGATGTTATCCAAGCGTTTAAGACAGCAGCGATTTCTCGCTTGTTCTCCTCAAAACGCTCTCTCTGAGCCATTCCTTTTAAATGTTGCTTTTGGTTCTTCCATATTCTCTGATACTCTTGCCGAATATTTACCGGAAATCTTTCAAAGAAAGAAAGTGTAAAGTGATAACACAAGTAGGCTTCAACACCTCTTTCATGTCTTTCAGACATTAGCATCAGTCCATCGTCATCTACACTTCTAGAAAGATAAGCTAATTTAATCTCTGAAGCAGAAAGGTCATTGGGGTTATGAAATACAATATAGCCGTCCTGAACTTCAAATACCTCATGGTATGAATTACCATTGGTAGCTGTAGTGTCACAACCGCAATCAGTTATAAATGCAAGATCCAGGTAAGGCTGGTCAAAACAGTTTCCGTTTGAATCAGACATCCTTACCCCTAGAAGCCGAATAAAGCCCATAGGGAGCTTTGCTCTACCATCAACTACAGAAAGGGTGCAAACCCTCTTTACATACGTTGTAAGGTCACCTACGTGCCTCATTGCTTCGTCAGCCTTACGCAATAGGAACCCGTCAAATTCTGTTGTATCCTGAATGCGTAGCATCTCCTTTGCAGACTCTACAGCATCCTGTAGGCTTACAATGCTATATTTACCTACTTCAATCATTTCGTCTTGATGTCACGCTGAACATTTGAATCTTCAGCAGAGTTGGATATTTTATTAATAGGAACCCTAAGTACATCTCTTATTGTTCCTGTTCTTACCATATCCTCAATGCGCTTCATAGCGTCCATTGTGATGGGGTAATCATCCTCCTCCAAGTTGAAGCCCGGTATTGACGTAGGGTCTCCAAATATCCCCTCTACCAATATGTACTTTACTTTATCGTCATACACCTCCAAATATCCTCTTGTGTTGTCATACAAGAAGTGTACGTGTTTATCCATTGCAATGCTATGAATCCTGTGATTTCTTCTTGAGTTAGCTTGCATACGTGTACGTATCTTCCAGAAAGAGTTCTTCCCGTCAATCGTTCCAACATACATAAGCCCATCGATTTGGTTATTTATGCCAACCGTCTTAGGAACCTCAAACAGGGTATAGCAATCATCCTGCTGCAACTCTTTTTTGTACTCCGGATAGACCCTCTGCAAGAAACTAGGATGAATACGATTGTTCTGCTTGTGCAATTCTGTAATAGCAAAACCTCTAGCAGCATTTAAAACTGCAATCATAGTCCCTATGTCGTAACGAGACTCATCGGTGAATACACCTCCCTCATCAGCGAGTTGTATCAATTCTATGCATTCTTTAGTCTTCAAGGTATTCGTATATTATTTCATCAATGTAGTCATCGGTAATATCTATTTCCCATTCAAACATCACCATTGTAGTACTAACCATTATGGGTTGTCAATCATTTCTTTGTCAGCAACCATATACTGATTAGGGTCTCTTGTTTCTTGGTAGAACATCTTAACAGCCTCGTCAGTCAAACGATAAAGCAATGTCTCACTGTAATACAACTCAAGATCTTGTGTGTCATCTCCCACTAGAACAGTCACAGAAGGCTTCCTAACGTAGTCAACTGTAACCTTGTCGCAATTATGCTCTTCGGGGAACACCTTAAAAAAGTTCTCACTTTGATTATACTTAGGCTTCTCAATTGTTGGAAGTCCTAACTCAGAGATTCTTCTGTCACTTTGGTAGTACTTTCCGTACTCATATTCAATCTCCTTGACAACAGTTCCGCTAGAGTAGATGCCCTGCACCTGAACTCCAGTTGTTAGATGCTCATCAGAATACAATTTGTATTTAAACTCAGAGACTCTTTTAACATATGCCTCGGTATTTACAAGAGGTAAATCCATATTCACACCTAATTCGGTGATTAGTATTCTCTCGCCATCTCTCAAGGTTACCGGAGTAAAGAACTCTATTATCCCTGGAGTACCATTATACATCCTATAGACATCATCTCCAGCAGCATTGGTGTACATGCGACACTTCATTGCCAGGAGGTGTAGATAGTCTGACAGCATCTTGCTGTATGAAACAGAACCTGTGTTAGCAGTTACTGTTCCTGATGTAAAAATCGTGGTGGAAGTAACCCTAGTTGGTGTAGGTGCAGTTGCAACTACAAATGTTTCGTTTACGTCTGTACCACCAACAGTATCTGATACAACAAATGTATCTCCAACAATTAGATTATGTTCAGCACCAAAGTCGAATGTAGTTGTAGCACCTGTAATAACAGAAGAAACAGGAACGTCTACCGTTCTAAACCTATTGTTGTTGATGTCGAACTCTTTGTCAATAACGATTAACTCAGACAACTCATCAAACTCTTTCTGAGTGTCCATTCCACGATACTTGTTCTCTATGATACGCAGGAATGCGTTGTCAAAGGCTCTCTGCTTCTTTTCAACACTTACGTAGTCTGAGTAACTATTATCGATCTTATCATCGAATAGTTTTGAAAGATCTAATCCTGTAGTCATATAGCAAAGATACGCATTGTTATGGACACATAAAAAGAAAGCCCCAACCGTTAGGTCAGGGCTTTATAGTAAGATAGAAGGTTGATTACTCACTTATAGTCAATCCATTCTTTTTTTCGTAAGCATTGATGCGATCAATAGCCTTCTCTAAGTCAGCAGGAAACTTTCCTTTCATTTTGTACTTCTTGTACAACTTTTCCCACTTTATTCTTACTGCAAATGGAGTTTCCTCATCTGTTGCCTCTTCTTCGTGAGCTTCATTGTATGCGGTCTCATCTCCTCCTTCAGCCAATGACCGGACAAGATTATCATACATCTGTGGATTGTCCTTGAAGAACAATGCGATGTCATCCTCATCCTTACCGATAAGAACATCACCGATGTAGAACTTGTCTGCATCTTCAGTAACAAAGCTAGTAGCTATGCCCTTGTTGACATAAACCATCATCTCAACCCTTTCTGCTACACTTGATTTACTCAAGGAGCCAAAGGTTTCGATAAACCTGGTGCTATTAGGCTCTCTAATAAGGATGCCTTCACTAATGTCTACTAAAACCAACTTAATGTCATCATCAGACATCTCTCGTGGGTCTTGCTTAAAAAAGTACATTACATCCTTTCTCTGCGCCTCAGACATGCCATAAACCGTAGAGATAACCTTATTGATGTTAACGGTCTTAGAACGCTTCTTAGACTTAGTTTCCTCTAGTATTTCAATAGAGAACTTGGCTGTATTTTTTTTATCGCCATTAACATTCTCAACAAGAGGATGGCTTAACCAAAATTCAATTTCATCTTCTATTTCAGAATATGAGTTTGCCTGAATAGATTTTTGAGTGGTAACTCCGTCAAATCTTAAATCACCTCTGTTAGACTCTATGTTTCCAGCTCTAACCTCTCCGTGTTGGCTGAGAGAGTATTCCTTACCCCTTAAATTATAAGTAGAACTAAGGGTAATCGCTTGTTTTACGTTACTAAGTTCTTTAGGTCTTATGATTGCTATTTCTTTCATTTTCCTTTTTGTTAGGAATCAAATATAAAAAAAAGAGGTGACAAAATGCCACCTCTTCTTAAAATTAACTGATTAGTCTTAGCGATTAGTCCTGTCCAAGGATTTCTTCTGCTGCTGTTCCGTCTGGATCTTTACCAGCAGCAACCTCTCTAATTTCATCTCTTAAAGCAGTAAACGCTGTTCCACCTTCGTCTAAGTATAGAACTAAATTTACAGCTTGATCATCCGTTTGATGATTAATACCTCCGTAACCTTTTGGCAACATTAGTTCAAACGTAAAGGAAGTGTACAATAGACCTGATGTAGGAGCTGTTGCGTCAAAAGAATCTACAACACCTTCAGATGCAAGGATTGCTCCCATGTTAACGCCAGCAGTTCCAGCTAAAGCAGGAGTAGCAGTAGCATTAAGAAGCCCACCAATGTTAATCAAAGGATTAGTTAATGTTGAGTAAATCTGAACAGTTGAAGCACTTCCACCAAAAGTAACATCAAGACTTCCGCCACTAACGTAAGCAGTAATCAGTGTTTTTAATTTGGTTACAATGCTATTAACACCAGCCGCTACGTCAGCAGCGTCAGCAGTATAACTAACAGCTACTTCTCTACGAGCATCAGCTACATACTGAACAAGAGTAAATCTGTACTCAAGTCCAAGAGTAGGTGTAGCAGGAGTTACGGTAATTAAACCAGTTGCAGCGTTGACAGCAGTAGCTTCTCGCATCCTTTGTATTTTCTTCCAAGGGAATGAAAAGGAGTCTACTGTAACAATACCATCAGCTACGTCAAATGCAGCAGCAACAACGTCTGTTGTATTTAAAACGATTTCGATATCTTTATTCATTTTTTCTAAGTATTAAAAGATTATAAATTAAGCTATCAATTCAATCATTCCAGAGAACTTACCGATCATGTCGATTCCGTTGTCAGCCATTACATCACATCTGTGAGCATCAACTGAACTTACGATATCAACTGAGTAATCTTTAAAGTTCTCAGCAGTTGGGACTCCAGCATCAGCCATGCCCTTAATGTAACCAGCGTAGAACTCAGAAGGACCTCGGAAGATTTTCTCAATAGCAGGAGCAAGACCACCACCTTTAACCTCAATTGGATCAAGATCAAGAGCGAATAGTGTATGCTGCTGACGGTAAGGATTAGACAATCCAGCAACCGTAGTCAATTCTGGGAAGAACTCAGTATCATTCAATACTGGAAGCTCTACAAAACCAACGTCAACACCAGCGATAGAGTAAGTACGAACGTCAATACCCTTAACTTCAGTGCCACCGAATGTGTTGTAAGAACCAGCGTTAGTGATGTAACCATCAGTAAAAGTACGCTGAATGTGCTGCATCATACCACGACCCATGAACAATGTCAATGGAGTAGTACGAGATGCCTTACGAGACCACACGTTAGCAAGGAAGTTGTCGAACTGAGCTTGAGTCAAAGCAGAAGCAAGTGGAAGGTACTCACCACCTCTGTTGATGATAGACCATCTTACACCACCGTTCAAGTCAGTTTCTCCGCCTACTTGAGATGTAAAGTTAGCAAGGTTAGAGAACAACATTTGCTTTTCCATCTGACGAAGGAATCGCTGAACCATAAGGTCTAGTTGTGCATCACCCCAAAACTTATCTTTGTAGTAGATACGAGACTTGATGTTCTCTCTACGAGAAGCTAAGTAAGTATCACGCTTGACAGCAGAACGGTTGTAAATCAACTCTGGGAACTCATATAGAGGAGATTTTCCGTCAGAGTAGAAGTTTGGAGAGCTATCGCCAAGAACCTTAACATAAGCATTAACAGCAAATGCAGTTTGCATGTTAGCAATGGTAGACTCAGTAGCCTCAATTGTGATTGACCCAGGAACAGTAGCTATAACCTTTCCGGATACACTGTGATCAGCAGCAACTACAACGTCACCAACTCTGAAAGAGTCAACTGGTGCTGGAGGAGTTCCTTGAGGAGCAAGAGAAAGAACCATAGTAGTTCCAACTGGAGCAGCCTGTGCAGATATTTGAGCAATAACGTGTCCACGACCCATTACTGACTTCTCATATCTATCTGTGTCAAACTGCTTACCACCACCGAAAGGCATGTTAAGCACGTTGACAATCATTCCGAATTTGTTATAACCTCCTGAAAGATCATACACATTTCGGAAATCGTTACGGTCAGACAATGACCGTATGGTCAAGTTATCTGCTACGTTTAATGGACTAGTTTGTGCCATTTTAAATGTGTTTAATTAAAAATTATCAAAGAGTAATATTCCCATTACTCACCCCTCTTCTTCCTGCGGCATCACCTCTAGCTTTCAAGTATGCGTTGTAGTCATTTGATTTGCCTCCTACTCTTGTGGTTTTTAAACCCGTTCTCTTCGGAGCAGCACGTTTGACAAACTCTGCCGTTTGACCTTTGACCTTGCCTTGATGAACTTTATTCTGAAGGACATCCTTCTTAAATAATTCCCAAGCAGCAAAGTCAAACATCTTGTTGACATTCACAGTACCATCTGTATTGATGAAGCCTATTTTGCCGGAGACTACATGGTCATGGATTTGCTTGGTCATTTCTTCGGTAAGATTTAAACCGTAATAACCTTTTCCAGCCATAGACTTTGTAAGTCCCACGAATTTTTCGTGATTCTGTTTCTGCATCTCTTGCATTTGCTTTTGTTTCTCTGCTGATTGCTGAGAATTGTCAAATGCAACATTCTTTATTCTATCTTCTTGCTCTGCTTTTAACTCTGCCCTCATCTTACGAGCCTCCAACTTTCTTTGAACTGGAGAAAGGTCTTCAAACCTATCCATTTCGTATTCAAGTTCTTCTTCTGTAAGATCTAGCCTTTTAATTGACATCTCGTACAATTTCTTGTCGGGCATAGCATCGTAATCCTTGTCCAGCTCAAAAGACTTTAAATATTCTCTGAAGCTACCATTCCCAGATTGCTTGAACTTTAGATACCCATCAATCAATGGGTCTTGTAATACAGCTTCTGCTTGAGATACTTTCTGTTGCATTTCCTGCAACTGCTGTTCGTTACTCTGTGTAGGAGGTGTGCTTTCAGTCTTTTTCTCTACGGAGAAAGGGTCTTTTAGGATATTATCCTCTTGCGTTTTAGCAGTAGACTCCTCTTCTTCTTTTAGAGCAATCTCCCAAGCATCCTCATCAGACAACTCAGAATTTCCTTCACGAGCCTTAACCTCATCAATTTTTTTGAGGTCTTCAACAGCCTGTTCTCTCTTAGCGGTAAGCGTCTCCTCTTTGAGTTTTTCAATGTCCTCAGTAAGGTCAGACTCCTCTTTGCCAGGATTGTCAGCCATTAGCTTGTCAAGAATCTCTTGCTCTTCAGTTTCCTCAAGAGATACTTCAACATCATAATTCAAAGAACCTTGTTCCTCAACTTGTTCCTCAACTTGTTCTTCCGTGTTTTCATTGCTATCTTCCATAACAATGTCTCCTTTAATTTCTTCCATTTTACAAAGTTAATTATAATTTATTGATTTACAACACTATACAGCCGGACCTTCAAGTCCTTCTTCTTGACGCTGCTTATCTGCAACTATTTGAGCCTCTTGATCAGCAACGGGCTGCATTGATTTTTGTCTAAGTTTAGCTTCTTCTCTAGCGTTTCTGCCGCCTTCTGCCATCTCCTGCTGTTGCATTGCGAACTGTCTTTGCTTCTCGGCTTCAGCTTGTTGCTGCAACATAGCCATTTGTTGCTGTTGTTGTTGCTTAAACTTACGCTTCTTAATCTTCATAGACATCTTATCTTTCAACTCAGTATAAGTACGTGCAGTTTCAAGCTCAATGTAGTCATCCCAATCAAAACCAGTTTGTTGTACATTTTGAGCCATAGCTTGAGCAACAGTAAGTAGTCTTGTTCTGGCTTGATCATCAATTACATCTTCAATGTCAACCTTAACCATAAGGTCTTCTAATTGAAATTCTCTAGTGTTCTTAAAGAACTTTATAGCGTCTTCAGACAACATAACATCAGCAGCCTCTTCACCATCCATATCCATCAACATAATCTTAGCCTTGTTGATTATATACTGAAGTAGGTATGTGTAGTAAGTCATAAAGCCATCATAGAATGTTGCCATCCCTAGTTGATTCTGACTAATAGATTGTTGTTGTGATCCGTAACCAACATAGCTTGTCAATTGACCCATAGACACCTTAGAAGCGTTAATGATTTCTTTCATCATACGTTCCTTCTCTTGAATCAACTGCGTGTAACGGATTACGTTTTGATCAAGCGTCATGTCAACAGTCTCAACCATTCTTTGCCCATCAAGCACGTTAGGGTCTTCTCCGTCCGAACCATCTGTAACGTGCATACCATACTTCTTCAAGTTGGCTACAAGTTCTCTTACTGTATCCCCCTCTCCAAGTTTATGTCCGTTTATCAAGTAAACCTTACCAAGGTCTTTACCTATGTTCTGACGTATCTTGTATTCATAAGCATCAATGTCATCCTGTAGCTTCTTCATCCTGTCAACAACAGAACGATTCATCCCCATCATCATGTTAGGAATGAATGTACGTACAGGGAGCATTGGTCGGCTAGGGTCCATAGAGTCATAAACCACATTGTAGTCTTGACCGTAATCTGTTATGATGGCATTACCAATAATAGTAGCCCTGTCTATTCTAAGATAAGTGTAACGTTCAGAATCATTACCATGAATAGGTGCAGCTTTCTTCCCTCCCTTTTTGTCTTTCTTTACCTTTTTGTCTTCCGGAACTTCTGTAATCCAAAAACCAGTTACCACTGCAACTTGTCTGTAATTGTTTCCGTTAGGACCTCCCCACCAATTAAAACCTACATCTGAACCGCTACCTCCATTGTAGTGATTGAGTAATTCAAATCCAATACCAGGATCTGTAATTGACATATCTTTAACTAAGCTTCTTTCTTCATCTGTAAGGTCGTACCGATAGCTAATCTCTTCTGGTGTCATAAAAGAAACCCATCCTACAAATTCTGCTTGTTCATTATAGTCTGAGTCGTTTCCAAAGTCAAGTATAAGATTGTATGGTGGAATTACCTCTGTGTAAGGTCTGCCATGCATCTCATCTACATAAACACCACAGTACCTTCCAATAGCACAGTCAGTAAAGGCTCTCATCATTTTGTCCTTTAATCTGTTTCTGTTTACTATATCGTTAATTAAATCAAGACCATACTCCTCCATGTCATCTATTGGAGACTTCATAACCTTTTCAATAGCTTCATCCATATCAACATCGTTGCCAATGCCTTCTGGAAAAAACCCCATGCCATATTCTGACTGCATTTTGTTAAAGAACTCAGCAAGGTCTTTTTTCAATTTAATCATTTGAACCTTCTCCATCTTCTTAGAGATTTTAGATGGGTCTAGGCTTTCTACTGAAATCTTAGAGGAATTAATAACTTTTCTGATTCCACCACGCATATACTCCATCAGCTCAAATATCTGCTCGCCTTTTACGTATGGAGCTGGAAGCTCACCGCCTTTATCGTCTTCAGTTAAATACGCAAAGTTGAAGTTCTCTTGCGTACCCATAAAGTATCGGTAGTTGTTTATAATCTGATCAACCGGAGTCATCTCAGCCCAACGCTTAACACCCTCTCTCCCCTCTCTTGCAGTCTCATCTGTATTAGATGCAATATTGTAGTGAGCTGATATGAAGCGAACATTCTGTGCGTACCAGTTTTCTAAACTTCCGTACTTCTTTTCTATTTCTTTCTTGTCGAAATAGCTATCAGGTCTATCGTAAACTATTTCTAGGCTGTGACTATTGTCCAGTATCATCTGTCATAAATTTTATTGATGGGAACGGAAGCTCACAAGCCCTGCCGTCTAAGTCTCTTATTATAATTGCGTATGTGGTCAAACCGTTATTTATATCACCCTTGTATCCGACAGCCAAAAAGTTGCCCGTCTTAGTATTCCCATCTCTTCCTACCCACTTTACTTTCCTATCCTTTAACCCCTTGTGTTCCATGTTGCTACATCCCTTTTAATAGGATGTTCTTCTCCAACTTCAAATATCGGTATTTTTTGCCACTTTGTCACACGCCTCCCCCTTTCGTCAGTTGTAACATAACTCACCTCCTTGAATTTTACCGATTTATTTTTTTCTGATTTCTTGTATTCATCTCTATCAAACAACTCGCAAGATACCAAAGCATCTAAAAGGTCAGTGTTGCTTACGTGAAAATCAGGCAGTTGATTTATTACATCTAAGAACCAAATCTTACTGCAATGGTTTCTAAGATACTCAAAGAACATATTGTAAATAGTATCACGATTCCATTTGTCTTTGTGAAAACCTTTAGCTGCTTTTCTATCAAATGATTTAGCTCCGGTAATTATAGGTTGGTTTGCTAAGAAAGACCAAGTTCCAAATGACCTATACTGATCCATAAGAACCCTACCTTCATTCCGTTCCACCATATTCTTGCAGTTGTTGTAGTAACGCTGCAATAGCATAGTTTCTTGGTATATTGTAATTGGGTCGTTTGTTCTTCTTTGATAGAACGCAACGTATTCTTGCGTACTTGGACGTTTGACTATCGTTGAATGGACAGAACGCTTACCTGTTTTCAAAGCTTTCTTGGTATCCATGTCTGACGTATCCACCATTGGTATGGGGTCAGTTCCAGCTCTATACTCTTCTCCTGAAACAGGATGCTCAAGTATCGTAAACATACCCTTGTTGTTTGCAACCGCAACAACTCTATCCCCCTTCTCTACAAGGTCATAAGTATTTACCGGTCTTGGCTCTGCAACTATCTTTTTCTTCTGTGCGTTTATCTTTGGAAGAATGTCTTCTGGGATTATACCGACATTGTTCATCTCAAAGATGTCATCTATCTCAACAGGGTAAGACTTAACGAAACCAATGTAGTCACGTTTGTCATCTGACTTGTCAAGATGCTCTCTTCTTTTTTCAATCCACTCTGCTGCTCCATCTTTGTCAGACCAACCATTCGGACAGAAGTTGTAGAATCTTCCTGTCATCTGACCTTTATCGTCAAATTCAGGCGCACGACTAATCCCCATAGTACCGGGAATAAAGACTGTACGGACATTCAATGACTCAGCCTCTTTCCACATCATTTCCGCTTCCTTGATACCAGACTCAGAAACAATACCAGCAGAACCACCAAATACAACAGGAGCAATTTTTTCAAAGTCATCCATCAAACAAGCCTGAATAGATTGTCTTACTTCCGAAGCGTAATCGTGTAGGAATAGCTCATCAATAAATGCGTGAGTAGCACGTTCTGATTCAAAGTTAGCCGCATCTTTTCTGTTGTCACTCGTTTGCCTTGCGAGGATGTTAGACATATTCTTTGTAGTCTGCCCTGTGTGGTCTTTGATGTCAATGGTCATATAACCGGTCATCCTTTGAGACTTCTTCTCAGGTTTTATCCAATCATCTAGATTGTCATAAGCAACCGCAACCTTTTCGTTAAATAACTTTTCAGTCTTACTTCTGTTGTTTGATGTGAGAAGTGATGTTGATCCTGGCGAAGTCATAGCTTTCCATAAACCAACACCAGGAGCAAACAATACAGACAGTCCTATCCCCCTACGTTTGTAGATGCATAAATCCTGTCCAAGCTTTGTAGCTTCGTAGTATTCATCTATAACCCATTCGTCAACATCTCTCCACCAAGGATTAATTAGTTGACCTCTAGGAGTCTTAATCTTAATTTGTGTGAGATAGAAGTAGTGAAGTCCTTTAAGACCTTTATAGCCTTCTACCCACCTTTCCTGCTCTTTCAGCCACCACTTAGCTTCTTCAGCTTTGCTCATCTTGGGTTTGCCTTCCCATATAAATTTGGGCTTCTTAGGCTTACCGTTTATTATTATTTCCGGTCCTTTCTTCGGCTTCATACAAATAGTTGCGTGAATTACAAAAATACTTATTTATTTTGATGTTTATATTTTTATGCTATCTTGCCGAGCAAACAAACCAAGGTAGGTTTTTTGAAGGGTATTTATTGTTACATTTGTGTATTCCTTTCCTTTCTCCTTCCTTGGGGTGACACTTTCGGGTGTTGCCCCTTCTTTTTTTTAACAACATGAAGATAGAATTAAGGAAGCCGTCCAAGTACGAACAGAGAATCTGTAAGGTGTTTGCAGAAGAGTGTGCGGTATCAAACACGAATGAGTACTCAAGGAGAAATCAAAGCAACTTAGAGAAAGTAACTCAAGACATTTACTACGGCAAAATAGCGGAGGTTTTAGTGCATGATTACTTGGTGTCTAAGAAGAAAAATCCTTCTGCTCCTGACTTTATGATATACGATTCTAGGTCAAAAAGCTTTGATGCAGACATCAAGGTTCACACCAAGAATATTCATGTTAAATCTTGCTTGGTTACATCAGGTTTTCCAAATAGCTGGTTGTTCCAGCCTAATGATCCTATTATAAAAAACAAGTCTGAAGATGATATATTGGCTTTAGTAGTTCTATCAAGTAAACCATATATGTATTTCAGAACTATTAATCAAAGCAAATTAAGCAAACCCTTAAAGGCTACTTTAAACAAAGTAGCTATATACGAAAGGGATATTCCGTAAATTCGTAATATGGGAAACAAAAGATTTAGACTCTCTCCAGACGAACAAGATATAATTAATGAGTACAGGGGAAACAATGTCAGTGTTAATGGTAATACCGCACTTGACCTTCATCTAGCAGAACGTGGAATTGAAAAAGATGACGTTGTAAGCGTTAAACATTGGCAATCCGCATCCGGAGAACTTAGGTTTTCAGTAGTAACTAAAAGTGGAGGATTAACTTCTAAAGTAGTAGAAGAAACATTTGACCCAATACTTGAAGAGCTTAGAGAATATTCTCCTACATTTACCCCGATTAAAAGAAAACCGCTATCAGATCCTCATTGCTTGGTGCTAGACCCGTCTGATATACATGTAGGCAAGCTGGCTTCCCTGGACGAAACAGGTCGGCACTACGATATACAGACGGCAGTCAGCCAAGTAGATGAGGGTATTGATGGGATACTCGCTAAAGCTTCTGGGTTTGAAATTGACAAGATATTCTTTGTAATCGGCAATGATGTTCTTCATACAGATACTCCTCACAGAACAACCACTAAGGGAACTCCTCAAGACACATCTGGAACTTGGGGACAAGCATTCACAGCAGCCAAAGATATGTATGTCAGGGCTATTGAGAGACTGCTTCCGGTAGCAAACGTACATGTCATATTCAATCCATCAAACCACGACTACATGAGTGGCTGGATGTTGGCGCAAACGCTAGAGGCTTATTTCAGGCTAAGTAATAACGTAACCTTTGATGTTGGTTTGGCTCACAGAAAATACACTCCATACGGAGTTAATCTAATCGGAACCAACCACGGAGATGGAGCGAAGCTTGACAACCTGCCATTGATAATGGCGCAAGAGACTCCAAAACTCTGGGTTAGGTGTGAAATGAGATATATATACCTGCATCACATCCACCACAAACAGACTCACAAGTTTCTATCGGGTAAAGATTTTACTGGTGTCACGGTTGAGTATTTAAGAACACCTAGTGCCGCTGATTCATGGCATCATAGGAATGGATACATTGGTGCTAAGAAAGCTATAGAAGCCTTTGTACACAGTAAGAAACATGGGCAGGTAGCCCGTATAACACACAACCTATGAAGTTTAACGAAATAGTAGAAGAAATAAGATTTATACTTTACCTTTTACTGATAGTCTTTATAATACTAATTGGATTATCAGTATTGGTAATAGGTACACTAGAAATATACAACTCACTATGAAAATAAATATAGACCCTAAGAAAAAGAAGATCGTAATCCGTTACGGACTAAAAGACTCTATGAAGAAGGTTCTTGATAAGAGTCAGAAGCTTGCGGAGTCTCTTCCTGAGTATCTTCTGAAGATTTATCTAGATGAAAAGTGTAAGAAAGATAAAGGAAGTCCAGGCGAATAATATCTGAGTACTTTCTTACCACAATTCCATTCACGCAGTCCTCTGCTTCCGGATACTCATCAACACGCTTAACCATATTGGTAATTACCCTAGAAAGGTCTGATCTTGAAGGCGTTGTTCCTCCCCATAGTGCTTTTAAAGCCTTATTTGAACGGATTACTGACTTAACAAAGTTAAAATCCATTGCATCAAGGAAAGCTTCCGCTATATTTGTATCCATGAATGCAATATTACAAAAAAGTTTCTTGTGGATGGCTCCAGGCACTGTCTTTAAATTAAAGACTCACGAACACAGAGAAGATATAGAGATATTTATGTGTGAAGACCTTGACGAAGAGGGAAAGGAGTTCTGGCTCTCTAAAGGGTTTGTCCTTGGAGAGTTTGATCCTGGCTACACTCCGAAGTGTTGGAGTAAAGACCTATTTGTTATTCTTTGACAACTTAGGCTTTTCAGACCAGTACAGTGCTTTAGGCTCCGCTACCGGAATTTCAGCAGTATTTCTGTACACTGTTCTGTCACAACCCAAAAAGCCATCGAAGAACTTTTTACCATCACTGAATAACACATCCTTGTGTGTTTCAGGTCTAATAACGGAAACTAAATTCCATTTTTCATTCATAGCGTTTCGTTTTAAAACACTGCTAAGATACTGATTTTAAATCAATTAAGGATTTTCTCTCTGAGCATCTGAATTATCTCTTCGTTTTCCGGATATATATTCATGCTCTTCTTATCGCCAAATTCCCATTTTTGATGACACTCTAGACACAGAATGTTGATGTTGTCCTTGTCGTGTCTAAACGCAGGGTGCGCCCCCTTGCTCAATATGTGGGAAAACATATATCGCTCCCATTTATCTCCCAGGTCTTTGTGACAGTTCTCGCAGTAATGAAACCTTTCAGACCATATCTCCTTGTAGAAGTTGGTGTCTAGGTCTATCTTGGCTTTCACATTTTTTGACGGACCAATCTTCTTGTAACCCTTTGCAGCACAAGGCTTGCACCTTCCTTTACTGAAGATGTAGTCGGTCTTACCGCACTCTTTGCAGACTTTTTTCTTTCTTGGTATCATATCAAAAAAACAGGGGTCCGACTAAAGACCCCTGCCAAAACAAAACATGAAAACATTTAACCAGCCGACTGAAGCGTCAAGGCTACGAAAATGAGTACAACAAATATAATGATTATTCTTTGTCGGTATCATAGTTTTTGTACCTAATATTCATAGGTCTATCATTCATTTTGTCGATGAATCTTTTTTTAGCCAGTACCGGATCTTTACCATGATCAATGTAAATATAAGTGCTGTTATCAATCCGTACTTTTTGTAGTTTACTTAAATCTGGCGAATACTTATCAGCCAATTTTCTTGCTTTGGTATTAAGCTCTTGAATCTCATCGTTCCTGACTGCTCCTTCTTTCCTTTTTGACATTTTTAAACCTTTACTTGTAATATAAGAATCTTTTTCTAATTTCGGCTTATGCTGATTAGAGACGCAAATATAACAGAAGGATACGAGATAGAAGCTCTTGTGAAGCTTTGTGCAAAAGATTCTGAAGGTATGATGATTACACCGGAGGAAGCTTGCGGAAGGATTTCTCAAGCAACGATTAGTAAATACACTCACATAAAAGTTGTGGAGCTAGATAAAAAGATAGTTGGTGTGGTTTTAGGATCAATGGGCATAACAAAATCAACTTATCATAATATGGAACTTGCAATGTGCGTGCATCCTGATGTTCGGAATATTGGGTTAGGAACTAATTTGATGGATATATTTGTAACCGAGTTCTCTTACTTCAACCTATTTGCCAATGTTTCTGAGTCTAACTTATTGATTATCAAGCTGTTAAAGGGATTGAACTTCAAAGAGGTTGGTAGAATCCCAAAAGGACTAAAAGAAAAAGAAGGATACAAGGATAAATTAACAATGTTTTACTATGGATGAAAAGACTTTAAGGGATGAGATTGCAATGAGCCTAGAGGTTCAAGCCATACCGATGCCGAAAGACCCAGAGAGCATGAGATTGGTTTGTGAGAAGCTGGGGATTGAGGTTGATTTCAACGACACAGTAAAGTCCGTAGACCTTGGATTAAAGTTAATTGCAGTAATGAGATATCGTTACGCTGATTTTATGCTAGAGCAAAGAGAGAATGGAAAGGATTCCGCTGAGTGAGCTTAAAAAACGTCTAGCTCCGTTCAGGAACTATGACAATGAAGTACAAATATCACCGGAGGCTAAAGTATCTAACGTGTCAATGATGATTGAAAGTCACGTATCTGTCTTAGAAGCAAACTCTGGCAACAAGACTTACCTGCCTTACTACGAAAGGCTGCTTATGCTACTGAAGGTGCTTGAGTCTGGGCTAGTCTCTTAAACCTTTTAGGGTCTATCTCTTCACACTTAGAGATTATCTGATCGCATATTCTTTTGTTCCTGGCTTTTTCTTCTGCGTCACTGCCAATACCCATGCTTGCTTGGATAGATGCGTTGATTTCAAGTAGGAAGTCAGATACTTGACGTACAGGAATAGAATCTTCATGTGTGTCCAATGCTCTACGAAGATATTTAGACATATCAAGACACTCATCGTAAGCTTCTTTTAGCCACGATGCATGATCGTAGTCAATTCTGTCTATAGTGGTTCCGTATTCCTTGTATCCCTTTTCATCCGACACAGCTAAATCATTCATGATCCTCTGTGTTGCTTCGCTTATGCCATTGTCCATGTATCAAAGATAAGCGTTATCTTTGTTATATGGCTGCAAGAAACTATAAAAAAGAGTACAAAAAGTTTCAATCCTCTAAAGAACAGAAAAAGAAACGTGCTGCTCGTAACAAAGCAAGACGTAAAGCTCTAAAAAAAGGCACAGTCAAGAAAGGTGATAAGTACGATATGTCACACACAGAGAAGGGTGTGGTAAAAAAGAAGCGTTCCGTAAACAGAGGCTCTAAAAAAGATATGCCGGGGGATAAAAGAGCCAGGGGCAAAGGATGCAAGAAAAAGCAACCTAAGAGAAAAAAGAAAAAATGAAAAAATCTAATAAAACTCCTAACCCCATAAAAAAGGGAAGAAAAAAACACGCTCGTAGTATCCGAAAGGGGGTAGGTAATAAGCTCCCTTCAGGCAATGTAGAGACTCATAGGATGGGTTGGTGGACGGCTGGTGATAAATACCATGCCGCCCCGACTATTACTTTTGATAAAAAGGGAAAGAAAAAAAGTCAGTCATATAAACAAGCCTTAGAGGCAGGAGAGGTGTACGAGTTTAAAAAACAAAAACGTGCAGAAAAATTTGCGGCAGGCTCTTGGAAAAAGGGGAAAGATAAGAAAGACGCTATGAAGGCTTATAGGAAAAATAAGGGATCTAAAATTAAAAGATTCAAAACTAAGTCAGGAAAATCCATATATAAAAAGAATGGAAGTTCTTTTAGCGGAACCCTTTAAGAGAAAGCGGAAGTAATCTTCTTAGATATATAGTCGTTCATAGCCGATAGCGCACTCTTTCCTTTTCCTGTGTCTACATTATCCCTGTCGGTAAAGTACTCAGCCATATCGTCCCTGTAAAAGGCGTACCATGTATCGTCATATGGGTTGTACGTGGCTAATATGCCATAGTAGTGCATTCTCTGTTTTTTCATATCGTTTTATTTAGCCAATACATTGTTGTATCCAATCAAATTCCTTTGTCCGTAGTCCTGCGTGTATTACTCCTATCGAATCAGCCAGGTGTTCCTGCTTCATAAGTGGAAAGTCATTTCTAATAACCCAAGGAGCCTCCGGATGCTGCTCGTAAGCCCAAGCAATCATATCTTTCTTGCTGGCATTCTTTCTCCCTACGCTTGCCATCTTCACCTCCTGTGGAGTTACCTCTATGCATCTTTGAGATAATGATGCTAACAGAAAGCAACTAACACCGTAGTTCTTCATTCCACTTGCAGATTGACTACCACTCGGTGTCTCTGCGAATATAATCTGCGGATTGTAACGCTCTATGAACTGTTTAGAACCCTTGTAAAGGTCCACACATCTCTCAATGAGGTCTGAAGAGGCTCTAACCTTCTTGTTCTGGTTCTTCTGTGTCGATATTGTTACCGAATCAATGACGGTAAGGTCTACACCTAAATCACCACCAAATTCAAACGCAGTAAGACACGTATTACTCAAGCTCGGATCAATCGCTACGCCTATCATGGTTCTACGTCCTTTGCTCTCTTACCGGTGTACTCTCCTCCTAGGATTGGTTTTTTTAATACCCTAACAAAAATCCTTGATTCTCGGTAATTCTTTATAGGCTTGCTCTTGCTCATTTGTATTTCTCGTTCAATGAATCTAATATTTCTTGACACTTCTCGTAGTCCTCTGTGATTTCATAGTACTTGAGCGTTACAACAGGATTCTCGTGGTTCTCAGGCAAATAAAACACCTTCTGCTCTGCAAGCTTATCGTAGTCTGTAGCACCTATCAATAGCTGGTAGGCGTTGTAGTAACTTTCCTCAGTCTCGGTCATTGCATTTAGCATCTATAATTAAAAATACGCATAATATCAAAAGAGTAAAAGCTATTGCCGTTAAGGTTTGATCAATCATTTGTTTTGGTTTAGTCAAGAATCTTCAAGGTTCCGTCAGCCTTCACTATGTACACACAGTTAGGGTCTTCAATTATCTTGGTAATCATACCAGCCATCTTCTCAGGCATACTGCCCTGGCTTACAAGATTCTTAAAAAACTTCCTGTGCTTCCTTCCTTTCGATGGATAGACTTCAAAACATCGTTTAAGTACACTCTCTACGTGCCGCTGTGGGTTCATTTCTCTTTGAATGTTATAGGGTACTTTGATAAATAAGGTTCTACGTTTTTTAATTTCGCAAACTTCACGTATTTACCCTTGTTGTCAATAACCTTTACCATCGATATGACAATCTTGGGTTCGCCATCTATTGTCTCGTAATTATATCTCGTAACTTCTAAGCTTCCTATCTCCATTTTAGTTTAGGTGGTGTAAAAATATAGTGTCCTTCGTTGTCCTGGTAATAAACTTCTCGTACTCATAGTAATCCTCATCATCACCCTGCGGAAAAGCTATGTGCAAAAGCTCGTGGACTATGCTCTCCTCATCCAATGGAATGTCGTGGTAAATGACAGCCTTCCTGTTATCAAAATCCCTCTCTATACCCACAAAGTACTTCTCACCATCGTAATCTACTTGTTCAGGATCTATACGCTCAGTACTTATATCCCAATCATCAACTCCAAGCCTATCAGCCCAGGATCGTATTACAGCTTTCATTCTGAGTCTTTTTTAACCTTGCTTTCCAAAACTTCTTCTATAGCATCGTGACACTCCTCAAGCAAAGAAACCAAACCCATATTAAAGTCCGGTCCGGCATAAGCAGAAGACAATAACTTGTCTGCCTCACTTACAAAAGACTTTCCAAACTGCTTAACCCTGTGCTTGTAAAAACTACTGCCCTCAAGCTCATCTATACAGTCAACAAATGCTTGTGCAAATACAATCGACTTAAATGCTAATTCTTGTTCCTCGTCCATCTTATATTCCTGATATCGGGTAAATAAATATAGGGGTCTGCTTACCAACGTAAGACCCAGATACATTGTAATCAAAATACTCAGTCGCTTCCTCTTCACTCATCCCCTCCTCAATAAGCATGTCAATGCACTTGTAAGAATCGTAAACAACTTTAGGATGCTCATCCTGTAAAACAACACCAACAATAGCATCATCAAATCCATCTGCAACCAAAGCATCCATGCCAAACTCCTGCAAAAACTTAAATACCTTCCTCCGGTTCTTCTCCATTATCGTAATCTATTTAAAACTGTTACCGCCCCTGCTATAGCGAAAATGCTAGGTATCCATCCCAAGACTCCACCACCATAAAAGAAACTAAAGGTGAAGTAAAAGATAGTACCCCATACGCTACTCATACATAAAGGACAAAGAATGACCGGCTTTAAAACCTTTTGCCATTTTATGTTCTTAGTGTTCCAAGAATAAATAATCGTGTCAATAGACTTGCCTGTAAAATCCCAAACTAAGACCTCTACAACTTGTTGTAAGCCAATAATGCTCAATGCTGATAATAATACTACTTCCATAGGCGCAAGTTAATAAATCATAACGATCCGGTTAGTGTGAGAGGTGTGTTTTTTTTGGGAGGGGTATAAAATGGGTACATGAGGGTGGAGTATATATATCATGGGCGCATCGATCCGGCTCCAAAACCTACCCCCGTCTCCAGCTGGGTGGGGGGTCAAATTCTGAGACCAATTCCAGTTCCAGCAATCCGCTATTGGTGACCTACTGCTGGAGGCTACTGCTGGTGACATCATGCTGGTGGTTAACACATCTGAATGGAACAGATCACATCTGTTATTCACCACGTAAATAGGTTACGATCGCGTCCAGTAACGTTGTATCATCAAAACAAACGACATGAAAAAAGATCAGAAGAAAGTAACCTACATCATCGATATGAAAAACTCCAGAGGACAATACCAGTCCTTTGAGAAAACGTTCAACGATAATCGTCACATGCACAACTGGTGCAGAAAGATGATGCAGTTCGGATGCAAGGTGATCGGAGAAGTTGAGATCACAAACAACTCTTAATTCCCATACACATGTTTCTGTTACCAACTCACAACTCGTTGTATTCATTACGCGCAATTCTATCAACTGCAAATGCTTCCCAGGATCCGAGCATTCGCCTGGCATTATACTGGAAAAACTCTTTCCGGGTCTCTTACTATTCTCTTGTGTTTCACCTATACTGAGATCATTATACATCAGGATCGTTAACACATCAGAAATGTTTATTACATTGCGATCAAACAAACATTTAAACATCCAATCATGGAAGCAAAAAACAGTATCAACAAGAGAGCATTCAATGCGGCAATTCGCGCATTGGTTAAGTACAACCAGTTAGATAACCAGCGAAATGAAATCGATGGTGAATTTGGCTACGATTCCAAGCAGTACGAAAGGATCGATCGCAAATGCCAAGATGCATTTGATAAGTACCAATGCTGGTGCGATGAGTTACCAGCATACGAAGTGAAAAGAATTGAAACATCTGAATTATACTAATCGAAACACAAAATGGAAAACACAAGCAAATTAGTAAAGGTTTATTACAACGATGTATATGTATCGGGAAATGATGAACAACACGAGATATATAAGGACTGTGCATATGTTACACTGCCATCAATTATAGCTGAGGAAGTAGCCGAATATAAATTAGATTCAGGCGAATGGCATGCCTATTTAATACCTTCCTTTATTGATACAAAAATGATTACGTTTCTAACTTAAATTAAACTAATCCAAAAACAATAGAAAACATGAGTGCAGTACAATCCATTAAGAAAGCATCTAACAAGATCGCAAAGGAAAATCATCTAGGCTGGGGATCTATCATTCTCCAGCAGATCATCGAACGTGGTATTCGCGATATCAAAACTGATCAAGATACTACGTTATTCAACATCAATCAAAAAGCAGTTCAAGAAGTAATTGAAATCCTAGAAAACCACGATATCACCGACAACAATCTCTAATTCTAATCGCCAGCTGGAAGTGATCCCAGCTGGTTTTTTTATACCCAAAAACAAGTAACCATGCAAAAAGTAATTATCAAAGCAATCTACCTTAGAGTCCTTCCAGCTATCCTATTTATGTATACGTGTATCCTAGTGGATCTTTATACGGCAGGATCATTGTCTCCTGATCTTAGTGCCAGTTCCATAGCTAATCTGAAGACTGCAATTGTAGCGGCTATAGCCGTAATCATTCCGATGATTTACCTTGGATATCAAGCATACAAATCTGAATGCGATAAGTGATCCAATCACATACCTGATCTTGCCCCATGTAATTGATTTTGCATGGGGTTTTCAGGTGCAAAACATTACTAACATTTAACCTATTAATCATGCCTAAATTATTAACCCAAAATTCCAAGTTAAAAAAGACCAGTAAAGTTGTTGGTGCTAAAGTCATGAACTTTGGTATACCAGCATTTGAAGACCCTGATACTGGCAAACGAACATGTCCATTTGCTGGAGCTTGTGCTAAGTTCTGCTACGCTCAGAAAGGTGCATATGCATGGAGCAATGTGAAACCAGCATTTGCTTGGCGATACCAGCAAACCAAGTTAGATAGCTTTGTAGATGACATGGTAGAAGCTATCAAAAAGAACAAGGTAGAATACCTTAGGGTCCATGACTCAGGCGATTACTACAGCCCTGAATACATTAACAAGTGGATGAAGATTGCTGAGAAGCTACCTAACGTTCGTTTCTACAGTTATACCAAATCTATTCCATTGTTTATTGTGAAAGATTTGCCTGAGAACTACGATATCATCTTCTCGGAAGGATCTACCGTAGATCACATGATAGATCCAGAGAGACATCGACATGCACGTATATTCCAATCCTATGAAGAGTTACATCAGGCTGGCTATGCTGATGCCATGTCCAGCGACCTGATGGCAACAAAGTGGTTCAATGAAACCAACAAAGTTGGACTGGTAATTCACTGATCCAATCACATACCTAATCTTAGCCGATGTAGTTAATTCTGCATCGGCTTTTTAGGTGACAAACAATTCATAACCAAAATGAGTAACATGAAAAATACCAATGTTGATAGTGTTCAGTTTTTTGTGATTAAAGACTGGGCTGGAAATTTAATGCTAGACTTTAAGAACTACGGTGTATTTGCCAGTTCTGAAATGGCAACAGATTATTTAATAGACATGTACCCTGATGATGATGACCTAGGCGAATATCAGGTACTAGAATTAACTGATTCTGATGCCATTGACATTGATCGTGCAATGCATTTAGATAGAATTGATAGAGAGCATGCATCTGATGAGAAACGAATGCTCTCAGGCTATTAAACGAACATAAATTAGTAACTAACCATAATAACAATAACATGAAAATTGACTTGAAAAACTACGTAGTTGATAGCCTTGAAAATAGCCTATCCGAAAACTATTGGGACATTGTATGTACCTACCTCTACAAATATCACCAACGTGACGATGTACTGGAAAGCGATATGCTTAGTAAATATGTGGATGGCGAATTTTTTGACGAGGAGGAAGATTACAACCACATGATTAATGAGTATGGTAATAAGCTAACTGCTAAAGTACATCTGAAGACGTTAGATACTGGACTGTACATTGAAGCCTTGGAGCGATTTAAGGAGGTCTATTGTAAGGAAATTGCACTAGCAGTTTCTGTTATACAACGTGAAGATTTGATATCAGGAACGTTGTTTCAAACATTCGATCAGATCTATGACATTGCTTGTGCATATGTGGTTCGCAATCACGTACACAATTCTGAATACTGGGAACAAGCTAATCGAGATTATGATGAGACTGTTATCAGGTTCGCAAAGGAATGCATTAAATCAGGCACACCTACAGACGATAACCATTTAAGCTACTAACCATGAGAAAGCTAGAAATCAATTACGATATGCCAGTACCATCTATTGACGATCTAAATCATCCTTTGGTAAATAGAGTTCGCGAACTGGTAGAACAATGGAATGCTAATGCCGAGAATCATTTTGACATGGCAAGTGATATATCAGAATGTCAGTCAATTAACGAGGAGTTGAAATCTGATTTGATACTGCGGTTTGTACATGGCGATATAGCTGATGCGATAGAATGCATGGAAGATTTCGAACGGGAAAATGAAATTGTTTCCGATAACTGGAGTTGCGGAAGAGGCGGTAGTCATGTGTGGTTGCATCGTGATCAGGAAAGGGTGTTAATGATCAGATCTCAGGATACAGTATACCATGTGCCATGCCAAGCGGAAGACTTGGATCAGGCAATGGAATGGAAGTATGCCAAGTGGATTGTAATGGTAATTATTATGATACTACTTGCAAAACTGGTTGATAACTTCTTAATTTAGCCGCTGAACATATCTCTGAATGCCCCATGTCGTGATTTAATCGACATGGGGTTTCGGGGTGCAAAACATTCATTCATTAAAACATTTAACATGAAAAAGTCATTTTTGAATACCGATTGGAATGCCGTACATCAGGCGATTAATGTCATACATTGTGTGTGTGACGAAAATGATTATGCCAAGTACAACGTGTCGATAGATGCGAATAGAGTGGTTATATGGGATTGCATTAATAATTTGGAATTGGTTTCCAACCAACATGGTATTACCATGCTACAGATGGCTCAGATTGCCATCCTTGAGTTTGTCGTAAAGCATGAGCCTGATCTACTTGTGGGTATGCATAAGCCCCAGTACAATATTCTAATTGCACCATCTTCTGAAGATGAGGATAGATTTGAGAATTGTACTACGTATGAAGATGCAGTTAAGATTGTGCCTGATTGCGAATCAGCATCAATTCACGAGTTTGATACATCTGATGAACGAGATGCATTTATCGAAGGGTATAATGCCGCGATAGGGAACTTAGGCGATGGGTACTTCATTACTAACTCTAATAATCAGAAAGCATGAAGATCCAAGCAACATTTGAAATAGAAGATGATAGAATAGAAACTCTATTCGTTAGTGCGTTAGAAGGTGGTTCTAACTACTGGTACTGGCTTAATGATGATTCAATGTCTTCCGTCAGGAACATTGTCTCACGAGATGAAGATCCATGTTATTCTACTGCAATCTGGACTGCGATTAAGAAAGGCGCACACGTACCCATTTATGATGCTGAGGATTCGGATGAGACTCGGCTTGGAACAATTACTCAGGAGTCTGTAAAGAGCGCATTAGAGGTCATGGCTAGGGATTATACAGATCACTTCAATGATTTGATTGGTGAGTCTGATGATGCCATTACTGGAGACGTTTTCTTCCAGTTGGCAACCATGAATGAGATAGTATTTGGATAATAATTAGGCGGTTCGTAAATACCTTACGGACTGCCTTTTTTTATTTGCTAATGATAGTGAAGGGAGATGCCGAATACCCTCAATCCATAGTAGGCACACACCACAAAAAACAAAACATGAACAACGTGGTAAATTCAGTAGAGGTAAGTCCAGCCGTAGCAATGGGCAAAATCATCAGTTATAACTCAGGTAGAATCTTCAGCGTGAAGTTCACAAAGAAAGATGGTTCTGAGCGTAAAATGGTATGCCGTAAAGGTGTCAGGAAAGGTCTAACCGGCAAGGGCGCAAAGTACAATCCGATTGAGCGTGGATTGATTTCGGTGTACGATGTGCATAAAGGTGATTATAGAATGATCAACTTCGATACGCTCCAAGAGTTCAAGATGGGAGGCACATCTTACAAGATTACTTCATTCATTCTTTCTTAATACCAAAAAAAAGCAATAGTATTAATTCCAGTATTCAACTTAATATTTAAAAACAAGAAAGCATGAAAGATTCAGACAGATTGATTTATGAGAAGGCTTATCAGATTTACACCAAGGATGGAGCAAGTAAAGTCTATGATTACGCTAATAAGCTAGGCTTAGACTATAAATATTGTGATCCATGTGAAGCTGACACGCCTGTTATTTCACAGACCACTTGCTTAGTGTGTGGAAGTGAGAATCCGACTGACCTACAGGAAGCATGAACTACGCACAAATAAAACAGATGCAGAGAGACTACAATGTCGATGGCACTCAAGCAATGATTAACTCTGGTGACTGTTGGAATCTGGAAGGTAGTGTTGGAAGACACGCAGCGAATCTCTTAGAGATTGGTGTATGTATGTTACCTAAGAAAGCTAGAAACGATTACTATGGCAATCGCATACCTAGCCGAGATGAGTTGATTCCAGGCTCAAAGGGTACGTACCTTAACTGTAAGAGGTTTTGGAGTAATGAGGATAGTGTTAATGAATTTTTTAATCAGGAAGCATGAAAACTAGAGAAGTAAGAATACCTTTTAGTGGGTTTTACGAGAGTTACCCAATGGACTTACTGCACGATGCAGTAGAACAACTGGATCCGCATGATGAACACCATGCAGAAATAGATTACGAAGGCTTTGCAAAGATGCACGTTGAGCGTTTTGCCAAGCAAGTTGAAGATCAACATGGATTTGAACTAGAGATGAAGTTTAAGGCTCTTGGAAGACCGAAGTATTACAACTATGGTACTGACAGAATTTTTGTTGAGATTCCAATTGTACAATTGCATCATGTTCACGAGCAGTTTCTAGAAGAGGAGTTTGCTCAGAAAATAGTTGAAGATAGATTCAAATCTAGAGACGGTTTTGCTAGTTTCTACGATGACTTCTGCGACAACTGGAGGACAAAACCTTTGGGAAATTGGGATCATAACGAACTAGCAGTTCTATTTGATGACTTAGGTATTGAAGACCATAACTTATACGAAGACATGAACTGCAATGGAGAATTGTACGACCTTATAACATTAACGTGATGAAAGAAAAAGAAATAGAAAAACTAGCACAGATAAGTGAAATATCTAGAGCATTGGAGAAGCACTTGGAATTATTCGAAGGCGATACCGAGCAATTGGGAGGAGCTTTGAGCCTAGCGTTGAACAAGGCAATGGAGAATAAGGCAGGAGAGTTATCCGGTCTAAAGAAAAACGCAATCGTAACTGTAAAATTATTTTGACATGAGAACAGAACAAGAGCAACAGGTCTACATCAATCGCCTGATCAAAAGATTGAGCAAGGACTACCACGTAGTTATTGAGCCATACATGAAGAACCTAGATGGCGAATACAATTGGTTCTTCAACTGGAAAGGTGGTGGGTACAACACCATCTGGGCGAAATCTAAGAAGGATGCAGTCAGGAAGGTCAAGCAGAAGTTTGGAATGGGAGACAAGATTGACGCATCCACTCTTAGGAGGCAAACAACTCAGGGGTCCAGAGATACTGATCGCATGGGTTATCTAATGACTTGTTAATTTTGCGACATGGAAGGAGAAAGAATGGCAACGTACTATGTGCGTGAAAAAGGCAAGGATAAGTTTGGCATCAATAAGTTCTCTAGTCTGGAGGACTACAAATCTTGGAGATGTGGACTGATAACAAAGGGGATTAAACTTACCAGGATCTACTGGCAAGATGGTTACCCTGGATTAGATGGATGGAACTTAAATCGATAGTCATGGGAGAATATGTCGCATACTACAGAGTTTCAACCATGAAGCAAGGGAGGTCGGGTCTAGGACTTGATGCTCAGAAACGAATGGTCAACAATTACATTACCCCTGATGATCGGATTATCAGTCAGTATACTGAAGTAGAATCAGGAACGGGTAAAAAGAGTAGACCCGTACTACAGAATGCAATCGATAAGTGTAGGGCTACTGGAGCCACGCTTTTAATTGCAAAGATTGACCGATTAGCGAGGTCGGTTTATTTTATTTCCAGTTTGAGTCAATCAGGTGTAGACTTTCGTTGTTGCGATATGCCTGATGCCAATAAGTTTACCATACACATCATGGCAGCCATGGCAGAGAATGAAGCAGAGGCTATAAGTTCTCGTACAAAAGCTGGTCTACAGTCAATCAAGAATAAGATAGAAGAAAATGGTTTCTACGTTACCAAAGCTGGAGATACCATTAAAAGATTAGGTAATCCGGATCCTGAATTATCTTTAATTAAAGCTAGGGAAGCCAGTTCTAAATCTTTGAGATTGAAATCTATGTCTAACAGGAACAAGAATGTCGCTCGTCCATATGCCAAGGAATTACGTAGGCAAGGGATGATTTATAAGGACATTGCCGCTAGACTTAATCACGAAGGATACCTTACATCACAGGGCGGAAGATATTATCCTCAATCTGTTAAACGACTAATTGAGGAGACATGAAAGATTGGATTGAAGACAATACACCTTTAGTGATATTTTTGTCATACATATTTTTACACATATTAAGCGCAATTTACGGATACTATAACTAACAAAACAAAAGAAATAAGATGAGTGATTTACACGTATTGCCTATGGAAGTAGGCGCAGCAGAATTAATAGTTGAATTTGAATTTATCAAAGGAGAAGACCCTGTATACAATTATGGGGACGGATCAGGATACCCAGGATCACCTGACGAGGTACACGTAACATCTGTAAAGTATCTAGGTGACGGTGAGCCAATGGAGGTGTCTCAGTTGATTGAGGATCTTGACCTGATGACGGAGGTCGAAAGGCAATGTCAAGAACATATGGAGGACTGATGATTGATAAAACACTAGCAGTTGTCAATAGTTGCAGAACTCCGGAACACTTGAGGTCTGCAATTAATTACGCAAGGTTGGCAGACCTAGAGAATCATGCACAAGTAAAATTAGCCATTGTCTCCATGGCTCTTCATTTGGGGATTAATCTTAACAAAGTAATATAATGGAAGGAGTAAAAAGGAATATTCAATTAGACCTAAGTCGCGAGAGCTTCGCATCAACTTACAAAGAAGTATTGGCTTCAATACCGGATGTAGTAATTGATGAATTGCAAGAGGCAGTCATAATGAGAGAAATGGCTTTACTTGGGCATAAGTTGACAGGAATAAGATCATCCGTTGAAAGTATAGTAAGAGCTGTAGAGAATGAGTACGGAGTTAGCTTTGCTATGATAAAAGAACAGACTAGGAAAAGACACATACTGGAGCCAAGGCAAATCATTATGTGGGCATTGAAGGAAATTAGACCAACAATGACATTAAGTTCTATTGCAGAATTGTTTGGCAAAGATCACGCAACTGTTATCCACGCACGTAAATTAGTTGATCAATTAATACAGACAGATCAAATGTACAGAGAGAGAATTTTTATGATTCTCAATAATCTAGGCTACAGGGTTGCTTGGGATGCCACTGATAAGAAACTTACATTTTACAAGCCTACTGAGTACAAAAAGGAGGCTACAGTATGAAGGTCTTAGAATTGTTTGCGGGATCCAGGTCAATAGGCAAATCCGCAGAAAAACTAGGGTACGAAGTCTACAGCGTTGATTGGGATGGATACGATGGTATAGACCTACAAATAGACGTTGAGGAAATGACTCTGGACGATGTACCTTTTGTTCCAGATGCAGTCTGGGCAAGTCCCGACTGTAAAACATACAGTATTGCAGCGTGTAGCACACATCGTCACAATAGCATTATTCCGAAAAGTGATTACGCTAAAAAGTGTGACCGGGTAAATCAACACTTCATACATCTTATTAAGCAATGGCTAGATATCAATCCCCTTATGGTTTTCTTTATTGAGAACCCTAGGGGAATGTTAAGGAAGATGCCGTGGATGCAAGAGTTTACTAGACATACAATATGGTATTGTCAGTATGGCGATGATCGTGCAAAGCCTACAGATGTTTGGACTAATAGTTTGGATTGGATACCTAGACCGCAATGTCGCAATGGCAATCCTGATTGCAATCACCAACGTGCGCCCAGGGGAAGTAAAACTGGGACTCAGGGAAGAAGCGGAAGCTATGAGAGAAGCATGATACCTAGTGAATTATGTAATGAAGTAATGTTAAGTTTGCAAAAATGAAAGGATACGATTTATCAAGAAAGTGGTTCAACTTCTGTTTTGAGAACCCTGAATTAATTAAGCCCATACATTCAGCCATATTTTTCTTTGCCTGTGAACATTGTAACAGATTGGGAGGTAAGGAGAAATTTGGATTCCCATCTCAGATGACGATGGAAGCAATTGGTGTCAAGAAGTATCAAACATATGGACGAGCATTAAACGACCTTGTTGAATGGGGCTTCATAGTAATGGTGGAAAGGTCTAAGAATCAGTACTCTGCAAACATAATTAGTCTATGTGCCGTGCCAAAAAAGGACATAGCAAGGGGTAAAGCATTGGACAAAGCAATGATAAAGCACGGGTCAAAGCAAGGGCAAAGCACAGGGCAAAGCAAGGACAGTATAGATAAACCATTAACCAAAGAACCAATAACCAAAGAACCAATAGAGTTATCTTTTGACAGATTTTATGAGATGTATGGAGTTAGAAAATCTAAAGCCAAGTCTTTGTTAAAGTGGGAAAAGCTAGACGTAGATTCTAAGCAAAAAATAATTGACACATTGCCCATGTACTTGAGTGATACTCCTGATGTTAAGTTTCGGAAACATCCTATAACTTACTTGAACCAAAAGGTGTGGGAAGATTATGATAGTGTGACAAGTCTAAATTCAATAGATTTGTCTGAAGCAAGGAAACGTGCATCAGTTAGGTATTCAAACCCTACAGATGAAATGGTTAACACCTACATGGCTGAACAAGGATACACAAGGAAAGGAAAAGGATGGATAGTAGAATAAAGTTGTGGGATAGGGAGATAAGTATTTACCAGGATCTGTTTGACATTGATTCAAAACATGTCACAACTGTTGGTAATGCCCTAAGAAGAATCAAGGATGGTACATCAAGAAAACTTGTTGAGCAGGTTCGTAGGTTGCCTTATGGTGCTGAACGAGATTCATACAAGAAGAAACTTCCATCGCCATTGTTCTCAGGTGTGTTTAAGTCTCGTAATGATTCAAACATCATTAGCTATACGGGGTTGATATGTTTGGACTTTGATGATTGTAAGCCCTCTGAGGTAAAAGAATCTCTATCTAAGAACAAGTATATAATTGCTTGTTGGACTTCTCCTAGCAACAATGGTGTAAAAGCATTAGTGGAGGTTAAGCATCCGGAACGCCATCTTGAACACTTTGATAGTCTGTTAGAGAACTTTCCGAACCTGGATCCGTCAGGGAGAAACCTGAGTAGGATTTGTTTTGAGTCTTATGATCCGGACATACACATCAAAACTAAATGGGAGGTGTATGATCAGATTGTGGAGAAGGTGTATGAACGAAAGGAGATTACAGTCTCTACCAACAACACCATCTACGAGAAGCTAAAGACTTGGATGATGAACAAGGGAGAAGGTTTCTACGAAGGAAACAGAAACAATTTTGTGTTCAAGCTTACATGTGGTTGTCTGAGATTTGGTTTAGAACAAGAAGAAATACGAGAACCTATGATTGCTGACTTCTGCGGAGGTTCATTCACGGTCAAGGAATTAGATGTGATTCTGAATAGTGTGTACCGGAACTACATGAAGGATTTTGGTACGGCTGAGTTTACGGAGGATGAGAAACTAATCAACTCAGTCACCAGGGAGAACATTGAGGCTGAATTAGAACATTTAGATGAGCCGTTGGAAGATGTCATTTACTTGAACGACATCTTTGATGAAATGCTGAAGGATTTCCATTCGGGCAATCAGAAGGGAGAAACCACACACTTTGACAGCATAGACGAAAGGTTCAGGTGGATGCGTGGCGAGATTACAATTGTTGGAGGTATCGGAAACTTTGGCAAGTCTACCATGATGCTACAGTTAATGCTAATGAAAGCATTGAAAGATGGGTATCGGTGGGCAGTATTTAGTCCAGAACAATATCCACCAAAGTTTTTCTACAACCAATTGATTCATGCATTGGTGGGTAAGTCTCCATATAAGCACCATCAGAACCAAATGTCTGAGCAAGAGTATAGAGATGCCGCTGAAAAGATTAACGACAAGTTTTACTTTATATATCCTGAGAAGGCGATGCCAAGTCAGGACTACATCAACCGTAAGTTTATTGAGGCTATGATCAGACACAACATTGATGGTTGCATGATCGACCCTTTCAATGCAATATACCGAGACAGAAGTACTCGGATGCGTGATGATCAGTTTCTAGAGGACTTCTTTAGGGTACAAAAGAAGTTTGCCTTAGAGAATAATGTCTACATGGTGATTGTGGCTCACCCTAACAGTTCCATACAGAAGGACGAAAGAACCGGGGACTACAAATGCCCAAGGGTGTACGACTTTGCGGGAGGAGCGATGTGGAATAACAAAGCCGACAACATCATCATGTTTCATCGACCATATTACAACTCTAATCCTGCTGACAGTACATCTCAGTTTATCTCACAGAAGATTAAAAAGAAAGAGTTGAATGGCACAACTGGAGAGGCATTGCTTACATTTGACACTAGAAAGGGAAGGTTTTATGATAACGGAAACAATCCGTTGGAAGAGAGGCAAACTTTCTACGATAGTTCTGCAAACAATCAGTCAATGATTGACGCTAGAACCCCATACAAAGAATCTGATATATTTGACGATAAATTACCTTACTAAAATCAAAACAATGACAAAAACTTACAGACCATTACCTTGCTTTCTGACAATCAAAGATTCAGAGATTGAAGGACTTGGATTATTTGCAACCGAAGAAATTTATGAAGACATATGTTTGGGGGCTACCCACGTATTTGACATCCGGTTTGAGGACAACCTAGTACGAACACCTCTTGGAGGGTTTGTCAATCACTCAGACAATCCTAACTGTATCATTATGAGAGAAGAGGAGGGGGCAAGTGTGATGGAGAAAGGATTCCCAGTAAGAAGCTATATGTACTCTCTACGAAACATAAAGCCTGGAGAAGAACTTACTGTCAGATACACAACATACAAAGTGTGATGGAAAAATACTACGGAATACTCACAACCTACAATCCATACACTAAGAAGTGGTATGCATTTGACAATGGATCTGTAGCAGACTTTTTTTCATTTCCTGATAGAGTGAAGTATGGAGAAGGGAATAGTGCTTTAGATGCTATGAAAAATTATATAAAGAAAGAGGGATGATTAAGAAAGAATGGATAACGGAATTGGTAGACAGAACACCTGAGTGGTTTGAATACCGAAAGAAAGGACTTGGAGCATCAGACTCAGGCATTGTCTGTGGATTGAATCCATACAGACCGACCAAGATGGAGCTTTATCATATCAAGGTTGGTACAGAGGAACGCATTGACATTATGTCTGAAGCAGCCTTTCATGGGATTCATACAGAGGAATACGTTGCCAATCTGTGGCAGTATTACGATGGTAGGGAGAATGGCTACATGACCAACTATGAATCAGGCATCATTCAGAGAAAGATGTTCAATCTCAAAGGATGTGTTTGCAATCCTGACTTCCCTTGGCTGTTCTGTAACTACGATAGGGTTATTAAGGCAGGATCGTCAAGACTGAATGCCGATGGAACATTCTCCGGTGAGATACTTGAACATGATGCTCCACTTGAGATAAAGACCATGAGCAGTTTTGTTTCAAAGGCTTATGATGGGGGTATTCCTGACTACTACATCTCACAAGTACACCAGCAGATGCTTATAATGGGTTCTGACTATGCTGAGATTGCGGTACTCATTGATGGCAGAAATCTCAAGGTTTTCCCAATTGAAAGAGACGAAGCGATTATCGATATGATCATTGAGAAGACTGCTGACTTTTGGGCAAGAGTCTTGAAGGGTAGAGAAGCACATAAAAAAGCTCACGAAGCTCTTCATTTAGATGATGAAGAAATGTACAATGACTACCTACAGGAGGTTATGATGTACGAACCGGAGGCTGATCACAACGACAACTATTCAACCTACTTGTCAGAACGACACGAGATGGAGGATGAAAGGATGTTGGGAGATGACGAACTACTTGGTCAGGTCAAACATCTTCAGACAGTTAAGGCTATGATTAAAATACTTGACAAGGAGAAGCGTGAGGTTGAGAACAAGGTCAAACATAAGTTCGTACAGGAGTCAGTTGAGAAGATTGAGTTCTCTGGTGAAGGCTATGCTAGGTACTACAAAAGAGGTGGAAATAAGACCAAAACATTGGATGTAAGAATAAGTAAACCCGATGATTTTGTGCTTGGTGTTCAGCTAGAAAAAATCGACAGAGAAGTAGGATACTTGCTATAATAATAGTATTTTTATACCCCAATAAGGAGGACATGAAAAAACTAGTAAAGCTTCAGGCAGAACTGAAAGCACCTAAGAATCAATACAATAGCTTCGGAAAATACAAGTATCGTTCTTGCGAAGATATTCTTGAGGCGGTAAAGCCGCTATTAACAAAACACGGTCTTATTATGTACATGACAGACACAATTAAGGAGGTATCCGGTATACCATACATTGAGTCTACTGTTATGATTGAAGACATTACTGCACCAGGTGAAGCAGTTAGTTCTACGGCTCAAGCAGGGATTGACCCATCAAGGAAAGGAATGGACATTGCTCAGAGTTTTGGAAGCTCTGCGAGTTACTCTAGGAAGTACGCATTGTCTGCTCTGCTACTACTTGACGAATCAGAAGCTGACCTTGATGCGGTTGAAACACCAAAGAAAAAGTCTGCCCCAAGGAAGAAGACAGCCGTTGAGAAAGCGGCATCAAAAAAAGGAAAGAAGGTGGTTGCCGGCACACCTGAGTTCAACAAGGTTCTTGATTGGATTGAGGACCCAAAGAAAGCCGGAACAATTGAAAAAGCCCTTGAGATGTACGATATCGACAAGGCAACTGAAAACGCAATAAGAACATATCTAACCAAATAATAAGCAATATGAGTTCAGTTAATAAGGTAATCTTAATCGGTAACGTGGGTAAAGACCCAGAGGTTAAGGAGTTGAAAAATGGGAAGGTTTCAAACATGGTTCTTGCAACTAGCGAAAAGTACACCGACAAAAACGGTGAACGCCAAGAGAAGACCGAATGGCACAACATCGTGGTGTACGGTAAGCTTGTGGACATCGTTGAGAAGTGGGTAAAGAAAGGTGATAAACTTTACATTGAAGGAAGTATTACCACACGCAAGTGGGAAGACAAGCAGGGTAATGACCGCTACACTACAGAAGTGAAAGCGTTCAACATGACAATGCTTGGAGGGAATGGCAACAACACATCAGCCAAACCTGCTGCTAAATCTGTTGTAGTGGAGGCGGAGGATGATCTTCCATTCTAAAGAAAACAAATAGTTATATTAAGCCCTGTCCTTGGATGGGGCTTTTTGTTTGATGATAGTGTGAATAACAAGAGATACAAATTCAAACCAAACATCACCGATGAAATTCGGGATAAGATTCAGGCAGAATCTACGCCTTGGGCAAATCAAGTTTACGATCAAGCAGAAGTGTTGTCAAAGTTGTTTATGGAGAACTTCTATTTCTTATGTGAGAAGCATAACCTAAACAAAAATGAAGTATACAAGAGGGTTGGAGAAAATGGTTTTAAATTTAGGAAAGACAGAATGTCTGAGTTTGGTCGTGAGGGTAAATACAATTTCCACCCAACACTAATTGAGATGTGCTACTTCTCCAAGTTCTTTGGAGTATCACCAAGTGATATGATTGGAAAAGATATGAGGGCTAAAGACTTACTCAGTAGGGAAACCAAACATAGAATCTAGCATAGCTTCCATTTCACTTGACATCTTAATTGCTATGATGTCACCACCAGCCATTGTTAGAATAGCAGCAGAGTATCCGTTTATACGTTTTGTGTACGCTCTCTGAACATCATCCGGATGAAACCACGCGATTTCTTCTCTGTATTCTGGTGTTGGTATTGGTTGAGGAACCGGAAGACTTAGATTGTCATTTTCTACTCTTACTCTTTCAATCTCGTCCATATTCGTGCAGATAAATGTAGATGCTCTCATACAATCAAAGATACGAATCTTATATTTACACTATGAATTACTTAATCCCAATACTGAAGAGCCTCTTCCCATACCTTGTTTGTTTTATAGCAGGATTGTTATTAGCCTGGAAAGGTTGTGGAGACGGATCAGCAAAGACTGTAACGCAAACCATTGAGGTTGAGAAGCCTGTGTACGTTACTGAATACGTTGACCGGTGGAAAGAGAAGCCCGTTAGATTCGTTGAGCGTGTAGAGATACGAGACACAATCATCAACAACGTGATACAATACGACACAATCTTTGACATTGACACCGTTAGTATTATTGAGGCTTGGTTGACCGAAGTAAACAAGTACGACACCCTAT
>UEXM01000212.1_pt1 | contig 64690 bp, 73 predicted proteins | sample 1796661 | NCBI WGS metagenome assembly UEXM01 (sample SAMEA4772469, study PRJEB27181) | metagenome | reverse complement strand
GGACCGACTCCGCCTCCCGCAGGACCTGTCTCAGGACCGACCACGGGCCCCGTCGCTGGCCCAACCACACCGCCTCCGGGACCGACTACGGGCCCCGCGACAGGGCCGACCCCTCCGCCTGTAGGACCGACACCAGGACCTACAGGACCAACTCCTCCTCCAGGTCCGGCCACGGGACCAACACCTCCCCCGGCACCGCCTGCGCCCCCGCCTGCGCCTCCTGCGGGGCCGATCACGATTCCTGTGCCCGCCGGGCTTCAGCCTCCGAAGTACTTCAAGCCGAAGGCTCCGTCGAAGGCTGCGATGAAGAAGGCGAAGATCTCTGCACCGAATACGCCTCCCAGCAGAAGCAAGCAGTTTGATGACGAAACCCGAACTCCGCAGGAGCTTCTCGAACACCTGGTTCAGTTTGGGTCATTCGGGAAGAAGGCGGGGACGCCGGATGCGGGGTTCGAGATCAGCAGCTGGCTGACTCAACACGGCAGCTCGGCAGTAACGCGGACGATCAATCAGAAGATTGCTCCGATTCTTCAGGGGACCAACTTCGATCTGCGGATCTACGGAAAGATCAACCGGACGAAGCGTGGGTACAACGCCGACTTCAGAAGGAAGAACGCGCTGGGCTACATGAATCCCAGGGAGCGGGTCATCGGGCTGAGAATGCATGGAGGAATGACCGAGACTACCTTGACTCATGAGCTTCTCCACGCAGCGACGACGCCTGCGCTGCGCGCCGCAGAGTACGCGCCGAAGGGGAGTCCTCTGCGTAAGTCGCGGGACCGTCTGATCTCGCTGGCTGATTACGTGATGGACGCAGCAAATAAGCGGAAAAGTCAGATCGAAAAGATCCCGGAGGCGTCACGCACAGCGGATGATGTGGCTTTTCTCAACGGCACGTACAACTACATCAGTAAGACGGCGGTGCTCGGACCTACGGGTAGCGACTACTCGAAAGCTACCGAGATCATTTCGCACGCGATGAGCAATGGCATCGTCACGAACTACCTCAAGACTCTTCCTCCGATGTCGCAGTCTACGAAGGGCTCTGTCTTCACCGAGTTCGTCGACCTCATCGCGCGGCTGTTCAACAAGGGTAAGCCGGTGTCACCGGGCGAACGCACCGCGTTCGAGGAAGTCATTGACGCGAGCGACGAGTTCCTCAGTCTGGCTTCTCGCAGTGCCTCAATCAGGCGCACGGCTACCGGGCGGGCGGCTCTCGACGTCCCGACCAACAACCTGAATCTGTCTCGCTTGAGCCTGGATGAGCTCGATGAGCTCGCCGTAGTTCCCGACCCCTTTGCGTTCGCTAAAACCAACGGCGTAAACATTCTGAGCGACAAGGATGTCAACACTGTTCTCGTCGACGAAGACGGCGATATCGCGGGCGTTCTGTTCGATTCGCTCGTTGGGGACAACTACTCGTTCGACGTGGTGATCGACCCCGCCTACCGCGGCAACGGTTTGGGCACCGAGTTGATCGACGACGCGCTGCTGAGGTTCGACACAGAGATTCTGGAGGCGAGCCCCAGCGCGACCATGAATGTTGAGGTCGTCAACCCGCGACTCGTGAACCATCTGGAAGCCAGCGGCTTCGTCAAGACGGGAGAAGACGGCGGAACGACGCTGATGTCCTACCGCCCCCTCGAAGGGACGACCGCTATGGCCGACCCGGCTTCTGTCGCCGGTGACGTTGACGAGCAGATTCTCGCATGGGCAGGAGACAAAGCGATTGCGAAAGTCGAAGATCGCGGGGGGTCTTTGGCTGTGCGGACAGGTGAGCCCGTTGTGATTCAGACGGCGCACTACACGCCAGATGTCGAATCACTGCTACGCGAAGGGGTCGACCCCGGCAAACTGAAGTCTTCGGAAGGAACCCTTTTCAGCGGAGCAGCGGACCTTGCCTCGACTTACGTGGGACGCGGAGACGCTGATGCGGAGGGTGTCGTCACTGCGTTTACCAAGTCGGACAATCCTCTCGTAATCGACGCTCTGGGCGGGGACTACACGAAGATACCTTTGACGGCTGCAAGCACAATCAATCTCTCATCGCCCCAGGTGATTCGTGCTCGTGCCGCGCTGGAGGAGACGCGGAGGCTCACCGATGAGCTCGACGCTGTGATTTGGTACGAGACCAAGTACCCAGATTTCCCCAGTCCTCCGACGCTCCGCTCTCGCGCAGAGCTGTTCAACCTCAAGAGCGCTGCGGAAGAAAAGGCGACAAAAGCTCTCGAGGAGATGTTTCTGGGTGCACCTCCTCCGCGCTACGGTCAGTATTTTCCGCTTGGACGTGGAGAAGACTACACACAAGGCAGTGACACGAGCCAGAGAATGGCCCGGCTGACGCGCGTGGGTAATCTGGTTTCCGGTGTGGGAGATGGTGAGGTTGTCCGCGGTTTTGACCAGGGGCGCTCGATTCCTCTGCCTGAAAGAGCCGACGCATCATCTCGGTATCAGCCGCTGACGGACGAGCAGTTCACTCAGCTCACCGCCCCGTTGACGTTCACTGACGACGTGGCTCGGGTGGGCCGAGACCTCGGGCACGACGCTGTCATCTTGAACAACGTCAACGACTATGCGAGCAAGGGAGGTGCGCTAAGCGGTATCGATCGCGCGATGTTCCCCTCTCAGACAGTAGTGATGTCGCTGGACCCCAGCGCCGAGAAGGTCCGCTTTACGCGTAGAGCCGGAGACGACCGCACCCTGTTCAGCTACCGCTCCTCGCCGCGGGACAGCGGGGACATCCTGCTCAGCGCCGCGCCTCCCAGCGCGCCGACTCCGAGCGCCCCCGCCGACCCCGTGCTGCGCTTCGCCGAGGACAGCCGCGCCCTGCTCAAGGGCTTCGAGGGAGAGGAGCTGGAGACGCTCGTTGGAGCGACTGCGCGCATTCTCATCAGGGACCTGCCCGCCGATACAGTCGAAGGCATCGCAGTCATCATCCGCGGACGAGGCATCGACGTGGGCCGCAGCGGAAGCGTGCTGACTGGAACACCTGAGAACCTCCGTCTGGCCGACGAGGTCCTGAGCGACATCCTGGGTACGTTCATCAAGAACAACGAACTGGCAGCCGACGCAGACGGGCTGAAGCCGGTGTTCCAGGCAATGCGCGACGACTACACGCAGGCGTTCCGGGTGGCCCGGACGCTTGGAGCGGACGTCGCCGACGACATCGCTCAGGTGTTCACCCCGCTCCTGAAGGACTTGCCCGCAGACGGTGACCCACTTCCCACTGTGCTTGGGCTTCTTCAGAAGAAGATCAAGGCTCTTCGTGGTTCCAGTGTATCAAAGATCGCACGGCCTGGCAAGCCCTTCCTGGAGCGCGTTGTCGACGAAGCAAGCCGGGTTGGGACCGACGTCGATCTGGCTGAGCTGATGCGTCGGCTGCCCGAAGGCGGGAAGCGCACTCGCGGCGGTACCGTCGTTCTTGAGACGAGCAAGCCGATCTTCCCCCAGCTGTTCCCCGACCAGGTCAAGGACGGCAACTCCTACACCTACACGGCTGAACGCCTTCGTGAGATGCAGCAGACATACGACGAGTCCGGTGACTCAGTCCAGTCGATGCTGATGGCAGAGCCTTTCCGTACTCGCCTGCTGCAGGACCGGAAGCGCGCGCCCACGTTCACGGAGTCCTTCTACGACTTCACCCGGACGAGCCGCGAAAGTGCCGTCGAGATGGCGAACCAGAGAGCTCAGCTGGTCAAGGTTTTCGGTGAGGAGACTGCGCAGGAGCTCATCAGTCGCGGAGACATTCGCGCTGCCCGTTTCATGGACAAGGCGCGCCCCTTGGTGGAGATCGCGGGCAAGACTATGCTCGGGGCAGACGAGTTCGTAGACCTGGCGAACGTGTCTCCTGTCATTCGGGAGAAGATGCTGGGGGGAGTGCGTCGGGTAGAGCAGGCAGTCGGCGACTCTGTGCGACTGACCACCGAGTATGTTTCGGCGAAAAAAGACGCTCAGCGCGCCGACGCACTCGACCAGCTTGTGGTATACTTGTCGGGAGGCTTGGCCTCGTTCCGTCGAGGCGGTCGCCCTGCTTTGACCAGCGGAACCGACAAGTTCGGCGACCTCCGAAGGGAGATTGCTACCTATGTCGACAACGTCCTCACTCCTGCGGAGAAGAGTGCGTTGCAGACTTTCGGGAACGCCGTAGGCGTGCGGGAGAGGAATGGGGTGACCGTGGCCGCCGGGGGCGGCGCTACCGTGTCGCAGGGCAAGCTGGCGACTCCCTCTTTCAACCGCGCCGTGGCGGCTGTCAACAAGCTGTTCCGCTCGGGCAAGAGCAGCAGCATGGAAGTGTTCAAGGACTACACCACGACGATGGTGGCTCCTGGAGAAGCCGAGGTCCTCAGCCCGGTGGGCTATCAGGCGTTCGAGGCATTCCTGTACCACACAGGAGTGATCGGGCGTAAGTCCGGGACTTCTGCGGGAGGCGGTGCTGTTTACAAGCAAGCTGCGTCTTCGTCTGAGCAGGGCGTGCGGGACTTCTTGGAGGAGATCCTCGGCGCGGCACAGCAGAGCCAGGCGAAGAAGAAGTTCGGGGCTCACTCTCGCGAGAGCGCCATGGCTCGGGCTGCGGTGATTATCGGTGCGAATGGGACAGCGTCTCGGGTTCGTCAGGACTGGGCGAACTACGGAATGTACATCGACGCGGACACGATGAACGCGTTCGAGCAGTGGTCTCGGGGCATGACAATCGCCCCCGAGATGGTTCCGAAGGTCGAGAACATCGCGCGCACGTTTGGGATGAACCCTGAGTTCTTCAAGGACTCAGTGCTCGCTCCGGACTTCTTCGTCCCGAAGGCAGCCCGAGATCGCTTGTCGAACGCGCTCTCGCGTGGTCTGGTCAAGCGGATGGACTCCGAGGACTTCAGGTACTTCGGCTCCCTTTGGGATGTGTACAACCGCTTCTTGAAGATCTCGATGGTCCGTGGCGCGTATCTCATCAAGCAGCGCTACTTCTTCATGAACACCTATGACCACTTCAACCAGTTGGGTATGGAGATCGGGTTCCGCGCTGCAACCGCGTCCACGATGCGCGTCATCGCGAATGACTTCGCCACATTGCCCGGGATGAGCGTTGTGCTCGCCGCAGCGGCTGTCCGCGACCCCCAGGCTCCCGAGAAGTTCCGGCGCGTCATCCAGCGCGGCGGCGACAAGGCAGCCAACATCGTCAGCCGTCTGGTCTCCAACTCGAAGTGGCGCGTCGAAGTCAACGACATCCTGGACGGGCGCGACGGGGTGATGAACCTGGGCGGCAACCTCTACGATGCCAAGCAGCTTCGGCAGATTGCTGTGGAGGAAGGAATCTTCGCCTCGTTCGACGTGTCTCAGCTGGGTAAGACGCTGAAGGAGGCTCAGAAGGACCAGGCGCAGATGCTGGGAGACCGTGGCGGTGTGGGCATCGCGAACGGCATGGAGTGGTGGCGCAACCACCTCACTGACACGGCAGAAGCCTGGTCCGAGCGTGAGCGGGTCGGGGCGATGGTCACGCTGATCGAGCTTGGCGCTGACCCACGTACGGCAGCCCGCAGTTCGGTGCGGGCGTTGTACGACTACGCAGGCTCGATGGCTGACAACGACCGGCAGTGGTGGGTCAACGTCCTCTTCCCCTTCTGGGCTTTCCAGAAGAACGCCAACCGCCAGTTCATGAACAACCTGTTTTCGCCCGCCGGGGCATATCGGATGGGCGTGCTTAGGCGTGGGCAGGCGCGGACAGCAGACGCCGCAACGTACCTGCTGTACGAGTGCATGGTCGACGAGTTCGGTGTATCCGAGAGCTCGCTGAGCGAGGAAGATCGCCAGAACTACGCCACGTTCAAGATGCAGATCCTGGTGGGTATGGGGCCCATCGAGGAGATGAAGCCGTCGTCTTACGAGTTCTTGCTCGCTCAGTACAACGCGGGCAAGGAGCGTAAGGACTGGGTTCCGCTGGAGGAGATGCCTGCTGACCTGCGGGAGTTCCTCGAGTACGGCTACGCAGGTCGTGACGGTACTGGCCGGATACCCGCGCAGGAGCGTAAGTACTTGCGCGCCATGCTCAGCGGTATGGCTCGTGGCGGCTCGGCCATCATCGAAGGCCAGGCGTACGGAGGTTTCGGCTCTTCGACCTACGGGGCCGAGGAGTACGTCCGTCCGTCTCAGTTCCTCGCAGCAGCCGAGAAGAGCGACTTCCTCAAGCGCGTCGCACAGTCCACGGTGCGTGCGCCCGACCCCTCAGCGCGCCGCACTTTCATGCGGGACCGCCTGGGGATTGCGGTGCCGCTGGTCCCCACCCCAGAGGCGAAGCTCCTCTACCGCCTGTCTTCGCAGATCACACCCGACCGCGCCTACAAGGAGGTCTACCTTCCTGAGTCCTCCGTCGAGAGCGCCATGCGTCAGCTCGCCGCTCGGGCAGGTCTGATTCTGCTGATGATGAACGCGGGCCTGGACATGGCTCAGTCGACTGCGGGCATCGCCACAGAGCCCCTGGGGCTTGACCTGGGCCCTGACGCGGGCGCGGGCTACCCGTACGGGAAAGTCGCGATGGAGAATGTGCGCAACATCGCAGAGATCGAGCGCGCTCCGATCCTGAATCAGTTCTTCTTCCCCTTGGTTATGAGCGACGTGACAGGTACTCCGATTCGAGTATCGCCTCGCCTGGGTAAGTTCATCGAGTCATCTCGCGCAGACTTCGACTTGATCAAGATCCCGGCGAAGAGCGACCTCAATCAAGCCGTGGCTGACGGCGTGATGTCTGTCGACCAGGCCAACCAGCTTCTCGAAATGAATGAGCTCGGCGACATCGAGGTTTACAAGCCTCTGCTCGACGAAGCCGGAACTGACGGCGCTGCCGCTCGTGACATGATTATGTCCAAGTACGGCCCGAGGTACCCGAAGCTGACCCCGACGCTGGCGCAGAAGATCACGGACGTCGCCCTGGCTCTTGAGATGGATCCGATGCATCTCGCAAATGCCATCCGGGCAGAGAGCCGGTTCGATCATCAAGCCGCCAACAGCAAGTCATCTGCACGGGGTCTCATCCAGTTCATGGACAAGACTGCGCGAGACACGCTGGGCACAACGAACGAAGCACTCCTGGCGATGACCCCAGAAGACCAGATGGACTACGTCTACAAGTACTTCTCGCCGTACAAGGGAAAGCTGAAGAACTCAGAAGATGTGCAGATGGCGATCTTCTACCCCAACGCGATTGGGAAGAGCGACGACTTCGACATCTTGGACGACTTCCATCGAGTCAGCTACCGCCTGGGTCGAAGGGACGGCATGAGTGAGGCTCGCGCGAAGAAGTACGCGGATGGCATGTGGGTGAAGTACAAGAACGGCAACCCGGGAATCCGCACCCGCGGAGACTACTTGCGGCTGCTGGGCATGAAGGGAGAGAGTTCCGCTATGCGCTACGAGCTCTCTGATGAGATCCCGTCGCCGATGCCCCTTCCGATTCGTACGCAGAGGAACCTCACCGAGACTCGGTACTACATGTTCCCCGGCGTCTACCAGGCGCTGTTCGTTGCTACGGGGCTGAACGAGCTCAACCGCATGATGCTGTCAGAGCTGCCCATGACGAGGACTCCGCTCGAGCGGGCCGGGGTCGCAGGCCAGTCTTTCTCAATCGAGCGGGACGACGGCTCCGTCGTAGAGATCCCCTACCCGACGACGCGCATGGGCATGGTCATCTGGGCCCAGACCATTCTGGGAGTGCAGACGGGAGAGATCACGCGGGCTCAGGCACGCAGGTCCGACGAGCCCCGTGAGAAGATGGAAACCGTTCGCCCCAGCTCGCGATAACTGCTACACTCACGCATCGGAGGAGTCGATGGCACTCTCGACATTCATCCTGGACAGTCGGGCCACCAAGCGGCTGATCAAGCAGACGCAGGTGAGCACGACCGCTGACAGTGATGTCATCGGAAAGGCTGCCACGATCTACGGCATCGTGATGAAGAACACCCAGGGGGGTGCCGCGACGGCGTACATCAAGCTCTACAATGCGAAGTCTGCCACGAGCGCTACAGTGCCCACCATGAACCTCAAGGTGGCCGCGGGGCAGACGCTGGGCGTCCACTTCCCTGATGGTCTTGCGTTCGCCACGGGCCTGACCCTGCGCGGGGCGCAGCAGCAGGATGAGTCGGGGAGCTCGACGAACCCGGCGACCAACATCGAAGTTGTCATTCTGACCGACTGAGGCAGCCATGTCCGCAAACACAATCGTCCTCGGCTCCTACTTCGGCAACATCGTCGTGTCGGACACAGCTGCGAACGCGACGGCCCAGGACAACGTCACAGGTGCCGCGAGCACCGTGCTCAGCGTCGAGATCGACAACACGGCGAACACCAGCACAACGGTGTACTTCAAGATGTACGACGTTGCTGACGCGACAGTGGGGACCACTATCCCCGTCTTCGTGCTCCCCGTCCAGGGCGGCAAGAAGCTGGTCTACGCCACGTCGGACGGCTTCATCTTCAGCACAGCAGTCTCGTACGGATGCGTCACCGGTGCCGCCAACAGCGACACTACGTCCCCTTCGAGCTCGGTGCCGGTCCTGCTGATCGCTCAGTAGCCAGGCTACACGCCTTCTCTGAGTCAGTCTCCTGCGGGGACGGGGCATGCCTGCGTCTCGATGTAGGCGTCCTGAATCTTGGAGCACTCAGGTCTTTGCGCCGATGACTGGCCGTACTGCCAGCACGCCTGGAGCTGGCAGGAGAGACCCAGCGGGTCTTTGATGCAGGCGGGCGGAGTCTCTGCCAGCTTGTCGCGAATCTCGGCGTCGATGACGATGGGCTTGCTGGCCTCGGTCAGAATCTCCGTCTGCCCGTCGAGGATGGCGTCGATGCTCTGCGCCTGTGCCTCGAGCGCCTTGGCGGAGCCGTCGGGCTTGAGGCCCCAGCCTGCGCCGAAGCCTGCTCCGACGCTGACGACGACAGCGATTACCGTGAGGGTGACAGGGTCCATCTTAGTCATCCTTGCTGATGCTCTTGGGCGCAGCGAGGCCCTTGGCGGCTTCTCCCGCGATGAACGCGATGGTCACCCACATCCAGGCGTCGTCGCCAATCTTGCCGTAGAAGCACAGGGCGGTGCCGACAGACCATGCGAGGAGGCGTCGGTAGCTGATCTTCTTCACAGGGTCGAAGAGCATGTCGGTCATCTTGGTAATCATCCGGTCCCCCACGCGATGCAGCTCTCGGCGAGAATCTGACCGAGAAGCCTCAGCCCCTCTGGAGTCAGCAGCGCCTGGTGCTCGATGTTGTCCATGAACACCGGCTCGAAGCACACGCCGCTCAGGTTGCCCGGTCCGGCGTAGATGCCCTTGATGGTGTTGTAGGCGTTGGACCAATCATCGGGGCTTGCGGCGCGGACCAGGTTCCGCTCAATCTCGGGAATCCGAGTGCTCATCCCTGTGGCGACCGCCAGGGCGAGCTTCTCTCCACCGTGGCTGCGGTAGTCGTGCAGCGCCAGGGAGTAGTTTCCCCCACCGGCGTTTAGGTGGCAGGCGATATATGCGCACATATCATCAGGATTTTCGCGAGCGATTTCAACAGCTTTCTTGTGCCGGTCGCTGTACCAGCCGGAGTCGAGCACGTAGACCGTGTGCCCCCCGGCCTCAGCCAGCTGCTTGGCCGCGTCGATGTAGAGCGGCGTGAGGTTGGCCTCACGCTCGTCGAGCTCCACCTTACCGTCACCGTCGAGGTCGGCTCCGGCACCCAGGTCGTTCTGGTTCGGCTTGCCGTAGTGCTGCCTGTCGAGGATGAGGACCATGTCAGGGGCTCGCGGGGGGCGTGGGGGTGTGTGAGAGCACGACATCGAGCCGAGTCTGGAGTGACTCGTGGCGGGCGTAGAGGCCGCCCACCTTGCGCTCTACGCGCTCAAGCGTGCCCTGCAGCTGCTTGTTCTGGTCGCTGCAGTCAGCCATCGACTTTAGCCAAGCGTCACGGTCCTTGCCGTGCGACTCGAGGAGGTCGTCAACCTGAGCGAGATGCTTGTCTACCCACGCTTTGACAGCTGGGATGATGCTCTGCGTGACTGCCTTCCACACGGCGTACAGGATGGTCAGAAGCAGAATCAGGCTCGAAGTCGGGCCTGTGAGCATCGAGAGTAGTGCGGCGTGTTCTTCCATCACAACCCCTTCGCCGCGTTGTATGCAGCTCTGATTCGGCTGGCCAGCACCGACCCGGTCATGTTGGTAGTGTCTGCCGGTACTCCCGCGCCTCGGTCATCGAGTACCATGACAACCGCCACGCGACCATCGGGCAGCACGAGCCCTTGCGCCGTGTAGTCCACGTCGGTGTGTGGTATGTCGGCGGCGCAGTCCTCGAAGGGCTGCGCCCCCCGTCCGTCCGATACGTCGATCTGCTGCGTGGGTCCGCCTACGGTGATCATGATGACCCCTTGTAAACCGCGACGCGCACGTCACAATCGTCGATTAGGTTGAGCATCACGTACTGACGAGATTCAGGGGCACTTGCGCCGTTATTGCCGAAATACATGCCGGCCAGACTACCCAGCGGAGCACCGGTAGTCGGCAGTGCTGCGGTGCCTTGGTCAAACGAGGGTTGCCATGCTCCGCCGAGCATCTGACAGCACATGCGCGTCGGGGTGGTGGTTACGTCAGTGACGGTGCGTCCAGACGCGGGACTGCTTGGCACCGTCGCGAACGAGGGGCTTCCTCCGCCGGTTCTGTTCTCGCGAATGAGAAGGTTTGTCAGGCCAAAAACACCGGGCAGGAACTGTGCCTGGTCACCGCCGTTCACCGTCGCGTTTTCTCCGATGTAAAGAGCCATCACAGAGCCGCCCGACTCGCGATCGGCGTTTTCGATCGAGCAGTAGGTGGTGAACATGAACGACGCTACTTCCCCCAGGTCGAACGTCAGCAGTGCCCGCTTGGTGACGCTCCCCTCGAACTCGATGACGCCGTTGTTGATCAGGAGCTTGTCTGGACCCGACGTGCTCCGGAAGTCGAGCGCGATGGTCAGACCTCCGACCGAGTGATTGCCTTCACCGCCTGATCCTCCTGACCCCCCTGTCGTAAGGAAGTTATACGAGCTTACACCCGAGAGATCGACCATTGCGGTCACACCACCGGACGCTGCCGCAATCTTGAACGAGTGCGTCGCTGTGGCCAGCGGGTTGTTGCTCGCGTCACGCGCGGTCAGAGACAGAGTTCCAGAGTCACCGTCAGCGGTGCTCCCGAACGTATATGCCCCAAGCCCGCTGCCACTGACTGCGGCCGACCCTGCGGCGTTGGTCACGGCGGCGACGTAGTTGTCGATCAACCCACCTGAGTCGGTGAACGCGCCGAACGTCTTGGCTGACAGTGACCCACCAGCCGCGACGGACTGAGAAGTCGGAGAGGGGGGCGTCACAGGCGACCCACCGCCGCCACCGCCGCCGTCATTGGAGCCCGGGAACGAATCGCCGTACGCGCTCATGGGCTCGGCTCGGACGCGGCTTTGAGGGCGTCGAGAAACACGCGAGCAATTTCTCGCGCTTCTGTGGCAGATGGGCTGTACTGATTGCCGGGGTCGTACGCAGCGAGCAGCACCTGGGCGTCTGCCTGAGTGACGAACAGCGGAATCCACCAGCCGTCGCTGTTGGTTTCCTCGAGTCCCTCGGACCCGTACTTAATATGGGAGGTGTCGGCAATGACGCTCATGGGAGTGTAAACCTCACTGCGCTCAAGTAAGCCGTGAACTTGACCGTGTCGTCGTTGTCGATAGTCGCGGTGCCGTTGAAGGTCCCCACGCTCACGAACTCGAACAAGTCGGTGTCGCTGAGCGTGTGCCCCCCGTTTCGAGAGCCGCTCTGCACACGTTCGTCGCTACTGTTCAGCGCGATGAACGTCAGCGACCCGATGTGCCCTGCCCCGTACTGGCCGACCACCGACACCCGGGCGTATTGGTTCGACGCCCCCGGCGTCACGTTGATGTCTCCGGCCCAGCCGCCGTATCGCCAGTTTCCCGAAGCATTCTGGGTAAACAGCGAGCCCATGGCCTCGATGTCTGTGCGGACGACGCTTGTGGGGGCCGCGCAAACCCCGTGCGCGATGTTTTGGTTGAAGGCGAACACGCTCTCGTCGACATCGAGAAGCGCGTCCCAGATAAACGGCGCAGAGGAGTTTACCCTCGTGGTTCCGATGTTGAGCGCCCGGTACCAGCGGGGGGCGCGGTAGTCGGTGTGATTCGTCGCCAGGACGTAATCAAGATTGCCCGCACCGAGCGCGTTGAACGTGACGGTGTTGACTCCACTGGAGTGGGTCGTGCTCTTGACCAGCGAATCTGGGTCAAGCAGCGTCCAGCTTCCGTCGGTGAGGTCGATCGCATCCCCAAGGGGCAACGCTGCCAGGTTGGTGGGCGTGCCGCCACCGCCACCCCCACCAGCGCCTGGGTACGCCGGACCAAAGGAGCTCATCGCGCCCGCCACAACAGGGTGATGTCAGCCGCGGCAGTCCCCGCGTCCACTTTGGCGATGAGGTAGATAGTGCTGCCCGAGTTGGTGTAGCGGTAGGCACACCCCGCCAAGTCCGCAGCATTGACCTTGGTCGTCCCCGTCTTCCCCACCTTGAACACCACAGCTTCCTGTGGGTCAGTGATTGGGTACTCCCCGCCGCTGTCATAGGCGAGGTACCAGGTGAAGTTGGCCGCTGTCGAGATGCTCTTCCAGGTGAAGAGAATCTTGTCCAAAAAGCACTGCGACCCGATGTGCTTGCCGCCCAGGGCGCTCGCGCCGTTGAGCTCGACTGCGGAAAAGGCAGTCCCGATTGAGTTACCCGCGCTTGCCGAGTACGAGTTCTGGATACCGCCCGCAGCCATGATGACCTCCACGGGGCAATCGTATCACTTCGCGACGTTCGCCGCTTCCTTCTTGCTTCCGCTTCGGGCGTCGATGCGTGCGCGCTCAGCCAGATCACCGAGCTTCGACCACCACCGGTGGTAATCGACCGGCTCCAGCGGGTCGTCTACCGGGTACATCGAGAAAGCCTCTGCCATCCCCTTGACGTGTCGAAGCGTGGGCATCCTGGTGCCCCCTTCCACACGAGAAAGCTCGGGCTGAGTGAGCCCCGCGCGGCGTGCCATCTCTGCGATAGACCAGTGTCGGGATTCCCGAGCAGACCGAATGAAGCGAACGAAAGCAGTGCCTGACATGGGATTCTCCATAAACACCTACACCATAGCGTCATAGTATCAAGATAGCAAGAATCAGAGCTTGAGGTCCGACTCCGTTTCCGCCATGGCAGCGGCAACCGCGGACACCGTCAGGCAGTAGCACCGCATCTGCGCTCCCCCCGGGAGCCGGAGAGGACGAGTCGCCTGCGTGCCGCACAAGAGCCAGCCACGCTCGCGCCAGCGGTCGATGACCTCTGCTGGGTGGAACCCTTCGTCCTTGAGGACACGGCGAAGAACGCGCCCATTGATTCCCAGGTATTCCCAGTTCTCTCGAGACCAGAGACCCGCCCAGCCTGCAGCGGGCTGGTGATGCCCTCCGTGTGAGCTCATCTCTGCCCGTCCCACGAAGTGGTTCTGATGGGCGGCTGCCCAGTTCACCACCTCCTGGAGCGCCGCCAGCGGCCGGTCAGCGTCCTTTCCGGCCTCCCGCGCCGCCTCGACGAAGAAGGCGAAGGGAGAGTCCACCGGGCGCGGGACGCCCAGGGTGTGGACGATCTCGGCGGCCAGCTCAAGCGCTGCCAGATTGGCCGCGTGACGTCGCGCCACTGGCGTGTCGAGCGCCTGCTTGAAACGCTCGCGGGACTGCTTGAACTGCTCGCGGAGCTGGTCGTGGTGCGCTTCGTTAGCGACCAAGTAGTCTACGATCTTCCTACCCAAGTGACCGTAGTTCTCGGAGCAGATCTCAGAGATGCGCTCCGCAATCTGCGACCCGACCTTGGGGTTGCTGCCCATGGGCTGACCCCGAAGTTCGAGAACCCGAGCGCGGGTTCCCCCGTCCTGGCTGAACGACGTGATCGAGCTCTCGCCGCTGGAGATGAGGACCGACCGCCACTCCAGAGTACTGCGCGTTCCCCCGTCCTTCGCGCCACGGCCACGGCCCGCCCCAAAGGCGAAGTCGTAGACCACGTCGCGCACCGTACGCCAGCTCTTGGCCCGCTTGGTGTCGTCCAGAATGATCGGGAGGTTGTTCAGGAATGATGCGGTCTGCTCACACCAGACCTTCGTCATGTCCCACGAGTGCATCATGCTGGGATGCCCGTCGTTGGACATGCCCCACACCGAGGCAGCCAACCGCAAGCTCGTCGTCTTCCCGCCGGTGGTCTCTCCGTTGACGTCCACCACGAAGTTGTTCGAGCGGAGGATGTGGAGGAGAGGCGACACAGCCGAGGCGTACATGACGCCCATGACCAGGGGCCAGTCCTTGGCCAAGTCCGCTGCTTCGAGCCAGCCTTCCCAGGTACCGGCGACAGAGCAGCCCTTCGCCGTGTGCTCCATCCCCGCGGGAGGCATCAGCGCGAACTGAAACTCAGGAGCGCCGGGGGGAGCGACGCGCTTCTCGGGCAGGATAAAGTCTCCACCCGGTAGCCACCCGAGCTTCTCGGTTGACTGAACGAGCGGCAGGTTACCCGCGTTCTCAGCCTCGAAGGCCATGAGAAAGTCGACCACCATCCCGGCGTTGTTCGAGGACACCGGGGCATCGTGCTTCCCCAGGTTCGTGATGCGGCGCGCCTCGATCAGGGTCTGACGGTCCACCGTACGCTGGCACCACCCCGAAGGACTGTCCCACAGGACCTGGCGTTTGGCCTCGCCCGACAACACGTCTGTCGTTCGGCCGGTCAGCATGATGGGGTAGTGCGTCACTCGCACAGGGTCTTCCCCATCCCCGCTCAGCCGCCAGACGCCGCTGTTGTCCAGCGCCCACCCGCGGGGCACGTTGCACGACGCCAGAATCACGGGGTTGATGAGCCGCCGCGGGGGCAGCTGACTCAGGACAGACGCGACCGTGCCCAGGCTGCTGAGGATCTGGTCGGCTGCCTCACTACTCCGCTGCTCACGAGCGATGCGTTTCAGTGCGCGCTTCAAGTTCCGGGCGCGCATCGCGCTACCCTGCATGAGCTCAATGACGTTGAGCTGGGGGATCAACGCCCCCTCGTTCTCCGCCCACGCAGACGCGAGCATTGCCACGGTGTCAGCGTCCTGGACGGACCCCCACGCAGCATCTCTTTCTGCCTTCAGTGTAGCCTGTGACAGCCTTGCGGTCAAGTCCGAAAGTACCGACTGAGCGCGCTCTTCCAGTGTTTTTTCTGATGTGCTTTCCGCTTCCATGTGTCTCTCTGTGTGTGGCTTCTCGTTTGTAGCACTGTGCGCCGCCATCGGGGGACAGCGGCGCACTAAGGCACAGGCACTTCACTCCCGCCGCTGCCATCCCCGCTCGAGATCTTCGAGCGTCAATTCGACCGTCGTAGTGCGCTGACCGCATACCTTGTTGGTACAGTGGCGTGACCTCGCCACCCAGTCCGCAGTGTACCAGCCTGCCGCCTCTTCAGCCTTCCCCGCGATGGAGGAGCTGGTCAGGCTCGATGCGTGATCCGGATGGCGCGTCTCCCGCACGCGTGTCCGGCATCCGCATTTGGGGCAGTTCACGCGAGCTCCCAAGTACCCGCCTCGTGGATGTTCACCGAAGCGCGCGCAGCTCCCTGCTCCATGATCTGCTGAATCGACTCAGTCGACAGAACCTCGATGTCTCCGCTCGAGTAGCCCAGCGAAGTAAGCATCGAGAGAGCAAGCGGCTTGAGCTGCTTGGCTGGACGTTCGGTAGACGTGACCCCCGTAGCGACGATCTCCCAGCCCTTCGGAGTGCGCCCCTTCGGCTTCGTGGTCGACTGCATGATCACCTGACCGTCGAACTTCGAGAACCCTCGCATGACCGAAGCCAGCGTGGCGCTGTCCCATGCCCGGTCTTCCACCACCAGGAGGACCGCGTGGTCCTCGTCGACCACGCTCGCAGCCGTGCACGACACGGCGGTGACCAAGGTCGCCCACTCCGCGCCGGAGAGAGCCGTCACCAATGGGCCTGCGTCGAACGACAGACCCAGGGCGTCGTGCTCTCGGCTGTAGCAGACACACCAGCTGTCGGGGAGGAACCGGTTGACCTCTCGGAGGAACTGGTCCATGTGAGTCTTGACCAGCATACTGATAGCAGCCAGGCAGGAAGTCTTGAGCTTCTTGTAGCTGTCATGCTGCGTCTGCTTCTCGTCAAACATCCGCTTGTACTTGACGTTTTGCGCCCACATGATACGATCACGCATCAGACGGGAGACTCCCTCGACGACTGCTTTGCGGTCGGTATCAAGGGTGGTCTGGTTGCTGAGATGGTCCGATGCCACCTTCAGGTGGCTCGCTCCAACCTGCGAACCGCAGGTGGGGCACTGGTCCACGCCGCTGTCAACCGCCCAGGAGGCGGCCTTCTTCAGGTGAGTCAGCGGAGCCGTGTTCTGGTTCACGACGTTGATGATCTTCCCCGCGATGTCCTCGTCGTCGTTGATCTCTGTGACCTCGTCGGCGAATGCTGACTGCACGGTCTGCAGTGCCTTGAGCTCTCCCGAGAACTTCCGCTGCTGCTTGGCGGCGTACTCGGCGATCATGGTCAAGACCTGACCCTCTCCGCGGTCCGCCTTGGGGCGCATGCGGTCCCCGATGTCCAGGTACTTCGCGTGGACATCGCTCGGCAGCAGGTCCGTGACCGCGGCCACCTGGAGTCCGCGCAGGTCGACCCACTCCAGGATTGCCTCCTCCAGCTTGGTGGCGGAGCCGCTCATCACCTTGCGGCTGAGTCGGTGCACCGCGACGCAGGGCTGCCCTCGGCTGGCCTGCGCGGACGCGTCCGGGTCCTTGTAGTACGAGCTGGTCGCACCGTTGGTGAAGTCCGCGGTAGCCTGCAGCGCGCTACCCGTGGGAGCGAGGCACATCAGGGTCTTGTCGCGCTTGACCTCGTCGCGGCCCATGACGTCATCCACGACTCCAGTGGCGGCGAGCTCCAGGCCCTGGATGATTGACGTCTTGCCGGTGCGGTTGGCCCCCAGGAGGAGCGTGTGCTTCCCGAGCGTGACCTCTGAGGTGTCGCCGCTGGGGCTCTTGACGTTGCTGGTGATCTTCTTGATGAACGGGCGCATGGTTACTCCTTGAACCGAATCTGAGCATGCTGCATGAAGTCGTCGGGGTCGAGGACTTCGAGGGTGTCGATGGTGTACAGACCACCGCTCATGACGTCCCAGCCGTAGACGTGCTTGCCCTGGCCGATGAAGTTCATGAGGATGAGGTAGGTCGCTCGTCCCACGACAAGCTCCCCGACGTAGGGGAAGATGACGCCGTGGTAGGTCGCCTCTCCGCGGTAGTCGGTCCGCTTGGCGACATCGAGACACCAAGCGTCCCATGAGCCAACCGCGCGGGCCTTCCGGTTGTAGTCGTCCCGGCCAGGGGTGACGACAGTCTTCCAGCCGGGGGTAGTGAGTACCGTGTCGCGCAACTGAGCGACCCAGTTCTCGACGAGGCGGTCCTCGCTCTTTCGGTGGGCGAGGAACCAGCGTGCTTCGTTCATGGGCCTTCTCCTGTGTGGCCCTCTACATATAGGGGGGCTCTACCAAGGTGTCAAGGCTTAAACGTCTTTAAGTGTTCGCCCGACGTCCGCCTCTGCCGTGATTGGAACTTCCCACCCGGGCACGTTGACTGTCATTGCCCACTCAACGTACTCTTTCGCTTCCTGAATCTCTCTCGGCAGAGCTTCGCCTCTTTCGGGCCGCCAGCCGCTCGGCAGTCCTGCGGGGAGATCCATCTCTACCGCTATGGAGTCGTGGCACTGGTGGACGAGGCCGCGCCCGTCGCCGGTGTAGGGGTACCGGTGGATTACTCTCTGCTCAGCTACGCGCATGAGCGAGCTCTCGGCTGCCAGGATGGGGAAGTTGACGACCTCGTTCTTCTTCCCATCGGAGAGCGGACCGCTGCACCTGCCGAAGACGGGCTCGCGCATGAAGCCCTGCATCTCGTAGACGCGCAGCATGTCCTGCCACGCAGACATCCACTCGGGCTCTGACTCGAGCCACTTGTTGTGGAAGACGCGAACTTCTCGCGGCTCCATGAAGAGGTACGGCATCTTGCCGTCGTCCGTCTCAGTCGAAGTCAACACCTGCCAGACCGTGTCAGGGCTTGCCCAGTAGATGGACGCGTAGCGGAAAGTCTTGATGACGTTGCGCATGGCCTGCGCGGTTGCGCCCACCGGCTTGCGGTAGAGGCTGAATCCGTCAGGCCCCCACCCATCTGCGTGCTTGAACTTGTTGCCGAAGATGGCGTAAGCCAGAGTGTTGTGGGGGTCTTTGCCATCGGTGAAGGCTTCGAGTAGGACGGGGATGCGCCAGTAGTTGGCCGCGATCTTGAGGTGTGCCTGGTCGAGGTCAGCCCCTACAAGGATGCGTCCAGGTGGCGCAGAGAAGATGCTCTTGAGCGGCCCCTGCCCCTTGCGGTTCCCGATGTTCTGAAGGTTCGGCCCTGAGCTCGAGAGACGCCCGACGCTGGTGACGTGAGCGTTCCAGTTCGAGCGGACTCGCCCGTCGTCGAAGACGATGCCGAGCTTAGGGTCAGACTGGCGTAGGCGCATGGGTCGCAGCACAGTGCCCAGGATCTTGTTGCGCTCACGGCGGTAAAGCCGCAGCTCAGTCAAGAAGTCCTTCTGGTTGTCGTCAAGCAGCCCGCTCGCCAGGTGGCCGCGGATGACGGCGTCTCCCGTCCCGGGCAGCCCGCTCTCCGTGAAGAACGTGCGGCTGTCCATGCGAGGCGGGCACTCCATCTTCCACGTACCGTAGAGGAGGTCGCGCACCTGAACCCCGCTCCCGGGGTTGAACTCGGCATGCGTCATGCTCTTGATGCGCGCCAGCCGCTTCCGGACGCTGTGCTCAAACTGTGCTTCGAGCTCAAAGCGCTTGTGCTGGTCAATCCAGATGCCCGCCTTGTGCATCTCGACGCACATCTCCTGCGTGGCATGGTCGACTTCCCACAGGGTCCAGTGCCGGTTCTCCCACCCAGGAGGCCGCAGAGCCTCGGGTAGCGGGTCGAAGGCATGCGCCATCTCCGACGCGTCAATCAGAGGCGCGGTGATCCGGGCGTTCACGACAGCGTCGATGCAGTTGTACTGGAGGAGGTTGTCGTCCCCACCGGAACCGGTCGCCGCCTTGTCTCCCTTTTCGGTAGTCTCCCAGCGCTCCACGTCTGTGAGCACAGAGCCCACTACCTTGAGACCCTTGGGGAGGTCAGGAGCACGGAACCTTGCTGCGAATAGTGTATCCCAAAGAGGGGTAGGTGTCACGCCGAAATGGTGCTCAATCACGAGTCTATCGAAGAATCCGGCGTTGTGCCCAACCTTGATTTTCGACGAGTCGCAGAAGAACTTTTCGACCAGGATGCGGCGAATCTCACATTCGTCGTCCAGGCTGTACCAGGGCTCGCCGTTGATCTTCTGGAATGTAATCCCCACCGCGTGAGAGACGTACGCCATCGGCCGCGTCGGCTGCTCGGGTCGCGCTACTCTCCCCCCGTACATCATGTCGGGCACAGCGATGGCGATCGTCCGCAGCCCGCACTCGGTCGCAATGATGCCGTCTGTCTCGACGTCGTAAGCCCAGAACGGGTACTCCGCGTCGAGCCAGTCTTCCAAGAGCTCAGGCGTCGGACGCCACAAGATTACGGGGTCACGCCAACGCAGCTCTCCGTTGAACCACCGGAAAGCCTTCGCCACATCGGCGTGGAACACCGGACGCCACTGCGGTGACACGCTGACATAGTCAGGGGCCACGGTCGGGAACACGCGGCACTCGCCTTCGCTCACATGTTCCCAGTCCCCATTCACCCACATGGGGCCGCCGCGGGTGTTCATCACCGACAAGGAAGACTTCGTCAGAGCGAAAATAGACTCTTTCCCCAGTGCGATAATGTTGGCGTAGTTCTGCGCAATATGGTATAGTCTGGGGGTGCAGCACTCCCTCGGGTGAGGGATGCGGTCGTCGGCAGAGCGCTTCTTGTTGCGCCGGTCGATCTCCTTGTCCAGGCGCGACTGGGCTCCTTTGGGGGAGCCGGGGAGCTGACACGCCACGGTGTAGGTGAGGTCAACCTGGGTGCGCTTGAGGTTCGACGCCGAGAGTGCTCCTCGCCACTCCGTCCCCGAGCGTCCAGCGAGGGGGTAGCCCGCGTCGACATCCTCGGGTCCTGGCGACTCCAGAACGGCGAGAACCGCGGCAGACTCGTGCACTTCTGAGCGCACAGGTCTCCACGGTCCGTCTCCACGAAGGCACCCTGTCGGTCCGAGAGGGCACTCGTCACATCGAGCCCCCATGCTGCGGGGGTCGACTGATCGGTCACTCATGAATGAAGTCCTGCATTGCGTAGCTGAATGATTCAGTGACGTAGTTCCAGTAGCGATGGACGGGGGCTCGTCCTTCCCGCTTGGCTGGTGTGAGGAAGACCAGCGCGCTTCCCTTGGGGGCGTGGTGCGACTTCTCTCCGTCAGGTCTGTCGAACTTGACTCGGGGCTGGATGAACACGACCGCGAAGCAGTTCGGGTTGTCCGCTACCCAGGCTCGCCAGTACTTGGTGTCGGTGTTCGCATTGATCATTACGACCACCAAGTCGCACCCGTCGAGGCACGCCTTTGACGCCTTCTCCAGCCACCGGTCGATGCCTCGGCCGTACGGCGGATTGCACCACACGCGCTTACCGTGGTCTGCCCAGCGCACGCTGAGCGCGTCTGTCTCGGGCCCGATGAACTGAGCGACGCGCGCCGCAGTCGCGTCAGTGGCGCACGCATCCAGGTCGAACTGGCACATGCTCTGTACCGGATCGAAGATTGCCGCCGGGGTCATCCAGTCGTCCTTACCCAGCGTGCGGGTAGTCGGAGCCCTGGACTGTGTGAGCTTACTTAGCTGCGCGCGGTCAGTGTTGATGCTCATTCTTCCCACCCGACGTACTTAAAAGCTGGCGTGTTCTCGCCCACCCAACCGCCGCTGGTGTTGAACTCGAACCACTGCACGGCGGCCTCGTACACTTCTCCGTCGACCAGTTCTTCCCCGTCTTCGAGCATCGAGTGCGCGATTGCTTCGATGCACTTTTCCGCGTCGTAGATGAGGACCCAGGTCTCTCGCCGACGAGGCCAGTGGTCTTCCGGGCTTTTCGTGATCCCGATGATGCACGGGTTGTACATTTCAGTCGGCTCGAGGAACCACGCCTGGGGGTTCAGGTCTGCCATGACCTCAACCAAGGTGTCGAGGTCAATCATGGGTGCCGCCCTCAGAGGTTCCCCACTTGGTACGCCGCTCCGCAGGGAAGCCCTTCTTGACAGTGAGGCCGTGGATCTCCGCGTAGCGGTCTACTGCTTTGCGCAGCGCTTGCCGGGATGCATGCCAGTCAATCCTCTCCGCGATGATCGACCAGGAGGCGAACTCGGTGTTCCGAATCACAACCGCGTCCCGTATCTTCTTCACGTATTCGGGCGGACCCATTCGAGGGGCTCGAGACTGGACTCCTCCCAGGTGAGTCCTTACCTGCTTACGAACCGTGCCCGGCTGAATCCCGAAGTCCTCGGCGATGGTCGCCCAGGTCTCGCCAGACTCAGCCCGCTTCTTGGCTTGCTGTAGCTCAGCCATTGTCCATGTGCGCCTGCGGCCCATTGGATTCTCCTGGAGCTCCCCCACTGTGCGTGGTGGGGTGGGTGCCGGTTCGCTTGCCGGCGTCCACGCGGTGCAGGAGAGGCGCAGTCGCGCGCTCAAACCCTGGCAGCGGGGGAGCTGTAGTGTGAGTCAGTCTACGAGCTTGAACTTACGGATGAAGCTCTTGACGGGGCGAGACCAAGTCCGCCACTGCTCGTCCACGTAGACCGCAGTCAGCGGGAACTTGTCCTGCTGCTGTGAGTGCTTGTTCGTGATTCGGATGACGCGGTAGAACTTACCCGCGTGGTGCTGCCAGCGCGTACCTGGCTGGACCATGTCGGGTGTCATCTCACCCGCAATGTCTGGGAACATCGGCTTCTGCATCGGACCCCCAGTGGTCCCGCCAGCCGAAGCCAGCGGGACCGGAGCGTTCAGTTGACGACGCTGCTGGGCGGCGGGGGCAGGCTGATGCCTCCGGGGACCGGCGCGGAGACCGGAGCCGGGGCAGCGGCCCGCACGGGCGCAGCAGAGCGCGCAGCGGGGCGAACAGCGGCCTTGGAGGGCGCGCTGGCCTGGGCGATGGCGGGCTTGGTGCCGCTGGCCTTGAAGCCCTCGAACGTGGCGGGGCGCAGGTATCCGGCAATCTCGCCGTACTGCGCACCCAGGTCCTTGGCGGAGTGCCACTCGAGGTAGACCTCCTTGCCCACCAGCCACTCGTCCGTGACGCCCTGCGCCATCTGGTCGTTGGTGTAGCCAGCCGACTCGAAGACCGACTTGATGGCCCCGAGCATGCCGCGGACCTGGCGGTCCTGGAGGCCGGGCTGCAGGTTGCCGTTCTCGTCGTACGGGCTGTTGAGCCAGCTGAACGTCGAGAACCCGTTCTCAACGAGGATCTCCATCTTACGGGAGGTCGCGCGAGTGGGGTGCTTGACGACACCCGTGACCTTCGCCTTGTAGTAGCCAGTCTCGGGGGCCGAAGCGCCGAGGGAGGAGACGCTGGTGATAGCGTCGCCGGGAATCATGAACGTAGCCATGAGGATCTCTCTGTGTGCCCGTCAGGTGCTTGAAGGAGGAGGTGGGGGCAATGACGGGGCTGAAGCGCCGCCCACTTCCTTGTTTGCTGTGAAGTCGAACAACCCTCGGTTGCTCTGCATCCTCAGCACTCCACGAGCAATACCATCCTGGCACGCCCAGCGCAAGTGCAGAGGCTGAACTTTTTTCTCCGTCCACGACTTGTTGACGTCCTTGACGACGTCCTCGACGTTCTCCCCGTCAACGAATCGCTGAGCCACTTCGTCGGCCAGCTCGTCCTGCCATTCCAGTCCGGCGATTCGGGGGAGCTCGTAGCCGCTGTTCGAGGCCCGTAGGATCTCGCGCAGGTTCGCTGGAGCGTTTTGCTCGGTGCGAGTACAGACCCCGGTGCGGTCACCCGTGATCCAGTCGGAGTCGTGGGGGTTGCAGTAGTAGGCACCCTTGAACCACGGGTCCGGGTAGTCGGGGTCGATGATCGAACGGACGTTGATGTCGCACCAAGAGGGGATGCGCTCAACCTGGTTGCGGCTGGGCAGGTCTGGACCCCCGGGCGTGAAGTTACCCATGGAGTTCGTCCCGCCCTCCCGCTCGTGGAACGTCATCACGAAGTGGACGCCCAGGTAGCGTGCAGTGCCCGCCAGCTCGAGCAGAGACTGCTGTAGCTGCTGGTACGGCCAGAACCGGTCAGGCTTACCGCTGCGGCCCTTGGGAGCCTCCTGCTGCCACTGGAGCATGGACTGCTGACAGATGTGGCTCGCGTCGTCCACAACGATGGCACCGAACTCGTGCGCCTGGGGGCTCACGCTGTGAAGCAGGTGCAGCAGGTCGGGCAGCGTCTGGGGTGGAGTCTCGAACACCCGCGGCGTGAAGCCGAGCTCGTTCTGTGCGACGAGCTTGAGGCTCGACGGCACGCCGATGAACAGGCCGTTGGGGAATGCGGCCAGCGCGTCGCTGGTCTTCTTGCGCTTGGGCTTACCGAAGACGGTAGCCATGACTGCGGGTGGGCTGCTCACTGCTGCTCCGGGGGGTTGGGGAGGGGCTGCCAGAAGAACTGGCCGATGACTGCCAGGGAAAGCCACGACTCGTAGTTGAGCCACGCGCCATCGTCTTCTTGCTTGAGGCAGAGGATGTTGAACGTGTCGTGCTGCCACATGAGCACTTCTTCGTCGGACGGAGGCATGGCGCGCCGACTGTCGGTCCAAATCACTGCTGCTCCTTGAGCCAGTCTTCGTGCGCCTTGGCGCATGCTCTGGCGTAGTTGACGATGTCGGCCGGTGTCTGCTCAGCCGACGTCGCGATGACGCAAGCGGCTCCCGGCAGGTAGTTGGCCTTGCCGCTGCTCAGGTGGATCTGAGTGTTGACTGCTTCTTCGAGCGCGTTTGTCCGCAGGCCAAGCAACGCCAGCGCTACCGCGAGCCCGGCGAAGATGACGCCGACGACGAAGAGATAGGAGTTCATGCCCCACCCCCCGGCCAGCGCCCGAGGGCAGCGGCGGCGGCGATGCACGCACGCCCGAGAGTAGCGTGCATGGATGCGCGCACCCCGCCCACCTCGACGGTCCATAGGTCGTCTGCGCCATCCATCCAGACGCGAACGCCCGACCCCAGCAGCGCCAGCAGGCACCCAGCGGTCGCGGGGTCGTCGGGGTTGGGCACGAACTCGTGCCGCCCGTTGACCATGCGAATCTGCGGGTAGCCCCCGGGGGCGACCACTTGGTAGAACGTCGTCGTCCCGAGCTCGGCGACGAAGATCACCCGGAGCCGGTCGACCGGCGGGAGCATGCGCGACAACGCCTCGACGCCCGATACCCATCCGACTACCCCACGCCGCTTGGCAACTGTGCCGTGGGGCCACATAGGCAGCCCCACAGCGACGCGGCCCCACTCCTCGGCGGTGCGACTCATGCGAGGTACCGCTTGCCCGCTTCACCATAGAAGCAGAGCTTGATGCCGCCGCATGTACCGTAGCGGCCGACGCAGGTAGTCTCGTGCATCGCCTTGGGCCACGCCCACAGGTCGGGCATGTTGATGTCCATGGATGCGATCTGGTGCTCGGCGTTCCAGACGAGCTGGGCGAGGTGTGTGTCTCGGTGCGGAGTCCGCGGGACAGTGGGACGAGCGATCTTGTACGGCCGCGTGGTCTGGATGAGGTTGAGCCTAAGCCCGCCGAAGTCGTCCCCGTAGACCTGCTGCCCCATGTGACGGAAGAGAGCGAACCCCCCGTCGATGGCGTAGCCCTCGATGGACTTACCCTGGGTCACACGAGCTTGGTGCTTGTGGTCCCAGATGAACACGCGTCCGTCCGGCTCCTCGACCACCATGTCGCAACGACGGCTGACATAGATGGGCTTGCCGTGGTCCGGGTGCCCCGGCATGTTCAGCGGGCTGACCTCGATCGGAGTGCGGTCGTAAGCGAGCAGAGACTCAGCGGGCTCGTGCACCTTCTCGGCTTCGTCGGGGTCGATGACCCACAAGCCCCACACCCCGGACTTGACACCGATGACCGCGTCCATGGGCCACTCGACAGCGAGCACTCGACCCGGGGGCTCAGGGTGTCGGGCGACGTAGTCGATGAACACGTCAACCATGCGGTCGATGTACTCGTGTCCGCCGTTAGCATCGCACCACGCAACCACAGCTTCCTTCGGCTTCATGAAGACGGAGGGGTCATCGTAGTAGCCGGTGTCCACCAAGACACCGCCCTGCTCGGCTCCCCAGATCGCATGAAGATGCGCCTGGAGGATGTGGCCCATGGACCCCCGCGTCAGAGCGGAGGCGGGGATGAGCGAGACACCCAACCTGTTCGTGTAGCTGAACAGCTGCGGGCACTTGGTGAACTGACCCACACGGGACCAGCCACGCCGGCTTCTGCCAGCGTCAATCAGGATGTCGGACATGTCTCTCTCTGTGTGCTTTGTAATCATACCGAGGCGGAGCTAATCTGTCAACCGAGCTTGGCCAGGAAGCCCGAGATCACAGCCTCACGATCCTCAATCCCCATGAGCTTCTCGCCCAGGCCATCCAGCTCGTCCGCCTTGAGGAACTGCTCGATGGGACCGAACTTATCGACGAGTATCTCGACCACCTTCTCGTCGTACGTGGCCTTGGCAACCACCACCTTGAGCAGCGTCGGGCTACCCCCGAGGCGGTCGAACCGACCCTTCCACTGGACGAAGTCTCCGGGCTTCCACGGCAGCATAGCAAAGATGGCGAGGTCCGCCGTCTGCATGCCGTCGACCCCCGTACCCACGGACTGCCCAGTCGCGACCAGGACGCAGGGTCCTTCGTGCTCACGGAAGGAGTCAGCGATGCGATCACGCTCAGACTCACTGACTCCGCCGTGCGCCATCCACACATCCACGGGAGTCTGCTCGTCTCCAGTGCCCAGAGCCTTCCGGACTGCCGCAGTCCACTTCTCACACTCGCGGCGACGGGCGACGAAGACCACGACCTTGCCTCCGCCTCTGACACCCTGGCAGACCTCGTCCACCACGTAGCGTCGCTTGCGGCTACAGGCGTCCGCCAGTCTGGCTTCGACGAGTCGCTCCTTCTGGGTGAAGTCGGTGCGCGAGAGCTTCGTGATTCGCTTGACTGCCTGACCATAAGTTTCTTCATCAGACCACCGTTCTGCCCCTGACAAGTCGCCTTTGTCGAGATACACAACCTGTACCCGAGTAGAGGGAAGCTCCGAGTGGCTCTCCGAATACGGGACCTCGTGTGTCATGAAGGAGCACCGTGCGCGGAGCTCGTCCATGTGGCTTGAGCCCTTGTCGTCCATCCCACCATACTGGTTGATGACGGCACCGCAGTAGCGGAGGGAGAACCTTCTGTAGCTGTAGCTGAATGAGCCCGGGGCGAGCAGGTCGAGCTGGCTCCACAGTCGACGGGGTCTGCCGTCGTCGAGTGGTGTGGCCGTGAGCCCGATGCGCTTGACCAGATTGGGGAGCTTGGTGACGGTCATGACCGAGACCGCGCGGGCCTCGTTGCCGTTCTTGGTCTGGCGTGTCTCGAAGGACACTGAGCCGTCGGGGTTGTTGATCGCCTTCCACCTACGGTTGTTGCCGTGGTAGTGGATCTCGTCGAGGATAAGAACCGCGGGGTCTACCTTCTGCGCTGCGGGGAGGTAGTCGGCGAGCGCCTCGAGCCCGATGATGACGAACGGTCGCCGGGCCTCTGCCTTCATGCGGCGGAGATACTCGTCCAGGGTCTCGTCACTCTTGCGCATGTCGCCCTGGGGCTTCACGCGGTAGGGCTCGACGTTGGTGTACTCCTGGACCTGGGACCACCAGACGTGCCTCGCCTTGGCGGGGCAGACGACCAGGACAGGGCCGGGGACCTGCAGGCTGGACACGATGGCACCCAGCGTCTTGCCGGACCCGCAGGCCCAGACGTTGAGCGACCAGGGCCGGGTCAGCACCCAGCCCACCCCGAGCTTCTGGTAGTCCGTGAGCATGTCGGTGACGTGCTCCTTGATCTCTCCTGCCTCGACCAGACCCCGGACCTGACTGGCCCCCAGGGCGACCATGGTGGCGCGGTCCTCCTCCGCCCAGGAGAAGACGGACTCCGCCCCCTTCTTGGGGATGGCGTGGTACTTCAACCCCATCCACATGAGGTAGTGCTCCACCAGGAACGCGGCGTTGAGCGGGGCCACCACCTCGAAGGTGCTGGCCCGGCTGGCGTCCTCCGCCGTACGGATGCGGAACCTGCGCCCGGCGTATCCGTAGAGCAGACACCCAGGAACCTGGTTCTCGATCTCGGTGAGCACCTGTCCGCTTCCGCGGATGCTGTAGACGAAGTGCGGCTGGTTGAACATCACGCCTCCCCGACGCCAGGGGCCAGGAAGAGCGGCATGTCCGGGTCGGGGGTCGACCGGTTGAGCGGGGGCTCTCCGTTGACCTCGCGCTCGACAGCGTGCGCAAGCTCGTCCGGGGTCATGTCCGGGTTGTCGTTCATGATGCCCAGGCCGAGCCCGTTGAAGGTGAGCATGCGGAGGAGCTCCTGCGGGTCGATGTCGTAGCGCATACCCACGACCGCGTACGCCTGGGAGAAGAGGTTGACGATGGACTCGGTGTCCACCCCGGCCTCTTCCAGGCGCGAGCGGATGTCGCTCATGTCTGCCACGGAGTCCATGAGAACACGCTGCTGGCGGTCCATGTGCTTCTTGATCTTGACCCGGTACTTCTTGTCGCTGCTCATGCGAGGTATCCCTTGACTGCCTTGAGGCTGCCACGATTGCTGTTGCCGCCGGAGACCCCGGCGTTGAGGCGGACGTTGCGTCCTGCGGTGTAGCCAGCCGAACTGTAGCCGGCGCTGCCGCCCCAGTTCTTGGAACTACCGAAACTGAAGTTGTCCGCGACCCACTGGTTGACCGCGCTCTTGCGGTTCAGCATGAGCGCGAACCCACCGGGGTCTTCGGTCTTCTCGGTCTTCTTCAGATCGTGGAACTTCGTCCGGAGACCTTCGACCGCCGACTGGCGGAACTCAGTGCTGGCCGTGCGGCTCATGCCACGGTCCCAGTAGTAGCTGTGGCACTCCTTCTTTTCCCGGAGGTACGCCTTGCACGCTACGTCGATCTGGCGAGCGCAGACGTCGTACAGGTAGAGGGCGACCTCGACGTCCGACTGGTAGCCGTAGAAGAACCAAGAGCTTGAGCCCTTGGAGTACGCGTTGCGCAGGTCGAGGTAGCGGCCCACGGCCGACGCCAGTTCGCGCTTCCACCACGCAGTGCGCGCAGGGCGGCTGGAGGTCAGGTCTCGGCTCAGGGTCAACCCGCGGAACACGACGTGGACCTTGACCAGCGGGTCGGTCGGACGGTCGCTCGCCTCGACGGACTCCATCGAGACGGCGTGCTCCCGCATGAGGCGTCGCGCCATGGCGGCTGCGGTCTCAGCCTCGTGGCCGCTGCTGCCCTCAGCCAGGGCCAGGAGCTTGCGGACTCGGTCGATGATCTTGTTACTCATGCTTCTCTCTTCTGCGTGAGGGTTTCTTTGTGGAAGTACCCGAGTCGGGGACCTCCGGTCTGGTACTCGAAGCCGCGGGTGACCCTGATGAGGTCACCGGGGCGGATGCCGTTGCGGGCACGACGCTTACGTCCTGCCTCAGTACGGGGGGCGCGAGCGGTGACGACCTTCGAGGTCTCCACCGTCTCGGTGCACTCAGGGCAGCCGTCGCAGAAGTCCTCGGGACCTCTGCAGTACTGGTCGTCTCGACCATCACGCTCGTACGTCTCGCAGGGAGACACACAACGGCAGCGGGGTGCTCGGCAGGTCAGGCGGATCATGGGGACTCCTTGCGGCGAACGTCGTACTTCGCAGCACAGACGTAGACGGTGCGGTCCTGGACGGTCACACTCTTCGTGTTAAACTCAAGCAGGACGGCCACGTACGTGGTGTCGACCACGGTCCGGTCGTCATCGAACTGCAACGTGAACTCGATGCGCTGCTCGGGCAGCGCGAGGGTCGCGTCCGTCTCCGTCCAGGTCGGGTGGTTCAGGATCCACCACACGTCGTCGTGGAAGGACACCCACAGGGCACCCCCGTCCTCGAGGGCGTCCCGCTTGATGATGAGGGAGTCCGGGTTGAACTCCCCCTCGTTCTCCCAGTGCGCGTCGCACGGGGTACAGAAGAGCGGGGGGTGGCCCGCGTCGGTGATGGCCTCGTCCACTGTGTGGAACTTGCGGGTCTCCATGGTCTCTCTCCGGGTGTGCGTCTACCCCTGAAGCCCCCTCCGCCGAAGCGGTAGGGGGCGAGCAGCGCCTGGGCGGCGTTAGCCGTCGGCCGCGACTCTTTCGGTTGCGACCTCGCGCTTGGCCTGGACAAGTACGGTCATCAGATCGGCAGTGGCTTCGATGGCATTGGTCAGCGCTTCGGGTGTCGGGTCGAGCGAGACCAGTCGGTTCTGCGTCCGGTACTTCACACCCAGGGGCGGAGTCCCGACCGCGTGCGGCGGTGTAGCGAATCGGTACAGTCCTTCGATCGTATCGAGCAGCAGGCGTCGCGTTTCGTCAGTCATTCTCTTCTCCGTGCTTGTGCGGGTGCACCCCGCACCCCTGAAGCCCCGACCTCTGGGGAGGTACGGGGCGGGTTGAGACTGGGGGCGTTAGTCGATGCGGGCCTGCTGATGGCGGATGCGCGCGGCAGTGCCAGCGGTGGGCCGGTCGAACAGGTCGCGGAACACCCTCGGCTTCGTCAGGCTGTAGCAGCCCAGCGACTCACCCAGGTCGTTGACGATCTGAGCGTACATGTCTGCCCCGCTCTCGCGGAGTCGGGTGAAGGCGCACAATGCGCCATTCCCGCAGGGGAAGACGCGGACGGTGAAGTCCTGTGCGTCGTCGGCGGTAGCGATGGCGTGAGTGCGCGCGGCTTCGATCATTTGGTCGCGGGTCATGTGTGTCTCTCTGTTAGGCGAGGAGGTAGATCCAGGCGTAGAGGGCGAGCAGACCCAAGGTCACCCACCCCTCCGTGCTCTTGCTCACGGCGTGTCCGCGAGGGCGAGGCGGAGCTTGACGCCCACCCTCACCACCACGGTGCAACTGAATCCGTCCGACACCAGGGCGCGCTCGGCGAGGAACAGGAAGTCCCTGATCTCCTCGGGGGTGAGGGGCGTCCAGTCGCCCGTACCGAACGACGACATGGACTTGTCCGAGATGAGGTCCATGACCTCCTTGATGCGCTCGGCGCTCGGGGTCTCGTGCGTGCTCATGCTCATGCTCTCTTCTCCTTGACGCGTCGGGCGCGCCGCTTGGTTCCAGTGAATGCTGCCTTCCGGCAGACGGGGCAGGGGGTCTCACCCTTCTTGCACGCGGGGCATCCATCTCCGCCGCAGTCCTCGCAGACCACGACTCGGTAGCCACCGCAGCCCAAGCACTTCATCTGTGCAGCGCCATGACGACGAGCGCGCCGCGGTAGGTCAACCTACCGGCGTGTGCTTCGAGGTCGACGAGGCCGGCGTCCTCCAGCCGCGAGCGGTAACGGGACGGCACCGACGCCCGGCACCCCGTGTTGGGCAGGGCCCCGGCGTGCCAGAGGGAGGTCAGGATCTCCTGCTCCTTCCCCGTGACGGTCACCGCCCCGAGGTGTACGGTCGCTCTTTTCATCTCACTCTCTCCTGGTCGCGGGGCGCTCAAGTGCAACCCCGACTGGCCCATTACTTATACAAAGTGTAGCAGGGGTTGTCCACCGTGTTGGTCAAAGTATTTTGAGGCGTTGTCGAGATGGCCCATGAGCACGGCGTTGTCGCAGTTGACATTTTATACCGTACTGTCATAGCCCCTGTGTCCTCTGCTACATTCCACCGCTGCGGTATGGCCCTGGGACGCGTGTGCCCCCTGGTTGCGGACAGTCAGCCTATGCCGCTGTGGTTAAGCTACAGTGCGCTACATATACAGAAGCAGCCATAAGCCCGAGCAGCGCGGGACTTGACGTACGGTTGCTACACTTTTGGCTGCTTCAGTCAGTTATGAAGCACATAAGGGGCCAGAGTAAATAGCTCTGCTTGATCGCTCTACTCGATGGCTCTACTTGTGCTCCAGGCCCCAGGCCCCAGGCCCATGAGCTATTGGAGTTATGTGAGTCTCTTATAGATCATATAAGGTAGTATCTTTAAAAAGTGTAGCAGAGGGGTGTTGAATGCCCTGTGGGAGCTTGTTCTCACTGCTTCTGTGCATGTAGCGCTGTGTAGCATTGGTGAGATGGCCCTGTAGCACGTCGTTGTCGAGAGCGGTGAAAGTGTAGCAGGGTGAGCAGAACTAATACGACGAGGTGAGACCATGAGCGATGCTCATACAGACCCAGATTCGACGGCTACCGATCCAGAGCAGCACCCAGGGGCTACGTCGATCGTGACGCTGCCTACTGTCCAGGTGACGCCTGCGGCTGAGCGGGAGACGCTTAGCATTATGCGCAGCAGGGCTAAGTTCGCGGCGTCTGGCGAGGTGCGGGCCATGTGCGTGCAGTTGCTGGGTGCGGGGTACACGCCGGCTGAGACGGCGAGCAGGCTGAAGCTGCACCCAGGTGCGGTGTATGACCTGAGCAAGGAGCCTAAGGTTCGTGAGGCTATCGCTGCAGGGGTCGAGCGGAGGCGAGAAGCGCTCGGACATGGGCTGCAATCGGCCGCCAACGATGCGCTCCAGGTGCTCTCGATGCTCATGAACGACCCCGCGGTGCCCCCGAAGGAGCGGATTAAGGCCGCTGAGACGCTCCTGGAGCGCTCTGGCATCACTCCAGAGGCTCCTGGGGCCTCCAGCACGCTCGCAGCCGTCTCAGTCGATGTAGACTTCGACAACCGACTGGCCCGAATCGTGGCCGCAGGCGGCTCTCAGACCCTTGGAGACTAAGAATGCACGGCAGTAACGACGGAATCCCTACCTTCATCATGGTCAAGAAGCAGCTTATGGACGGCTATCAGCCGGACTTTAGCGGACCGGGGTACTACCGGATGAAGAAGTCCATGCACGATGAGTGCGTCAGCGACATGAGCAGCGCTCATGATGCCGAGGAGCCCCGCCTGGAGGCGGATCCGAAGCACAAGACCACGATCAAGAAGCTCCAGAAGACTGCGGACGCACTTCACAAGGCGTCGAAGCTCCACGGGGAGCAGGCAGAGACCCTGGAGGGCCTGATCGTAGCGCTCGGGCGCTCTACAGAGGACTGAGGGCTCCCGTAGGTCGCCCTGCAGAGGGCACCCATCCGCCTGCCTCCGAGAAGAGAGAAGAGGAGACGGACGGATGGGTCCCAAGCACACACAGAGAGCAAGACCCGAGGGTCACCTGTACGTTATCGCGGCTGCACCGGGGTGTCAACCCCGGACAGCACGAAGAATCGACAAAACCCGGTCGAGATCGACAGACTCAGCCGGACTAACCGCGCCGCGGCGTAGCCCCCGGATGGTATCGACGGCGAAGTCGACGTCCGCCGGACCGGAGAACCTACCGGACGCACCGGTAACCGCCGGACCGGGGCGCTTGGCCAGCCCCAGCGCCAGCCTATCGCTTAGCTCCGCCGGACTAATCCTCCCGAGCGCGACCGGGAGCGCGTCCTCCAGGTCTGCGATCACGGTCTCGGGGATCTCGACACGCCCGCCCAGGTAGGAGCGGACGAGCGCTGACAGGACGTCGACGTCCACGGCAATCATGGGAACCTCATGCGCTACGGGCCCGGGGAGTGTACCCCGGGCCCTTGGTCAACGGCATACGCTGCAGCACTCGGGCTGCCGTGCGGCCTCTGCTCGGGTGCGGAACGGGCCCCACCGGCTACGGCATCGGCGGCAGACGGCCCAGAAGATCCTGAGCCGTCCACCGCCTCGGGCTACGGTGGCCATCAGTGCTTGTGATAGTCGACGTTGGCGACCTCGGGGTCCCAACATGCGCGGCAGTCGCCGCATTCGTTACCCTGCGCCGGGGCGGGACAACGGTGGCCCGTGCCCGCGTCGACGCTTGACGTCGGGCCCGAGATGTCGAGCGCGCGCCCGATCATCGGGGCGCTCAACCGGATCACGAGGTTAGCAGGCCATTCGCTAACCTCACGCATCGCTGCCTTGACGTCTCTTATCTCGCGAGACGGCATCCAGATCTTCACCTCCGGAACGCGGCGCGCGACCGCGACCCATTTGTCCAGATGGGATCGGGACTGCAGATCTCCGCTATCGTGTACCCGGAAATGCGGATCGTTAGGATCGGTGTAGTGCGCCACGAGACGCACCATACCGTCGACCCACCGGGGATTGTCCAGCGCTTCCATGCGGCGCTGCAGTCCCTCCTTGACGGACGTGTACAGGTAGTTTCCTCTCAGAGCGTAGCAGTTAGCGCACACGCTACCCGGGATCTTCGCAAGCTTCGCACCGGTCCGACACGCGGACGCCGGGATCGCCGTGCTGTATCCGGGCATTTTGCTCGGCTTACCCAGCCCCGACTTGTGCCCGGTGATCGTCTTCGCTTCCTTGAGTGTCATTGCCATTGCTTCTCTTCTCCTTTGCACCGGATCCGCCCGGCGCATCCACACCATACCGGAGCGGTATCAGACTGTCAACCGATCCGGGTAAGAATCTTAGCTCCGGACGTGGTTAACCGGACTGCTACCCCCGGACGCTCTAACCGGTGGGCCGGTTACCGGGGCTGCTACCGGACTGCTACGGCCGGACGTAGGCCGCCGGACTGCTACCACCGGACGGGGTTACCGGGGCTGCTACCACCGGACACCCGCCGGACACGAGCTACCGGCGGAGTCGACCGGCGTGTTCCGGTAGCTCGTGGCGCGGCTACGCCGCGGGCGGTTCTAACTTTTTGCTCAGATACGCTGGACACCGTCCTACCGCCTTGGTAGGGTAGTCGGGCCCCCGGGGTTCACCCGCGGGCGCAACCGTGAGAAGAGAATGACTCGCTACCTTGATCCCGCCACTGGCAACACCTACCCCGACTACGCGGCGGCATTCGCCGCAGGCGTCGACACACGCACGCTGGAGGAGATGACCGGCGACCGGTACCCCAGCGCTCCGCCCCCGAAGCCCCCCGCTACCGTCAAGGCTGGCACGGTCGACCCCGACCGGGCGGCCCGCATCTCCGAGGACGTCGCGTTCCTGGAGTCGAATGGGTGGGCCGCGAAGATCCCCGACACGTGGTTCGACGCCGGTACCGAGATGTTGCAGATCGGGAAGGATACCTTCCGCACGAAGGCAGCCCTCCACGAGGACCTTCCGCCCATCCGCGAGGCGTTCGCGCCGGTGATCAAGGCGATCCGGCGCGAAGATCGTAAGTCCTTCGCGGTCGATGCGGCCCGGCTCCGCATGACTGAAGACGGACGCATCTACACCGAAGGGAAGTCGTCGTCCGGTGGCTTCCCTATCGAGCCCGGCGCGTTCTACTCCCTGATCAGCCGGTTCAATAGCTCCGCCGATCCCAAGCGCCCGGCGTTCCCGTCGTCGCGGGCCCTCCTCCAGGCCCTCGATCCCGACGTGCGCGCCGACGTGTTCAACCGTCAGATCCAGAATCTGGAGCGGTTCGGGTACGACGAGAAGGCCCGCCTGGTCAACGTCGGCACCCGCACGATCGACGGGCGACCCCAGATCTACCGCGCCATGAGCATGTCCTATCTGGACATGCCCGTGGATAGCATCCTGGAGGAGTACACCGCGATCTTCGAGGACTACGCCGATCGCCTCCCCGATGCGCGCGGGTCCGTGGACTACAACCCGGCGACCACGCTCGCGACCTGGAGTGCCACGTGGCATGCCCCGCAGACGTTTGATGCGGGGGTCGGCGATGTGTTCGAAGTCGGGATCAAGGGGAGGTCCGGCGACACCGGAAACTCCGCGCACCACGGGGGCCTCTCCTTCCAGCGGGTGATCTGCATTAACTGCACGGTTGCCGACTGGATCGCCGACGGGGTCAACCGTCGGCACCGGGGTAGTCGGGTGCGCAGCGCCGCAGCGGCACGGGCCGCTGGCCTGGAGCGTGTCCGGCAGGACGTCCTGCAGACCGCGCAGGGCGTAGAGCAGGCGGCGGGGTACTTCCTGGACCGGTGGGGCGTCCTGCGTTCCACGTCCGCGGCAGACGTGGTGGACATGGAGTCGCCCGTCCAGGCCATGACGGACGCGCACAAGATCCTCGCCAGCCTGGATAAGCAAGCGGCCCGGGATGTGTCGGTCGAGATGCTCCTCAAGGGGTACGCGTTCGAGGGTGGGGATCGTGTCGCGGACGTGGTCAACGCCGTGTCCCGCGCTGCGAGTCATGGTCTCCTGGACGCTATCCAGCGGGACCGGGCGGAGCGCGCGGCTGGGGCATTTGCCCTGGCCATGGCCACGCGCGCAGAGGCGTGAAGGCGGCCCGGGGTTGGGTCGCCCTGGCCGCTCTCCTCCTGGCTATCGTGGCCCTCGCATCCTGATCCCCGCGACCCCGTCCCACCCGGACGGGGTCGCTTGCGTTCGGGACCGGACTGCTACGCCCGGACCGGACACCGGACTGCTACCGGACCGGACTGCTACCGGACACCGGACCGGCGAGCGTGGGACCGGGACCGGCGGCGGCCTGGGTCCTCCTCCTGGGCGACGAGTTCGAGTTCGAGTTCGAGTTCGAGTTCGGGAGTTCGAGTTCGAGTTCAAGCTGGAATTCCAGCTAAGGATTCCAGCTAAGGATTCCACCGTGGTATGTTGGGGCACCGGCAACGGACGCCGGCCACAGGAGAAGTGACATGAATCGGTACAACACCCCCCGCCAGCGCGCTCACGAGGCGCGCGGACGGAGGACCTGGAACCGCCGCGAACTCATCGCGGCGGAGATCAACGACGCGGCGACTGACAGCCCGCTCGCGTGGGCCCTGGAGTGCTTCGAGATGCACGCCAACGAGGAGCCCGTGAGACTCGCGGACTTCCAGCAGTTCGACAACAACGGGGGCCATTGGAACACCACGCTGACGCCCGAGGGCCGGGCGTGGTTGCGCCGGGCGCGGAACGAGACGCCTCTAATGGAGATGCTGTGGGAAGCTGATCGGGAAGACTACAAGTCCGGCTGACGCCAGCGCCCGCGCTCCCTCGCCCCGATCGGCTCCGGCTGGTCGGGGCGCTCTCGTTCGGGGTCCTCCTGGGTGACGAGTCCGGGCCCCGGACACCGATCGGGACTGCTACCGGGCCGGACGCGTACCCGGCCGAGCCCGGTCCCGGACTGCTACCGGACACCATGCACCGGGGTTCAACCGGTGGCGGACTGCTCCGGACGTCGCGGGCCGCCGGGTTTGACCGGTGACCAAGAGCCTGCGGCTTGAGGCTCGAGACTCGAACGACGAAGGGGCAGGGGACCGAAGCCCCCTACCCGGGTTGTCTCAGTCTCGGTCGTCGACGCCGCCTGCCAAGTACTGGCAGCGGTCCATCTCCGCATCATCGTACCCGTCCAACCACGCGGCGAACAGGAGGGGGTCTCCATCAGGGGCAAGTCGGGGATGCCCATTGGCGTTCGCCATGTACCCCATGCGGTACGCGATCTTCAGCCTTGTCGTCTTGTTGCTCATGTCTCTTCTCTCTTGGGATGCGGGCGGGGAGTCAGTGCTCCCCGCCCTGGTTGTCTCTCTCTCTTGTCAGTCGGCGTAGACGGTGAACGACCCCCCGTTCGTGTCGAGAACCCACCCCCATCCCTGGGGGTTGATGAAGTAGGCCGCGGCCTTGACCGTGACCTCGTACCCCTCGTCGGGGTCGAGGAAGGTGAGGCCCACGAGGGCCTCTCCCTGGGTGGGGACCTGCAGGTTGAGTGACTTGAATGTGTATCGCTGCTTCATGTCTCTTCTCTCTTGGTTTGTGGGCGGGGGCCGAAGCCCCCGCCCTGGTTGTCTCAGATAAAGCCGGGCACGCAGCGGCACCCGTTTCCGGTGAAGACCACGTGGCAGACCACGCACTTCTCCACCGGCTGCGTGTCGAGCGTCTTCCAGAAGTCCCGCGCCTCCTCGTAGGTGCCGAAGCGCTCGAAGACTCCCATCTCCTCGATACTCACCACCCACTGTTCGACAGCGGGGCTGCCGTCAGCCGGGATTTTCCATTGATTGAACAGGTGTTTTCTCATCTCTTCTCTCTCTCTCTGTTGGGTGGGAGCGGCTCCGAAGAGCCGCCCCCGGTTGGTCAGGGCGTCGTGATCGCGATGATCACGTGCCACATCATGTATGTGGCCGTCCACGTCATCCACACCAGGGCGAGTGCCCTGAACAGTTCGTCTCTTCTGTTCATCTCTTCTCCGATGGCGGCGCACCCCGTGAGGTGCGCCGCCGGTGATTGTTCAGTCACATTCAGCGAGCAGGTCCCGCGCAGTGTTGAGGATCGTCCGCATCGTCTCGATTGTCGACTTGGAGACCTGGACCCAGGTCCCGTCATCCTGGGTCACCGTGTAGCCCTCGCCTTCCAGCCAGGACACCACCTCCTCGACCGCCACATTCTTGAGCTTCTCGTCGACGGAGAAGCCGTCGAGCACCTCGTCATCGTTCAGGTGATCGAGGATGTCGACGCCGTAGAATTCCGCCGCGTCCTCCGCATCAACGTGGTCCCACAGACGGTCTCCAGCTTCCTGGACGATCTCGTCCAGGTCAATCCGGAGGGCGATGGCGAGGGTTGAATCCCCGTCGAGGCGGTCATTCTCAAACTTCGTGATGGTCTTGACGTACATTCTCTTCTCTCTTCTCTCAGGTTTGACCCTGCCTCACTACGAGGCGTTGGGCCTCGGTACGCGGTGTCTCTGCCGCGTCTGTCCATCGTATTGGGGTATGTCAAGGAGCCGGTGCCGCCGGGAGACTGCGTCGTCCCCCCTGGCCCAAACAATGTGCCCCGCTGAGACGGAACCCGCAACCCAATGCGGCAAGAAAGATTCAGCCCTTGTCGAAAGCGCCGTGCTGGTCGACGTTCTCAAATGTGATCCTGTAGGATCCCCGATGGGATCCCCCTTGACCAGGGCGACGGCCCGTCGTCCTGGTCGGCTTCCCTGGTCGGCATCCGCCGGGCCCGGCTCATGCAATCGGACCGCCCGCAGCGGCGGCGGCCGACCGAACCGATTCTGGTCCAAGAGATGGATCGCACGTAGCCCAGCTTCGCTGGGTGGTGCCGAAGCAAGCCGAAGGCTTGGGGGGAGGGGGGGCCACCCCGAAGCAGCAAGCCTATGGTACCTACCGCAGAGCCCTTTTCCGGACCGAAGCTATTTTTCAAAACACCATACCACCGTGACAGTGTTATAGTCTCCGCGGAGGTCTCAATGACTCAGAAGAAGTTGTACGTGCCGGTTAGCCACGAGGAGCTCGACAAGCTCGATGCCATGATCGACATGGTGGCGTCCATGCCGGTCATCGCAGAGCTGGGCATCAACGTCAGCCGCTCGACCGTCGCACGCATGGCCCTGGTCCGCGGCATGCGCAGCCTGGCCGCAGGCGAAGAGAGCGCGGCGAGCGGTGGGGACAAGGAGCCCGAGCCGGCGAAGAAGGAGCCCGAGGTGCCGGGCACCGTCGATGAAGCGGACCTGCCGGGCGTGAAGTACGAGCTCAACAGCGAGGGTCAGATCGTCCCACCGGATGGGTGGGAGCGCTGGTCGCCGAGTGAACACTTCGACGGGTCGCAGTCGGAGGTCCACGCCTACTACGAGTCCAACGGCTGGGAGCGCTGGTGGGGAACCGCAGGGCGCGAGCGACTGGTCTTCTACTGGAACCGTGACCCAGACGCAGCAAAGCTCGAGGCTTGGCCAAGCCCATCACCGAACGGCAAGAAGGTCATGGTGCAGGAGACCCCTTGGGGCCTCGGGCACATCATCCCGCACGGCTGGGCTTAGTCTACCATGATAGGGTGCTGAAGTCGACCTGGAGAATAGTATGGACCCCCTGACCCTCGGCACCATCGGCGCAGCTGCACTCCCCATGGCTGTTGGCGGACTCATGCGTCGCCGGCAGAAGAACGCGACACAGCAGCCCCTCAGCTTCGAGGAGCAGGCCCGACAGGAAGACCTGGCTGCTCAGGGCGTCGACACAGCCGCAACGCAGCAGAAGAGCGACCGCCGGGACACCGCGCTGGCGATGGGGGCTGCCGCTCTTCCGTTCGCCGCGCTGATGGCGCGGCGGCAGTAGCTCAGCGGACGAACGCGCCTGACTGAGCAGCCCTACGCATCTCGTCCATGATCTCATCGAATGACTTCGGCTGACCAGACGCCGTACCCGTGCGGGCACCACCCATGTTCATGAGCTCGACGCTCTTGGGCGGGGCTTCCGGCTCCGGCTCCGGCTCAGCCACGGGAGGTGCACCATACTTGGCCCGCACCATCTGGACAGCGTCTTCGGGGGACGCACCACCAGTGCAGAGGACGCACCAGGTGTAGAAGGCGTCGTCGTTCGCCACGATGTCCGAGGCGTTGGCGTCGAGCCACCCCTCGAGCTCGTCGACCTGACTCTCGACACGAGCCTCTTCGACAGCTGCGCGCTCCTGCTCGTACTGCTGAATCTTCTGAACAGCCTCGTCACGCGCCTGGACCGCTGCCTGCAGGTCTCCGCTCTGGGCGTTCCGTACGTTCGTCAAGGCGCTCTCGTACTCCGAACGGAGAGCACCAAGCGCGGCCTCGTGCTGCGTCTTCATCTGCTCCATCTGAGCGCGTGTCTCGCCGAGGGGGTCGCCTTCGCCGTACAACCACTTCTGGACCCGCGCTTCCTGCGAGCGGAGGTCAGCCACACGGCTGTCGTACGTCTTCCGGGTGTCGGCCAGCTCCTGGTACTTCGAGCTGTAGCCCTTCTCCCAGTTCTGGTACTTCTGCTGGATGCCGTTCAGTAGCCCCTGCCGAACAGGCTCGTCGAGCCCCCCGAACCAGTCAGCGGACTGGAGCGACTCGACCTCGCCGTTCCACTCAAAGGCGGCTTCGGCGGCGGGCTCGGACACGTCAGCAGGGGAGCCATCAACAGACTCCCCTACGTCGGCAGATTCGACAGACTCGTCGACTTCACTCATCAGGTCTCCTTACGGAGCGGGCATCTCGGGGGGCATCTCGGGCGGCATCATACCGCCCATGTCCTCCGCCATGTCCATCTCCATCTGGTCAGCAGCGCCGCCCGCCAGCTTCTCGAGCTCCATCCGGAGCTGGAAGTCGTCGGCCAGCATGTCTGCGAGTTCCTTCCCGCTCTTACCGCGGGTCTTGTCCATCTGCTGGGCAGCGTCGAACAGGGCCTGGGCCTGCGCGGCCTCGATGCCCAGGGCGGAGGCAATCACCTCGACGTCGCCCGTGGCGTCACCGCCGGGCATCGCGTCAGCGGGCATCTCGCCCTCGACCATCTCGGTCTCCTCCACCATGCCCCCTTCGGGGCCCAGCGCGGAGAGCATCTCGTCGAGCACATCCATGCCAGGCTTCAGGTCCCGATCGGGGACAATCGCCTTCTCGCTGCCAGCCATCATATCGTTTGCCATCGTGAACCTCACACTACCACAGTGGTGGAATCTCTGCCAGTTGTCATGAGCGGGTTATTCGCCTGAGTGCTTTCTCAGGTGAGCCCACTCGAACGCTGCCGCCGGCCCAATCGACATGATCAGCTTCTTGGGCAGCGCGTATGTGAGGCCCCTTGACACGTCTTCGTACCAGACACTGTCAATGACAACCTCGTCCTTGAGCTTGCGAAGTGGCCTCCGCATCTCGAGAGCCTTGCTCTGGCTTTCGCGAACGCGAGGGTCAGCCAGCAAGGACACGAGACTTCCCTGCGAGCTTCGGGCGCGTGGGGCTCCGGTGGATCGTCGTGTTGCTACCTGGGCTGACCAGCTCATTCGCGCTCTTCTTGACGACTTCATCGTTGGATGCTCCCATGCGCAGAGCCCGACGAGACTCCTGCCTCGCGGCTTTGATTGCTTGGTCATCGACGTTCTTCCGCCGACGCTCCTGGGCGACCTTGTGCCGGTGCTCGTCGAGGCGCTCAGTCTTCTGCGCCTGCGTCTCTCGCTCGACGTTGATCTCCGCACCGGGGTACCGCTGACGGATGGTAGCGCACGCGGCGTCGTACTTGTCCTTGGTGTCGCAATACCCAAGTACGCCCATGTCAATAGGTACGAACGAGCCGTAGCCGTCGCCCTTGATGCGCAGGTTGATGCCGTACTTGTAGTCGCGCACCAGGACCGCACCGCACTCAGGGCAGTCGGGGTACTTCCCGACCTTGTAGACGATGGTGTCTTCTTCGTACCCGCAATCACACATGAAGTCTGCGACTGGCATCAGCCCTCCCGCACAGGTGCGCCGCCACCCGCGGCGAAGGATTCTTCGGGGGTCGCTGCGGCAGCGTCTCCCATCAACAACGCCAGGAGCTCCGGCGGCATCTCTGCCGCGGGCTGCTCTACGGCGGCCTCATCCTGTGCGATAGCGTCCGCGGCCAGAGCCGGGGCTCCTGCGGCAGCACCACCCAAAGACTTCTGCTGCTCAGCCTGCATCATCGCCTGCTGCTGCTGCATCGCGGCTTCCTGCTCCGCCTGGAGCTCGGCCTCGTTCTTCACGATCTGGCTTGGGAAGCCGAGACCCGAGACGATCTGCTCGGTGAGACCGCGGAAGTCGACGTTGGGGTTGTCTGCCAGGAAGGGCAGCATCTGGATGATGGCTTCGACCATGACCGCAGGGTTCTTGCGGACAGGGTTGTAGGACACCATCTTGAAGTCCATCTCGACACCCTGAAGCGTCTTGAAGTTGACCGCGGCCCACCGGGCAGAGCCCGCGACGCGAATCATCTTCTCCTGCTTCATGTACTTGCGCGTCAGGTAGAACGCCTTGCGTCCGACGTCTTCGATGGCGTCGTTGAGGTGACCCTCACGGGTCGCCAGGCGCGTCCTCATCTGGGCGTCGATGATTGCCATCTCCGTAGCCGTACGAGCGCCTGCGACCTGTCCTCGAGCCGCCTCAGCCAGCGCAGAGATGAACGCTGCGTCGTTCTCCTGGCGGTCGACGAACGAGACGACACCGGCGGGGGTGTCAGGCGTCGGCATCGGGTAGAACAGAGTGTTGAGCGTACGAAGCGCCTCACTGTTCTCTGGACGAATCCCCACGAACGAGCCCGTCGTTGCGGCCACAGCCTTGTTCAGGTCCTCCTCCGTGATGCGCCCGGCATCGTAGAGGATGCGCGGGATCTGGAGGTAGGCGATCTCCTTGAGGTGCGTCAGCAGATCGTTGACCGTCTCCTGCTGGTTCAGAACCAGCTGGACCTCAGACAGACCCGTACAGTCGATACCCGACTGGTTGAGGCTGAACATCGAGTACGGGATGTAGTCGATCTTGTCTTCAAAGACGACAGCGTTCGCCTGCTTCACGTAATGCTGTACGACGCCCTTGTCGACGTTGTAGTACTCGTAGACGGTCACCCACTGGAAGGCGTCGCGGACGGCGTCCACGTTACCGCGCTGGTCGTCTCCGACGAGCCAGGTGGGGTACCGGTCGGGCCGGATGTCCGCGTTCGGTGGGATGGTGTACACCCCGTTCGCCACCCGCTCCTTGAACTGATCGTACGAGATGACCGTCGTCTCGATCCAGTAGCTGATGTCGTCGACATCGCGGACAGTCATGTCGAAGTAGAGGCGCGATGGGTCGACCGACTTGATCACCGGCCGGTCTTCCTCGACGCTCCACCCTGTCTTGAAGATGCCTCGCTTACACAGCACTGCGTCGATCAACGCAGTGGCCGACCGACGCCGCATCCGGTTCTCGTCGAACACGAACCCCATGAGCCCGTTGACTGCCGACATCGCTTCTTCGGAGTCTGGGTTCCGCGGAACACAGGCCACCTGGGGGTTGGGGCCCAGGAGGCTGGAGACCGCAGTATCCGCGATGGCGTAGATGAGGTTCTTGGAGCAGAGCAGCAGTCGATCGACGTGGGCGTTGTCCGCCTTCTTGATCGAGTAGAACTCACCCCGGTAAAACCGGCGAGCCTTATCGAAGTTCGGCTTCTCGTAGCGCTTGTAGTAGCGCTCGTGCCTGTCGATCAGGCTGGAAAGCTTGGGGGGCATGGTCTACCGCCTCTTGACTACGTCGGTGGTGTTGTAGAGCTTACCGCTCGGGGTCTCGAGGAAGGTCACAGAGATCCCGTCGTCTCGGTCGAACTGGTGTACGATGTTGCCGCCCAGCTCTTCGCTTTCGTAACTCTGACTACTCTGGACTCCACGTCCTTCACGGTCGGACATGTAAGAGTCGAAGTCGGCTTGCGCAGCATCCTGCCGCGCCTCGGGGGGCAAGTCCTTGTAAACCGAGCGATTCTCAAGAGACGCCGCGGTGCCCTCCGGGTCGATCTGCCCGCCGGGACCCACGAGGGGCTTGGGCCCATCGTACGGGAGTGCAGCACTCTTCTGCCGCTTCTTTTCCCCACGCCGAAACCGAAGCATGTCGAGCGCGTCAGAGGAGATGTCCCGGCTCCCAAAGATGTTCGACACCATCTGCTCGCCCGCGATGCGGTCATCTTCGGTAGTCGGCGTCGACCGGTAGTCAGGAGCAGCCTTGACCGGTGCAACCTTGACGGGGGCAGTCCGCTTGACGGGGGTGCCCAGCTGAGGGTTGGACAACGCCGTCAGTAGAGAAGAACCGATTTCCGCGGTCTTACGGTCCTTGACGCCCTGGCCCTGAATACGGTCGGCCACACCCGCAACAGTCTCATCAAGAGATGCGGCAGGCTGACTGATGTAGATATTCCGAGCCATGTCAGTCCAAGGGTTCGATGTAGGGGAGATCCGCTACGCTGAACTCCGGAAACGCCTTCATCTCAATCGAGCCCCTCTTCTCTACAGGGTTGAAGAGATCTCCGGCTTGGAACAAGGCAATCTCGCGAAGCGCGTCTTCTTCCGTGATCTGCGGGTCCGAGTCAGCGCGTGCCCGAGCGTATTCGTAGAACGGCCGCATCTGATCTTTGAAAGTCTCGTACACCCCGGCGTCTTCGGCGAGGTCCGCCAAGGCGTCGGCGTCGAAGTCAATCTGATTCAGAATCGGAGCCGCATCGAGGTCAATCTTCTTGGGCGTCTTCCTACGGCCGCCGTAGTCGACTCGAGCCCCCGACCCCAAAGGCAGCAGGTACTCGTCACCCTCGTCTGGGATGACGGTGATGCCCTCAGCAGTGATGCCGGTGATGTTGCCTTGCGGCAGGGTGTCGCCGACGTAGACCTGCCTACGCTCGAAGGAGGGAACGTCCTTCGTCCCACGGCGAATCTGAATGGAGGCGAACGGAGTCCCGCTCGCATCGGTCAGACCCGAGGCGTAGACCCCGTAGTCCTTTGGCATTTTGGACTTGTCAGCCATGAATCAGTCCCGGTCACGGCGGTAGTCGGCGGCAGTGCCCTTCAGCCTGGAGACGGGAAGCCCCACTCCGGCACCCTCCCGTCCAAGAACGGCAGCCTTGGAGAGCTTGTCGAGCTCGTCCACGCTGCGGGCGAGCTCTGCGTCGGGGATCTGAAGTCGGAGAGCCTGCTCACGCATCACGCGAAACAGAGCCTCCTCGAACTCAGGGGCGTAGGACTGCGTGGGTCCCAGCTCGGAGCGAGCCTTCGTGAGCGCGTTGCGGAACTCACCCAGTGCGGCCATGCGGTCGAGCGCCGGGATCTCTCGGCCAGACTCGTCACGCACTTCAGTGCGAACCTCACTGAGGTCTGGTGTGGTCACCTCCGCTGCGGGCATGCGACCCTTCGCCGGGAAGCGATAATCCCGGCCGGTTCTACCGACTACAGGCTTTTTGAAGGAGCTCCGGTACACACTGGCCTGGCTGGGAGTGCGCGTGTTGCCGTGCGGAGAGACCTCGACGCCCTCAACCTCCAGGCTGATCATGTCTTGATCGCGCCGCGGGTCTCCAACACCGTGCCTCTCGTAAGTGAGCTCGTTGTCGCGAAACCCCCCGATGCCGACGCCAAAAGGCATCCGGCTTTTGAGTCGACGCTCCGCCGCCTGCACTTTGAGCTCGTACTCACGGGCTTCACGCTTGTCGTTCTCCTCCTTACGCGCGTCGTCCTTCATCTGCTTCATGATCTGGTCGGGATCGGCCATGTCAGTCGTCCTTCGCGGCTTCCGCGTCTTCTTTGCGAGCGGAATCCTTCATCTGCTTCATCATGGCGTCGATGTCCATGGGAGCCGGGCGCTTCTTCTCGGAGAGCTTCTTCTCGCCCTCCGCCATCTGCTCTGCGCTGGTCTTCTTGCCGGCAGCCTTGGCATCGGCGATGCGCTTGGCCTTGGCCTTGGCGGCTTCTTCGGCTTTCTGCTGAGCGGTCTTGGGCATGGCTACATCCAGTCACGGGGAAGGGGCTTGGCGAATCCCCGCTTCTTTCCCTTGCGGAACAGGTCGAGGTCGCCAATGGTAACCTGCCCGACCGGACGATTGCGAGGCTCTTCCCGCAACTGTGTAGCGGTGAAGTTCCTTCTGCTCAATACGTCGGCCGCCATGACAGCGGTTCTTGCGCGGTCGAAGTGGTGCGTGGTTCCGTCGAGGCCCTTCACGCGCTTCTTGCGGGACCCGTCGTAGTTCAAGAGCTGGTGCAGGAGACCGCGGCTTCTCAGCAAGAGGTCGTCCTCGCGCAGCATCTTGACCAGCTTGGCTTCGGCCTCCTGGATGCGCTTGGCCGTGGCGTACCAGCCGGGGTGATTGCGGTCAGTCCAGAGCAGCCGCTTGACTCCTGAGTCTTTCAGCAGGGTGATGGCGGCTGTCGCATTCGACTCAACCACCAGCATGGCTCCGTTGTACCTCTCCTGGACTTTCATCAGGCGGCGCGCGAATCTGTCTGGAGTCTCTCTGTCTTCCCAGAACGCCACCTCGCATCGGTTGATAGCGTCGAAGACAGTCAGAGCACTCTTATCCCCAGAAGCGCCGAACCCAGCGGGGTCAGCCGTGATCAGGTAGGAACCGTCCTGGCGTGGGGGTGAGATCTCCCGGGCCCCGAAGGGACCGATCTCAGGATCGTTCACCGCCTTGTCCAGCATGGGCTGCAAGATCTCAGTGGGCATCACCGGGGCCAGGCTTCCGATCCAACCGTCGTACGGGTTCGACGGATACTTGGAGGAAAACAACCGAGGGTCCCCGCCCATCTCCGTCTCGAGGCCCATCCGGCGGAAGGCCAGGTGCTCCATCGACATGCCGGGGTGCTGCGCCAGGTACTCACGCTCGGTGTTCGTGGGCTCAAACCCAGTGGCGTCCACCCGACAGGAGTCGTCGTGCCACCATTCGAGGAACAGTGGCCTGAAGCGACCACGCCCTTCGAGAGACGCACGCCACATGGTCTCGTGGTGAGACCCCGCTCGCCCCGGCGTGCTCTCCAGAATCACCCGCGCGTTGGGCCGCTTGTTCAGCGTCGGGAAGATGTTGATGGCCGCCTTCTTCTGCCACTGCGCTTCACCGAACTCGGTGATGATGAGGCGGTCGACCGACCGACCGATGGCGGGGGAGCGTCCGCCCGCGGTCAGAATCTTGATGCTACCACCGTGGCAGAAGTGAATCTGCGTCGTGCCCGCCTTGCGCCCCTTGGCCAGCGGCATCTTCACGTCGTCGGGCAGGCGGTTGTACGCGTACAGGATGCGCTCGAAGATGTCCTCTGCGGTGTCGTGTCGCTCAGCGATGAGCAGCCCCTTCACACCCGACAGATACATGCAGTCGCGCAGCAACAACATCACCGAGATGGTGGTGATCTTCGCCTGCCTGAACTTGTTTACGAGCATCCACCGGTTGGTGGCGTACGCCTTCAACAGCTTCTGCTGGGTTGGTGTCGGCGTCAGATAGCCGCTTGACTCGTTCTCACGAACGATCTGACACATCGACACGAAGGCGTCTGGCGTGGCGAACATCGCGTGGACCTTGGTCATGTTCAGACCAGGAGCCTCATGGATCTCTGCGCCGCCAGGCAACAGGCTGGGCCTGCGCTTGGATTCGTTTCGTGCTACCATGCTATCACGGTATCACTCGCGGAGTCAAGCCACAAGAGGGGCGTCATGGCCGATAAGTTCATCAAAGACGCAATCAAGAAGCCGGGCGCTTTGCGCAAGTCCATGGGTGCCAAAAAGGGCGAGCCCATCGACAAGCAGAAGATGAGCGCCAAGAAGGCTGAGCTCGAGAAGAAGGCGGAGGGTGACAAGAAGCTCACTCCTGCGCAGCGCACGATGCTTCAGCGCATCAACCTTGCCGAGACTCTCGGTAAGATGCGGAAGAAGTGATGTACTCGGACGTAAACGCTCTCCGTCCAAGCGGCGGTACCGGTCGGCGCAAGATGCTCAAGGCGGTCGTCAAGTCCAAGAAACGGAAGAAGTAATGGGCAAGTACGACCACATCGACATGAAGCCGTCTGAGTCCACCGCCAAGGCTGCGCGCCGCGGCCTCGAGCTGCGCAAGAAGCAGCCCAAGAGCGGTAAGGCTGGTCTTGACGCGAAGCAGGCGAAGAAGGAGGGCATCGGGTCTGGTGTCCAGCGCGCGTCGAACATGGCCAACCGCAAGACGCTGAGCCCTGAGACGTGGAAGCGCGTCAAGGCGTACCACTCGCGTCATGACAAGAACCGCGGGCTGGACTCGGGGAAGGCGGCTCACGAGGACAAGGGCTATGTCGCGTCCCAGCTGTGGGGCGGAGACGCTGGCCGGTCCCAGGCCAACAAGATCGTTCGTCAGATGGAAGCTGCGGACAAGAAGCCCGCGCGTCGTAAGATGCTCAAGTCTGTTGCCAAGAGCCGGAGGTAGCTGTGGCTGAGAAGAAAGAGCCGCAGCCGTACACCAAGCCGGGGCTCCGCAAGCGTCTGAAGGACTTGATCATGGCCCGCAACACGCACGGAACCAAGTCCGGGCAGTGGTCTGCGCGTAAGTCTCAGCTCCTGGCGAAGGAGTACAAGGAGAAGGGCGGGGGGTACAAGTCCTGATGCCACTTACAAAGAAGCAGCGGTCGATGGTCAAGTGGACCAAGCAAGACTGGGGCACCAAGTCCGGTAAGAAGTCGTCCAAGACGGGGGAGCGCTACCTCCCCAAAAAAGCGCGGGACGCACTAAGCTCTGACGAGTACGCGGCTACTTCCCGCAAGAAGCGGGAAGACACCAAAAAGGGCAAGCAGCACAGCGAGCAGCCCAAGAAGATCGCGAAGAAGACAGCGCCCTACCGAGGTAAATCATGAGCAGTGTCCTCTCACAGTACCATTTGGGGCGCGCTGGCATGCTCGCGCGGGACGCGAAGCCTACCCCCGCGCCCGCATCCGCACCTGCGCCTGCGCCCGCATCTGGAGGCATCTCCGCGGGAGAACTCAGCGCGGATGTCCTCATGGGCGTTAAGGACAAGATCCAGTCAAGGAAGCTCGAGAAGACCTTGGACAAGCTCCATCAGGCAGCATACGCGCCTCCGGCGGCGTCGGGCGAGTGATCCGCATTACCCCACCCATGAGTGTCACGACTCCCCTGGGGCGAGGGTGGGCGCACTTCCTGATCGACTACGGACCCGACTGGAACACCTGTTGGGTGGTCCAGCTGTTCGACTGCGGCAGCGTCAAGCACTTCGATGCGAACGATATCCGCATCGGGGGCAACCCGACGTACGGTGTGGGTGAACCGAAAAAGCCAAAAGTCGACCCGGTCCCTGGCGCGTAAACCCAAAAAACCTTGACTCGCCGGATCTCGCTCGGTATAACCAGAGGGCACCTGCAGGTAGGGTAGCTCGAAAGAGTCCGGAATAAGCCGCACGCGGGCAGGCACGACAACTTGTGAAGCTCTAAACCCCCCACGCTGTGGTCGGTGAGCCTGTTGTGCTGCCCGACCGTGAGGTCCCGAAATGCCTATCTCTACCGAAGTTCTGAACACGACGTTTGCCGACCTGCGCGGTCCGCTCGTCAACTCCTTCGTGCGCTCCAATGAGCTGTTCGAGTGCCTCGACAAGAAGGCCCGCATGCCGATGGAGGGCGGCTCGCTGATCGAGCGCTCCTTCACGGGTGGCGCGCCCGCACGCGGCGTCGGCATCTACGTCGGCGACGAGCTGCTCAACATGACGCGGCGTCAGCAGATCAAGAAGTTCCAGGTGGAGCCCCACCGGATCGTGGTCGCTGTCAACATCCCCAAGAAGGAGCTCATGTTCAACAGCGGCAAGCTGGCGATCATGCGTCTCATCGAGGAGTACCCGAAGACCGTCATGGACGGTGTGAAGGCTGACCTCAACAAGTACTTCCTGACCGGTGTCTCGCGCGGCATCGTCTTCCAGACCTCCGAGCTCCGCGGGTTCCTGACCCTCAACGGCGAGGTCAGCACCGGTATCGGTACCGGCGTCACCAACGGTCTCCTCGACTTCGCCACCCCCGCCACGCAGAACGACGTGGTTCAGGGTGTCGCCAAGTCCTCGAGCTACTTCCACTTCAACCAGTTCGGCAACATGGGCGGCGCGCCGTTCGACATCTCCGTCCTGCGGAAGACCTACCGCGAGTGCGCCCACTACGCTGGCGGCATGGGCAAGGGCCCGGACCTGGTCTACATGGACCAGGACGTCTACACCCAGTTCGAGGAGAACCAGGCCAACAACTTCCGCGTCAACGTCAGCACCATCCAGGACGGCGTCGACCAGAAGACCAACACCATCGAGCTCAGCCTCGGTCTGGCCAAGGTGTACTCGTCCATCGACCTCGACCGGAACGACTTCAGCGCGACGGGCAACGCCAGCAACGGCGTCACCTACATCCTGAACTCCGACTACCTGGAGATGCCCGTCCACGAGGCTCCGCAGATGTCTGAGTTCAAGGAGCGCGTCGGCGACCAGGACGTGGTCACCGCCGTCTTCTCGATGCAGGCCAACCTCATCTCCACCAAGCTCCCCGCCCACGGTGTCGTCGGCGGCGGCTCGGCCAACCCGAGCTGAGCCCAAGTGGCTGACCCGGGAGACCGGGTCAGCCTCCACGCTATTCCCCAACTTCGACATTTCTGGAGAACATCATGCCTCTCGGCAATCGCGTCAAGACCGACGACCTCGGAACGACCTACGACAGCGAGGTCTACCCCCTCGGAACCACCTACGTGCAGCTCGCCAGCGAGGTCGCTGGTGTCGACCTCCTCAAGGCGGACGGTACCGCGGCCTTCACCGTGGCCACGCCCGCGGCGGCCAACCTGCAGCAGGGTGACCGCACCTGGATCTTCGTGAAGGCGGCTGCCGCCATCGACGCGGGTGATCTGTGCAAGATCAACGCGGCGACCACCCCCTACGAGGTGGCCCAGGACGCGGGTAGCGAGACCTTCACGTTCCTGCTTCGCGGAGTCGCTCAGTTCGCTATCGCGTCGGGTAAGTACGGCTGGATCTGTGCCAAGGGCACTGTCGTGGCGCACACCGAAAACGGCGTCGCCGCGGGAGAAACCCTCGCCTCGGACGGCAACACCGACGCGGGTCAGCTGGACACGTACGTCATCAACTACAACGCGGGCGGTGGAGGAACTCTGAGCCCGACCACGAGCATCGTGGGTGTCGCCCTCGACGCGGACGCGGCTGGGTCGCGCTACGGTGCCGATCGCGCTCAGGCCATCATCGACCTGCTCTGATCGTCCCGTGATATCTTAGAGGCCCGGGGGTTCCGACCCTCGGGCCTCTTCGCGTTGGAGCCACTATGAACGTCAGTCTTGCGGATCTCCGTGACCGCGCACTGGACTTCCGAGCGACAGACAGTCCCGGTGAGTCCTTCAACAACCGCATCATGCAGGCGTTCAACCTGGCGCTGGACCGCATCGCGGGCGACGTCCCCGAGGCGCTGGTCCCCGACGAAGAGCATGTCGTCCTCGAGCCTGACGTGGTGGGCAGCGACGCATCCGTGGACGCACGCATTCGCGTCACTACGGACACCCGGGTCATGGAGTTTGTGACCTCGGCGGGCGGAGCACTCGGGACGTGGGTTCCTCCGCTTGACGGGCGCTGGGACTCCATCATGCACCTCGAGTTCACTGACTCGGCAGGCCAGAAGCACCGGCGGCAGTCGCTCGAATGGTGGGCTGTTGATGGCGCAGGACCTGGCGGCGGACGAGCGTACTACGTCAGCATCGACCGACCGTGGCCTTCGGTGATGAGCCCGGCCAACGCGGTGGACTTCAGAATCCACATGAAGGAGTTCTTCTTCGCGGAAGACGTGATGGAAGTGCTCGAGCCTGCCCGCATCTACGACGAGACCCGCCAGCAGATCTGGGCGATTGACACTGGTGGGGCGTACCGCCAGGACATGGTCGACTGGAACGGTGAGGTCAAGGGCCGCCCCTTCCGTATGTGGCGGAACCGCCACTTCCAGCTCCCAGCTCCGAGACGCAAGCCGGAGATGACGGCGTTGCCGGGGGAGAACATCGGAGGCGCAGGAACTCCGTGGGTCGGACCTGAGCGCCAGGGCAAGTTCCGCATCTGCTACACCTACGTCAAGGGGCGCAAGGACGAGGAGTGGCAGGACAGCCCACGAGACGTACGCGACCCGCAGTTCGAGTCAGCCCCCAGCCCCGTCAGCGAAGCGTTCGACATGGCGGCTCTTGGAGGAACCTCGGGCGCGCTGCAGATGGTCGCCACGAACATCGACGCCATGACCGACTTCGATGTCGCCTCTACGATCCGAAAGGGCCGCAGCGGATACCGCATCCGGTTCTACATCGCGCGCGACTCCGTGTACACCGCAGGAGCGGGGTCATCGGCGTTCGATCGGGTGGAGGCGGCCGGCGTGTTCTATCTGCTCGCAGAGGTGGAGCCCTCGACGCTCAACACGGTCGGACCTGCGACGTTCATCTGGGATGGCAGTGTCACACCAGACTACTTCCGTCCACTGAAGCATAGCACGGGATACTACGCTTATCAAGTCTATCCGCAGCAAGATGCACGTTACGAACTCGATTTTCGCGTCCTGCGTCTTCCCCGAAAGTTCAAGGCGGATACCGACACGGCACCCATCCAGCGTGACGCTGTGCCCGCCCTGGTGGAGCTGGCGCTGCACTACATCGCGCTGACCGATGGGGCTGACCAGAACGGCGCGCAGATCCACCTTGACCGCTACCAGGCGCTGGCTCGCAGATTCCGTGCTCGCTATGCCAATCCGGGTAGAGTTGTCGAGCCGGTTCCTCTCACAGGCTACAGTCTTCGGCGCAGGTACGGCACCTTCACCTCGACGGGATGACGCCCTGGTGGTATGCTAAGCTGGCAACCTGGAGGACACTTGTCCGAGAACTACTACGCTTTTGTCCGGCCTGAGCTGGGCGACAAGATGCACCGTTTCAATCTCAACGGTCAGTACGAAGAGGCCCAGATCAACGCGATCATCGGCCCCGAAGAGGAGCCCGACATCTGGAAGGCGACCCTCACCACGGCCAACGGGTTTGAGTTCGTGGGCAGCGACCGCGAGTTTCGGGGCCGCTTCGACTGGGTCCCCCACGACTGGGGCTACGACGAGCTCGCCAAGACCTGGAAGCCGCCCGGTGTGCCCAAGGAGCGCATCGACATGCCGGTTCCTGCTCCGGGCGAGCACTACATGAAGTGGCGCAAGCGGGTGTACACGGCGTGCCCTCAGCTCAAGAGCATGCCCGGTGGCGCGCAGATCATCGCGCAGAAGTGGCAGGACCGCCCGATGCTGAGTGAGAACCCCGCTACGGCGTGATACGCTGCCGCTGAGGTAGCACATGTCGGGTCCAGCTGCGCAGAACAAGTACACGTTCGCGATCCCGCCGGGTGAGTCTCAGGCTCAGTACCCGGTCGGGGTTTTTGCGCGTGAGATCGAGAACATGGAGTTCACGTCAGACGAGACCCTGATCTCGGTGACCGGACCTACGATCTACGAGCCGGTCGATGGAGCTGCGCCTCCTGCTTACCGCAGCCAGAACATCCACTCTGTGTTTCACACTACGCTCAGTGGGGGTCTGGTAGACCTGCTACTCGTGCGCTGGGGCGACCGGATCTACTGGCACAACGGGTGGCAGCAGACGTACGCGGGGCTGACCTCGATCGAGGGCACCCCTGTGCCTCTGTCGGACGAACTGCGACCTGCTTATCCCGACCAGTACGTGGTCTTGAACGACCGGGTCATCTGGACCAACGGGGTCGACAACGCCCGGATCATCACGTACGACGGTATGTCCTTCCCGTTGGGGTTCAACACCTACGCGCCGACACCCACGGCGCGCAGCCCTGTCCCGGTGCCCACCGTAGCGGCGGGGAAGGTCCTCGCCGCCGGTGTGCTGTCGGAGGGCTTCAACGGCGACGCCAGCCTCGCGCGGTACCAGCAGGAGCCCAACTACCGGGGCTACAGCTGGCCTGGTAAGATCGGCACAATCGCAGATGTACTGGACGGGACGACGGGGTGTGTCCAGGCGGGGACGTGGTTCTACCACGCTCAGCTGGAAGACTTCTTCGGGAACCTGGGCCCGCTGTCGACGGCGAGCAACCCGGCGCGCTTGGCTACGGCGAACAGCGGTCCTCCGGCGATCCGCATCCAGTCCAAAGTGAGCTGGTTTAACCGGGTCATCCGGGCGAGCGATCCCGCAGATGACACTTTTGCGAACGCCCCCGATACAGACAACACCGAGATTGACGATCTGCTGAAGCAGTTCTGCGTCTCGGTGGGTGGGGAGATGCCCCCCAACACCGCGGCTGTGCGTCTGTACCGCACATCAGACACCAAGAATGTCGGCGCTGAGCCGAAGCTCCTCGCGCGCGTCCCTGGGGCCCGGGTCAGCATCTACCCGGACAATGTCCCTGATGAGTACCTCGGGTTGCCCGCGGAGGAGACCATCCCGGTCCCCATCTTCCGGGTGATGTGTACCCATCAAGGGCGGCTGGTTGTGGGCAACACGATCGGAGAGCCTGGAATCGTTCGGCGGTCTGAGCCTGGTTTTCCCGGCACCTTCCTCCGTAGCGAGTTCACGTTCCCTGATGCAGGCGCGGCAGAGGTCACCGCTGTCACAAGCCACAACGGTCTGCTCCTCGCGTTCACCGAGGACACTGTCTACAGCTTGCAGGAGTTCGGTGCTCCCCAGCCGTTGTCCCAGGGTATCGGCTGCGTCGCTCCCCGCAGCATCGTCGCGCTGCCCACTGGGCTGCTCGTGTGGCTCGGCCGCGACGGCTTCTATGGCCTCGCTCCTGGGGGCGCTGTGGAGCGCCTCAGCGAGCCCGTAGACCGTACGACGCATCACTACCTCTCGAAGGGTCGGATGAGGCGTGCGGTTGCCGCGTATAACTACGAGGCTCGTGAGTATCAGTGCGCGGTGGCTGAGGCGGGGAGCAACGAGAACAACTTGATGCTCTGCTTCGGGCAGGGAGGCTGGCGTCGCAAGCGTCTGGGTCTCGCGGTTCGCGACATCTGTACGACGAGAGACTGGCGGAAGTACTCTCTGATTGCGGCGAAGGAGCTCCCTGGAATCACGAAGCGCTCTTCGTCCATCCAGCCGCATGCGCAGACGAACGACGTGTACGTTCTCGACCGCGAGACCGTCGACTACACGCCACCTGACCGCGTAGTCCGCTACCGCAGCAACTGGATTCGAGCGGAGAAGGCGGGGCTCACCCCGATGCAGCTCCGCACCATGTATGTGGGGATGCTTGACAGCTTCGACGGAGACGTCACGGTCAAGTTCTACCGCAACGGCTCTTGGGCCGAGGTCATCTCGATGGCAGACCTCAAAGCAGTGGGTACGGATGACGGCCAGGGAATCGTGGCGGACGTAGCTGGTAGCGCAGTTATCGGGTCGTCTCGTACGCGTGACCCCCGACTGTTCTGGCGGCAGGTCCCGATGCAGCTGCGCGATGCGCGCATGTGGGCCTTTGAGATTGAGACCACAGGAGACCAGGCCCTGCACCTGGCGGCGGTGGGCTTCGACTTCAGCGTGGCCACAATGGGCAACCCCAACAGCCGCGTGCCGCGGCGCTCGGACGTCTGATGCCCTACGTCTTTCCCAAGCGCAAGCTCTCTGACGGCGACATCCTCGACCCCATCGACATGAACGAGGACTTCATTCCAGTGGTTGAGCTCTACAGCGGGAAGCTGAACGAGCACAACTTCAAGGAGACGGGGTCTGCGGGTCTGCCCACGTTGACTGACGCGGGGATCGAGACGAACGCGTACTACAGCTTCATCGACGAGAAGAAGGTAGTAAACCCGCATTTCGGCTCGACCGCACCGTTCAACGTGCCTCAGCTGACGGACATCACGTTCGAGGACAAGCTGAAGAACGACGTCGGCTGGGCTGCCATCCCGCTCAACGGCTCGGGAGACACGTCGGTCACGACGACCACAGAGAACACGGCACTCTGGCTCGAAGCATTGATCCAGTACTCGATCTCGCCTCAGACGTTCTCCGCTGCGTCGTACACGGGACCATCAATAGCACCCACCCGCACCGGGTTCACCGGGCAGTACCGGGTCGGCATCGGGGACTCTACTGGTGCGAGGGTGCAGTTTGCCATCCGAGTAGACGGCGCGGTGCTGCCTTCGACGATCACAGGGCACCTGGACGTGTTCCACGCCAGTTCGCGCGGCGAGAAGCCGTCTGTCGCGTACCAGATCAGTTCAGCGGATGAACTGATCGCCAACGCGCCCGGCCCGAAGATCGAGCAAGAGTCGGACCTGGGGGCGCTGGGTAACTTCTGCTACCCGGTGCGCCTCGGCGCGCTGCTCGAGCTCACGGCGGGGTCTCATGTCGTGGAGCTGGTGGCTCGGCGGGTTCCTCGGGTAGACCAGACGATTGCGTTCGACCCCGACGATGTGGTGTCGGTGTACACGCGTCGGCTGTTTGCCGTTCAGATTCCGCAGTTCCCGCGCTCGTCTACGACGTTTGACTCGATTGAAGTTGAGCCGTTTGACTCCGAAAGCCCGTTGAGCCAGGCGACCTTGTCTGCCTCGATCGACGCCACCCGCGACAAGTTCAACGCGGTGGAGTCGGGGGCGCTCGCGAGGGGAGCCTTGCGGGCGGTTCAGCTGCCGCCGGCAGTGCTGGCGTCTAACACGGGGGAGCAGGCGACTTCAGGGACCAGCGCCTTGAACAGCGTGTTTCCTGGGTGGGCCAATGTCGGGAATGCGTTTTACGGCGTGACCCCAGGCTGGACACCGTCAGCGATCAGCGGAAGCGTGACGACGCCTGCCTTCATCGCGGGTCAGACTGCAAAGATTCTACTGATGGCGGAAGCACATGTCCAGGACCTGTTCCGGCTTTTGAGCGACGGAGATGACCGCGATGTCCTTGGGGCTCTCGCCATCGCGGTGAGCACTGACGGCGGATCGACCTACGAGATTCAGCAGGACTCCATCGTCTGGTTCAACAACACGAATGGTCAGCGTTACCCGCTCAACGCACTCCCCGGCCCGGTGGTCGCGGGTAAGGCACACGCTCGGGCGAACATGAACATCGCCACGATGACTGTTCTTAACGCTAACACTGGTGCGGCTACCTGGAACTACGTGGTGGTCGGCTGCGTCATCCCGACAGGGGTTTACGCGGGAGCGGCAATCATCAACAACATGACGACGGTCCGCGGGACGATCTCAGCCATGGTGCTCAGGAACTGACATGCCGACCATTATCCCCACTGTCCCTTACATCGACGGGACGAAGCTCGACTCTGACGGACACAACCGGAACGTGTACGACGGAGCTCCGGGCCGCGGAATCATGTCGACGGCGAACGGGGGCCTCGGCACGGACAACCTCGCTACAGGCTTCAAGATCCACTCTGAGCATGTGCTGCCTCAGAGCCTGGTGCGAACGAGCCAGGAGTTCTCGCTTGAGCCGATCGACTGCTTCGAGCAGGCTTTCTCCGCCAATGTGAACCCAGACACGTACAGCTACAACACGGCACCAGGGCGACTGTGGAATCCTGTGCCGGGCTGCGCGATGAGGTTCTATCTACCGAACCCTGCCACCTGCATGATGCGTCTCGGGTTTTTCTGTCACCCCTTCAAGATCGCTTACCGCGCAGACCCCGCGGAAGGGGACGCGGTCGACCGGGTCTTCGACTGCGCCATCGCGTTCAAGATTGACGGTGTCCTGGTCGACGCGTCACGCAGGCCGCTTCCCAACACCGCGAGCTACAAGACAGCCTCAACGAGCGCGAGTGAGGGCGACATCACGGACGTCGCCGCGACTCACTACAGCGAACGACGCACGGCTGCCTGGTACGACATGCACATTCTCCGCAACCTGGCAGCCGGAGTGCATGACGTGCAGCTCGTGATGTACATGGAGTCTGTCGACATCGGCCGAAACACTGCGGGGGGTGACAGCGGTACGAAGGGCCAGGTGAAGCTGTCGCGTAGCCGGTTTGCGTTCGACACCGCCAAGGCAAGATCTGCTTCGCAGTACGGGCTCTTCGAGAAGAGGAATGCTCACCTGATCTTCCAACGTGCTACTTTCGGGGTCAGGCACGCGCGCGTGCTGGCTCTGGTCTAAGGAGAACACATGCCTGCTCTACTGACAGCGGGACTGATTGCCGGTGCCGCAGCCGGCGGCGCTGCCCTCGGGCGCGGGATTGCGCGAAGACGCGTCAAGAAGAGGGAGCAGCGGCTGGATGCCACTCTGGGCGGCCAGGCGCAGCTTCGTTCTGAGCGAGACGCGGCTGCGCGCAGCATCACGGGCAACTACGGCAAGACCGACGCCCAGCACCGGAAAGACATCGCCACGGCTACCGCAGGGGCTACGCAGGACGCCAACGCGCGTCGTGCCGCTCTGGCAGGAGTGGCGCGGGCGCAGGGCGGGCTTGGCCGTAGCGGCGCGACTCTCGAGGCCGAGAAGGGGATCGCGAAGAGCCAGACGCAGGCTCGGGCTCTCGCGGGGCAGGGGTCGCTGGCGGACAGTACTCGCGCTGCCGCAGCCAACAAGGCGGCAGACTCGAACGTCTTGGGCTCAGCCTACGTGCGGTCGGCAAACCTGGAAGACGCCTTGGCTGCCGCAGGTAAGAAGGGCGCGCAGACGGGGGCGAAGGTCGGAAGTCAGTTTGCGACCAAGCTGACCGGCATGGGAATCTCAGGGACTGAGGCAGCCCTCAACGCATCGGCGAAGACATGAGCAGCTACGCCAACCTCCTCCTACCGATTCTTGGCGTCGAAGATGGCTCGGTGCCACTTGGCCCTGCGGCGGTGGCCCAGCTGGACGAGCTCAAGCTGATCCAGTACTTGAGGGACCTCTCCGCGCAGCGGACGGACTACTTCACGTCAGGGACGGCGGTAGCCCAGCGCGCTCGCGCATCTCGTGTGAAGGCGCAGCTGGAGTCGCTCAAGCTGCTCGGTGACACCAAGCTGTCGCTGATGGGTCTGGAGGCCAAGAGTCAGCAGGCCGCGCTGAAGGACCTGACGACGGCGTCATCGCGCCTGGAAACGACCGTGCGTCGCCTGGACAAGAGTGTCACCCCCGACGCTGCCAAGGTCACGCAGCTGCTGACTCGAACACAGCAGCAGACCCCGAGCCAGCAGCTGCTCGCGTTCGCGAGCAACCCATTCTTCGGCGAGCGTCCCGGCGTTACGATGTCGCCAGAGAAGACGTATGCGACGCTGCTCGAACTGAGCCGCCAAGGGCTGTTCAAGATCAACCCCACGAACGGCAACGTCGGCGAAGTCGAGGGCGTGAATCTGGGTGACCAGACGAAGCTGGCGGTGCAAGACCTGCTGCAGGCGACCGCCCCCGCCTACCGGAAGGCCGTGGGTCAGCGCGATCTCGCCACTGGCGTTCGTGGTCAGATGCAGGGCGCGATTGATACCATTCAGCAAACGGGCAGGCTGGCCGCCGAAGACGCGGCCGCGCTCGAAGGGCAGCTCCAGGCGGGCATCACCCAGGTCATGGGTGGAATCGGTGACGCGGGTGAGCTCAAAGCTGAGCGAGACCAGCTCCTCGCGGGAGACGAGTCACTCAGGCAGCTCAACCGCCTCCAGGAGCGGATTGAAGCTCAGCTTGACCGCGCCCCCTCGGACGACACGCGGATCGCTCGGCTGATCGGAGACCCCCGGTTCCAGCTCTGGGCCGAGGCCAACGGCATCAAGATCGGCAGCGTAGACATCGACCCCGAGACGGGCCGCCCCATTACCTCGACGTACAGACCAGCTGCCGCCGACAAGGGGGCCCTGGTCAAGTTCGCGCTCCAGAACCAGTCTGGCCTCGACCTCACCGCCAAGCGGCAGGGTCGACTGGTCCGCCTCAAGGATGAGGGAGCGTACACCTCAGACCCGCTCGACGCCGCTGATGTCTCTGAGGCAGAGCGCGCGGTGGTCCGGGGCATCCGGGCGGGCACGGTCGGGTCATTCCGCGTGGACGACGTGGGGTTGGTGTTCCACGACACGGAGAGCGGAAAGTACACGGCCCTTTCGGACGACGGGACGTACCGCGAAGTACCTGCGCAGGGCGGCCGGACTTTGGAGAACGCGCTTAAAGCTCTTAGCCGAGATGAACTCTTGAAGGAGATGGCGGCAGGTAAAGCAGAAGCAGAAGCACTCACCCAGAAGTACCCAGTAGAGCAGGGTATCGGTGAGCAAGAGTATCGCGAAATCAAGCCGAACGCAAGGGATATTGCGCGGGGAAAGATCCGACTTCAGTCAGTTACAACCGGAGAAATCGTCGAGCGCGACATCGACGGCTACCGGGAAAGCATCGAAGTAATCGAGGGAGTTCGGCCGGAGCTCGGAGACCGCATCCGTGCTGGCCGAGACCGCCGCCTTGAGCAGCGCGGACGCCGAGACGCGGGCGTCGAACTCACGGAGGAAGAAGACCTCGACCCCACGGGGCCTGAGCTTGCCTCGATGCGCGAGCGTGAAGGCGAGGATGGTCTCCAGGACCAGCTTGACAAGGCGCGGGAGGAGTCGGAGGAAGCAAGGCCGGGGGCACTACAGGCAGCCGCTCCTGTTGAAGCGGCGAAACTCGCCGCAGAGAAGGCTCAAGGAGAACTTGATACAGCCCGTACAGCTCTTCTGGCAGTGCTTAATCCTGGGGTGAGATTCGCGACGGCTGAGCCGCCTTTGGCCCTCGAAAAGCGAAGAGAACGAATCATTAAAGCTCGTCGCGCGGTCGAGCAGGCCAAGTCTGATCTTGCCGACGCAGAATCCAGGTACGCCAGGTCGGAACCAGGTGCTCGAGCTATTCGCGCGCAGCGATCTGTCGAGCAGCTTGACGCGAAGATCGGCGATGCCCTCACCGAGTCCGGCACTCGCGTAGAAGAAGCGGTGGGTGACGAGCCTGCGCTTGACCCAGTACCCGTCTTCGGCACCGGTGAATCTCAGCTTAAGCAGGAAGACGGTGAGCCGATCGAGACCGGCGCTGGGCTGCTTGAAGCATCGGCTCGTCAGCGGGCAGAGCCTGTGCCCAAGAGTGAGCGTCCCGAGTCCCCCGTGGCTGACACGATGATTGAGGCTGAGGATGTTCAGCCAACGACGACGGGGATAGCCGCTCGAACGAAGGCCGCGGATAAGACAGGCACACGAGACCCGTCGTACCAGACCAAGTTCCAGCGGTTCATGCAGCGGATGGGCCTGCTTCGCGGCCGGGAGCAGGTAGGTCCGCCAGTCGAGCCCGAGGAGAACATCAAGACGCGGGCACCGCGTTCTCCTTCTCGGAGTACCGGAGGAGAAGTGACTACCCCTCCCCAAGTACGGGAAGCCGACCCGAAGACAGGAGAGAGGACGGGTCGCGTGCTCGGTCCCAGCGTCATGTCCGAAGAGGCTTTCGCCGAGCTGAAGAAGCGGAGAGCCAAGAAGGCGGAAGTAGAGGACGACGAGTTCAAGCTCGAGGGAGGAGAACAGAAAACTGTCTCGCCGTACGATGACGCCGAATTGGAGTTTGGTGGTGCCGAGGTTGCTGCGCCAACGCGTGGCTTGCCTCCTGCGACTCGCAAGGGCATGGAGGAGTCCATCACCGTAGATGGTATGGAGGCTCTGAGGCAGGCGGAGAAAGCCGCGGCACGGCGGAAAGCACTCGAGGAAGCGGCTGAAGCGGTTCGTACCGCAGAGGGAGAGTAGTCATGGGTCTTTCGGGGTTAACTATCAACGATGTGTTCGGTGCAGCCGATGGAGACGAGGACGCGGCGCAGGCCGTTGAGGTTGCGGTCGAGATGAAGGCGGAGCCGAAGCCAAAGAACCCAAACGCCGTCGCACGGGACTCGGATAACGAGCCGCCGGATACTACCGGCTACGAAGCATCCGACGTGCCCGACGTGCCCGACGTGCCCGACGTGCCCGACGTGCCCGACAAACCGGTCGAGCCGGTCGCTCCCTCGACTCCGGAGGTACCGTCATTTCTGCAGGAGCGGGATGACTCAACGTCTCGCTTCTCGACGGAGATGCCTGGGGTTGACCGCACAAAGTCCACTGAGCTTCGTCAGCGGTTTGCGCGTGATTACGACTTCGACGCATCGACTCCGGAAGGTCGACGCCGGAAGGAAGCACTTCGCCGGATGGCTGATCGGGGCCTCACCGACGACTACAAGTCCAAGTTTCTCCAGTACCTCGAAGAGAGGGAGGAGCTCCCCGAGGAGAAGGAGGAGTTTTACGGGCGCGAGAAGGTGCCGGAGGCTCGTCGCTTCAGGGGGCTTACGGGGAAGCAGTCTGAGATGGAGATGATGCGCCAGTCTACGGGCGGCTTTATGCGAGAGCCCCGGGCTCCGAAGGGCGCAGGAAACTCTGACCCCGCAGCCGTACGGGGTAAGATTGATACGAGAATCGAAGAGCTGGCTGAGAGACTGACAGACCCAAGTATGGATTTCGGCAACCCCGACGGTGTCGTTATGAAGACGTTCGTGGGCCCCGAGTCGCGTTCGCAAGTCCGCGCTGTCACCGCGCAGGAAGTGATCGACGAGGTGGCCCAGGAAGACCGGGGGGAGGGGGAGTTGATGCTTCCTTTCGGGACAGACCGAGTTGCGGCGATGCGCCAGATTATGGACCCGTCAGAGCGTCGCCGGTTCCCCGAGAAAGCCAAGCTCCTCGACCAGGTCAAAAACGACTACCGAGAATACGAGCGTGTGCGCGACCAGATTGAAGCGCTCAAGTCGCTGCGCGAAGAGTTCGCAGCGGAGTAGTCTCCTGCGTCCTGCGTCGGTGCTCTGATTGGTGTTACCATACCGTCAATCTGGAGTTACCGTGGCTGAAGACGTGACCAACGATTTCGACGCGACTGACGAGTTTCGTTCTCTGGTCGGCGCTGTCGCGGGAGCACGCACTGAGATTCTGAGCTCAGATGCTCCCACGTACGAGACGCCCGAGCAAGTCATCACGGTGCGAGCGCAGGCGCGCGGTATCCCCGAAGTCGAGTACCGGAGTGCGTTGGCCTCACAGGGCTACGACGTTGACGAAGCGGTCACCAAGGTGGGCCGCGACCCTGGGTTTTTCGGGCGTCAGCAGTCCGCTCCGGAGTACCTGGATTTTGCGGAGAAGAACCGCGAAGCGGTGAAGAAGCTCTACGAGCAGAGTGCCGGCTCGTCGGAGATGCAGAAGTCTCGCGCGCGCGTCTTGGAGGGCCTGACCGAGAAGGCTGCTGCGGGTGATACCATCCCTGACTCTGTCAAGGAGAGCTACTTCCCGGGGCGGGTCCAGGACTCCAACGAGGGCTTCATCTTCTCCGGCCCTGCCCAGGTCAAGGTGACGGACTCGGACGTCAGCGAGAGCGGCGTACTCAACACCGGTGAGTTCACCCAGGCAGAGCGGCTCGCCCAGATGTCACAGCCCGAAGCGCTTGCCCTCGCAACCGACATCGTGAACAACAACGCAAACATCGCTCGGATGCTGAACCTGTACAGCACCCAAGAGGGCGGCTGGGGTGCGTACGTGGACGAGCGCCTTCGGGCGAACGCACCTTCTCCCGATGACCCAGGGTACAACGCTTTCGTGGAGGACCCCGCCAACCGCCGGCAGGCGTTCCGCGAGATCGCATTGTTCAAGACCGCGGGCCTTTGGTCCGCCCCCGTCCTGGTGGCAGAGGACATGCTGCTCGGGGAGTCGAAGAAGGACGGTGCGGGAGCCTGGTCCGACACTAAGAAAGCGCTGAGGTACGCGTTCTCTCCTACGATGGAGATCGTGGGTGTCTCTGGCGGGCGTGCTGGGTCAGGCATCGTAGCTCGCCAGGCAAGCGGCATGCGTACTGCGTTCGACGTGGTCGACATCCCTCAGATGGTTGCTTCGGGAGCAGTGCGCGCGACCACCGCCCGGGACAGCACAGACCCACGCATCCTGCACCCCGCGTCTTGGCTCACCGACGAGAACTTCCGCAAGAGCGTGCTGCGCAGCCTGGGGTCGAAGGACAACCTGTTTGCGGCGTCTCTGGAGACAGAGCTCGCACAGAAGGACACGAAGTCTGCGGTTGCCGCGGGGACGCTTGGATTCCTGGGGTCTATCTTCTTCCCAGACATGCTGGGTCCTGTTGGCTACCTCTCGAAGGGAGCGACGAAGGTCAAGGATGTACGCAAGGCGAAGAAGCTGATCCGAACGATGTCTCGGATGGAGGAGCTGGCAGGCTCAGGCGCGTCGTCGACCAACCTCGCGCGCAGCATGCGGAGCGTAGACGAAGCAGAAGCTGCTTTGTTCGCGGGAAACAAGTCTCTCATGCGCGACATCCACAGCCAGGCGGAGAAGTTCTCAGAGACCTTCCACAAGATGAACGCTCCGGGCGACCGCATCGCCAACCGCGGGAAGGAAGGCGCTGCCGTCAACGAGCTTCTGCCGAACGGCAACTTCAAGGTGACGCTGACCACGGGGCGCGGAGGCTCGACCTCGAAGATTCTGGGAAACATGCGTGAGCGCGCGCCTCACCTGAGCCCGGGTCTTCGTCGAGCTCGGTCCTACGTGCCGAACGTGCCGGGAGCAGACCCGCAGAACAAGGCCATGGTGATCTCTCACGCGGAGGCCCACAACCTGGGCAACCGGCTGGAAGAGTTCGACCTGCTGGGCCAGGCTCTGGAAGCGGGGAACGACGGTCTTTTGGCTCCGCAGTTCCGTACTGCCTCGAAGGTTGAGCTCGAGAAGATCCAAGATGCGTTCCGGGAGCTGAGGAGCTTCGACCCCCTGAACTTCGACCAGGACCTGGCGGACGCGTTCCTGGACCCGCAGCAGTTCAGCAAGAAGTTCTCAGACGCGGCGCAGGCGGCGCACACCAAGCGGCTCAACGAGATCGCAGCGAGTGGCGCAGATGCCGCGTCGCAGGCAGCGAGCGTCAAGGCAGCGGATGACGCCCTCCAGGCGGCTGAAGCGGCTGCGGCATCTCTCGCCCGCAAGGGACCAGACTGGCTCAGCACGAACGGGGCAGACGCCGCAGACAAGCTGCGTGAGGCTATCGAATCAGGACGCAAAGCCATCGGCGTGTCGCATGAAGCGAGGCTCGCAGCCATCGTCATCATGAAGCAGAAGCTGGCGAAGAAGTTCGGTATCGACGCACCTGTTGAGTATCCTCGACTGCTCGAAGACGCAAACCGCATCCCCCGGTTTTCATCGTCTGCTCTGCTGGCGCGCGAGCGCATGCTCGAGGGTGGTCTGAGCGTGCAGCAGGCGGACTACGTCACCGCTTTGCTGGATGCACGAGCCAAGAACTACCAGAGAAACCTGGGCCGAGACCAGAACGAGTTCTGGGAGCGCGTGTTTGGTGGGGTTGAGCCTGGCGGGCGCGCAGGACCGACTCCGCCTGCTGGACCGACTCCGCCTGCTGGACCGACTCCGCCT
>UEXM01000210.1_pt1 | contig 65047 bp, 46 predicted proteins | sample 1796661 | NCBI WGS metagenome assembly UEXM01 (sample SAMEA4772469, study PRJEB27181) | metagenome | reverse complement strand
GTTTTGACCTTGTCACCAGGCCGCATTGCCTCAATGGCACGGACCGATAGTTGCTTACTGCCTTGTTTGCTATGCTCCATCGCTTTGATCCACCAACACTAACGGTTTCAAGCAAATCCCCGCATCTCAGGCTCCGTCTGGCCTGCAAAGGATTTGGTGTAGGTTTTGAGCAGTATATCACCGGGGAATCGGCACGGCACGAAAACCTACACTAAAACCTACACTTATTTTGCGGATTGGGGTGGATCACCATGGACAAGCACGGACACTACTGGAAATTGCACTTTTCGCTAACCACCTGATTTTATAGCGAAACAATAGGGAAAAACGGGCTGAAACGTAGATATGACGCAAAACGATTTATCCGCACACACACCTATGATGCAGCAATACCTGGCGATCAAGGCCGAGCACCCGGATCAGCTGGTGTTCTACCGCATGGGGGATTTCTACGAGTTGTTCTTCGGCGATGCCCAGAAGGCCGCGCGGCTGCTAGATATCACCCTAACCCAGCGCGGCCAGAGTGCCGGCAAGCCGATTCCCATGGCGGGGATTCCCTACCATGCGGCGGAGAACTATCTGGCCAGGCTGGTAAAGCTGGGCGAATCCGTGGCGATTGCCGAGCAGATTGGCGACCCGGCCCTGGCCAAGGGCCCGGTGGAGCGCAAGGTGGTGCGCATCGTCACCCCCGGCACGGTCAGTGACGAAGCTCTGCTGGAAGAGCGCCGCGACAATCTTCTGTGTGCCGTTTTCGATAACAACAACCAGTACGGTTGCGCCAGCCTGGACCTGGCCGCCGGGCGCTTTGTGGTGACCCAGGTGGAAGGTGCCGAGCAACTGCAGGCGCTGCTGGAGCGCTGGTCACCGGCGGAGTTGTTGCTGAGCGAGGAGCATGGCCTGCCCGGTCGCTGGGCCGAGCGGCCCGGCACTCGCAAGCGCCCGGGCTGGGAGTTTGATGAAGACGCTGCCCGCCGCCAGCTGTGCCAGCAGTTTCAGGTGCAGGATCTGGCCGGTTTTGGCGAGCCATCGCCGGTGGCCGTAGCCGCCGCCGGCGCCCTGCTGGGTTACGCCAAGGAAACCCAGCGCGGCGAACTACCCCATATTACCTCGCTGGCGGTGGAAAGCTTTGACGATGCGGTGGCCATGGATGCCGCCACCCGCCGTAACCTGGAGCTCACCGAAACCCTGGATGGCCAGGAACAGAACACCCTGGCCTGGGTGCTGGACAGCACTGAAACCGCAATGGGCGCGCGCCTGCTCAAACGCTGGGTACACCAGCCTCTACGCAACCGCACCACCCTCACCCAGCGCCAGGACCAGATCGACGCCTTGCGGCAGGGCTGGTGTTTCGAGTCCGCCCGCGATGTACTCAATGACATCGGTGACATGGAACGGATTCTCGGCCGGGTGGCCTTGCGCTCTGCGCGCCCTCGCGACCTGACCCGCCTGCACGCCAGCCTCAAGGCCCTGCCGCCTCTCATCGGTACCCTGCCCGGCGCCGACTGCTTTTACGAACTGATTGAGCGCATCGGCCAGTTCCCCAATCAGGTGGAGCTGCTGGGCCGCGCAGTGATCGACAATCCGCCCATGCTGATTCGCGACGGCGGCGTGATCGCGCCGGGTTATAGCGAAGAGCTGGACGAGCTGCGCTCCATCAGCGAGAACGCCGGCGCCATTCTGGTGGATATCGAAACCCGCGAACGCGAACGTACCCAGCTTTCCACCCTGCGAGTGAAGTACAACCGGGTGCATGGCTATTACATCGAGCTGTCACGGCGGGAATCGGACCAGGCGCCAGCGGATTATCAACGCCGCCAGACCCTGAAAAATGCCGAGCGGTTCATCACTCCGGAACTGAAAGAATTCGAGGACAAAGCCCTGTCCGCCTCCAGCAAGGCGTTAACGCTGGAGAAGCGTCTCTACGAAGCGCTGCTGGAAAAAGTGGCCGCCGACCTGCACGCCCTGCAGCGCAGTGCCGCCGCCGTGGCCGAGCTGGATGTGCTGGCTTCCCTGGCCGAGCGCGCCGAAGCACTCAACTGGGTGCGCCCGCAACTGGTGGACGACGATGCCATCATCGAAATCGTCGATGGCCGTCACCCGGTGGTGGAGCAGGTGCTGGACGATGCCTTCGTGCCCAACAGCCTGCATCTGGACGACGCCCGCCGCATGGTGATCATCACCGGCCCGAACATGGGCGGTAAGTCCACCTACATGCGCCAGACCGCCCTGATTGCCCTGCTCGCCCATCTGGGCAGCTGCGTACCCGCAGCCAGTGCCCGCATCGGCAGCCTGGATCGCATCTTTACCCGTATCGGTTCGTCCGATGATCTGGCCGGCGGCCGCTCCACCTTTATGGTGGAAATGTCCGAGACCGCCAACATCCTCAACAACGCCACCGCCCACAGCCTGGTATTGATGGATGAGATCGGCCGCGGCACCAGCACCTTCGACGGCCTCAGCCTGGCCTGGGCCGCCGCCGAACACCTGGCGCGCAACCTGAAGGCCTTCACCCTGTTCGCCACCCACTATTTCGAGCTGACCCAGCTGCCCGACCAGTTGCCTGGCATCTATAACGCCCATCTAACCGCCAGCGAGCACGATAACCGCATCGTGTTTCTGCACCGGGTACAGGAAGGCCCTGCCAGCCGCAGCTATGGCTTGCAGGTGGCACAGCTGGCCGGGGTGCCACAGAGCGTGATCCATCAGGCAGGGGAAAAGCTGCGCGAGCTGGAAGCCGGTAAACCACTGGCACCCCCAGACCGTTCAACCCCAGCTGCCGCCACACCGTCAGCGGCCCCTGCCCAGGCCAGCCTGTTCGCCGAGCCCAGCGCCGTGGAGCATGCCCTCAAGGAACTGGATCCGGACGATCTGACACCGAAGCAGGCGCTGGAAGCGCTGTACAAGCTGAGAGGACTGCTTTAGGCGTTGTAGGAGCGCCGCTTGAGGCGCGAAGCACCCAGTTGCGAGAAGCGAGTTACGAAAACCCAAGCCCCTGTTCACGAGTTTTCGCAACTCGCTTCTCGTGACTCGTCTCTCCGTACAAAGGCCGGTTCGCGCCTCAAGCGGCGCTCCTACGAAGCCAGGCCACCGCGATCTGTCCTCTCCGGCCCTGTCGGGTTATTACCTTATATCAAGGCTTTGTTTGCCTGCCCTTGGTCATGTCGCTAGACTAGCGCCACCCCAAGCGAGACAGGCCCTGCACTGCTATAATCAGCAGTCTGGCGCTGTACAAAGATCAAGACACCTGGCGAGGACAGGCTATGACGTTCGTAGTAGGTGAGAACTGCATTAACTGCAAACACACCGATTGTGTAGAAGTATGCCCGGTAGACTGTTTCTACGAAGGCCCCAACTTCCTGGTTATCCACCCGGACGAGTGTATTGACTGTGCACTGTGTGAGCCGGAGTGCCCGGTTAACGCCATTTTCTCCGAGGATGAGCTGCCAGAAGGCGAGCAGGAATTCCTGGAGATCAATGCGGACCTGGCCGAGAAGTGGCCGAACATTACCGAAATGAAAGATGCACCGGACGATGCGGAAGAGTGGGACGGTGTGCCTAACAAGCGCGACAAGCTGGTTCGTGAGTGGGAAGGCTAAGGCCTTCCCGGCGGACCCGGTAAGCCGTCTACCCCGGCTTTACCATTTCGCAGACAAAGAAAAAGGGCGGCATCCTGCCGCCCTTTTTGCGTCGAGTCATCCTGACCCTTTTGCGCTCACCGCAACATCCTTGTGTGCTGTCCTTGCTTATCCTTGTGCCCATATCCCTGAACACGAATCCACTATATCAACGGCTCCAGGCCGTTTGGGTAAAATAAATATTAAAAGTCTGCCCAAAAACCACCCAAAAAAAATAAAACCATTTAAAATCAATAACTTACCTTTATTTTGTCGCTTCAAAACAGCCGAAATCAGCCGAAAAAGACTGCTTTTTCCTACAGCTTTGTAAGAGATCTCTTACAAGCCAGCGCCACCCCTTCCCAGATTCATGAACAACAGCCCCGTAAACGAAACATGGGGATGCCAAAACGCGCCCATGTTTTTACATTTTCTCACCCGTTTTTACAGCACTGCCAAGCGCTTACCGTTAGCATTGTCTCCATGAAGTGAAGGGCCAGGACCCCTAAAAACTTCGACCAGTATCCCCCCAAGGCGCTAGCAATAGCGCTCACAACCCCCCTCTTCCACCCCCCAAATTAGGAAGAGGGTTTTTTTTGTCTGAAATTCGCTAAAACGGAGTCTGATCAGATCTGACGCAAGGCATCACAGGCCTGGTCGAAGGCATCGCGCAGCCGAGTCAGCAAATCGGAAACCTGCCCCAACTCGCCTTCACGAGCCAGACTCTCCAGCTGCATGCACAGCTCGAAAACCCGCACCGCACCCAGATTGCCGCTGCTGCCCTTGAAGCTGTGCGCTTGGCGGCGCAGGGTTTCCTGGTCGCCCGCCGTATACGCGGACGCCAGTGTATGGAGACGTTGCTCGCCATCCCGCTTAAAGGAATCGACCAACATGGAGAAATCCTGGCCCATTACATCCTGTAGTTCTGTAACGACCTCATCGTCGAGAATCGCTGAATCTTGCATACCGGCTCCGTCTTCCTTTACGGGGGTAACCCTAACCATTAATCATGAAATCTTATGTGGAATATCTCGAAAATCCAGAAAAAATTAGTAGCGGGACGTTAAATGAGGCTTTCCGTGCTTGGGATATCTGAACCCTCCAGGAAGTTATTCCGTTCCCTGGAGCACGGGCAATAAACCACAGGACTGCGCACGTATCACGTCATCACGGGTATCCACGTCCCATAGGACCGGTAAACGAACCACCCGCTCCCCGGGAAAACAGGCAATGCTGTCGGCCAGGGCCTGTTCGCCGCCGAACCGAACACCACGGAAGCGCTTAGGGTGCCACAGCGCTTGGCTGGAACTGCCGATCAACACATAGCCGCCATCCTCGCTGGGACCAAATACCACCGGCGCCTTGTCCAGCGCCTGCAGGGCCTGCTCGAAGTAATCCTGGTCCAGTACCGCACAGTCACTGCCAACCAGTAACACCTGATCGGCCTGGGCCAGGCCGCTATTCAGGGCCTGGGCCATTTTTTCCCCCAGGTCTTCGCCCTGTTGCAGGTGACAGGACCAACCATGGCGTTGCGCCAATGCCTGCAGCTCCGTATCGGCTTGATCCAGCCATAGCTGCACCCGACCCGGAAAACCACAGGCCGCGGCAATCGTGCGGGTCAACAACAGCCGGTACAGCGTGAGGGCACCCTCTTCGCCAAAATCGGGAATCAATCGGGTTTTCACCCGGCCGGCCTGCAGCGCCCGGGCAAAGACGATCAGCAGCGGCTGCGAGGTGCTCTCAGTGCTCGCCATAATAGTCCCGGTACAGTTGCTCGGGCTGGGCGCCACGCCAGTAGCGATAGCGCAGGGACCACATCAGCCAGATGGTCGGCCAGGCCCCCCGCGATTCCCAGCGACGGCTGCTGGTGGTCAGCACAGGGCGCAGACAATGGGGTCGTCCCTGCTCCTGCTTCAACCGCCGGCTCAGGGCAATGTCTTCCATCAAGGGCTGGTCTGGATAGCCTTCCAGAGCGGTAAAGATATCGCGGCGCACGAAGATACCCTGGTCTCCGGTGGCAATGCCGGAAAACCGGGAGCGCACATTGATCATGGCGCCGATGACGCGGAACAAAAAACGCCGGCCACTCAGGCGCACATCAAAACGGCCCCAGCGGGCGTCGGCAGGCAGGCGCATCAGTTGCTGCCGGTGGGTGCCATCAAGCTGGCTATCCGCATGGACAAACCACAACCAGTCGCCCCTGGCCTGACGGGCGCCGGCGTTCATCTGCCGGGCACGACCAGGGGCACTGAGCACTACCCGATCCGCCAGCTCACGGGCAATCTCCACACTGTTATCAGTACTGCCGCCATCCACCACCACCAGCTCATCCCCGGCTTGCAGGGCATGGCGAAGCATGGTCAGGGTCGCGTCCAGATTGCCGGCTTCGTTATACACCGGCACGATCACACTGACGGTGGTCTCGCTCACCCCAGAGAACCACTGCAACTACTACCGGCACCCGCGGTACAGCCGAAACAATGGTCCGCCACATAGATAGGCTCGCCTTCCAGATCGTGATCCAGCAACCCGGACAGGTGCGGGTGGCCCTCATGGTGCCCCAGGGGCATATCCAGCATCTGGTTGAAGTCACAATCGTACAGGTATCCCTGATAATCCACGCTCACCGTGGCCCGGCACATCACCGCCGGCAGGGTGTCGCGGTTGAAGCTGTCGCGCAGCAGCTGCATGTAATCGTTGAACTGGTTGTGGGCCAACAGCACGGCACCGAAACGGCTGATGGGCATATTGGTGATGGTAAGCAGACTGTTGAACCGCAGCCCGAAGCGTTCATCCAGCTCACGCTTATAGTCCTCTTCCAGCACCGCCTGGGGTGGCGGCAGGTTCGGGCCAGTGGGGTTATAGACCAGGTCCAGCAACAGTCCTTCACTGCCATAGCCTTGGGCATTAAGCCGGCGAATAGCTTCTATACTGCCCTGATACACCCCCTTGCCGCGCTGCGCGTTCACATTCTCTTCCAGATAACAGGGCAGTGATGCCACCACATGCACCCGGTTATCCGCCAGAAACTGCGGCAAATCCTCGTAACCCGGCTCCAGCAGAATGGTGAGATTACAACGGTCGATGACTTCCACATCCATAGCCCTGGCCTGTTCCACCAGATAACGGAAATGGGGGTTCATCTCCGGCGCACCGCCGGTGAGATCCAGTACCTTGATATCGCGCAGCCGGATCACCTCCAACACCATGTCCACGGTTGCCAGGTCCATCAGTTCAGTGCGCGTAGGGCCCGCGTTCACATGGCAGTGAACGCAACTGAGGTTACAGAGATACCCCAGGTTCACCTGCAAGATTGACGTAGCGTGGCGCCGCAACGGCGGGAAGTCGGTGCTGCTGCGCACCAGTAAATCGTGGGTATCCTGCATACGTCACCTGTGTCAGTTTCCTCAATGCTAGCAATTGGATGCGGGCTTGTCGCAAAGGTTACGTGAACGCTGCAAGATCGAGGCAATATGGTGGCAGCCCCAGAGTGTCATGTGGGTATTTGGGGCTATTTTTGCGGCAACGCTATAGCAAGGAAATAGAGAGGCAGGAGCCTGTATTGTTTTTGCTGTAGGAGCGGCGCTTGAGCCGCGAATGGTTAGCAAGGCCGCGGGGTTCGCGGCTCAAGCGCCGCTCCTACAGCGAACTAAACCCTTGCCGGATTAATAATAGCCAATCGCTATTCCCGGACTGGCACCACGACGAAAAGTCCTTACAATCGTCCCTCTTCAAAGCCCGGTAGCTCAGTTGGGTGAGGTCGGGGGGTTCCGAAGCGTGCTTTGGCCGAACGAACGCGAAGCGGATACCGCCGCTTTGCCGGCGCCCGCAGGGCGAGTAAGCGCCGATAAAATAGTCGCTTGCTCCCGGAAACTGGCACCGCGATCAAAAGTCCTTACAATCGTCACTTCTTCAGCCCCGGTAGCTCAGTTGGATAGAGCAAGCGCCTCCTAAGCGCTAGGTCACAGGTTCGACTCCTGTTCGGGGCGCCATTTCTTTTCTGTTTCCGTATCACATCGGCTCCATTGCCGGGCTGCTTGTGCGTTACCCTAGGGATTCAACGATGCCACCATCACACTGTTTGGTCGGTCGGCACCGCCGATGTCCTGACGGCACAACCCGCAACGCCATCAAACCTTCTTTTACATATCAGTGATTTACCCGATGGAGCGGCTGCTCTAGATTGAAGATTCCATTCGGGTACAAGAAGGATCTTGCTGATGAAAATCCTGGGACTGCTACAACTTGCGCTGGCGATCTATGCCATTGTGATGATCATCCAGTCCGGCGCGGAAACCCTGCACAAGGTGCTGTGGGTGCTGCTGGTGCTGGTATTACCGCTTGTCGGGCTGATTATCTGGGGGCTGATGGGGCCGGGCTCGCCGCTGAAGCGTTAGCGACCTCCTGCGACTGCTTTTCCTGTGGCTTCTGCCAGCTCTCCGGAGTCTGGTAGTAGCCGTGGGAGATTCCCTGGAAACGGGGCAGGTTCACCACTCGGCGCAGTCGACGCAGTGAGAAATAGGGAATATCCCGCAAAATGATATTGGCCAGCCAGGCCGGCACAGCGCCACCCGGGTCCAGTATCACCTCAATGGTTACCTTCACCTCCCCCGGCGACAATGGCTCGAACCGGTAATAGCCTTCCATCTGCGGCATTCGCACATAATCAGACTGCTCGGGGAATACCGGCGGATTCAGGGAAAACGGCATCACCAGATCGTAGCTGTCCGGCTCCTGGTAAAAAGTCACACGCAAAGGCGCATCCCGGTCCTTCACCGGCCATGGCAGGCGAGTGGTGACATAGACGTCTCGCTGATAGGGGGACGCCCGGTGCAGGTCGCGAATTTCAGAGACCATGTGCATGAAAGACGCCACCGCCCCGTAGTCGTCCATCAAGGCACCAATGGCATTGAAATCTGCCACCGGTACCACGCCCACGCCCCGAAAGGTTTTCAGCCGTGAGCTGTCGTCATCCTGGCGATAGACCTGGATATCATCGCGGTCGGTGACCAGCACCCATTTTGACGGGTCAGCCATGGACATGGCCGATCCGCTCAGCAGGATCAGGCCGAGTAAAAATCGTTTTATTATCATTCTGTTTTCCTGACGCATCCCCATCGCCGCACCTGAGACAGCCCGGCGAGTGATCACTTTATAACCTGCCTGACAGCGCCAGACCTGTCTGACGCAAAAAAATGTGACACAGACAACCTGGAAATGCGACCTGCCGCACAGTCGGTGCGCTCGAAACCCCGCTGACCGGTACGTCATGGCGGCAACTGACGCACGGGTTCAGGTCACAGATAGGGTTCCATCAGATGCGAGAGGGCGTTACGCAAACGACGCCAGGGCGCCATGTCCCGGAAATGATCCGGCTCCATGCGGGTAGACAGCAGGATATGGCGATCCAGCATCTTATCCACCCGGGTGGTCAGAGTGTCGCTGTAACACTCCAGATCAAATTCGAAATTCAGGCGCAAGCTGCGGGCATCCCAGTTACCGGAACCGAGCATCAGCCAGTGCTGATCCACCGTCATTACCTTGCTGTGATCAAACGGCGGCGGCGACAGATAGAGCTCGGCGCCCTCGCCTACCAGCCAGCGCAAGGCATGCAGACTCGCCCAGTTCACCATGCGCAGGTTGCTCTTGCGGGGAATCACGATCTGCACCTGCACGCCCTTCAGAATCGCCATCTGCAGGGACGCCATAAGGGTCAGATCCGGCACGAAATAGGGAGTGACAATGCGGATACGCTGCTCGGCGCTGCCAATAGCCGCCAGCAGAGTAAGCCGGCGTTTATCAAAATCCGCATCCGGGCCGGCGCTGATGCCCCGCGCCTGCACCTCGCCCACCTGGGCAGGGCCACGATAGCTGGTCTCCAGCACTTCTCCGCAGGTAAACACCCAATCGGCGGCGAAGCTTCGCAACAGCTGGCCGACCACTGGCCCCTCAAGCCGGGCATGCAGATCCGTGGTGCGAGCCGGTTTGTGTAAATAGCCGGCACGGATATTCATGCCCCCGGTAAAGCCCAGGTAGCGATCCACGATCATGATCTTGCGGTGGTTGCGCAGGTTGATATAAGGCATGCGCCAGGGCGCCAGGGAGTACAGAAAACGCTGCACCGGCACCCCGCGACGGCGCAGACGCCAAACCACTGACGGCAGGGAATAGTGAGCGCCCATGCCATCAATCAGCACCCTCACCTTGACGCCCCGTTTGACCGCAGCGGCCAGGGCATCCACCAGCGGCTTGCCGGCAGCGTCATTGCCAAAAATATAGGTCACCAGGTAGATGCTCTCACTGGCACCGTTAATCGCGTCCAGCATGGCCTGATAGGTCTGCGGCGCATCCAGAAGTGCCAACTCGTTGCCGTCGGTGAGCGGCAAATGAGTCAGTCGCCCTACCAGGCGGCTGAGCACCTGCAGGTGCGGCACCGTGGGCACCGCTTCTGCGGCCACCCGCCAGCCATCATCAGTGTCGATCAGCCCGCCGGTGAGCTGCCGGGCGCGACGCTGGATACGGTTCACCCCCAACATGAAATACAGTACTGCGCCGACCACGGGCACCAGCCACACCAGCCCGGTCCAGGCCGCTGCCGCCCTCGCATCGCGCTTGTTCTGCGCCACATGGGCAGTCACATAGATCGCCAGGAAAAGGCTGATGGCAGCGGCAATATAGGGCCAGAACGGCTCCAGCACTGCCAGCCCCTGGTCATAACGGCTTTTCCAGAATGTCAGATCCAACGCTTTTCCGCTCCTTGCCTAGCTACCGCCTGACGAGCTCAAATCCGCCCAGGGCGGCAATATCTGGCCAACATAGCATATCCCCCGCCGCCCCGCGGATTGCGACAAAAAACCAGTCAGATCAACGGCTTTGCGCTTTGCAGCCCAAGTCACTAAAATACGCCCTCTTTTTTTGGGACAACCACAGCCGCCACGCGCTGTACGTCCTCCCCGACAAGGCTGGGAGACGTGAGTCCCGGGTCCTCAGCGCCGACCCTGATCGGCGCACGTTAACGGGCATTAGGCCCAACTCAGCGTCAGCTGCCGCTGGCCATCTGTAGTACCGAATACGAATCCCGCTGGTGTAGGCAACCAGTGTACCGGTATTGGCGATTTCGTCGTCATGCCGGCGCATGATGAGGAGCGATACCATGCCCGAAACCAATGCCGTCATTCCGCTGCATCAGAGCACGGAACCGCAGTTTGATGAACCGCGCCGTTTCAAGGTATTCACCGCGCGTCAGCTCGACAAGATCGAGCCACTCAAACGCCTGGACGACGAGACCCGCTTTGCCATGGAAGTCGTTGCCAATGTGCTGCCTTTCCGGGTCAACGAATACGTCATCGACGAACTGATCAACTGGGACAAAGTGCCCAACGATCCCATCTACCAGCTCACCTTCCCGCAGAAAGGCATGCTGGCCCCGGAACACTTCGACAAGGTGGCTGACGCCATGCGCGGTGGCGACAAGGCGGAAATCAAGGCCGCCATCGCCGAGGTCCGTGAAGCCCTGAACCCGCACCCTGCCGGGCAAATGGAACACAACATGCCGGAAGTGGACGGCGAGAAGATCGACGGCGTCCAGCACAAGTACAACGAGACCGTGCTGTTCTTCCCCAGCCAGGGGCAGGTGTGCCACAGCTATTGCACCTTCTGCTTCCGCTGGGCCCAGTTCATTGGTGACAACGATCTGAAAATCGCCACCAAGGAAGCCGGACAGCTCAAGAAGTACATCCAGGCGCACCCGGAAATCACCGATGTGCTTATCACCGGTGGCGACCCGCTGGTAATGAAGACCAAAAACCTGCGTGCCCACATTGAACCGCTGCTGGAACTGGAACAGATCCGCACCATCCGCATCGGCTCCAAGGCGCTGACCTTCTGGCCACAACGGGTCGTGTCCGACGACGACGCCCAGGACCTGCTGGACCTGTTCCTGGAAGTGCAGGCCAAGGGCAAACACCTGGCGCTGATGGCCCATTACAATCACTGGCAGGAACTGGAAACGGACATCGCCCGGGAAGCCGTGCGCCGTGTGCGTGCCACCGGCGCCGTGATTCGTGCCCAGGGCCCGCTGCTGGCACACATCAACGACAACGCCGACGACTGGGCCCGCCTGTGGCAGACCCAGGTAGAGCTGGGCATCATCCCCTACTACATGTTTGTAGAACGGGACACCGGTGCGCGTCGTTACTTTGAAGTGCCGCTGGCCAAGGCCTGGAACATCTACCGCGATGCCATGAAACAGGTATCCGGTATCGCCCGCACCGCCCGTGGTCCGAGCATGTCCAGCCACCCGGGCAAGGTGGAAATCCAGGGCGTCACCGAAATCAACGGCGAGAAAGTATTCGCACTGCGCTTCATCCAGGGGCGTAACCATGACTGGGTACAGCGTCCCTTCTTCGCCAAGTACAACGAAGAAGCCACCTGGCTCAATCATCTGGAACCCGCCTTCGGCGAAGACAAGTTCTTCTTCGAAGACGAGCTGGCGGAGATGGAAAGCGAGTGAATCCAGTGAATAGTTAACAATGAACAGTTAACAGCTCGCGAAACTGGCTTTCCTGTTTTGCAACGCAAGAGGCCGCGCCCGATGTCCGGGCGCGGCCTCTTGCGTTTACAACAGCACGACACTCCAACCGCGTCGCTATTCACTGTTAACTGTTAACTATTCACTGCTTCCCCTCTTTCCCTTACCGCTTAATGACAGCAATAATGGACTCACCCAACTCAAGGAGAGTCCGATGAAAAAAATCCTCGCAAGCGCATCTGCAGCCGCTCTGCTGACCGGCTGTCTTGGTCAGAATGCCCTTTTCGATACCGTCCAGGACTGGAACTCCACCGCCAGCAACAACAAATTCGTCAACCAGGGCATCTCCTTTGTGTTCTGGTGGGTGCCGGTTTACGGCCTGTCTTTGCTGGGCGACATCATCATTTTCAACTCCATCGAGTTCTGGACCGGCACCAACCCGATCAGCAAGGAAGGTGCCAAGGTAGCCGGTACCACCGAGACCGTGACCGACGGGCTGGGCAATGAAGCCGAACTGACCTACCACGCAGACGGCTCCATCTCCGTGCTGGCCGCCCAGGAAAGCTACACCCTGATCAAGCAGGGTGATCAAGTCATCAAAGTGCAGGACGACAAGCGCGAAGTGCTTGGCTCTGTGATGATGTAATCCAAGCCCAGGCGATGTCGCCGAGGGCATGAAAGCCCGGGTTGCGAGTTACGAGTTGAAAGAGGCGAAATGCAAAACCGGTTTTGTCTTCTCGCTTCTCGCTTCTCGCTTCTCGCTTCTCGCTTCTCGCTTCTCGTAACTCGTAACTCGTAACTCGTAACTCGTAACTACAAGTGGCGTTCCATTCCGCCGCTACAACAACCGCGACAAGGTCACCAGCGACTGCTCCACCCGGTTATCCCATTTCACGGCGCAGTTAAGCCGCAAACAGTTGGCGAATTTTCCGGATGCGGAAAACAGCGATCCCGGTGCAAAACTCACCCCGGCTTCCAGCGCTTTTTCCATCAGCTCGGTGGTATCCACTTCCCCCGGCAACTCCACCCACAACACAAATCCACCGGCAGGCCGACTCACCCGAGTCTGTTGGGGAAACAACTGCGTCACCCGCTCGGTCATTCTGGCCACACCCCGGGCGTGCTCGCCGCACAGCTGGCGCAGAAACCGGTCGTAATGGCCACGCTCCAGATAACGGGCCAACACCAGCTGTGATGGCGTGGCCACCGATACCGTATTGATGAATTGCAGATACTGGGCCTTTTCCCGATGGCGCTCCGGAGTCACCAGCCAGCCCACCCGCAAACCCGCAGACAGGGTTTTCGACGAGGACGAGCAGTAATACACCAGACCATCACGATCCCAGCTTTTCACTGGCCGGGGCCGAGGCCCGCTCAGCGGCAGATCCCCATAGATGTCATCTTCCACCAGCGCCACCTTGTGCTTCGACAACAGTGCCAGCAGCGCCTGTTTACGCGTATCGGAAAGCTGCACCCCAAGCGGGTTGGAAAAATTCGACACCACCACACAGGCCGATACTTTCCAGCGATCCAGCGCCAGGGTCAGGGCTTCCAGGGAAATCCCCTCCTCGGGATCGGTGGGAATTTCCAATGCCTTCAGACCCAGCGAATCGATCACCTGTAACAGGCCATAATAAGTCGGCGATTCAATCGCCACGGTGTCGCCGGGCTGAGTAGTCAGCTTGAGCGCAATGGCCACGGATTCCTGGCAGCTATTGGTAATCAGCACATCTTCCGGGCTGACCTCGCACTGCAATCCAGCCAGCCGCCGGGCAACCTGAGTACACAGTTCCGGGGCCCCGGGCGGAAAGGCGTAGCCCACGCAACGGCGGCGCTCCTCACGCAGCACGCTGTGAAACATCCTTTCCATGGTTGCCACCGGCATATACTCCGGCGCCGGCACCGCTGCCCCCAGGTTCACCACCGACGGGTTATTCACATTCTGCAGTATCTGCAGCACCCGCTCCTGACCGGTAATCCGGCGCGGGCGCCGGCTTGCCGTCGTCACCCGGGGAGCCTCGCGCACCACCGGCGGCTGACGGACGTAGTAACCGGATCGAGGGCGCGCTTCCAGCACGCCGCGCTGCTCCAGTTCGCGGCAGGCATTCACCGCCGTGGACACACTGACCTGCTGCTGTTCCGCCAGCACCCGCACCCCGGGCAGACGACTGCCCACCGGATAAACCTGATCACGAATCAGGATCTGCAGGCGGTCAGCCAGGCTTTGATACAACGTCATGAGATAAATACCCGATACAGTTTTTAGCATAACAAACGGTACAGATTACCATTCTTACAATCTGTACCGCTTCAATATTGTTTTCTTATATCTGTATCGAAAGAGACTGTCCACCTAGTCTATCTGCAGGCGCTCCGATGCCATCCACTTGCTCATCAACGGACAGGAAGATTGCCATGCACATCGCGATACTCACCTTCCAGGGTTTCAACGAACTGGACTCGCTTATCGCTCTCGGCGTGTTGAATCGCATCCACAAGCCGGATTGGCGCGTCACGCTCTGCAGCCCCGAGCCCCAGGTCACCTCCATGAACGGCGTCACGGTGCATAGCCAGTCCACCCTGGATGCAGTCCCCACTGCCGACGCGGTCATCGTCGGCAGTGGTATCAAAACCCGAGAGATCATCAACGACAGCGCCATCATGGCAAGGCTACGGCTAGACCCGGCACGCCAGCTGATCGCCGCCCAGTGCTCGGGAGCGCTTGTTCTTGCCCGGCTGGGGCTGCTCGGTGATATCCCTGCCTGTACCGACCTCACCAGCAAACCGTGGGTGCAAGACGCCGGGGTCGCCGTACTGAACCAGCCTTTCCATGCAACCGGCAACATCGCCACCGCGGGGGGCTGCCTCGCCTCCCCCTATCTGGCCGCCTGGATTATCGCGCGCGTCGAAGGGGAAGCCGCAGCAAAAAGTGCCTTGCACTACGTGGCTCCGGTTGGAGAAAAAGACGAGTACGTCGCCAGGGCCTGGAGCGCCATTGCCCCGTATCTGCCCAGGGAAAACCCCCTCCCAACTCCATTTGAGACAACAGGAATATCGTCATGTTGACGGAACAATTTGTGGCATTGATCGGCTTTGTCGCTGTCATGACCGGCACCCCCGGCCCCAATAACCTGATGCTTATGGCCTCCGGTGCCAACGCCGGCTTTCGTCGCTCCCTGCCACATATTCTGGGTATCGCCATCGGCTGCCAGGTAATACTGCTGTGCGTGGCGCTAGGGCTCGGTCAGCTACTCACCCGCTTCCCCCAAGCCGTCACCGCACTGCGTGTGGGCGGCGCCTTGTACCTGCTTTATCTGGCCTGGCAGTTGGTGCGCACCCGCAACCTGAAAAGTGATCGCTACAACGCCAAACCACTGACCTTCATGCAGGCCGCCCTGTTTCAGTGGGTGAATCCCAAGGCATGGATGATGATTCTCACTGGTGTGGCCACCTTTACCCAACCACAGAACTTTACCGTTAGCGCGGCAATCGTTGCCGGCACCTTCCTGATCGTGGGCCTGCCGCTGATCAGTAGCTGGAACCTGTTCGGTGCGGTGCTGAAAAACTGGCTGCAGCACGGGCAGCGCCTGCGCGCCTTCAACCGAACCATGGCGGTGCTGTTGGTGGCATCGCTATACCCCACCTTCGGCATTCAGCCCAGTCAGGCCAGCGAAACCGAAAGCCAGACCGCCAAAGCGCAGCAGGAAAAACCGGCACCGCCCCCGAAGCGGGAACGCCTCAACTGGTGGATGAGTGTGTTGTAGCCATTCAGTAGCGAGTGACAAGGAGCGAGTTGCGAAAGTCAAAACCTTCAACCGAAGAATGGTTTTTGTTTTTCGAGACTCGAAACTCGTTACTCGCTTCTTCCACCCAATTATTTCCCCACAGCAAAATCTGGCTAGCCCCTCGTTCAGCCCTCCCCCCTCCTTTAGCACCAGGTATGGCGACCTGTTGTAGCACGGCAAGCGCTTCTCCCTTAGGCTAGACCCTTTCGCACAAACGCAATTTCGCGCAAGGAATATCCATGCAAAACGGGCTGATGGTGCTGCACGGCAACCGTCTGGAAACCCTCACCGAGCTGGTGGCCGACTGGCTGCAGCGTGAGCCGCTGTCACCGCTGGAAACGGAAACCTTTCTGGTGCAGTCCAACGGCATGGCCCAGTGGCTGAAACTGCAACTGGCGGATGCTCTGGGGATCAGCGCCGGTTTCCAGTTCCAGATGCCGGCCCGCTTTTTATGGAGTGCCTATCGCACCGTGCTCGGCGAAGCCCAGGTGCCACGCACCTCGCCCTTCGATAAATCCCGGCTGCTATGGCGTCTGTACCGGTTACTGCCGACGCTTCTCAATAACGAGCATTTCGGCCCCCTACGGCATTTTCTTGCCGACGATGTGGATGGCCGAAAACGCCACCAGCTGGCCGAGCGATTGGCGGATCTGTTCGATGCCTATCAAGTCTATCGGGCGGACTGGCTGGCGGACTGGGAAAGCGGTAACGACCGCCTGCGCAAGGCTCAGGATCGCGACGCCTTTGATGATTTCCCCACCAGCCAGTTATGGCAGGCTGATCTGTGGCGCGCCCTGCTGGCGGACATGGATGACAGTAAGCAAGGCCTCAGCCGCAGTGCCATCCACCGGGATTTCATGGCCGCGCTCACCCTACAACAGGAACAGGGCACAACAGCGCCGGGGCTGCCACGCCGGCTGATCATCTTCGGTATCAGCGCCCTGCCCCAGCAGGCCCTGGAAGCCTTGGCCGCGCTCAGCCAGCACTGCCAGATCCTGATGCTGGTACAAAACCCCTGCCAGCATTACTGGGCGGATATCGTCGAAGACAAACAACTGCTGCGCCGCCAACTGGATAACCGCAAACGCCACCTGACCGCCCTGCCGGAAAACCGCGTCAATCCACTGCTGGCCGCCTGGGGCAAACAGGGCCGGGACTTTATCGGTCTGCTCTACGACCACGACGACCCGGACAGTTATCGCAGCGCCTTCCAGAACCAGATTGATCTGTTTGAAAACCGCGAACCGCACACCCTGTTGCAACACCTGCAGCAGGACATTCTCGATCTGGAACCGCTGCCGGCCCCGGACCAGCGTCCATCACTTGAAGTGGACAGCTCCCTCCATTTCCGCATCGGCCACAGCGCCCAACGGGAAGTGGAAATCCTCCAGGATGAACTGCTCGACCGTTTCAGCAACGACCCGAGCCTGCAGCCCCGCGACGTGATCGTGATGGTGCCGGACATCGAAGCCTATGCACCGCACATCGACGCCGTATTCGGCCGGCTGGAACGGGACGATCCGCGCTATCTCCCCTATACCCTCAGCGACCGCAGTGCCGGTGCCGCGTCCCCACTGGCCCAGGCCGTGGAATCCCTGCTGCACCTGCCCCAGTGGCGCTTCACCGCCACCGACATTCTCGACCTGCTGGATGTGCCCGCCGTGCGCGAACGCTTCGGCATCGACGAAGGCGACCTGCCACAACTGGCTCGCTGGATCGACCAGGCCCGCATCCGTTGGGGCCTTAACAGCCAGCAACGCCAGACCCTGGACGTACCCGGCTTCGAACAGAATAGCTGGGCCTTTGGCCTGAAACGGATGCTGGCCGGCTACCTGCTCGGTGACGGCCCGGCCTGGATGGGCATCGAGCCCCTGGACGAAGTGGCTGGGCTCGGTGCGGAACTGGCCGGACGACTGTCGCTTCTGCTCGACACTCTGGAGCACCACTGGCAGCAATCCCGTCAGGACGCCAGCGCCAGGGAGTGGCAACAACGCTTCACCCAGTTACTGGATGACCTGTTCGCCCCGGTGGACGAAGCGGACCAGACCCTGGATGCGGGCCTGCGCGACGCCCTCAACGACTGGCTGGCTGCCTGCGCCGAAGCCGACTTCGACAGCACCCTGCCACTCACCGTGGCCCGCCGCCCCCTGCTCGATGCCCTGAATGCGGAAAGCCTGTCGCAACGGTTCATGGCCGGGCGCATCAACTTCTGCACCCTGATGCCCATGCGCGCCATTCCCTTCCGCCATGTCTGCCTGCTGGGCATGAAAGACGGCGACTACCCCCGTCAACAACAGCCCATGGATTTCGATCTGATGCGGCAATGGGGGAACTATCGACCCGGCGACCGTTCCCGCCGCGACGACGACCGCTACCTGTTTCTGGAAGCCCTGCTCAGTGCCCGCGACAGCCTCTACATCAGCTGGACCGGCCGCAACGTGCGCGACAATAGCGAACGCCCGCCCTCGGTGCTGGTGGCGCAACTGTGCGATCATATCAACCAGCGCTGGCACGCCGACCAGGGCGAACCGGTGGATGCCCTCACCGTGGCCCACCCGCTGCAACCGTTCAGCGCCCGCTACTTCTTCCACACTGAGCAGAATGCAGCCAACGACATCCAGCTAAACGAGTCCCTACACACCTATGCCAACGAATGGCGTGCCCTCCACGATGGCCAGGCCACCCGTGTCAGCAATGACCAGCCCCTGCCACCACTGGACAGCGACGAGCCAATTACCTGCGCCGCCCTCGGCCGTTTTCTCAAGCAGCCGGTAGCGCACTTTTTCGCGCAACGGCTGAAGGCCCGCCTGAAACAACAGCGCCAGGTACTGGACGACAGCGAACCTTTCGCCTTCGATGGCCTGCAACGTTTCCAGCTACAGGACCAGTTGCTCAGCGAGGCCCTGCGCGCTGGCCCGGAGCATGCCGGCGGGGCCATGACGGAGGCCATGAATCGACTGGCCGGCAGCGGCGACCTGCCCCTGGCGCCCTTTGACGAGGGCAGCCGCGACAGCCTGCTGATGCCACTGTCACAACCACTGGAACAGTACTTTGCCCTGCTGGCAGACAGCGGCGCGCCGCAACCGCAACAGGAAATCCGCCTGAGCGCCGGCCCGTTACAACTGGAAGACTGGCTCACCGACCTGCGAGGCTCCGCCGCCAATGCCCAGCGTCTGGTGCTGCACACCGGCAAGCTGAAAGAGCGCTTCGACAAGCTCACCCGGGACTGGACCCTGCACCTGGCCGCCTGCGCCGCCGGGCATCCGCTGAACACGCACATCCAGGGACAGGATGGCCGCATTACCCTGCCTCACCTGAACCGCAGCGATGCCCAGCACTGCCTGGATCAACTGGGCCACGCCTGGCAGCAAGCCCTGTGCGAGCCCCTGCCCATCGCCTGCGCCACCGCCTTTGCCTGGCTGAAAGGGGAAGAAAAAGACAACGGCGACAACGAGGCACGCAAGGTGTTCGAATCCGGCTTTATGCACACCGGCGAGCAGGACAAGGAACCGGCCATTGCCCGCGCCTGGGCCGACTTCGATAGCATGCTGGCTGCCCGCCATGGCGACGATAGCGCCTTCGCCTACTGGACCGAGCAACTCTATGCCCCGCTCTACCAGCACGCCCAATGGAGTGAACATGGTGACAATTGAACGCACCCTTTCTCCTGTTTTCGTAGGGTGCACTGAGCCCAAGGCGAACTGCACCGTTGATGGGCGGCAAGCTGCAAGCTACAAGCTGCAACGCGGGAGAGTGCGATACCAGGCTGACTGTCCCGTAGCCGCGATTCGGTTTACTGTGACGGCGTTAGTACTCAAGTTTCGGCTTTCTTTCGGCAGAAAGTCCGGGCGAATTGAGCCTTCTGTGCTTACGCTGCTTCGTAGCTTCACCCTCTCCATGTCCCTCTCCCCTCAAGGGAGAGGGGACCGCTCAGAAAGGCCTGGTGTCACTTCCCTGCTCTCAGCCTTGAGAGGCGCTCTCTATTGGGTCCCCTCTCCCCTTGCGGGAGAGGGACAGGGAGAGGGGGGCAGTTCATGACCAACTCTCGTCCTCTCCCGATTACCTTCCCGTTGCACGGTACCCGGCTGATCGAAGCCAGCGCCGGCACCGGCAAGACCTTTACCCTGGCCGCCCTCTACCTGCGTCTGGTGCTCGGCCATGGTGAAGACAATGCCTTCTCGCGGCCGCTGCTGCCGCCGGAAATTCTGGTGGTGACCTTCACCGAAGCGGCCACCGAAGAACTGCGCGAACGGATCCGCGACCGCCTGGCCGATGCCGCGCGCATCTTTGCCGATGCCAATGCAGACGCCGACGACCCGGTACTGGCCGAATTGCTCAACGACTACCGCGAGCCGGAAGACCGCGCCCGTTGTGCCCAGCGTCTGGATGCCGCCGCCCAGTGGATGGATGAAGCCGCCATCTACACCATCCACGGCTTCTGTAACCGCATGCTCAAACAGCACGCCTTCGATTCCGGAAGCCTGTTCAGCCTGGAGTTGCAGGAGGACGCCAGCGACGAACAGCAAATGGCGGCGCGGGATTACTGGCGCTCGATAATTGCCGATTTCCCAGTGAGCGCCGCCAATGCCCTGCAAAGCGAAAACCTGGGCAATCCGGATGCCTTACTGGACGCCTGCCGTCCTCTGCTCGGCTTGAAAGAAGCGGACCCGGAAGCGTTACCGCAAAGCGTCAAACACTGGCTGACACAAACCGGCCCGCAGGCCGACAAGGACCAGCAGGCCCGCCAGCAACTGGCCGCCGAGCTGCCAGACTTTCTCGAATGGGTGCGCGCCGCCCGCGACAACAAGTGGCTCAACGGCAACAGCTACCGCACCACCAGCCTGCCCGGCATGCTGCAAACCCTGCAGCGCTACGCCATTGGCGAACGGCTTAACGACAAGGCCTACGACACCCTGGCGAAGTTCTCCCATGAAGGCATGAAGCTCACCAAGGCCGGCCAGGAACACCGCCCGGACTTTGCCTTCTGCCAGCAGCTGGATGCCGTCATGGAAGGCCGGGCAAACACCTCACTGCCCCGCACCGACCTGCTCGCCCATGCCGCCGCCTGGATCGACCGGCGCGTGGATCAGGTACGTCGCCAGACCGCCACCATGGGCTTCGATGACATGCTCAGCCGCCTGCACGACGCCTTGAAAGGCGGCAACGGTGAGCGTCTGGCCCAGGTCATCCGTGACCAGTTCCCGGTGGCGTTGATCGACGAATTCCAGGATACCGACCCGACCCAGTACGGGATCTTTTCCGCGCTCTATGAAGGGCAAGAAGGCACTGGCTGGTTCATGATCGGTGACCCCAAGCAGGCCATCTATGCGTTCCGCGGTGCCGACGTCTTTACCTATCTGAAAGCCCGTCGGGCCACCGAAGGCAACCACTACACTCTGGATAAAAACTTCCGCAGCGCCGACGCCATGGTCAAGGCGGTGAACCATCTGTTCACCTACAGCCAGAACACCTTTGGCGATGTGTTCATGATGGACAACGCCATTCCGTTTGAAGCGGTAACAGCCAACGGTCGCAAGGACGTTCTTTTAGTCGACAAAAAAGAAACATCCGGCATTACCCTGTGGGTGGATGAGCAGGAAAAACCGGTCAGCGCTGGCCTGTATCGGGATCAGCAGGCGGCCCGCTGTGCCAGTGAAATTGCCCATCTGCTTAACGGTGCCACCAACGGTGTCACCGGCTTCCAGAAAGCCGACAGCTTCCGGCCCCTGCATCCCAACGACATTGCCATCCTGGTACGCGACCGCACCGAAGCCAAAGCCATCCGCGATGCGCTGATGGAACGCCAGGTCCGCAGCGTCTATCTGTCCGATCAGGATTCCGTGTTTGCCCAGCCGGAAGCACACGACCTGCTGCTGATCCTGCACGCCTGCGCCACCCCGGAATCCGACACCCGGGTACGCAGCGCTCTGGCCTGTGCTGTGCTGGACCTGGCCTACGCGGAACTGGATGCTCTCAACCAGGACGAAGTGCGCTGGGAGGAAACCGTGGAGCAGTTTCACGGCTATCGCCAGCAATGGCAGACCCAGGGTGTGCTGCCCATGTTGCGCAGCCTGCTTATGGATTTTCATGTACCCGCCCGGCTCAGCCAGAGCCTGGACGGCGAACGTGCCCTGACCAACCTGCTGCACCTGGCGGAGCTGTTGCAGCAGGCCGCCACCCAACTGGATGGCGAACAGTCATTGATCCGCTATCTGGAAGATACCGTTGAAGAAGGCCGCGGCAGCAGCAAAGAAAGCATCCTGCGTCTGGAAAGCGACGACGATCGGGTGAAAGTGATCACCATCCATAAATCCAAGGGCCTGGAATATCCGCTGGTGTACCTGCCCTTTATCTGCAGCTTCCGCCCGGCGGACAAGAACAAGCCGCCTTTGCGCTACCACGAAAACGATCATCTCAATGTCTCACTGGAACCGGACGAGACGGTGGAAAACAAGGCGGACCATGAACGGCTCGCCGAAGACATGCGTCTGCTCTACGTGGCCCTGACCCGCGCCTGCCACACCTGCACCCTGGGAATCGCGCCCTACATCAAGGGCCGCGGCAAACAGAACCAGCTGGAGAAAAGCGCCATCGGCCGTTTGCTGTTCGGCAATGGCGTGGCCAACGACGGCCTGCGTACCGCACTGACACCGGTGGCCCATGATGCGGTCGCCATCATCAACGCGCCAGACAGCAACCCGGAATGCTATCAACCCAAAGCGCAAGCGCGGACTCTGCGCACGCCTCTGATTCCTGTGGCGCGACAACGGCAACCCTGGTGGATTGCCAGCTACAGTGCGCTCAAACAGGTACAGGAAACCCTGGCCCCGGCAGACCCGCGCGGCGATCAACTGGCCGAGCAGCAGGACGACACCGTTATCGATGACGCCGAACCACTGCCCGATACCATCCACGCCTTCCCCCGTGGCGCCGCACCGGGCACCCTGCTCCACGATGTACTGGAGCAGGCCGCCAACCAGCGCTTCACACAGACCCTGGCCGACCCCGCCGAGTTTGAAACCAGCGTGGAAGAAAAACTGCAGGCCCGGGGCTGGCAGGATTATATCGAGGTGATCCGCCACTGGTGGAAGCAGGCCGTCACCACTGCCCTGCCGCTGAAAAACGACAAGATCGCCCTCAATACCCTGCACACCTATGTGCCGGAACTGGAATTCGTGTTCCCCGCCCACCAAGTGAAAGTGGCTGAGATGGACACCCTGATCCGCCAGCATATCCACCCCACGCACCCGCGCCCGCGACTAGAAGCCGACACCCTCAACGGCATGCTCAAGGGCTTTATCGATCTGGTGTTCGAGCACGACGGCAAGTACTACGTGCTCGACTACAAATCCAACTGGCTGGGCGTGGATGACAGCGCCTACACCCTGGACGCCATGACCGATGCGGTGCTGGAAAAACGCTACGAAGTGCAATACGTGCTCTACCTGCTGGCCCTGCACCGCCTGCTGAAAAGCCGCCTGCCGGATTATGATCCCGACCAGCACCTGGGCGGCGCCGTCTATGTCTTCCTGCGCGGCCTGCAAGGGCCAGCAGCGGGCACGGTGTTTGATCGGCCGGAGACAGGGTTGATTGAAGCGCTGGATGAGATGTTTGGAGGGAACGAATGAGCGCGATGACAAACCATCTCAACGCATGGAGCGTCTCACCCTCTCCCCCAACCCCTCTCCCCTCAAGGGAGAGGGGAGTTAATAAACACGCCCCTCTCTGGAGGGTCCCCTCTCCCTTGAGGGGAGAGGGACAGGGAGAGGGTGAAGCTACGAAGCGCATTGCTATCTGGCCTCTCTATCAGCCAATCGCGAGGAGAGCCCATGCAAACTGATCTGTTCTCCGCCCTCACCTGGGAAGACGCACTGCTTCTGCTGCGCGACAACAATCTGCTGCGCGATCTGGACGTGGCCATTGCCCGTTTCCTCAACCAGCAATGCCCCCAGGCAAGCTACGAAGTGCTGCTGCTCGCCGCCTTTACCAGCAATCAACAAGCCAGCGGCCACCTCTGTCTGGACCTGAAAAACCGGGAACTGGCCACCCAGCTGTGGGGCACCAGCCCACCGCCGGAGCTGGTCACCCTACTGCCCGGCAAACCGGATGACTGGCTACATGATCTGCAACACAGTCCGCTGGTCAGTCAGGACGGCAGCACACCCCTGGTACTGGATGGCAGCCGCCTTTATCTGCGCCGTAACTGGGCTCGGGAAGTGTCTGTCGCCGAGGCCATCGGCCAGCGACTGGCCACGGTCAGCCCGTTGCCTGCCGAGCGTCTGCGCGACGCCCTGGCCCGATTATTCCCGAACGCCGGCGACCAGACCGACTGGCAACAGGTAGCCTGTGCGCTGGCCAGCCGCAGCGGTATCGGCATCATCACCGGCGGCCCCGGCACCGGCAAAACCACCACCGTGGTGCGCCTGCTGGGGCTGCTGCAAAGCCTGGCCATGGCAGACAACCAGCGCCTGCGTATTCGCCTCGCCGCCCCCACCGGCAAGGCGGCAGCGCGGCTCACCGAATCCATCGGCGAACAGGTGCAACAACTCGACGTGGAAACCCCGGTACGCGACGCCATCCCCACGGAAGTCACCACCCTGCACCGCCTGCTCGGCACCCGCCCGGACAGCCGCCACTTCCGTCACCACGCTGACAATCCGCTGCACGCGGATCTGGTGGTGGTGGACGAAGCCAGCATGATCGACATGGACATGATGGCCAGCTTGCTGGAAGCCCTGAGTCCCCACACCCGGCTGATCCTGCTGGGCGACAAGGATCAACTGGCCAGCGTGGAAGCCGGCGCGGTGATGGGTGACTTGTGTCGTCATGCCCACCAGGGGCGTTATCAACAAAGCACTATCGAATTTGTCAGGGACACCTGCGGCGCCGACATCAGCGACTATCAGGAAACCGAACAGGCCCCGGGCAACGCCCTGGCCCAGCAGACCGCCATGCTGCGCACCAACTGGCGCTCCAAGGACAGCCCCGGCATCGGCGAACTGGCGCGGGCGGTGAATGAGGAAAACCTGCCCCAGGTACGCAAGGCCTTTCAACAATACGATGACAGTCTGCATCGTCACCCCCTGCGCAGCGACGGCCAGCAACTGGAAACCCTGCTGCTGAACGGCAGTGGCGATCACCCGGGTTTGCGTGCCCTGTTTCAGGCGGTGGCGACACCACCGGCGCAACGGCAAGAGTTCGATGATTGGGCGACCGCATTGCTCAAGCAACTCACCCACCAGCAACTGCTCAGCGGTTTGCGCAGCGGGCCGTTTGGGGTGGAGCAACTGAATCAGCGCATCACCCGCCACCTGCAACAACAGGACCTGGCCCCGGAGCGGGAATGGTATCCGGGCCGGCCGGTGATGATGACCCGCAACGATTATCAGCTGGGATTAATGAACGGCGATGTAGGGCTGACCCTGCCGCTGCTGGAAGAGAGGAATGGCAAAGCGGAGTTACTGCTGCGAGTCGCGTTTCAGTTACCGGACGGCCGCATCAAATGGGTACTGCCCAGCCGCCTGGAGGGCGTGGAAACCGTTTATGCCATGACGGTGCACAAATCCCAGGGCTCGGAATTCCGGCATACCCTGCTGGTGTTACCGGACGCCCCCCATCCGCTGCTCACCCGGGAACTGATCTACACCGCCGTCACCCGCGCCCGTGACCGCTTCACCTTGCTGGAATTCGGCAAACCGGCGGTGCTGGACAGCGCCGTCAAGAAACGTACCTGGCGGGCGTCCGGGTTGGCAGAGCGGTTAATGTAGGAGCCATGCTCGCATGGCGAACCGAGCCTTAGCGAGGAAAAAAGCCGTGCAATATTCTCCCGATTTCGCCAAAGGCACTAGCGACGTCAGATGTTATCAGCCGCACCGCTTCGCGGTTCGCATGTCATAGATCCCCTGGGGGTACAAGCATAGCTCCTACAAACAGCTAAAAAAAACGGGATGCCGAAGCATCCCGTTTTTGTTTCCCGAATAACGCGGTTACTTGAACTGCGCTTTCTTCTCTTCGGTTTCCACGATGATATCCGCACGGCGGTTCTTGGCGCGGCCTTCGCGGGTGCTGTTGTCCGCTACCGGCTTGTTCTCGCCGAAGCCTTCGGTGCTGATGCGGTCACCGCTGACCTTGCATTACCACTACTTGGTGACCCACTGACCATCCGGGGTTCGCACATAGTCACCGGCATCGGTCTTATCGATGGCTTTCTGGCCGGCCAGGCGCGCCACCTGATTCAGGGTGATGCCATTCTGCTTGGCAATACGCTCATAGGCATCACGTCGTTTCTGGTTGATATCCGCCACCAGCTCCACAGCAGCCGGGGTCGCCTTTACCACGCCCAGATAACCGTCCGGTTGTTCACCCACCATGCCCTGATTTTTCGCCGCATCCAGATCCAGTGCAAACGCCGCCATGCTCAACATCAGGGTCAGGGTGGCAATCATGGTCTTTACAATCTTCATGGTCCCTACTCCTAAAACAGGTCGCTGTCTTCACTGAACAACTGATCGATATCCTTTTCCACCTTGAGGCGGATTTCATGATCGATCTTCACGTTCAGGTTGATGGTGATGGGCTCTTCCGGTGCCTTGAGTGCCACCGTCGGTGTGCAGGCGGGCAGCATGGCCGCCGCCAGCAACAGACCCGGCGCGAGGTTTTTCATTGGCTTCTCTCCGTGCGCAGTTTCTCGGTTATATCATCGCCAATACGCAGGCTGCGCATCAGCACCAGCATGTTTTCCCGATGGGTGTAGTTAAACACCACCGGCAGATTTTTTCTCTGCGGATTACGACCCTTGATCGTCACCGCGGCATCCAGCCAGCCTTCCCGGTCCATATTCATGCGGGCCTGAAAATCCGGAATGGTCAGCACACTGAGACTGTCCAGTGCCAGTTTCACCGCCTGATTGGAGCCGGCCATGGATTGCACACTGGACGACGGCGGGATTCGCAGGGACAGGGTTTCCTCATTGGCCAGCCGGGCTCCTTCCACCACCATAAAATTCGTACCCAGTTGCAGCGGCACATAGCCGCCAACACGCCCATCCAGAAATACCGCCGGCGGGTTCTGCAAGGCGGCCACCTGCTCCAGATCAATGCGGGTAATCACCACCGGCTGGGGACGGGGTGACGGCCAGTCCAGTGCCGGTGCCCGCAGAGAGCCTCCCAGCAGATCCGCGCTGATATCAGTGAACTGCCATTGGCTGAGATCGCTCTCCATCTGCAGGGACAGGCCGGTAATCGGGGTACCGATATCCAGGGTGTTCGCCGTCACCGGCCCCTCACTCTTTAGAGACACTGCGCCATCACGATAGTGCCCTTGCAGAGTTCCCTGAATCCCTCGGGCCGTGACGCTGCCCCAGTCCACTCCCGTATCCGCCAGGCGGATTGTCCCTTGAGCAGACAGAATGTCACGCCATTGCCAGCTACCCTTGCCTGTGAGCGTACCTTCCTGCGGCGTCATTGCCAGGCCCTGGCCCATGGCCGGGATCAACTTGCTATCGATCTGAAAACTGCCTTGAGGGACGTCCCCTGCCAGAGAGGCTTGCGCCGTCAGCTCACTTTGCCAATCGGCAATGGTCAGCCGTGCCGTGGCTTTTTTACCGACCAGCCGGGCACTGCCTGCCACCACCGGCAACCGCCAGCGGGCCGCCAGCAGGCCACCACTGCGCAGTTGCACCTGACCATGGGCCCCGGCAGTGCTCACCGTTACCGGGCCACTGGCCGTCACGGTAAGCGGACGCAGCAGCACCTGTTCTATCAGCCCTTCACTAACGGACAGTTGGCTGCCATCCGCCAGCACCACGGCACTGTCTTTCAGGTGCCATGGCACCCGCAGGGAGACATCGCCGCCCCGGTCATAGTCAGGAATGGACGAGGCGGCCGACAACGTGCCCTGCCAGCCGCTCGCCGCCTGGCGGAACGACACGCTGCCATCGAGCGGATAGCCCGCGTACTGACCTTTCACCGTGGCCTTGCCGCCGTAAGGTGCCCGGTGCAGAGATTCCAGTGGCAAGCGGAAGGCCAGACGATCGTCGCCGTTACGAGCGTTGAGGGTAATCGGCTTGCCCTGCAAACCATCGCTGGCGGCCTGACCTTGCCAGTGGCCATCCAGCCGGAACCCTTGCCAACGTCCCTGTAGCCCCAGCGCTCCCTGCCACTGCCAGTGTTTTCCCTGCCACTGGAGCCGGCTGGGGCTGGCTTTAAGGCGCAGGTCGTCATAGCCAACCAGCAACGGCAGATCCGTGACGCCGTCCAGCGCCATGGGCACTTGCAGGGGCTCTTTCCATTGCGCGGAGAGTTGTTCCGGCAACGCCAGGGTTGCCGGCGACAGGGTCAGCATTTGATCCTGCCACTGAAAATCCAGTTGCCCATCCAGCTCCGGCCCCGTCAACATGACCCGCCCAGCACCTTTTTCTACGGTGCCGTCATCACTGTTGGCAGAAACATGCACCTGCCCTGGCGGCCCTTGCAGTTGTAACTGTCCCCGGGCTTGCAACAGGGCAATGCCCTGCCCTTGCAACGATAACGGTGCCGGGATTACCAGTTGCCATTGCTCATTGAGCGATAACGGTTCGCTGAGGCTCATGTCAGCCTGCCACTGTTCACCGGTAAAGCGGGCCTTCATTGCCAGATCGGCTTTTTGCGGCTGAGATTGCAGACCGGCATCCTGCAGGGTTGCGCTCAGGGTGCCAGCGGGTTGTCCCTGCCATACACCATCGCCTTCAAGCTGCCATGTGCCCTGCCAGTCCGTGAGCCATTCATTCAACGCACCGTTGCCGTGCAACGACCACTGCCCGTCATCACGCTCATATTCCGCCTTCAGATGGCTTCCTGTGCTCTCCACCTTTACCAACCAGTGCTGCTGTTGCTGACGGGCCGCTACCTGCAACTGTGGTGGCGTTACCTCCCCCATCGCGGGCAACAACAAGGTATCGATGGAAAGCACAAAGGGGGGCGTCCAAGGCAAGGAGTCCGGCATCACAACACTGTCATCGTCAGCACCGCTGTCACAGGTGGTGAGAGTGACCGTCCGCGTGTGGACGGTGAGGGGAAAGAGATCGCGTAGCACCAGGTTCTCACCCGCCACGGGGGCGCAATCGTCCGGCTGCCAACGCCAATGGGCCAGGGTCAGGCCGTTGTCCCAGCCCGGTTTGCTCACGCGCAGGCCCTGGCTATACAGCCAGCCCGCCGCCACCAGTGCCAGAAACAGCACGAGCAGCAACGCATAACCAAGGCCTCGAACAACAGGCGGAAAGAATCGAACCATGTGGGTTAGAGCCAGTGCAGCAACAATGGTTCGATAGTGGTGGCTTGGCGGGGTTCTGGCAACTGCCTACCCCCTCCCGTTGGAGCCTTGCTCGCAAGGCGAAGGCCTGAAGCAACCCCGACCCCCTTCGCCTTGCGAGCAAGGCTCCAACGGGGGGGGGGTAGTGTGATTATGGTGAAGAGGCGCCTTCCATCACCGCCTGATGCAACACCAATGCCATGGCGGCTACCCGGCTGGTAGCGTCCACGGACAGGGTGGCGCCGGTGATGCCGTCCACCTGGCCGGACAGGGCATCGTTTTCACCAAGAGTCATACCGCGATACTGGCGACGGAAAAACGCCTGGTGCACTTCGCCACCACGGGGTTCCCGGTAGACCAGGATCTCCAGATCCACAATCCCCTCTGGCCCCACGGCTACACCCACGGTCATGGGCATGTCCTTGCTTTTTTCGTCGATGATCCAGGCGCTGGTTGTATCGGTATGCCAGTAGCGCAGACGCAGGCCCCGATAGGGGTGGCCCAACACCGTTGTCACCCGCTCGCGCAGTTCGCCACGCAAGGGCAGCAAGCCCGCTTGCGGCTCCTGGTCAGCAAACACCTGCTGCAGAAAATCCGGCTGACTGAGGTGACGGATCTGCACCTCATAGGCCGGCAGCGTTGCCGCCAGCCCGAGCATCAGTAGCAGTGCGATGACTCTTGGCATCAGTTAACCAACCGCTCCTTGTCCAGCAGCGCCTCGATCAGGAACTGGTTATAGCCCCCCACCCGCTCGCCTTCCAGCCGTGCATTGGCTTCATGATACAGCGGGTTGCGTTCCAGGCTCTTGGGCAACATCCACTGGGTGACCTTGGCGCCGCCCATGATCCAGGCGTTGTTGAACTTCTGCCACCAGCCGTATTTCATTTCAAATTCATCCCGAATACGCGGCGGTAGATTGGCGGCGGTGACTTGCTCCTGCACCCACAACGGGAAGATCATCCAGATGGAGCTCGGGTCGAACAGGTCTTCCTTCAGGCGAATACCGTTTTCCGCCACGGTGAGCTGGGGGCTGGCCCACATGGCGCGGTTGTATGCCATGAAGGCATTCCAGTCTTTCGGCAGGGCCTGTTCCGGCACACCGAACAGCATGGCAAACAGTTTGGTTTCTTCGTAGAACTGATCCTTCTCTGCCAGGGTCAGCTCGCCTTCCATTTTTTCGTACATGTAGGCCAAGGTTTCCCACAGGGTGGCATGGACCCAGATCATGGCCGCCACTTCGTTGGCCCGGTATTCACTGCCCCGTTTGAAAGCGCCGGAATCCATCGGCACCTCGCCTTCGATTTCCTCGTGGATATCACGCACCTGATTGGCCGAGGTCATCACCTGGGGCATGCTGCCGAACACCATGGTGCCCACATGCTGGAAGGTGCGACGAGCCCGGCCCAGCGGATCATCGCGCACTACCGAATGCTCATCGATGCTGGCAGTGACCCAGGGATGGGCCAGTTGCAACAGCAGCGCCCGGCCGGCACCGAAGGCTCCCGGCATCCCCGCCCGGGACAGCTTCCACATCATGGAATCCGGCCCGTACAAACCCACGCGGGAGTCCGGGATCTTGCCGTGGACCTTCACCAGTTGCCGGCAGAAGGCGGCTTCGTCCACCCAGCGGGGAATCGGCGGACTACCGTCGCTGGGTACCAGTTGTCTCACTGCATCCTGTACGGCGTTATTTTCCGGCGGCGACTCAAGCTCACTAGCCGACACATTCTGCCCACAGGGGCTGGTCAGATAAGCGGTTTCCGCGCGCACCATATCCAGGGTGAACGACCCCTGCTCACTCTTGAACTTCACTTCCGACGGCAACAGGTAATTCTGCACCGCCATGTATTCCTTGTAGTCGATATCCCAACCGGCTTCCTCGATACGATCTACCCGGTCCAGATCTTCCTGGTACACCACCGCATCGGCGGTGGCCGGCAGACCCCGCAGCCAGTAAGACAGATTGCCGGCACGAATATGCGCCTGCAGATGCTCGGCCACTTTCATGGCCTCCGCCCCGCCGATCACATCTACGATTTCACTGTCCGGCTCATAGACGTTGCCATGAATAATGACTTTCGGTTCGCCCACCGGTTCTTCCATAAGAATGGACAGGGCGTACTCCTCGCCGATCTGCCGGAAGGCGAAATGGCTTTTGCTGACGGTGCTGTCCGCCCGCAGCACAAAGCGCCCCTCCACTTCCCACTCGCGCATGTTCTCTGCAGATTCCGGCACGAAGTGGGATGCCTTGAACGCCGAGCATCCCTGCAGAACCAGCAGCATGCCCAGCAGGATCACCTTGCTATGTTGCAGCGTTATTTTTGTCATGGTCGTGACCCTTTATCGTTATTGGTATGGGTAAAAAATATCGCCAGCCTTTCCCGTAGGGTGCACTGAGCCTAAGGCGAACTGCACCACATAGGCCGTGGATCGGTGCAGTTCGCCTTAGGCTCAGTGCACCCTACGTTTCAAGCTAGGCGGTTTGTCGCAAAGCCTTCTTATCAATCTTGCCCACCGAGGTAAGCGGAATGGCATCCAGGAAAAACACTTCTTTCGGCACCTTGTACGGCGACATGTTTTCCCGACAGAAACTGTCCAGCTCTGCCTTCAGGTCGGTCTCGTTCTTGTCGCAGTTCGCGCTGCGCTCCACGTAAAGCTGCACGATTTCATTGCCGGGGCGGTTGCTGTCCGGGCGACCGACCACGGCACACATGCCCACCCAGGGCAGGCTCTGCACCTTGCCTTCCACTTCCACGGAAAACACCTTGTAGCCGCCGACAATTAGCATGTCCTTGCTGCGATCGCAGACACGGACAAAACCGTCTTCATCCATGACGCCGATATCGCCGGTGTGCATCCAGCGCTTGCCGTCGATCTCCTGCAGGGCTTTTTCCGTGGCTTCCGGCATGGCCAGATAGCCCTGCATCACCTGGGGACCGGCCGCGATGATTTCGCCGGGTTCGCCCAGTGGCATTTCCTTGCCCGTGTCCACATCCACAATGCGCACCTCCGTGCCCGGCAGCGGGATACCCACATGGCCTTCCTTGAAGTGGGAGGACGGGTTCAGGGTGATTACCGGGCTGGTTTCAGTCATGCCATACACTTCGCAGAACTTGTCTTTGCCGATCACACTTTCCAGCCGTTGCACTTCTTCTTTGGCAAACGGCGCCGCCCCGGAGATGGCCATGCGCAGGCCACTAAAATCCAGATTCCTGAACGTCTCGTTGGCGCACAACATTTGATACAAGGCCGGCACTGCCGCCAGCACCGTGGGGATTCGCGCTGTCATTTCGGCAACGAAATGATCGATATCACGGGGATCAGGAATCAGCAGAAAGGTGGAGGCGGTGCGCAGGGCGTTGAACACCACGGCCGCGCCACCGATATGAAACAGCGGAAACGCGGAGGCCACGGTTTCCTCGCCGGTGCGATAACCGTAAAACACATTGGCCTGCAGGTTGTTCATGAACAGGTTGCGCGAGGTCAGCCGGGCGCCCTTGGGCAGGCCGGTGGTACCACCGGTGTACTGCAGGTATAGCACTGCATCCATATCCACGAGCGTGTTCACCGGCTCGGCGGTGTCCGGCAGGTGATCGTGCAGAGAGATCACCTGCACGCCCTCATGCGTCTCTTCCAGGGCCTCGCCCTGCCCGGTCATCAGGTCCATGGGGCCGGAGACGATCACCGTGCTCAGGCTATCCACCTTGCCCAGCACCGGCGGCACCGAGGTCTGCCAGAACGGCATCAGTGTCAGCAGGATTTTTACCTTCGCGTCGTTGGCCTGGTGGGTAATTTCCGGCGCCGTCATCAGCGGAGAAAGGCTGGTGCTCACCATGCCCAGCCGGGCTGCCGCGATAAAGGCCACTACGTACTGGGGCGTGTTGGGCATCTGCAGGCCCAGCACATCACCGGCCCCGGCACCCTGGGCAGAAAACAGCGCGGCCATGCGGTCGGCCAGGTGATCCAGTTGCCGGTAGGTGATCGCCTTGCCCAGAAACACCAGGGCTTCCCGGTCGGGAAACTGTTCCGCGTAGTCGCGCACGTAATCGGACAGATTTTTTTCGGGCAACGCCGGCAACGTATGCCAGTCGTAACCCAGGGATTCATAGGTGGACAGCCAGGGGCGGTTATCCGATGTCATAGTGGGCACCTTCGGGGATATTGTTGATGTTATAGGCCTCGGGATGACGCTCGGCATCGCGCCAGGCGTTACGGGCCAGCGGGATCAGCCGCTGCTTTTTTGGTGTCAGTGCATGCAGCACGCGGTAGACGCCACACCAGGCACGAAACAAGCGCTGGTCATTCCTGCTCCAGGGGATATGGAATTTTTCCCGGAACTGATACGGCAAGGTGGCGCGCAGGTTGAAGCGCATGAAGCGCCCCATAACGATCAGAATCATGCGCCAGGCCGTATCGGGAATGCGGCTGCCCGGCGGTTTGGGAATTTCCTGATAATGTTCCGGGCTCATCAGATCCTGAACCACCCCGCCCCACTCCAGCCGGTCGCGGATGATGCCGTGAAAATAGTCCCAGTAGTCGCTTTCCGTGGCGGGCAGGTCCTGGTCGCGAATGCCCATCATCTTGCCCAGCTGCCGCCACTCCACAAACATGGCCCGGCGCTGTTCGGCGGTGGGCGACTTGCCCAGCATTTCATGCATACGAATGGTGGCGTCGTAACCGGTGATGTGAACCCAGCTATAGGCTTCCGGGTCCAGGGCGAAATATTTTTTGCCGTGCTTGTCCACGCCCTTGATGGTGCGATGCAGGTCACGCAGCTTGATGCCCATCTCGATGGCTTTCTGCGGGCGCGCATAAACGATGGGCCAGAGCAGTTCGGTGGACCGCTTGGCCCGCCCCCAGGGATCGGTCTTGTAGACCGAGTGCTCACCTACTCCGGCATCAATGATCGGATGCGCCACCTGCAGCACGAAGGCCTGGGGCAACATCAGATGAAACCGCCAGGAGCCGAAGTCCTGCCAAGTGTAGGAATCCGGACCCAGGGGCTGGGGGGGCTCGCGCTGTGTGTCAGTGGCCGTCTGTGTCATGGCAAATCCTGTCGATGGCATGTCATTTGATACATATCCGTCTGAGACAAATATTAAAATACGTCTCAATCGATCACGCAGACAAGCGCATCACACAGTTTTCGCGTTTCTGTTTAGAGCGTTTTGGTCAGGCCAGGGAAAATAATGTCAGGGGGTCAGCAGCGGGCGCAGATAATCATTGGCCCACTGGCGCACACCGGCCTCGTTGGCCGGGTTCATCACGCCGTCCGGCGACAGCACCATGGACTGGGTCAGGCGCAGCATCAGCTCGGCCAGAGCCTCGGAAGATTGCTTGCGGATCGCGCCCTTCTCCTGCTCCTGGTCCAGCATGCCGGCCATGTATAACCGGAAGAACCCCATCATCTGCCACAGGCGCTGGGTGAGAATGGGCAGGATGGTTTCCGGCTCGGAGGTGAGCAACCGCTGCAACAGCGGATGGTGATGGGCGCGGGTCACCGCCAGCACAAAGGATTCCAGTACCCGTTCCACACCGTTGTCGATCTGTGCCAGTTCCTCTTCGATCCTGGCCAGCTGTTGCTGACACTCACGCAAGATCACTACCTGGATCAACTGGTCCTTGTCGGCAAAACGACGGTAGGCCGTGGCCCGGCCGATACCGGCCTTGCCGGCCACATCTTCCATGGTGGTACGGCGCAGGCCGAATTCCACGAACAGGGCCAGACCCGCATCGAGGATTTTCTCGTAGGTCTTGTCGCCTTCCGGCACCTGCAGGTTTTTCAGCAGGGTTTTCGACGCGGCCGCGTTACGTGACATTCAGACTCCCAGTGTATCCCCGGTGGTGTCCATGGCTTATACCCCATGGCCACCGTGGTCGGCAAATTCCTCGGCCCCGGTTGCTCCGTAGAGGCGTTGTTTAAAATCCTTTTTACCACAGAGGGCACAGAGTTCACTGAGGATGAACAGGCTTTCCTTTGCTGTTGGCGCCGGTCTGCGAATAGCGGTTTGCGCGGTTCGCTTGCAAGCAAGCTCCTACAGCATGGCTAGACCAAGGGGCATAAGAAACCGCTTTTCTCCGTGTTCTCTGTGCCCTCTGTGGTAAATCCATTTACGCCGACCGGGCGATGGCCATCAGGTGCACATCCGCATTACCGAACAACCCATCCGCCGCCGTTAACCGCTTCACATAGTGGCCCACGCCCAGCTCATCGGTCATGCCCATGCCGCCGTGAATCTGGATCGCTTCCTGGGCAATCTTGCGCCCCGCCCGGCCCAGCTGCGCTTTCATGGCGTGCACGGCCTTGGCCGCATCATCATGGCCTTCCACGGTTTTCAGGGTGGCGGCCAGCAACAATGAGCGGGTCTGCTCCATGGCGATGAACATGTCCGCCATGCGGAACTGCAACACCTGGAACTTGCCAATGGGCATGCCGAACTGCTGGCGGGTCTTGCTGTATTCCACGGTCTCGTTGAGCAGCACGGACAGGCTGCCCACGGACTCCGCCGACAGGGCCAGCAGGCCGTCATTAAGCACATCCCGGGCGATGGCATAGCCGCCGTTCAGTTCACCGATGCGGGCAGCTTCCGGCAGCGTGACCTGATGGAAACGGATCTCTGCCCCCTGACGACCATCCACAGTTCGGTGTGGCACACGCTCCACGCCATCGGCGTTGGCATCCACCAGAAACAGGCTCAGGCCATCCTGGTCACCGGGCTCACCGCCGGTGCGTGCCAGCACCACCAGCTGATCCGCCTGGTCACCGTTCATGACGCAGCACTTGGTGCCGTTCAGCACCACCTCACTGCCTTGCACGTCCGCCTTCATAGCGGTGTTTTCCAGGCTGAATACCCGCTGGTACTCTTCCGCGGCAAAGGCCACCTGCAGCTTGCCTTCCAGCAAGGCGGGAATGGTTTCCGCCTGCTGGGCCGCGCTGGTCCGGCGCAGAAAACCGCCGCCCAGCACCACGGTGGCGATATAGGGCGCCATGATCAGGCCCTCACCCAGGGCTTCCAGCAGCACCATGGTTTCCAGCGGCCCCATGCCCAGGCCGCCATGCTCTTCCTCGAACGGCACCGCCAGCCAGCCCAGATCGGCAAACTGCTGCCAGGTGGCCGCATCCAGCGGCATCAGTGTTTTATTCTGGCGATGTGTCTCCACATCGCTGTTGTCACGCACAAACCGCTTGGCGCTATCAGCCAGCATTTGCTGTTCTTCACTCAACTGAAAATTCATCGTTGTTCTCCATTCCCGGGCGGGGTCTCACCCCTCCCCACCGTTGGAGCCTTGCTCGCAAGGCGAATACCCTCGTCTACGCGCTTCGCCTTGCGAGCAAGGCTCCAACGCTATCGTTTACAACCCCAACACCGCCTTGGCGATAATCCCGCGCTGCACCTCATTGGAGCCGCCATAAATGGAACAGGCCCGGGAGTTCAGATAATGGGGCATGGCAGTGAGTGCATACTCCGGCCCGATCACAGGCTGTTCCTGGCCCGGCACCAGAGCCTGGGGCTGCCAGATGACACTCTGGCTACCCAGAGTTTCAATGCGCAGTTCGGTCACGTTCTGCAGCAGCTCGGTGCCCAGGATCTTGCTCATGGACGACAGCGCCCCCGGGTCCTTACCCGCAGACAGGGCGGACTTGATGCGCATCTCGGTGAATTCCAGCGCCAGCACATCCGCTTCCAGGGCGGCGAACTTGTGCTGCCATACCGGGTCTTGAGTCAGCGGACCAAAGGCGGTCTGCTGCTTCTCGGCCATCAGACGAATCTTTTCCAGCATCACATTCAGGCCCGGCGCATATTCCTGGCCACCGCGCTCGAAGGTGAGCAGGTACTTGGCCACGGTCCAGCCATCGTTTTCTTCGCCCACCCGGTTCTTCTGCGGCACGCGCACATTGTCGAAGAACACCTGGCACTGCTCACTGACTTCATCCAGGCCGACAATGGGCTCGATGGTGATACCCGGCAGGTCCATGTCCAGCAGCAGGAAGGTAATGCCCTGCTGGGGTTTGCCGTCACGGTTGGTGCGCACCAGCGCGAACATCTTGTTGGCGTAATGGGCGTAGGTGGTCCAGATCTTGGTGCCGTTGAGGATGTAGTCATCGCCATCCTTCTCGGCGAAGGTCTTCAACGATGCCAGATCGGAACCGGCACCCGGCTCGGAATAGCCCTGGCACCAGAAGTGCTCGCCGCTGAGGATCTTCGGCAGATACTCTTTCTGCTGCTCCTCGGTGCCACAGCCGATCAGGCAGGGGCCACACATGTGCAGGCCCATGGGAATCAGCGGCGGGGTTTCGGCCCGCACCAGTTCTTCGGCAAAAATGGCCCGCTGGGTCACACTCCAGCCGGTGCCACCGAATTCCTTCGGCCAGTGCGGCGCCGCCCAGCCCTTGTCGTTGAGAATGCGCTGCCAGGCCATGGCTTCCTTCACCGGTGCAAACACCGAGGTCACCAGCCTGCCCGCTTCCCGGATTTCCGGGGTCAGGCTCTCCTCCAGAAAGGTGCGCACCTCATCCCGAAACGCCTTCTCCTGCTCCGGCACCTGCAGATCCATACCCTACTCCGCTGTTATCAGAATCAGTGGAACCAGTGTACGGCAGCCCTGATGAGACAATAATGACGATTCGTATCATGCCCTTGGCGCAAAGCGTCAAAGGCCGCCCCTGCTCCACTCCGTCTCCAAGGCACCTCAAGCCGTTGGAGCCTTGTTCACAAGGCGAAGCTTGATGCCGGCACGGGCTTTCGCCTTGTGAACAAGGCTCCAACGAACCAACTCAGCTATACTGCGCCGATATTCCATGCAGACAGGCAACACCCGCTTATGAGCATCAACTGGTTCCCCGGCCACATGAACAAGGCCACCCGCGAGATCCGCGAGATCCTGCCCAAGGTGGATCTGATCATCGAAATCGTCGACGCCCGCCTGCCTTACAGCAGCTCCAACCCGGTGATCGAGAATTTCCGTGCCGACAAGCCCTGTCTGAAACTGCTCAGCAAAAGCGATCTTGCCGACCCGGCCATCACCCAGCAGTGGCTTGAGCACCTGCAAAAAGACCCCACCGTCCGCGCCCTGGCGATCACCACCCACCAGCCGGAACCGATGCGTAAACTGGCGGATATCTGCCAGCAGATGGTCCATAAAAAGCGGGACCGGGCCACCACCATCACCGCCCTGATCACCGGCATTCCCAACGTGGGCAAATCCACCTTCATCAACACCCTGGCCGGCCGCCAGGTAGCCCGGGCCGGCAACGAACCGGCAGTGACTCAACGGCAGCAGCGCATCGAACTGGGCGGCGGCCTGATCCTCATCGACTCCCCCGGCATCCTCTGGCCGAAAATCGAGAACCGTAACAGCGGCTACCGCCTGGCCCTCTCCGGCGCCATCAAGGCCACCGCCATGCAGGAAGACGACGTGGCCCTGTTCGCCGCCGAATACTTCATGCAGGCCTACCCGCAACAGATGAAAGAACGCTTCAAACGCGACGACCTGCCCGAAGAAGGCGTGCCCTTCCTGGAAACCATCGGCAAACTGCGCGGCTGCCTGGGCAGCGGCGGCCACGTGGACTTCGACCGCGCCGCCACCCTACTGATCAGCGAATACCGCGGCGGCAGACTCGGCCAGCTCACCCTGGAAACCCCGGCCATGGCAGAGAAAGAGCATGTGAAGGTGGCGGAGATTCGCAGGTTGAAAGAAGAGGAGAAGGAAGCGAAGAAGAAGGCCAGGAAGGCGGCGTATAAGGCGAAGGGACAGAAATAAATAGCGCTCTTCTGAGGCTATCAACGGGCTGCCCGGTTACGCTTCGCTATCACGACTCAGCATATTCATTATCAACCGGATCAGTACTTCTTTCTGCTTCGGGTCCGATTCAGCCACCAGCAACGTCAGTGCTGCTAGCCCCGTATCGTTGATCACCGGGTGCCCACCCGCGTCCAGCAGACGCCCATTGCGGTGCAGGAAATCCACAAACAGGAAAGCACCGCTACGCTTGTTGCCATCGGCAAAGGGGTGGTTTTTCACCACGAAGTAGAGCAAGTGTGCCGCCTTGCTTTCCACCGTTGGGTAGGCAGGCTCACCGAACACGGACTGATCCAGATTCCCGAAAATACCCGCTAGCCCGACTTCACGGACCTGCGCGAACAGCGCCGTGGCCTCGCCTCGACCCATTAGCTGGCGTTTCAACTCCGCCAGCGCCGCCGTGGCCTCGGACTCGCTGGGCAACGTACCACCCTGCTCCCCGGCGGGCTCTTCCAGCAGCCCCTCGTCATAGCGCTGTAACCACAGGAAGGTCTGGGTATAGCGGGACACCACATCCACCAGGCCACGCCCGGCATCGCCGGAGAGTTCGTTGCTCTGGGCCGCTTTCTGGATCAATGCCAGCGCCTGTTCCAGCTCGGCAGCATTACGCTCAAAACGGTGCCGATTAAGGCTATAACCCTGCACCAGATGCTCCTTCAGGCGCTGGGTCGCCCAAATGCGGAACTGGGTGCCCTTTTTGGAATTCACCCGGTAACCGACAGAAATGGCCATATCCAGATTGTAGTGCTCCACCTCCCGCCGCACCTGGCGCGCCCCTTCCTGACGAACTATCCGGAATTTCCGGATAGTTGCCTCCTCGGCTAACTCATTGTCTGAAAAGATATTTTTAATATGTTCATTGATCGTTCTCACATCCTTGCCGAACAGCTCCGCCATCTGCCGCTGGGTCAGCCAGACAGATTCGTCCACCAGCCGCACCTCAATTTGCGCCTCGCCATCGGCAGACTGGTAGATTTCGATCTGTTTATCGATAGTCATAACGCTTCCTTGCTTGCTCCTTTTGCCCGCTGAATTCCCACGGCAGAATGACAGACAGAGTTGCTGCTCGTTGCTATCACCTTTCGAAAGCGTGAATTACTGGAAGCCAACGTCATAGACTAACCTCACCACTTACCCACAATAAAAAGGTGAGCTGTAATATCCGCACTTTCACTCCCGCCAAAAAAAGGCAGCACGCGCAAAAGTAATTGGACCTGTTTGTAATAGGGACTATTCCGATCCATGGAATGACTCCGGTACGGTGATCAGGTATTTCTTGTCCAGCTTCCCTCCCGCCACGACAAGCCGTTTTCCACTGCCTAAATGATAATCTTCCGGCTTCAACCGTTTTCGCCACGGGTAGTTATAGCGATCTGCAAAGAAAAAAAACAAGCGTTTCACCTGCACATGCCGACACGCTCGCAACAACCCAGCCAGGCGCCTGGGAGACAAGGCATTCAGGCCCTGCATCAGGTTATCCGCATGTTCAAAACTCACCGCATCCGGCACATCCATCAACACTTCCAGAAAAGCCTGCTCTGGCGTCGCCATTCGGCAAGCAGGATGGTTTTCAGAAAGCGCTCTCAAGCTAGTCGCTATCAACGAATCATCCCGGGGCCAGAGTCGAGTCGTGCGATGCCAGACAAAGGTTGTGCCCAGTTCCAGTCGTTCAAGCCAGGCGGGGCAAGGCGCTGAAGAGTAGAGATGCACGGTACCGGCAAGATCCAGGTAGTGGCCTAGACCCGCTTCCGACAATGCAGACAAACCACCAACGTAAACCGGCTCAGAAGTCACCCGTTCAAGAGAAGCCACAGCCCCATGCCAGGACATCGGCACCCCGGGACGAGCAACCACCCCCCTTGCCAGGGGAACCAGCTTTCCTGACTTCAAGGCGTTATCCAGGCTATGACGAGATACCCCCTGCTCAAGCAGCCACTGCCTGGGCCGCAACTCCCCATAAGCCAGCAGTGCAGACCAGTCTCGGCCTAAATTCTTGTCCGGGGCTACCTTGGCCATAGTTTAACTTTTCCTTTTTTAACGGCGAGATATGCCGCAAATCAACAATAAATCAAACCATGAAAGTTAACAATGTTTGAATAAGCTTCTTTTTGCGGCGAATATCGCCGCAATTCAAATAAAAGTCAAACCTCATGACAGCATGCATGACAGGCTGGCACACTTCCCCATTCCCCTTGGAGCCCCACCGCCAACCTGATTAAATGGCCCATTGCCCAAACGGCCTATTCCTGCAACGAAAGCGAGCCATGTTCTTCAGCGACGAGCGCGCCCAATTCTTCAAGCCCCTCACCGGCAAGTACCGCGAACAGGTGGTCGAATGCCTGCGCCTGCTGCACGAGCGGCTGTACAGTGCCCAAGCCGACTACGGCGAATCGCTCAAGCGCGATCAGGTGCTGGATGTGTTCAGCGAAGCCCTGGAACGGGCGCCGCTGCTGGATGGCGACGACGACAGCGGGCGCTTTCGCAACAACCGCGAACAGGCCGGCTGGATCCTCAACCTGCTGGTGGAACACGGCTGGCTGAAGCGGGACAAGGACGAAGCCTCCTTCCAGTCCACCTACCCGTTCAGCCGCACCGGTCGCCTGTTCACCCAGACCCTGGCCGAGATCGACGGGCGCAGCGTGCGCACCCGCCACCGCAACACCCGCAACACCCTCAACGCCCTGGCCGCCTTCGTGGATCGCGGCGAAGTCTACGACCTGCTCGATGCCCACGAGCACTCCGAGCGCATCATCGCCGACTTCACCGACATCATTGCCGAGCTGGAAGAGCGCAAGCGCGAACTGGTCAGAGAAGTGGAAGCCCAGCAACTGGTACAGCAGGCCAGCGACCAGTTCTTCGAATTCATGGAAAAACGTTTTCAGCCGGATGTGGCCATCCGCATGTCCGCCGATAGCGTGGAAAAACACCGCGACCGCATCCGCACCACCATCGAACAGATCAAGCGCAAACCGAAAGCCTGGAAAGCCAACGCCGAAAACGAACTGCGTCGCCTGGCCCCGGACCTGATCGTCAGCCAGGATGCCTCCGTCCTGTTCCAGCTGCTCGACAGCATCGACACGCGCATGCGCAACGCCTCGGAAATCATGCTGCCGGCCCTGCGCCGCACCCTGCAGGGGTTCACCCGCCGGGCCGACATCATCATCCGCCAGCTCAGCTACCTGCACAGCCAGAAGCACAACGACCTGGTTGGCCTCTGCAACGCGCTGGCCGAGCTGGACGAAGACACCTACAACCAGCGCCTGCAGCAGGCCGGTGATACCCTGGCCAGCTTGCACGTGGGGCTTATCGATCCAGCCCAGGTGCGGCTGCGCGAACAACGCAGCAAACGCATCGTGCACAACCGCATGGTGGAGCTGGACGAGCCGGACAGCGCCACCCTGCGTGACCTGGCCACCCAGCAACTGCTGGAAAAAGCCTTCAACATCAACGGCGGCGCGCTACGGGATTACCTGCGCGACGCCCTGGGCGCCAGTCGCCGCATCGACAATCGCGACCTGCCCATCAATAACGCCCGCGACCTGCTGGCCATGAGCCACGTGATCGAACTGGGCAGCGCCGACCATGCCGCCAACGGCTTCCGCCTGCGCATTACACCCACCGAACCCATCCGCGACGAACACTACTTTGTGCATCGCGATGGCTTCCTGCTGGAACTGGAACAGGATGAGCCAAACGCCCCTGCAGCACGCGCTGAATGATGCCCTCGACGCCCGAGGCGTCACGCAAGCGCAATTCTCCGAACTGATGATCCGCCTGCTCGATCACGGCGTGCTGTGCCGCGACGAAAGCAAAAAGGAAGCGGAACTCTACGACCGCTACCTGCAGATCCCCGAACTGGTGGAAGACTACCTCAGCGTGCTGCACATCCGCCTGCACCACGAACGCCGCTTCACCTCCCTGCGGCTGTTCCCGCCCGGCGCCGAAATCCCCGGCGAAGCGGATAAAGACGACGGCATCAGTGGCGGCCTGCGCCACCGTCTGACCCAGCAGGAAGTGGCCCTGATCCTGGTACTGCGCGCCGAATACGACAAATCCCTGCGCGACGGCCAGATCGACGAACACGGCCAGGCCACCCTACCCCTGGAAGCCATCAACCTGGCCAGCAAGAACCTGCTCGGCCGCCCGCTCCCCGAAGGCCGCACCGAACGGGACGCCCTGTTCCGCCGCATGCGCCAGCTACGCCTGATCCGCAGCAGCGGCGACGCCAGCGTGGAAGACAACGAAAGCTGGATCATCATCCGCCCCGACATCACTAGCCTGGTCACCGACACCGTCCTCGCCCAACTGCTCGGCGACGAACAAAAGCCCGCCAGCAACGACGACGCCGAAGACGAAATCAGCGCGGAGGAACAGGAATGATCCACCCAAATACCTCCCGTAGGAGCGTGCCTGCACGCGATTCTTTAATGTCGCCAAAATGCAGAAGCCTCACCAATGGGAATTCTCGCCACCATGGCAGAGCCAACTGTGGGAGCTTGCCTGCAAGCGATTTGCCCCCCATCGCGAGCAGGCTCGCTCCCACAACAGAAACCCCGCCCATCTTTACCTGTGGGAGCTTGCCTGCAAGCGATTCTTCCCCCCATCGCCTGCAGGCATACCCTGACGAGCACAAGGGCCCCTACAGCAAAACGGCTCTTCGCAGCCGGAGAAATAAAACCACCCGCCCCACACTCATTCTGACTGTGGGAGCTTGCTTGCAAGCGAATAACGCCCCATTCGCGTGCAAGCACGCTCCCACAAAAGACCGGACACAGGCCGCCCCATGTATTTAAAACGCTCCATCACCGTGAACTGGGGCAACCTGCCCCCCGGCGAACTGGAATACGGCCCGGTGAACCTGTTCTCCGGGGGCAACGGCTCCGGCAAGACCACCGCCGCCGACGCCCTGCAAACCCTGATGACTGCCGCCCACGACAACCTGTTCAACTACAACCCCGGGCAGGACGAAACCACCCAGCGCGGCCGTGGCGGCAAACAGGTGCGCACCCTGGCCTCCTACGTGCTCGGCTGTGACGACGGCGCCTTCGCCCGCCCCTACGACAGCGACGGCTACATCGCCGGGGTCTTCCACCCCACCAAGGGCGAAACCGCCGAAGCCTTCACCGCCGTCATCGGCGTACGCGCCCATCTGGATAAAGCCGGCAACACCACCCAGGCCCGCCAGAACGAATTACTGCTGATGATCGTGCCCGGCGAAATGCTCAGCCTCTCCCACTTCGTCCACGAATACGGCGGCGAAAAACACACCGTGCCGCTCACCGACATTGCCAACCAACTGCGCCAGCAGTTCGGCAAAAAGAACGTGGAAACCTACGACAAAAAAGGCGCCTACCTGGCCCGCCTGTACGGCGCCTTGCGCGGCAAACGCGATGCGGTATCGCAGAACGAAGCGCGCAACGCCGCGCGCACCTTCGCCCGTTTCATGGCCTACAAACCGGTGGAATCCATCAACCAGTTTGTCGCCAGCGAAGTGCTCGAACCCCACGACATGGGCGACACCCTGCGCCGCATCCGCGACCTCATGCGCACCGTCCACGGCATGGCCGAAGAAGCGGAACAACTGCAGCAGAACGTGAACCTGCTCGGCCAAGCCCAACACCAGGCCAGCGATTATCTGGAGCACTGGCTGGAGCGCACCACCCAGGCCTACGGCGCCGCCGCGCAACAATTTCAGCGCAACCAGAAACAGTATCTGGAAAAGAAAGAAGAACAGAACCAGCTGCGCCAGCAACAGGAAGGCAATCGCGAAGAAGCCGAACAGGTCCAGCAACGTCTCGACCAGGCTCACGCCGAACTAGTGGAACTGCAGGCACGCATCCTCGGCATCCCCGCCCTGCGCGACAAACAGCAACTGGAAAAACAACTCGCCGACCTGACAAAACAACTCCAGGAAGGCGCCCGCCCGCTGCTGGAACAGGATCAGCAACGCACAAAAAACCTGGAGGCCCTGCGCAACATCCAGAGCCTGCTGGCCCGCCACAGCATCGAACTGGAACTGCCCAGCTTCGCCAGCAAACACTGGCGCAGCACCAGCAAAGCGCTACTCGCCGAACAGAACAATGCCCTGCCAGACCTGAACCAGATGCTGGCCCGGGACTGGATCGATCTGTCGCCGCTGGAAGACGGCCTCACCCGCGTGCGCAGCGAACAGCAGCTACACAATCAACTGGCCGAGCAACTGCACAGCGAACGGGAAGACAAACCCGGCCAGGAAGCCTTGTCCGTAGCCCAGCGGCTGGACCGCATCGTCAGCAAGCGCGGCCAGGCGCTGGAAAATCTCGATCAGCAACAAAAGAAAATCGAACACCAGATCCGCAACCTGGAATCGAAACGGGTGAACTACCCGCAGGATGTGGAGATCGCCATTCAGGCCATCAAACAAGAATGCCCCCAGGCCGAACCCCGCGTCCTCTGCGACCACGTAGAAGTGCAGGACCCGCACTGGCAAATGGCCATTGAAGGCTATATCGGCGGCGCCCGCTTCGGCATTCTGGTAGAACCGGACTACGAAGCCGAAGCCATCCGCATCGTCCGCCGCCTGGCTGGCAAACAGCGCAACCGCGCCCGCGTCATTCAGGGGGAACAGGCCCGCCGCGATGCGGAACGCCTGAACCTACCGGACGACTCCCTGTTCCATGCCCTGCGCTTCAGCCACCGCACCGCCGAGCATTACCTCAAAGCCTCCTACGGCAACGTGGTGCGTGTGGACGATGCCGAGACATTGCGCAGCACCCGCCGCGGCATCACCGCCGACGGCCTGGGCTCCGGCAACTACGCCCTGTTCCGCTGCGACATGGACGACAGCCAGCTGGTATTCGGCGAAGCCGCCCGCGAACGCAACCTGCACGCCCAGCGCAACGCCCTTATGGAACTGCAGGAAAATTACCAGCGCGCCGCCGACGATTATCAATCCGTGCGCCAGTTACACACCCAGGTAAAAACCTTCCAGCCCCTGCACTGGGTCAACGCCGCCAGCCAATTACTTGACGCCCAGCGCCAGCTACAGGAAACCGAAAAGGCCCTGGAGAATCTGGACCTCAGCGACCACGAAGAACTGGAAGACAAACAACAACAGGCCAAGGCCCTGCATCAGGATCTGGAAGCCAAACAGAAAACCCTCACCGAAGAGAACGGCAAGCTCAGCGAAAAACTCAGCGCCTGCAGCAAGTCCATCAGCACCCTGGCGGACCAGAGCGAACGCTTCCAGGAAGAACAGGAAGACGCCGAAGCCAACCTGCATGGCTGCACACAATACTGGCCGGGGCTGGATGTGGAACCGCGCATCGAAACCATGGACCAACGGCTGCAAAACGCCCAGGGCGACATCGACTTTATTGCCGAAGAAGCCGCCCTCACCGAGCAGCTCACCAAAACCGCCGTGGCCCTGCAGAAAACCCTGGACCACTACAACCAGCAAGCCCAGCCCGCCGACCAGATTCTGGCGGACAGCCCGGACACCCTGCACAGCGCGCCCTTCTTCGGCCATGTGCAGAGCCTCCACCAGCAACTGGACAACCTGCACAACCGGCTGCGCAACAACGTGCTGCTGGAAAAACAGGAAAAGCTCAACAGCCTGCGCGACACCTTCAACACCACCTTCGTCAGCGACCTGTGCAGCCAGATCCACCAGGCCATCCAGGACGGCGAACGGGTTCTCAAGAGCCTCAACAGCGAACTGGAACACCACCAGTTCGGCGCCGACCGGGAACGCTTTTCCTTCGAGTGGCAGTGGATACCCGAGTACAAGGAATACTGGCACTTCTTCAAGGAAGTCATCGACATTCCCAACCTGGGTGACGGCACCAGCCTGTTCGACACCCCGCTGTCAGCGAAAACCGAAGCGGTGCGCGACCGCCTGCTCAACCTGCTGCTGGACGGCGACGAACAACAGGCCCTGCGCGAACTGGAACGCATCAGCGACTACCGCCGCTACCGCCAGTACGACATCCTCAAACACCCGCAAGGCAAACAGTCCATCAGCCTCAGCCAATACGGCACCGGCTCCGGCGGCCAGCTGGAAACCCCGGCCTACATCATCCGCGCCGCCGCCATCACCAGCGCCTTTCGCTTCAACGAAGGCGACAGCCACCTGCGCATGGTCATCGTCGACGAAGCCTTCATGCACATGGACGAAAGCCGCTCCAAGAGCGTCATCAACTACCTCACCAACACCCTGGGGCTACAACTGATCTTCATCATGCCCACCAGCAAGGCCGGCCCCTTCCTGGACCTGATCAGCAACCAGTTCGTGTTCAGCAAAGTCCCCAGCCCGCAACCCGTCGGCGAACTCAACACCCGCGTACTGGTAGACAGACAACAACTCAACCAGGAACGCATCAGCGAACTGTGGGAGCAACACCGAAGAGTGATTCGCCAGCAGGGGGCGCTGGACTTTATGGATGAGATCAGCCCATGACCACCCCCATCTGGCTCAAGGACGAGCCCTGGCTGGCCAAGTGGTTGGGCTTGTTTCTGAATAAGCTGGATAACCGTGATGGCGAGCAATCGCAACGCGCTATCACTCGCCGCATCGACAAGCGCAATCTGCCGGCCCTCTACGACTTCAACGAAGACACCCAGGGCCGCTGGCAACTGCTGCAACAAATCGCCCGCGACCACGACATCTTCAAGATCGTCTTGGATAACAAACGCAGCGCCTTTCAGGAATCCTACGAGAACGCCCAGTGCCGCCTGAACCCGGACTGCGAAACGCTTTTAAGAGAGTGGCTGAACCGCCCCAGGCAAGACCCCGTCGCGCTGGAGTGGCAACAGGCCATCAACGAACACAGCGAAAGCTTCATCGACAACGGTGACGCCTTGCTCAGTCAAAGACCACACATTCCCGGCCTCACCCCGGCAGAGATCGTCACCGCCTTCGCCAACATCAAGCCGTACCTGAATCAAAACCTGACACTCCGAGAAATCGCCGCCCGCTGTTTCCACGGCGACTCCAAAGCCCTGGATAACCGCCTTGAGCTGCTAACCAAACTCTACGGCGACAAAGCCAACGGCATTCAACCCCGGCCACTGCTACTGACTGCCTGGGCCCCACCCGGCTTCAGCAAACTGCTCATCGTCGAAAACCAGGACAGCTTCCTGCGTCTGGTGGAAAACCCACCCGAAGACTACGCCCTGCTCTACAGCGGCGGCTTCCGCGCCAGCGCCACCCGCCTCAACAGCGAACACACCCGCTTCGCCTTCCTCCCCGGCAGCGACCCGGAGCGATTCAAAGCGCTTTTTATAAATATGGGGCTAGATGAACAAACGCAATGCCACTTCTGGGGCGACCTGGACTTCGCCGGCATGGGTATCCTGAAAGCACTAAGAAACAGCCTGCCAGACCTACAAGCCTGGCAACCGGGCTACCACCCCATGCTGGAAATTCTCAAAACCCGCGGCGGACACACCCCGGAACAAACCAACAAACAAAACCAGATCGACCCCGGCACTACCGGCTGCCCCTACACCGACACCACCCTGCTCCCCGCCCTCAGACAACACGGCAAATCCGTAGACCAGGAAGCCATCCTGATCCCGTAGCTACAACAAAGAACTGTGGGAGCTCTCTGTGCTCGTCAGGGTATGCTTGCAAGCGAATAAACCACAATCGCCAGCAGGCTGGCTCCTACGGCGCATGTCTCCACACTGCAAGCCCGAACGAAGAGAAATGAGACGAAGAAGAAGGCCAGCAAGGCTGGCGTATAAGGCGAAGGGGCAGCAGGGGTTACTGGACTTTATGGAAGAGATTAACAGCCAAACTCCTGGCTCAAGGACGACCCAGGATACCGATAATTTGCAACTTACAGAATTTCAAGACCGACTCAGAACCTATTTATTTTGGCCTATACCATTCCCCGCCATCCTTGATGACAGCATCTTGAAAACCAATAAAGTTACCTCTTTGGCCACATTTTTGTCGTCAAGGATAGGAATTGATAACGACTCATAATCATTGAGTGTATCGAGAACGGCATCCATTAAACGCTTGGGAAGCAGACCATGCATCACCTGGTCCTGCGTATGAATGCGCATCTGCTTCATCACTTCATCATCTCGCTCCAGTCGATCCGCAAGACCATTCAGATAATTCAGCTTGTCATTTTCATTCACTTCTAATCCATAAATGTCGTTCAATCTAGCAATAATCTCGGAAAGCGTTTCTTTCTCAGGGTCATAAGGCTTACCTGTTCCAACCTCATTACCTGGCTTGAGTTCATAATCGCCTTCTGCCTCGGCCAAACGCAGATCTTTTTCAGCACGCTTGGTCATACGATAATGAGTAAGCTCCAGCTCGGAAATATCCACGGCATCTTCATCCAACCTTGCCACACTCAATAGCGGATACAGATGCTTGGCAAACACACAGAGCTGCTCCAGCTCAGCATCATCATAATGAACGATCTGTGAGAGAAACTCGTAAGCACGGACAAATGACTGCAAGTTTTTTCTAAATAGGTCCATGGTGTCTTTTTGCTCACCAGCCTCCTTTTTTTCTTGCTCTGCCCTCAGCATGCCTTGCTTGTCATTATTTCGCTCAGCCGTCTTAAAGGCGTCGCTCCAGACCCGAACATCCTCAACCGCCGCTTTGTAGCGTTTCGCAAAGCGATCTTTCGCTGGCTTGCAGTAATAGTTCAGCTTGGTCGAAGCCGCGCGAGGATCAAAGAAGGCCTGGGCAAACTGGATGACTTCCTCCCAATGGTATATCTGCTCTGCATCCAACGTCTTTTGCAGGTCATAAACCACATTGGCATCCGAGACATCCTCCAACTCGGCCTTGTTGTAGTAAGGCGCAAAGGCGTCAAGGATGTCCTTGCTGTCATTGTAGAAATCCAGCACGAAGGTCTGCTTCCCCGGATACAGCCGATTCAAGCGCGACAGGGTCTGTACGCAATCCACCCCCTGCAGCTTCTTGTCCACGTACATGGCACACAGCTTGGGCTGATCGAAACCGGTCTGATACTTGTTGGCAGCGATCATCACGTTGAAGTCGTCGGTATCGAAAGCCCTTGCCAGATCACGGCCGTTCAGCCCCGGATTCAGTAGCACGCTGGTTTCCGTTACTTCCTCAGGAATAACCCCATCCGGCGGCACACTGCCGGAGAACGCCACCAGCGGGAAAACGTTCTGATAGCCCTTCTCCTGCACATAGGCCCGCATGGCCAAGGTATAGCGCACCGCCTCCTGCCGACTGCCGGTGACCACCATGGCCTTGGCCTGGCCGTCCAGCAGATGGCGCACATGCTCACGGAAGTGCTCGACGATGATCTCGACCCGCTGACTGATATTGTGCGGGTGCAGACGCACCCAACGCGCCAACGCCGTTGAGGCTTTCTTTGACTCTACCTCGGTGTCATCCCCCTTGGGGTGAGACAAACGCCAGGCTGTGCTGTAGGTGGTATAGCAGCGCAGCACATCGAGAATAAAGCCCTCTTCAATGGCCTGACGCATGGAATACACATGGAAGGGCTCGGGCTTGTTTTCGCTGCTGACCGGCATAGCCGGATCAGCCGGGCGCCCGAACAGCTCAAGAGTTTTCGCCTTGGGGGTGGCGGTAAACGCGTAATAACTGATGCTCTCGCTGGGTTTGCGCGAAGCCACGGCAGCATCCATCAGTTCTTCCGCACTGATTTCTTCCCCTTCAGGCAACTCCCCGCCCAGGATAGTTTTCAGCTTGGTGGCGGATGAGCCCGTCTGTGAGGAGTGAGCCTCATCCGCGATAACCGCATAGCGCCCCTTGGCCAGTTCCGGGCGCTTGTCGATGGCATCAAACAGGGCCGGGAAAGTCTGGATCGTCACGATGATGATCCGAGTCTGCTCTGCCAGCGCATCTGACAGCTGCTCAGATTTGCTCTGACTGCCAATATCACGGGTAATGGGACGCACCACCCCACTGGCATGCTCAAACTGGTAGATGGTGTTCTGAAGCTGACTATCCAGCACGGTGCGGTCAGTCACCACCACCACCGAGTTAAACAAGCGGTTACCCTCATCATCATAGAGCGACGCCAGCTGGTGCGCCGTCCACGCAATGGAATTGGACTTGCCGGAACCGGCACTGTGCTGAATCAGGTATTTGTTGCCTGCCCCTTCTTCACGGGTGGAGTCCAGCAGCTGATTCACCACATCCCACTGGTGATAGCGGGGAAAGATCAGAGTTTCCTTGGTGTATTTCCTGCCGCCGAAGTCTTCCTTTTCCTCTTTCTGGAGATGTAGGAAGCGCCCCAGGATCTTGAGCCAGGCATCTGGCTGGAACACCCGCTGCCACAGGTATCCCGTGGCATACTGGCTGTCATCCTCAGGGCGAGGATTGCCAGCACCACCTTCCTCTGAGCCCTGATTGAACGGCAAGAAGAAGGTGTCTTTACCCTTAAGCTGGGTGGTCATCGCCACCTCATCCTGACTCACCGCAAAATGCACCAGTGCTCCGCGCTTGAAGGTCAGCAACGGCTCCGGCTTGCGGGTCACAGGGTCTTTTACCGGGCGGTCATAACGGTATTGGCGCTTGGCATTCTCAACCGACTGGTTGAACTCGCTTTTCAGCTCCAGCGTGGCAGTGGGAATACCGTTCACGAAGAGCGCCAGGTCCAGGCGAGGGTTGTACCCTGCACCTTTGCCGGACGAACTCTGTTCTGGGCCCTCACGGAAATGCGGCGAGTAGGACACCTCTGGCACCACCCGCAGGCGATTCGCCTGGTAGCGGGCCAAAGATTCGGGATTCATCCCATGGTCCGGCTTGAAGCTGCACAAGTCGATCTTGACCCCTGGTACCTTGAAGCCATGGCGCAGCACTTCCAGGCTGCCATGCTTGTCCAGCTCCCGAACAACCGCCTTGAGGAAAGTCTCCTCCGGCTTCTGAGGGTTGTTCTTGCAGTATTTCTCCCAGCGTTCCGGCCAGGCTTCCTGAAAGTACGCCAGCAAGTCTTCCGGGTAGAGGGCTGCTGCACGGTCGTAGCCGCTGGCCGGGCCGGTTAGCCACCCCTCTGACACCATCTGGTCGATGATATCCTGCTGAAATCGTGCTTCTCGGCTATCGGCCATTATAAATCCCCTAAATTATTGCTGAGCCGCGTAGATCGCCAACCCCGAGACAACATCAAGGGTTGACTCTGAGCTCTGCACATCCTTGTCTGGAAAAACGTTTTCGACCAGTTCCTTGACGCCTTTTGCACGGCTCATACCGCCCGTAAGAGAAACCATATCGAAGTCCTCATCAGAGAACTCATTTAACAGCCCCTCAAGCTTCACAAGATACAAGGCCATTGCATCTGAGTAGATTGCGCCATCAAGATCGATTTCATGCTCTTCACCGATAAAGTCGACCACTTTACGGCTGCGGTCTGACTGGCCCAGCTCTATTTTGCTCTCTTCGGCCAATCGGTTTAAGCGAATAGTATTTCCTGATTTTTTCAGATGATGTAGCCGATTTTTGAATGGCTCCGGCATCAATCGAAAATCCGCCTCAATAAATTTTTTCTGGTACTCAATGTGCTGCACATTCGCGGCATAGGCGAAGTAGGAATTCAGGGCCGGCATACCTGTCACCACTTCCCCTTTGCCAAAGAACGGCATAAACCCCGCCTTGTTAAGCTCGCGGTCTACGTCATTCCCCCCCAATAGGTATCCCTGCTGACGATGCGGAATGGGAGCAGGCTCAGCGCCTCCAAGAGTAACCAGGGACAAATCTGCCGTACCACCGCCCAAGTCAACCACCAGAGCCTTTCTCGGAGAGTGTTGAGAAACATGGAATTGGTAGGACGCGGCGCTCGGCTCATACATGAAGGAAACATTGGGCATGCCCGCCAACTCGGCAGCATGGGTAATAATGGAAATGGCTCGACCATTTTCCTTCTCATTCTGCTTTTTCCCGAAGTTAACAGGCCGGCCAATAACAACCCCGGTCACTTTTTCTCCCGGAAATTGCTGCTCCACTGCTTCAGCCACTTGCCTGAACAAGCTGCCTATTGCCCTTTCGAGAGGTGCTGTCAGTCTGGGAGACAAGTCATGAGCCAGGAAAGCCTTGGGGTTGTAGAGTAACAGCCCTTTACGGTCATTATTCAGGTAGGCATCAACCGCGGCATTACCAAATATGGCCCCTTCCAGCTGGTTCTTCTCCAGATTTCCAAGCACTCGGTCTCTGGCTGCTTCCGCTTCAAGCCATTGCCTTCGGGCTGTCTCAATTGCCTGCTGATCCTTTTCTTCTGGTGAAGTTTCAACTGGAACAGGAATGCGATTCACCGCTTCCACGAGCAGCTGTTCATATTTGGGGGAAAGCTCTCTTCCTTTTGTGTAACCCGCCGGGTCATTACGAGCCTGACTAGTAACTTTGGCACGTTCAGCGCTCTTTCTCTCTTTATAGCTCTTCTTCGCTTCCACCTCGGAGCGAACCAGCGCCGACCGGATGGAGGCAATCTCTGCACTATGCTCTTCAGCATCAAACTGATCTGCATTTGGAACATAAGGAGGAAAATAAATAGCTGTCCGAAATTGCGGCTCACCATCGAACATGATCCGATGGATTTCACCTTCCCGATAAACAGCCAATGCAGAAAAGCTGGTGCCAAAGTCAAAACCGATCTTCATTGTCCGTCCTTAATCCTGTTCCGTACTGGCAGACACTTGCTCATCCTGCCAATCTCCATAGGTCTTGCCGGTTCCTTCCACGGCCCACTGCGTCCGGCCGTTGGCGCTGCGGCCGGAGATGACGGCGGCGGCGGCGCTGGGGCTGGAGAAGGCCTGGTCGGTGGTGAAGGTGGTTAGACCGCCCTCGGTAGGGGTGAGGATGCGATCTTCCAGCAGCTGGTTGAACAAGGTCTTGTAGCCGCGGTCGGTGCCAATCCACTCCTCCCGGGCCAGGGAGCCCTGCAGCACAAAGAATTCGCCATCCACTTCCTGGGCGCGGGCCTTGATGTTGTATTTCGGCACTTCCAGCACAAAGTAGGGTGATTCCTGCGGCTCTGCCGGTTGTGTCTTGGGCTGGCTGGTAGGGCGGGTGCTGTCGCGGAGAAAGTCGAATCCCAGTACCGGCAACACGGTACGGATTTGCTCCAGAAAGAAAGCCATGTCCGCCAGGTCCGCTTCCGGCAAATTGACGTAATCGTGGGCGGTACCGTTAACCAGAGTGCAGCGGGCCACGTTGCGGGCATTCTGGATTAGCAGGCTTTCCAGGTGCTTCACATGAGCCTTGGTCAGGTTCTGGTCTTTGCTGGTAATCAGGCAAACCTTTTCCCAGAAGTCCTTGCCGCCCTGCTCTTCCGGCCGATTGTGCTGCTTGAGGCGCTTGCCCACATCATCCGATTCGCCGATATACACCAGCGAACGGAAGCTGTTATCCGGGTCTGGCCCCACCAGAAAGTAAATACCGGTGCGCCCCACCTCCGGGCGCTGCACCAGCTCACTGAGCTTGGAGCGTGGGCCGGTCAGCACATGGCCGGTCCAGTTCATGATCTCGGCAGTCAGCAGGCCATTGGGCGTGCCGTCTACCAGAAACAGGCGAATGCTGCGGCCTTGGGTCATGGGATGTCCTTTTCCATTATCGGTTCTTCTTATTGCCGGTGTTTACTGTGCCCGTCATTTCCCCGGAAACAAACCCGGCATCCAGCGCTCGGCCAGCCGCGCCGGGAAGGCGATTTTCAGCGGCGCCCGGGTACTGGCAGACGTCACCACGCCGGCCTCCTGCAGCGCAGAGACAATCCGGCGCGCCTGGCGATCGCCCTTGCCTACGATCACAGGCACTTCCCCACGGGGTAGCTCGCCACGATAAAGAATGGCGTCGAGCACATTGCCGGCATGCTGGGGCAAGGCTTCCATCCGAATTTCTTCTTCCACCCAAAGCCGAATCCGTTCGCGAAGCCGGCCCGGCTGCACCAGTTCCTCCATAAAACGGACCTGATCAATACAGGACTCCAGAAAGAACGCGGAGAAATCCGCCATGGCCCTTTCGCTGCGGGCGCCACGACCGTCCGTTACGCCCTGTCGCGTCTGATCACAGGCCATCAAATGCTTTTTATACCGGTCGTTTTGCCTGGCCAGCCCACGCGCCACCGACCATAGCCCCCCGGTCTCCATGGATTGCCGAAGCATGGCGTAGGACAACAGGCGCACCACTCGCCCATTGCCATCCATAAAGGGGTGAATCCAGAGCAGGCGATGGTGAGCGGCCGCCGCCGAGACAATGCTCTCCTGATTCCCCAGGTTGCCGTAGGCCTCTTCAAAGCGGCCAAGAAAACGCGGCACCGCGCCGGGGCTGATCGCCACATGCTTGCCCACCTGTACATCGCGAGTACGCAGTGCCCCTGGTTCCACCCGCTGACGCTCTCCGGACTCCGGGTCGTCTACCCAGCACAACTCATCAGGAAGCTGCTCATAGAACCGGCGGTGGATCTCACAGATGCCCTCAGCGGTGATCACCCGCCCATCAAGCCCTCCCTCATCAATCCACTGCTGAACCGCCACATGGGCCAGGGCCTCTTGCTGCAAGTCGCGGGCTTTCTTGTCGCCACTGTAATCGCCCTGCAGCGCCCGCTCGATATCCACCGGGTGGGTGTTGTGGCCCTCGATCAGGTTGGAGTAATAGCAGTTCATGGTCCGCACCAGTTCCGACAGCGCGGAGACTACCCCTGCCGGCAGGCTGTTTTTGAACCCGGTAGAGTGAGTACCCAGCTGGAAAGCCAGCTCCGACAGCGACGCACGGTGCTGTGAACCCTCTGCAAACCGCATGGGTTCCATACTGGAAACGCTCTCCTTCCGATCCTCCACCGCGGCGTTCTCTGCTTCCCTCTCTGCCGATTTTTTCGCCTTAATGTCCGGTTCCATGTCCGCTTCCTGACTGGCATTTATCCTTGTATACCATAACGTTACAAAAACCATAAGGGCAATATCGGCTGCAACATGTCCGGTTTCATGACCGGATGCCGGGTGGTTAGCGGGTAGGCAGAGCAAAAGGCCACATAAGGCAAGGCATAGACGGTTTTGGTAGGAGCGTGCTTGCACGCGAACGGTTCACCCTAGCGGCCAATTCGCGTGCAAGCACGCTCCTACAAAAAACCATTAACCACCACCAGGCTTTCACCCATAGCTGGCCGCTTCTTCTGCGGCTTGCAATACCGGTTCCGGGCTGGCGGATTTGCTGGGCTGCCAATCTCTTACGTCGATCTTTCCGGTGACGGCGGCGGAGATAAGGGCTGAGCGGCGCTCCTTAAGTAAAAAAATCGACCTCTCACTTTCAATTAACAACTCTGCGAACATCGAGGATCTTTCAAAAAGATAATCTGCGATTTCCCTTTGCTCCACAATAGGGGGCATGTGCAGATGAAGCTTTTTAAAACTATCATTTGAAAGATGAGTTTGATTTACCCCATCATTCTCAGAAAGAAGCTGCGGATGACGGTCCATCAAGTAAAAAAGAAATCTTGGCAAACACCCCCTTGAGCGAATTCGACAAACCCGCTGATTTACAGCATAACTATGCTCATCACCTACCAAGTAAGCCTTTGCCAGCGCCCTACCATTTGGAAGATCACTCATCACCATTAAAACATCGCCCACCTTCGCTGGCGTCAAATTTAGATGACTCCGTTTTACCGACCTCCCTTCCGTTGATACAAAACGTGAGTTAACGCAAAAATGCTCACCATCATCGTCTATATAAGGCTCATGAGCCTTACCCTGTTGAAATTCGACCAATTCGCCTAGCCTCGACTCTTTCCAATGCGCAGGCACTTCCCCAAGCCATTCAACGCCGGAGTCTTTCATGGGGGCGTTGGGGTTGAGGCCTTTGGTGACGGCGCGGGAGATCACGGCCTGGCGCTTTTCCTTGAGCAGTTCGATCAGGCGCTGCTGCTCGGCAATAAGGGCATCGATTTTGGCGGTTTCGTGGTCGAGGAAGGCAGCGATTTTTTGTTGCTCATCATGCGGAGGCAATGCAAACATATGATTTGCCAAATCAAACTGGCTCATGCTTGGCAAAGCTGTATTGGTAGAATATAGAGAAAACGGCAATGTAGTCGCTGCATAATAGGCGTACCGCCCACAGGCTCCGGGCAGAACTTCCGTATAAAACATCGTATCAACTGTCCAGAACTTTCCCGTCACATACAATGGCTTGTCGATTGTTCCTTTCCTTCCAAGGAGGACAGACTCGCCGTCATAAATGTAATCAGTAGCATAGGTAAACCGTCCACCTGAACCGATAACCGGATAGTCCGAGGCATTCTCACTTTCGACGGCTTTATAATCCTGCCCTCCCCGTATCCTGAGCAAATGCTTCAGCCTGCCTTCCTGCCAATGTGATGGAAGACTTTCAAGCCATGCAACCTTAGAAGGGCTGTACTCCGGGTATTTAGCAAAACTCATGCCGACAGCCCCTCGATCATGGCCTTAATCTTGTCGGTACAGGCTTTCAGATCCGCATCGATCTCTTCCAGCGGGCGCGGCGGTTGGAACACATAAAAGTGCCGGTTAAAGGGAATCTCGTAGCCAACGATGCCCACTTCGCCATCTTGTTCGTCACACTTGTTCTGGTCGATCCAGGCATCCGGTACATGGGGCACCACTTCACGCTGGAAGTAGTCGCCCACTGCTTCATCCAACGGTACGTTCTCGTTGTCACGCAGGCTGCTGTCCGCTTCCGGATTGCCGTGCTTGTCGGTGCAAACATCGGCCTCTTCGTCCCGCTCGGACAGGGCATTGAGCACGGCCTTGAGTTGCGGGGCGCCCAGCTTGAAGTCCAGCGGTTTGAGGGCGGCTTTTAGGTCCTTGGTAAAGGCATCGCGATTGCGGTAGAGGGTGCCGGCATCCAGGGTAGCGATGGCTTCATGCAGGGTTTGTTGCTGGTCGTCGTCTAGTTTCTGCAGTGGCTTTTCATCGGCCAACTTGGCAAGACGCTCCGGGCTGGCCTGGAAGTTAAGCTGCAGGGGCCGCTCCACGGTAATACGGCGGTAGCCGAAGGCGGTGGAGGGGAAGATCTTGCTTTCGTCGTTTTCCTCAAAAGCACCATAGAGGCGGACGATGTCTTCGATATTGGCATCGTCGATATACTGGCGCTTGGAGCCCAGTGACTTGCGCATTTTGCTGTAGCGGTCCACCGCGTTAATCAGCTGCACTTTGCCCTGACGCTCGGCGGGCTTGTTGTTGGAGAGCACCCAGACGTAGGTGGCAATGCCGGTGTTGTAGAACATATCCGTGGGCAGGGCCACGATGGCCTCCACCATGTCATGTTCCAACAGGTAGCGACGGATTTCCGATTCGCCGGAGCCGGCACCGCCGGTGAACAGGGGCGAGCCATTGAGGATGATACCGATGCGCGAGCCGCCTTCGCGGGGATCACGCATCTTGCTGACCAAATGCATCAGGAACAGCAGGGAGCCATCGGACACCCGTGGCAGGCCGGGGCCGAAGCGCCCTTCGAAGCCCTTGGTCTTGTGTTCGTCGGTGACCTGCTTCTGCACCTTTTTCCATTCCACCCCGAACGGCGGATTGGAAAGCATGTAATCGAAGCGGGTGCTGGCCAGCTGGTCATCAGAGAGGGTGTTACCCAGCTTGATGTTGCCCACATCCTGGCCCTTGATCAGCATGTCCGCCTTACAGATGGCGTAGGACTCCGGGTTGAGCTCCTGGCCGTGCAGGGAGACAGATACCTGCTGGCTGACCTGCTGGATATATTCATCCCCCTCCGAGAGGAAGCCCCCAGTCCCCGCAGTCGGGTCATAGATAGTGACAATACTGTGGGGCTTGAGCTTGTCATCCTGCCCGGTGAGCACCAGGGAGGTGGTGAGGTGGACGATATCGCGGGGTGTGAAGTGCTCCCCGGCGGTTTCATTGGAGCTTTCTGCGAATTTGCGGATCAGCTCTTCGAAGATGATGCCCATGCCGAAGTTGCTGATGGTGCCGGGGCTCAGGTCGATGCTGGCGAAGCGCTGGACCACCTGATAGAGCAGGTCCGCATCGTTGAGCTGCTGGACAAAGTCCTCGAAGTGGAAGTGCTCGAAAATTTCCCTGGCATCGGCGCTAAAGGCCTGTACATAGCTCATCAGGTCATCGCTGGTCTGGGTGTCGGAGAGCTGGCCCAGACTGAGCGGGGAGGCATTGAAGAAGTCCTTGTCGGCGGCACGCAGCAGCAGCTTTTCACGCACGGCGTCAGTCTTGTCCTGGTTGGCCTCTGCGGACTTCAGTACCTTGGCCTTGGTGGGTTCCAGCACGCATTCCAGGCGCCGCAACAGGGTAAAGGGCAGGATCACCCGGCCATACTGGGATTGCTTGAAATCGCCACGTAGCAGATCGGCAACCGACCAGATAAAGGCGGCTGTCTGGGAATGATTCTCGGTATTCAAAGCGACTCCTTAGGTGTTCTTGCTCCGCGTTGACCCGGCATGGGTGATACGCAACCGCGGCGTCTTGTCCGGGCAAAATACCGGGCAGCTTCCCATGAAACAAGGCTGCGCCCGCCCACATCGCCGGATGTCCTGTTTTCGGGCATCAACGGACGCCTCTCATGGCACCACTCCCTCCCTTTCTGTCCGCTCCAGACCAGCACGGTGAGGGTCAGTGACAAACTCCTCGATTAAGGCGCCATCGGGCAGTACGAGCACATCCCGCTCCAGACAAAACGGCACCACATGCAGCCAGTAGCCTTCCAGATCGAACACGGGAAGCGGAGCCTGAAAACGCTCGGTTTTCGGGTAAACCAGGAAGAGATGGCTGCCGGGGGGCAAATAGCGATGCCCATAGGCAAACAGCTGGTAGAAGTCCGCCTGGCTCAGGCCGTATTTGTCGCGGCCATTATCCAGGCTGCTATCCAGCATCTTCCATTTAGCATCGAGAATACAGACCGGGGTATTGCCGCGAAGAATGGCCAGGTCCGGGCAGAGCCGGAACCAGCCCCGGTCGCCCTGACTGGCCAGGTAATGACGGCTGATTTGCTCACGCAGGTGCAGGCCCGCCGGCAAGCTGCCCTTCAGCATTTTGCCAAGATAGGCCTCATAAAGCCTCTCCATGGGGAAGAGCAGCGACAGCCCCTGGTGCTCGCCCTGTGAGACAAAGGGCAGACGGTTTTCCAGAATTAACGCCACCCAGGGTTTGATCACCCGGTAACGCTGCATCTCCCGGCCTTCTCTCCAGGCCTGAAGATCCCGTTTGGCATTACCCGAGGAGGGAACCGCATCCAGGTAATAGAGCAGCTCACGGGCCTTGCGGTTGTTATCCGGGGTTTCTGACCAGCGCAGCAACTTTAGCAGTGCGCTTTTCAGCAGGCGGTTTTCCGGTCGATCGGTGGTGTATTCGTCATAGCAGACCTGAAAGCGGGTTTCGTTGCCCGGGCGCTGCTGGATTTGCGCCGCCACATCCAGCTTGCCTTTCACGCTGGTCAGGCTGGCCCGGGTCTGCTGGTAGTGACTGCGAAGCCCGCCGCGCAAAAAGGTGGCAAATTCGCCAAGCACAAATTCGATCAGTGACTGCAGCCAGGGCCGCCGAGCGGTATTCAGGGAAGCCATACCGGATTCCCTGAACGGAATGTCCATTACGGTGGTTAGCATCTTGAGCAAAAGCCCACGGGCACGGTCTGCGTCTTGCTCTCCATCCGTCATTTTCGGGAGTACTTCAATCTGGGTTCCGGTTGGCAAGGTGATCACGCCCACATGGCTTCCCACTCGCACACACTCGTTGCCCGCCCGTGAAATCAGGCTTAGGTAGGGCAGCCCTGCCAGTGCCTCCTGCTTGAGCAACGCAAAGTCCGCATCAGCAAGACACTGGGCATCCAGCCCACAGGGTTCTCCCGTGGCTGTCAGCACGCCGTATTCGCGAATCGTGATCGCCATTGATCCGCCCTACTCGTAGATGGACTTATAGGTCTCCGGGGACGCCAACGCTTGATGATTACGCTCCCAGACGATACTGCGTGCGCCCTGCCAGTCATCCCCCATCAGCCGGAAGAAGTCCTGATCGCTCATGGCCTGGGTGTAAATGGGCAACACGCCTTGAGGCTTCCTGTCATCGGCCAGCACCTGGCGAATGCGCTGCCAGTCCTCGAAGAAATACTCTTCCAGCAGCGGCAGGATCTGGTTTTGGAAAATGGCGGCCAGGTCCGCGATCTTTGGCTCCTTCATATCGCCCAGCGGCATGAAGTAAGAGTGACCAATGGTGTGGTCGCGATCATAGACGACAGCAATCCGTTGATTGATGGTGTTCAGCAATTTGGGAATATCAACGCCTTCAATCTTGGGGAGTGCTTCAAGCACGGCGGGCTTTGGAAGGACTTCTTCAAAGGTGAATCGACGGCGCAGCGCTGTGTCCAAGTGCACCAGCGAACGGTCTGCCGTGTTCATGGTGCCGATCAGGTATAGATTGGAAGGCACCGAAAAGGGCTTTTTCGAGTAAGGCAAGGTGACACTCACCGCATCGGAAGCATCCTCTCGCTTGCTGGATTCAAGAAGCGTAATCAATTCGCCAAAGATACTGGAGACATTACCCCGATTAATCTCGTCGATGATCAGTACGTAGCCATTCTTCGGGTCACCTTGTGCCTTTTCTGCAATGCTCTGAAAGATGCCCTTGTCAATGAAGTAGCGGATCGTGTTATCCACGGTTTTGGCTTTCAGGCCTTCTACAAAATCTTCGTAGCTGAAACTCTGGTGGAACGTGACGAAGGCTACGCGTCCATCTTCCACAAGCGCATCATAACGACTCTTCAGTTGGTGCTTATCCATCTCATTGGCGGCTTCACCGTCTGCAATCCTGACCGCTCGACGCAGGGAATGATGGGTTTTACCGGTTCCAGGTGGACCATAAAGGATGACATTTAGCGGATACTCAGATTGGAACCCAAGCGGTGCTTCCGCCTGGTATTCGGCTTCCGGCTCCTCAACAGCTGCCCTTTCAGTATCACCGTGCTCGTAGAAATCAAAGGGCTCATCTGGATACGCCTTTTCATACTGCTCTCTGGCTTTTAAAAGGCTCCTATCAAGTTCCGTCTCTGTCATCTCAGCAAATTCAGATGCTGCAACCCCAAGATGACGAGCGACAAAATCTCGCTTGTGTGCCAATGACACAACCCGCTCAAAGCTTTCCGGGAAGAATAGAAACTTGATGACATGCTGAAACTGTCTGTAGCCCTCTTGATCAATATCTATTAGCCAGTTACTAAATCCCCAAGGCTCGGAGAGAACAGTTTCCCTCTTCTCCGTGGGTAGAGCTTTGAACGCCGCGACAATACGCATTAGATAGAGCAATTCACGCCATCGCTGTGTGTTGTAAGCGAGGCCGGGATTAAAAGCACCTTGTAATGCATCGTCACTAAACCAAACCGCATCCCGGTCTACGCTCTTCCCGCACCACTTCAGAATCGTTTCCACAATTTCTATCTTTTTACCCGAACTAATGTTCGATTGGGGAAGCACTAGAAGGTAATTCATTTCTGCCATTAGCTGGCACTGTTCCGGCGAGGCACCTTCAATCTGGCTTTCCATTTTTTCCAGATAGCCACCTTCACCCTTGTCGATATTGTTCGTATAGAGATCAAGAAGGCTGCGAGCGTTGTCTTCTGTCCACACCTTTTCATCTGAAAAAATCGATAGATCTTTTCTGAAACAGCGATCTTTTATCGCTTTCGCCACTTCGAACATGGAATCGGTTTCAAACCCGGGGCAATACCTTGCCATTACACGCTCCTTTCAAATTATTCTTTTATCGCTGGGCCGCCATAAACACCACGAGTACTAGGCGCGCCCCGCCTGCTTTTCACGAAAATTCTCTCTATGATGATTCAGATAAGCCTGGTGACTGTCGTCCAGGTTGACGACCATGTCCTTGTTAATACCTAGCTTCCTAGGGTCTTCAAGGTGACTGGAAATCAAGATGCGGCCGCTCTTGTCAAAGCTGATTAACTGTCGATCAAATACCTTATCCAAGTTCGGGACTAGCAAGAGCCCATTGAAGGGATCCAGCCGCTCCCTGTTATCTGCCTCTCGCCATGGCTTGATGTGGGAAGCGATGAGTAGGCGCACATCCGGATATTGGGTAACGGCGCAGCCGCGCCAGTAGCCCACCAGCCCCTCTCTGAACTTACCGTGACCGAGACGAGTGGTGCGCAGCGTGCTGCGTTCGGTTTCTGAGAGGGTCTTATCGTTATCCAGATCTGCCAGGTCGTTGGTTAATTCATAATCCGTGGCGTCTTTCAAAAACTGGCCGTACAGGCGCAGGGCAGCACTGTACATACCATGGCCGGTATCATCTTTGACCTGGAAAGCAGACTGGCTTTCGATGTGTTTGCTGAGCTGCTGGTATTGTTCCACCGAGCCCACATCAAAGAAGGATTCGATCAGCGTCTCTTCGCCCTGCAGTAACTTCGGCAGGGTGTTGTTCAATGCACCGGCGTAGTTTTTGATGGTGCGTTCGCTTTTACCAATGGAATCGGCCCAGAGGGAAAAGTGTTTGCGTCGATTCTGGAGATTGGAAAACAGGGCCGCTTCGATTTGCGGCTGCATGGTTGGATCACGAAATAGGTTAAATAGCGGTGTATCGAGCCAGGCATAGTCAATCAGCTGCGGTGTTGCCCGGGGGCCCGGGGCTTTATGGTCTTTTACCCGCCGTTGATACTCTTCTTCCTTTCCGGCGGCAGGCTTGTGGTGCCAGAAGCCGGATGAGCAGAGATAAAAGTACGGGAATTCCGGATTGTCGCGGTCATTCTCCTGTTTCAACTGCTCAAAGCGTTTTGTAAATGCTTTCCTAAGAGGATCATTGAAGGGAATCCGGTTCTCTTTCAGGGCGCCAGTACGGATCAAATCCAGCACCGCTAACAGCAGGCAGACCTTGTGTGGGCGCGGGCGGTCTTTGGTGCGGTCCATGCGCAGGCTACTGAGCTGATCCAGGTACTGTGCCGGGGTCATAGTTCACTCCAATAATCCGCCTGCTCCGGCTTCACCCAGCGCACGCCCCCTCTGGGGTCGTCGCTGTCACCCTGATAGCGGGGAATGATATGGCAGTGCATGTGCGGAACGGTTTGACCGGCCGCTTCACCACAGTTCATGCCGATGTTGTAACCTGCCGGGTTGTAGCGTGCATCCAGGTAGGTTTTGGCTTGATTGATCAGCTGGGTGATGGCGGCTTGCTCCTGATCCGTCAGGCTGAACCAGTCGGTGGTATGTCTTTTGAGAATGACCAGCAAATGACCTGGCGAAACGGGGAATTTGTCCTCTCGGACATAGGCCAATTCGTTATTCATTTCTGTGCCATCTTCCAACGCGTCTGGCATGGAACAAAATGGACAATCAGGCATCAAGCTCCCCTTGTTCTTTGCCCAGGTATTCCCTACCTGAAAGCTGTTCATTCTTATGTGAGAACCATATCACAAGCCATAAACGCTACCAGATTCTCTTACCCATTTTTTCGTATCTGGCTGACAACGATTGTCGGGCTTTGCGCATGACAGGAATGTTGAGGAGGAATGAGATCGCGCCGCGAGCGACGCTCCTACGGCAGGGCTGGAAACCGGCATGAGAGACACTTCACCCATAAGGCGGCGATCTCAGCAGCAATCAATGTCGAAAGAATGGCAAAATTTCGACATGGTCAGCCGGTATGTCGATTGAATCGACATCCTCAAAGCGCTGAGCTGTCGCAACTTCTGCGACAGTTGGGACCAGGGCTTGCGCATTTTTTAATGAAAAAAGGGGCCTTTGCGGCCAGTTTTCAGATTTTGCGGGTGAAATAGTGAGGTTTTCTTAACGTGAGCCTTTCGCACCTCGAGAGGTGTTATTCGCTGCGCTCACCCTTTGGGCCGCACGGAACGACGTGCGTTACTTCTCTACGCTCCGTTCCTGGCGCAGGATTAGCTTTTCGTGGAGCCGCCAGATTTCAGGCACAAAAAAGCCCGGCTGTTGCCAGCCGGGCTTTCTTGTATCTCGATTGGTCGGGACGGGAGGATTCGAACCTCCTACCCCTTGCACCCCATAAGTGTAAAGCACTGTCCGCCTACGTCCACAGAAATCCACTTTATCTTTATTTTCAATTAGTTATAGAAA
>UEXM01000209.1_pt1 | contig 65047 bp, 96 predicted proteins | sample 1796661 | NCBI WGS metagenome assembly UEXM01 (sample SAMEA4772469, study PRJEB27181) | metagenome | reverse complement strand
GAGGCGCTACCAAGCGGTCTTGAAACCAATGCAGCGATGAGCATTGAAGGCGTTGAGATCACGCAGGACGAAGATGGTGGTGTCACTTTTGACTTTGACCCGCTGCGAAACAAAGATCGTGAAGACGACTTTTTCGATAACCTTGCTGAGTTTATGGACGAATCAGAGTTGGCTGAAGTAGCCAACGACCTGATGGACCAATACAGCGCCAACAGGGCCTCCAGACACGATTGGGAGGAGGCATACTCTGACGGCCTAGAGCTATTAGGTTTCAACTACGAAGAGCGTACAGAGCCTTTTAGAGGCGCTACAGGCGTCACGCACCCTTTGCTTGCTGAAGCGGCAGTGCAGTTCCAAGCACAAGCCTTCAATGAGCTACTGCCTGCGGATGGTCCGGTTAGAACCACGGTGCTTGGGTCAACCACACATGCTAAATCTGAGCAGGCCACACGCGTAAAGAATTTTATGAATTACTACATCACTAACGTGATGGAGGAATACACGCCAGAATTTGATCAGATGCTGTTTAATTTGCCTTTGGCGGGCAGCACTTTCAAGAAAGTATACTTTGACGACGCACTGGGCCGTCCTGTCAGCAAGTTTGTACCAGCAGAGCACTTGGTGGTGCCTTACGAGACTTCAGACCTGCAAACATGCCCCTGCATAACGCACGTGGTCCGCATATCGATGAACGACCTGCGCAAACAGCAAGTCAGCGGATTCTATCGTGACGTGCCTGTGCTGCCTTCTCAGCCCAACACGGACAGCATTTCCCAAGAAACTGACTATATTGACGGCATGAGTGCGTCAAATATCGATTACGACTGCACTTTGCTTGAGTTTCATGCGGATTTGGACTTACCCGGTTACGAAAACAAAGATGAAGAAGGCGAAGAAACCGGGATCAAAGTGCCCTATATCGTCACAATCAGCGAAGAAAACAGCAAAGTATTGTCGATTCGGCGCAACTATGAGGAAGAAGATCCTCTCACGAACAAGATTCAGTACTTTGTGCATTACAAGTTTTTGCCGGGATTTGGCTTTTACGGCCTTGGTTTGATCCATACCATAGGTGGTTTATCGCGCACCGCGACTGCTGCACTACGTCAATTGATTGATGCAGGAACGCTTTCTAACTTACCTGCTGGCTTCAAGGCACGCGGCCTGCGGATCAGGGACGACGATTCACCCCTACAGCCGGGTGAATTTAGAGACGTTGACGCGCCCGGAGGGCAGATTAGAGACAGTTTGATGCCTTTGCCGTTTAAAGGTCCAGACGGCACGCTTTTCCAGCTACTGGGCTTTGTGGTGGACGCAGGGCAACGGTTCGCGACGATTACTGACATGAAGGTGGGCGATGCCAACCCCAACGCGGCTGTCGGCACCACCATCGCTATGATTGAGCAAGGCACGCGCGTAATGAGCGCCGTGCATAAGCGATTGCATTACGCCATGAAGATTGAATTCAAGATCTTGGCGCGCGTGATGAAAGAGAGTTTGCCGCCTGTGTATCCTTATGAGGTGCCGGGGGCTGAATCGACGGTTAAAGCAGAGGATTTTGATGAAAGGGTAGACGTGTTGCCCGTTTCGGACCCGAATATCTTTTCTCAAAGCCAGCGCATTGCTTTGGCTCAGACAGAGCTACAGATGGCCATGCAGGCTCCGGACATCCACAACATCCCAGAAGTATACCGCCGAGTGTATGACGCCTTGGGCGTAAAAAACTCGGACATGATCTTGCGAGCGGATACCCCGAATGAAATTGGGCCGAAAGATCCTGCACAAGAAAACATCGATACGCTTGAAAACACGGCTTTACAGGCTTTCAAGGGTCAAGACCATGCCGCACACATGCAATCACATTTGTTGTTTGTGACGGGCGGTATGGCCTCTCAAATGCCTAATGTACAGCTATCGATACAAAAACACCTACTGAACCACATCCAGTTACAAGCGGAGGAGCAAGCAGAACAAGCGTTTATGCAGCAGAATCCAAATGTGACGTTGACAGATTCCGCAACGAATCAGCCGTACCAGATGATGGTTGCTCAGTTTGTGGCGCAGGGCACTCAGCAGTTGGTTGATTTAGGCAAACAAATCCAGCAAGCCGGTCAACCGCAGGGGCCAGATCCTTTGATACAACTCAAGCAGCAAGAGTTGCAATTGAAGTCTCAGCAAGAGCAGAACGACATGGCGATGGAGCAGCAAGAGCTACAGTTTGAAAGAGAAAAACTTGCCCAGCGTGAGGCACAGTTCCAACAACGCTTGCAAAGCCAAGAAACGCAGACGGCTGCTCGCATCGACGCCGGTATGCAGCGTGAACTATTGAAACAACAACGAGGTGATGTATGAGCAGAGTAAAAATCATGGGTGGGCCGATCAAAGAGCCGCCCAAGCCTGTAGGCAAAGCCGAAATCCAAGGACAAGGCAGCATTCCTTACGCACAAACCATCGAAGAGCCAACTCCGGATACGATGTTTGCTAAGGTCACCACCGGCAAGAAACGAGGCATGGGTGCAGCAGAGCGGGGATCACGCTTCACGAGTGCATAGGGTGTTTGATTTCTTGCGATAAAGAAGCGACAATATCCGATATCGTCAGACATTGAGGATACTTGATTGGACGGTATCGATATTGTGCAGTTTGTTCGTAGGACGCTGCTAGATCGCAAGGCCCAAATTACGGCACTTTTGTCGGAAGGCGGGATAAAAGACATGGAACATTACAGAGAGTGTATGGGCGAGATTCGCGCTTGCGATTACATGCTTGTAGAACTTTCTGAAATGCTAGACAGACAGGAATCATTTGATGACTGATGCGACAAAGCCTTTGGATATTTCCAAAGCATACGTTCCTGAAGAGGAGCGCGTACTTGATCCCACTCTTATAGACGCTGCAATTATAGATAGATTACCCCAGCCTACTGGCTGGCGTGTATTACTGCTGCCTTTCAAAGGCAGAACGCGTAGTAAGGGCGGTATTATTCTCAACACCAAGACACTAGAAGAAGATGCAATTCAAACAAACGTAGGGTTGGTGCTTCGTCTGGGTCCTGATGCATACGACGGCAAAAGATTTCCAAACGGGGCGTGGTGCCAAGAGAAGCAGTGGGTGATTTTTGCTCGCTACGCTGGCTCACGGTTTCGTTTGAATGATGAAGACGCTGCTAGGTTTGGCAGTGAGGTTAGGATTCTCAATGATGATGAGATTCTAGCCACAATTCTTGACCCTGATGATTTACACCATAACTGAGGGACATGCAGATGAGTGAAGGAAAAGCTGCCCATGAGGCCGATGACGGCCAAGTGGATTTAGATTTTGATGAAGAAGCGCAAGAAGTAGAGATTGAAGCGCCTGCGCAGGCGGGGGCAACGGAAGAACAGGTTGCGCAGGTTGAAGACGATGACGAACATGAAAAGTACAGTCAAAGTGTTCAAAAACGCATAAACCAACTTACCAAGCGTGCAAAAGAAGCGGAGCGCGAAAGAGAAGAAGCACTCCGTTACGCACAAACGGTGCAAAGTGAAAACACGAACGTAAAGCAACGACTCCAAAATCTAGACCAGAATTATCTGGCAGAATACGGTCATCGTGTTGTTTCTGAGCAAACAAGGGCAAAAGAAGAGCTTAAAAGCGCAATTGAAACAGGTGATGTAGATCGCCAAATGTCGGCGCAAGAGCGAATTGCTCAACTAAGCATTGCTGCGGACAAGCATGCGCAAGCTAAAGCGCAACGAGAAGCACAAGCTGCCCAGCAGCAGGCATACGTGCAGCAGCAAGAAGAGCAGCAACAATACGTTCCGGCTCCCACTCAAGCTGCCCCAGACCCCAAGGCAGAGGATTGGGCTTCAAAAAACGAATGGTTTGGTACAGACGACGCGATGACGTTTGCGGCGTTTGGATTACACAAGAAATTAGTGCAGGAAGAAGGGTTTGACCCCTCTAGTAATGATTACTATGATGCGCTAGATTCACGAATGAAAGATGCTTTCCCGCATAGATTCCCAGATGAATCGGTGGAAGTGTCGCGAAATAATCGTTCTGGTCAGTCTGTAGCGGGTGTATCCCGTGGAAAGTCTTCATCAGGACGCGGCAAAAAGGTTCGTCTCTCCCCGAGCCAAGTAACGATTGCCAAAAGATTGGGAGTGCCACTCGAAGAGTACGCGAAATACGTGAAGGAAGGACAATGACGGATAATCAACAAGATGAAATTGATGCTATCAAGAGAACTTCCCGCGCTAAATCATCACGGGCTACACAGGTAAAAAGAAAACCGTGGAGTCCACCGTCTAAACTAGACGCGCCCCCTGCGCCAGAAGGGTTCAAACATCGTTGGATACGTGCGGAAGTACGTGGATTTGAGGACAGGACGAATATTTCTTCTCGTATGCGAGAGGGCTATGAGCTTGTTCGACGCGATGAATACCCGGATTTTGAGGCACCTACTATTGAATCAGGGAAATATGAAGGCGTGTTTGGTGTTGGCGGGTTGCTTCTGGCAAGAATCCCGTTGGAAACGGTTGCAGAACGAACTGAATATTTTGAAAGAAAGAATGCAGATCAAATTGAAGCTATTGAAACGGACGTTCTTCGCGAGAATGCACACTCAACTATGGTGATTGACAAACCAGAACGTCAATCCCGTGTAACTTTTGGTGGTCCTCGTAAGTAAGCTTTTAGGAGCAAAACATGGCAAATCAAGAAACCGCTTACGGGCTTCGACCTATCGGATTGGTAGGAGCTTCTGCTAATTCAACCGGCATTACTCAATATGAGATTGCTAGCAACAACACTAACGCTATCTTTCAATTCAGCATCGTAGTACCTACGGCTGCTGGTGTGATCGATCAAGCTGGTGCCACTGACGGTGGTACAACGGCTGCGCTAGGTGTGTTGATGGGTGTTGAATATGTAGATTCTGTATCGAAAAAGCCCGTCTTTATAAACTATTGGCCCGGATCTAACAGCGTGAGCGTTGACACGAATTTTCCTGTCAAAGCACTCGTTGCAGATAATCCAATGCAAACTTTCCAAGTAGCGACCGATGCAACGATTACGTCTAGAGCAACCGCTCTGACCGCAGTCTTTGCTAACGCAAGCCTTGGTACGTCAGCACGGACCGGCAGCACGGATACCGGACGCTCAAACTCAGCGTTGGGTGTGTCTACAATCGCAACTACGGCTACACTGCCGCTGAAGATCATGGGTATCGTCGATGACGACGCCAACAGTGATTTTACAGCAGCCGGTATTCCGTTGATTGTGCGAATTAATGCACACTACAACTCTCCGAATGCGCGTTTCGATTCACAAACCACTGCCACCACAACTGGCATTTAACGGGAGAATCTAAATGGCTATTACTCGCGCTCAATTAGCGAAAGAGCTAGAACCCGGACTAAATGCATTGTTCGGGCTGGAATATGATCGTTACGATCAGGAACACGCCGAAATATTTGACGAAGAAACTTCAGACCGCGCGTTTGAAGAAGAAGTCATGCTTTCGGGCTTTGGTACTGCCCCTGTGAAATCAGAAGGCGGCGCAATCTCATTCGATTCCGCGCAGGAAACATACACTGCACGATATTCGCACGAGACAATAGCGTTGGCTTTTTCAATCACCGAGGAAGCTATCGAAGATAACCTCTATGACAAGTTGGCTGCACGGTATACTCGTGCGCTGGCGCGTTCTATGTCACAAACCAAGCAGATCCGTGCGGCTAGCGTACTGAACAATGCGTTCAGCACTGGTAGCCCAATCGGTGACGGTTCGGCTTTGTGTGCAGCAGATCACCCGTCTATTTCGGGAGATCAGACGAACGTACTGGCCACTGCCTCCGATCTCAATGAAACGTCTCTAGAGCAGATGTTGATTGATATTGCTGGCTTTACCGATGAGCGGGGCTTAAAAATTGCTGTTCGCGGAATGAAGTTAATCATTCCAAAAGAATTGCAGTTTATTGCAGAGCGAGTTTTGAACTCAGCACTGCGTCCCGGCACTGCCGACAATGACACCAACGCGCTGAAGTCTATGGGCATGCTGCCCGAAGGAGCGGTTGTAAACCACTTCCTGACGGACACAGACGCGTTCTTCGTCAAGACAGACGCACCAAACGGCTTCAAGCTGTTTCAAAGAACCCCCATCAAAACTGCGATGGAAGGCGACTTTGATACGGGTAACATGCGCTTTAAAGCGCGTGAACGTTACTCGTTTGGCGTTTCTGATTGGAGATCCGTTATCGGAACTCCCGGCGCATAAGTTTGTAAAAACTTGTGGAAAAGAAGGGGCACATTGTTGCCCCTTTCTTTTTTGTGTATATTCAAACAATCCCTGACAGGTGCATACCGCGCCTGACACTAGCCAAGACAGGAGATACTCATGGCGAATACAACTTTTACAGGACCAGTGCGTTCCGAAGGCGGCTTTCAAGTTGTCTCTAAAAATGCAACAACCGGCGCTTTCACAACGGTAGCGAACACAGCTTCTACTGGCATCGTTACAAACAAATATGTGAAGCACGTTGGCTTTGCTACAGGTGTAACGGTCAACACTACGGCGGGTGACAGTCCGACCATTGGTCAGTTCACGCAGCCTGCAAACACGATTATTACCGACATTAAGATCTTCTGCGACACTGCACCAGTTATTGGTACGGGTGACATTGGTTATGAAGTTGGTACATCTTCTTCTGGCGCACAGATTGTTGCGGCGGTGACTGATGAGATTTTGGACGGCGGCACAACTGTTGTCGTACACAACGTTACAACGACTACTTTAGTTGCTCAGACGCAAAGCGGCACTACCGCTCCTGCTTCTGTTCAATATACAGATACTGAAAGGACTATTTTCTGCAACATCACGAATACTGTTGATGCAACCACTGCGGGTTCTTTTACGTTCATTATTGAATACGTGCAGATCGCGTAATAGGAGAACGTTATGTCTGGAGCTTCTGATGTAATTGCGGTCACCATAACCGCAGACACTCTGGCGGCGGATGACAACGGTATTTCTGCGGATGCCGCTGTTGGAAACAACGCCGCACTCACTATCGGCGGAGCTTTGGCTGACGGCGGATCTGTAACGTTGAGCAATGCCCGTAAGGTCACTATTACTTCGGCTGGAGATGATGATGAAATATCTTTCACCATCGTAGGCACTGATATAAATGGTACCGCGCAGACAGAGTCTCTTACTGGCGCAAACGCAGGCGTTGCCACTAGTTCAAAGTTTTTTCTGACGATCACGTCTATTACAGCGGTCGGTGACCCAGCGGGCAACGTAAAGGCCGGTATCAGTGCGGATTCCTCAAGCATTGTGTTTTCGGGTAGATCACGTTTGAAAGGCGCTTTCCTTACTAGCACCGCGACGGCGGGGACTATTGATTTTATTAATACCTCCACTGCTGGAACGAGTCTAATGAAGATCAGTTCTGTCGCCTCTGCAACCGCAACGCGTGATGTAGTAATCCCGGAAAACGGCATCTTGTTTACGGATGGGATTTATTTGCAATACACCGTGTCTTCTTTTTTAACCCTGACAGTTTTTCATGCTTAGGTATAAGGAACTTTTGAATGGCAACAACCAAGGACGCTAAAAGACTTCCATCTGGTCGCATCAAATACCGTGGTGAGACGTTTGCTGGTTTTAACAAGCCAAAAAGAACGCCCGGTAAGACCAAGAAAAGTGCTGTTCTTGCTAAAAAAGGTAGTGAAATCAAGCTGGTTAGGTTTGGTGATCCGAAGATGTCGATCAAAAAAGATCAGCCCGGCAGACGGGCTAATTTTCGCGCTAGGCACAAGTGTGATACGGCAAAAGATAAATTTTCGGCAAGATATTGGTCTTGTAAGGCATGGTAATGACACGAGCTAGTATGCCAAAAGGGCTTAGTTACTACCGGAAAGGTGGTGCAGCGTCCAAAAAAAGCAAAGGCAGTAAGATTTGCCCGGAAGGTAAAGCTTGGGCGAAGCGAACGTTTGATACTTATCCGTCTGCTTACGCCAATCTTGCTGCAAGTAAGTATTGCAAAGATCCCAACTACGCCAAAAAGTCTAAAGGCGGCAAAAGAAAAGGTCGCTGATGGGTGAATTAAAAAAGTGGTTGAAACAAAACTGGGTTCGTATCGACAGCGAAGGAAATATTGTCGGCAAATGTGGCACGTCCCCGGATAAGAAAATGCCAGATCGCTGTTTGCCTGAGTCCAAGGCACGATCTTTGACGAAAGCAGAGAGAGCCGCGACTGCACGCAAGAAGAAAAGGGAAGGCAAAAAAGGCAAGACCGTTGTCAAAAACACCAAGCGGGCGACGGTCAAAAACATGAACGCGGGCGGAGAGGTCCGACAAGAAATTGCTAGAGGGTGCGGGGCTGTACTAGAGAACCGCAGAAAGAAAACTAAGTACCTGTGAGGTATATATGTCTGTCGTAAATCTGGGCAACGGTGCCCCAAAAAAGAAAACAGCTAAGAAAAAAGCCACTAAAAAAGCGCCTGCGATGAAAAGCAAGGGTATGGCCAACGGTGGTGCCATGATGAAGTCTAAAGGCATGAAAAATGGCGGTGCCATGATGAAGTCCAAGGGCATGAAAAATGGCGGTGCCATGATGAAGTCCAAGGGCATGAAAAATGGCGGCAAGGTGTCCAAAATGAAATCTAAGGGCTATCGCCAAGGTGGTAAGGTAAGCAAATAAAATATGCCATACCTTCAATCTAACATTCCGCACTTTAAGTGCTGGGTGCGAAAAGAATTTACACATAATCACGAGGGATATCATGGCGAGTTTTTACACGCCATGGCCATAGGCGTCACAACGATGCCTTGCAGATGCCTGAGTTTTCAGATGATCTTTACGGGCATAGAGGCCGATGGTGAAGAAGAGGACACCGTACACGGAGGAGCGATGTGGGCAAGAATGCCGATCACCGCTCTTGTTGCGGACATCCCGTTGGAAGAATGGCCCGCGCCGATGGCGGTACATGACGCCCAGCCTTGGGATTGTTCTTCTCACTATCACGCTGTTTATGTCTTAGATCGTGCAACGCCATGCCCTTGGATGGCAAAAATTGCTGGAGAAATGTATCCAGCGAAATACCTTTTCACAGTAGACTATACTGAGAGTGAAATTGCGGATGACCCAGCACAGCACAAACAAAGTCACGTGCTGCAACTTTTAGATGCGGGGGAGTGGACAGGTAACATCGTTGCATTACCAAACAACCGGGTACGAGTAACGCACCCAGCATGGTTTGAAACGGGTACAGGCGCTCCAGATTTTAAGCCTTCGGCGCACATACATTACTCGAAGTCTGATTTAGACTACGTGCTTGATGTGAACCGTGTATTCGATAACTTATACAATGACAACGAGTAGCAGCAAAAATTTTGAGATTGATGTAGCCGAGTACATTGAAGAAGCGTTTGAGCGTTGCGGACTAGAGCTTAGGACCGGCTACGACCTGAAAACGGCAAAAAGATCTATGAACTTGTTGTTTGCTGATTGGGCAAACAGGGGCCTGAATCAGTGGACGATTGATCAAACCTCTATCACGGTTGCGTCGGGTGTTAGCGAATACCCGGCGGGAACTCTCACTTTGTCAGTCGGTGCTTCCGCTAGTTTTACGGTCGGAGAGACGATAACTGGGGGCACCAGCGCCGCCACGGCGTCAATCACTAGTAAGCCTACAACTACCTCTGTGGCCACAACGATCCCGGTCGGTACTTTCTCTAACGGTGAAACGATTACGGGAGGCACCAGCGCCGCCACTACCACTGTTTCGGCTGTTCAAGATCTATCGGACGTGCAATCCACGATTGACATATTGTCAACGGTCGTAACCCGTGACGGCACAGATTTTGCGATTGACCGTTTGAGTCGATCAGAGTTTTTGAACATACCTACCAAAACGCAGACGGGCCGACCTAATCAATTTTTTCTTGATAGGCAAATTACCCCGGTACTGAAAATTTGGCCGGTGCCGGACAACAGCACGGACATACTGAAGTTCAATCGTCTGACTCGGATCGAAGACGCAGACGCCTTCACGAATACCGTGGATGTGCCGTTTCGTTTTTACCCGTGTTTAGCGGCGGGACTAGCTTATTACCTGTCGATGAAAAAAAATCCACAGATGATGACGATGCTAAAAGCAGTTTATGAAGAAGAGATGATACGCGCCATGGAGGAGGACCGAGATCGTGCGTCCTTCAAGATATCACCTCCCACGTATAGATACGGAGCGTAGCCATGGGGTTTGCATCAGGTAAAAACGCTTACGGTATCTCAGATCGCTCTGGTTTTCGCTACAAGCTCAATCGCATGCGTAAAGAATGGAACGGTAGTCTTGTAGGGTTTGATGAGTTTGAGCCAAAACAGCCGCAACTTTTGCCTTTGCCAAGGGTCGACGACCCGCAAGCTTTGAAAAACCCTCGACCAGACCGAGTCGAGCCAATGGTTGTGTCGGTTGGCGTTCCGGTTGTCGGGATCAACCCTTTTGTGCCTGTAAAAGCTTCTGGACTTGTTGGTGAAGTAACGGTGGTGACGACATGAGTTTTACTTTAGCTACTCTCAAATCTGCGGTACAAGACTACTGCGAAACCGCTGAAACGACTTTTGTTGCAGGATTAGACACGTTTATTGAAGAAGCCGAAGAACGAATACTAAAAAACGTTTCTTTACCAGTTTTTCGCAAAAACGTGACTGGTAACGCAACCACAGGTTTTCCTTATCTAGCTACGCCGTCAGACTTTTTAGCGTCGTACAGCTTGGCTTTGATCATTGATAGCGTGTACACCTATCCTTTATTCAAACATACGACGTTTATTCGGCAATACACGCCAAACGCTAATACCACTGGTCCTACGCAGTACTACGCCCTGTTCGACGACAATACTTTTTTGCTAGCACCAACGCCTGCGTCTGACTATGCGTTCGAGTTGCACTACAAGTACCGCCCTGCGTCTTTGACCACTACTTCCGGCACAAGCACCACTTGGTTGTCCGATAATGCTCCTGATGCTTTGCTGTATGGCACGCTCGTAGAGGCTGCTACCTTCTTGAAAAATCCAGAAGAAGCGGCTCAATACGAACAACGGTTCTCGCAAGCTGTCGCGTCACTCAAGGCTTTGGGCGAAGGTTACGGTTCTAGAGATGAATACCGATATGACATTGCTAGGGGGTAAACTTGGCTTTGTTTGAGGCATCAAGTCTTGAGGTTGGTAGCGTTGTAGTGGCAACTACACAAGACAAAGGACACGACCCTGAGTTTTGGGCGAAAGCTGCGGCGGATAGGATTGTGAGCGTTGGCGGTAACTGCCATCCTTTGATTGCGCAACAGGCAGAGGCTTTCAAAGAATCGGTACAAGCAACGGCGGTTTTTTACATCAAAGAGGCGATAAAAAGCGATAGGACGACCTTGATTGCAGAGCTAGAAAAACAAGGGCACGCTGACATGGCAAACATAATTAGGAGTCTGTAATGGCGATAACGACAGCAATGTGTACTACCTTCAAAAAAGAAATTTTAGAAGCTGTTCACAATTTTAAAAATACGGGTGGTAGCACCTTCAATCTTGCGTTGTACACAAGCTCTGCCTCTTTAGGCGCAGGTACTACGGCATATACCACGTCGAACGAAATATCTGGTACAGGCTACACCGCGAAAGGTGCATCACTCACTCGTGTTGATCCTAGCAACGATGGGACTACTGCCATAACAGACTTTTCTGATTTAACGTTTAGCTCTAGCACGTTAACCGCGCGTGGAGCATTGATCTTCAATGACAGTGCTTCCGGTGATCCTGCGGTATGTGCTTTGGATTTTGGTGCTGATAAGTCCTCCAGTTCAGGGGATTTCACCGTGCAGTTTCCAGCAGCAGATGCATCGAATGCGATTATTCGCATCGCATAGGGAATGGCTAATGTCACGGGCTGGGGCAGAGGCACTTGGGGCCAAGGCGCTTGGAATGAAGCAATTCCTGTTGAAGTCACGGGTGTTGCAGGCACTGGCGCGGTTACGACTGTCACAGTCAGCGCAGACGCAAATGCCACTGTCACAGGCGTTTCTGGCACAGGGGCAATCGGGTCAGTCACAATCGTCCAAGGGACGGGTGTCGACGTTTCTGTCACAGGCGTGGTTGGAACTGGATCTGTCGGAACGGTTACTGTATCCGCTGATGCGAATGCTAGTGTTACTGGCATTGTTGGCACTGGAGCCGTTGGCTCGGTTACAGTTACGGGTACGGCAAATGTTTCTATCACTGGAGTCCAAGGTGACTCTGTTGTTGGAAATGTTGCCGTTGCAGCAGATGCAAACGTTTCTGTCACGGGTGTTTCAGCGACAGGAGCGATAGGGTATTTCCTTGTTTATGGCATCATAAATGATGGCCAAGACCCCAACTGGGGTACTATAACGGATAGTCAAACACCAAGTTGGACTGCTGTCACCGACAGTCAAACACCGAATTGGGAAGAGGTAGCGTAATGGTACGCAGGGTCAAGAAAGTTATTAAGGGATTAGAGAAAGCCTCTAAGACACACAAGAAGCAAGCTGAAACGCTCAAGAAGCATGTGGCGTCTATGAAGAAGCCAAAGCCTAAGACTAAAAGTCGGAGAAGATAAATGGCAACTTACGTTAACGATTTACGCCTGAAAGAGATATCTACTGGCGATGAGGCAGGTACATGGGGCACCAGTACAAACACCAACCTTGAGTTGATTGCAGAGGCATTTAGTTTTGGCACCGAAGCTATTACGACGAATGCTGATACTCATACTACTACTATTGCTGATGGGTCTACTGATCCGGGCCGCAGTCTCTTCCTCAAATACACTGGCACTCTTGATTCAACTTGCACCATCACTATAGGGCCAAACACGGTCAGCAAGCTCTGGTTTATTGAGAACGCAACCAGCGGATCACAGTCGATCATCATTAAACAAGGCTCTGGTGCCACCGTTACTATCGCTAATGGTCAGACCAAAGCGATTTACAGTGACGGCGCAGGCTCTGGTGGCGCGATGGTAGATGCTCTCCAAGACCTGTCTGTGCCTGATTTGTTCATTGACGATGACCTGACGTTTACCTCTGACAGCGCAGTCATCACGTTTGGCGCAGATGGCGATACTACGCTCACGCACACAGACGGTTCTGGCCTAACGCTTAATAGCACCAACAAGATTATGTTCAACGATGCGAGCCAGTTCATACAAGGCTCAAGCGCGACTGTCTTGGCGCTAGGTGCTACAGATGAGATTGATCTGACTGCGACGCTCATAGACATCAACGGTAACGCTGACGTATCAGGCACTGTGACCGCGACAGGCACTTCTGTGTTTGCCAGCTTAGACATCTCAGGCGATATAGACGTTGACGGCACAACTAATCTGGATGTCGTGGATATTGATGGTGCTGTGGATATGGCTTCTACGCTGCAAGTGGATGGTGCTATTACGTCTTCTGCTGGCGCTACGATTACGGTTGCTGACAACACAGACAATTTATCTCTTATAAGCACAGACACCGATGACAACTCTGGCCCCAATCTGCGTATGTACAGATTCTCAGCCAACCCTGCTGATGCAGATGTTATTGGTCAAATAGACTTTGAAGGTCGCAATGACAACACACAAGACGTTCGCTATGGCTTCATAAGCGCAAAAATCACCGATGCTTCTGACGGCACGGAGGACGGGCAGTTACGCTTCTTCACGATTGCGGGCGGCACAGAAACCGAAACCATGACTTTGAATTCGGGCAACGTCGGCATCGGCACCACTAGCCCCCAAGCAGCAAAGTTCTCAGGTTCGGCTGTTGGCATCCTTGAACTAGCTAACACTAAGCCAGTTATAAATATCCATGAAACAGATGTTACAGATGCTGAATTCTTCATGGGCATGTCTGGCGGTAGCGCAGTTATAGGCACGTCAGGCAACGGTCTGATGATTTTCCAGACTGGTACTAGCTCCACGAGCGAACGCATGCGCATCGACTCAAGTGGCAACGTGGGTATTGGCAACAGTAACCCAGCAGCTTTTAATTCGCTTAGTGGAAAACATGTAGTAATAGGTTCTGGCGCTGAGGCAAATACTTTAACACTGTTTTCAGATGATACGAATGATGCAAACGGCTTCGGTCACGTTGCTTTTGCTGACTCAAATGCATCAGGCTCTACGGCTCAGTATGCTGGATTGATCCAGTACAAGCATAGTGATAATACCATGAGGTTTTATACCAACGCCTCAGAAAGCATGCACATAGACTCCAGCCAGCGGCTACTAATTAACACAACATCAATTTTGAGCAGTTCATCAGCAAAACTTCAAGTTTTGCAAACCGTATCTGCTCATTGGACACAACGCATTAACAACAGCACTGGGAGTCCTTACGGACTTGCTATTGATTACACTTCGGTAAACCCTAACGGCACAGACAATCATTTTATATACTGCACTTCCACAACGGGAGCAAAATTTGGTGTTTACTCAAACGGAGGCGTACTTAATTATTCAGGTAATAACGTCAACCTGTCTGACCGAAATGCTAAGAAAGATATTACGATTCACACAGACAATGAGTGGAATTGCGTTAAGGCATGGGAGATTGTTGACTACCGCTATAAGGATGAGGCAGATGACTCACCTGTAAAGATTGGCGTTATCGCACAGCAGATTCAAGAGCATTGCCCTGATTTAGTTAATGTATTTCAAGAGCAAGCTGACGCGGTAGAAGAAGTTCTTGGCGAGGACGGTGAAGTAGTTACAGAGGCTAAAGCAGCCGTTGAAGAACGCATTGGTGTCAATGAAGCGCAGATGATGTGGAAGGTGACTAAAGCCTTGCAAGAAGCTATGACCCGCATTGAAACCTTAGAGGCTAAAGTACAAACACTGGAGAATAACTAATGGCTACTTTCACTTGGGTCATATCGACTTTAGAACGAGACCTACTACCCGAAAATATGAACGGCGCTGTCGTCGTCGCTCACTGGGTATGCAATGCAGAGCAGATAGACGGTGACGATTCCTTCCGCGCTCATACTTACGGGACGTGTAGCTTCACGCCTGATCCCACGGCGTCAGGCTATATCGCTTACGACGATTTGACCGAAGCTGATGTGATTGGATGGGTTCAGGCTGACGTTGGCAAAGATACTGTCGAAGCAGGACTGCAAGCTAACATTGACGAGCAAATTACACCAGCCACGGCTAACGGAGTACCTTGGTAATGAGCGAAGAACAAAAGATTGTCATTAACGACGAAGAGCATAACGTGTCAGACCTGACCGTTGAGACCCAGATGCACGTTGCGCGTGTTGCTGAGATCCGGCAAGAAATCGCACGTTTGCAAATGCAGATCAACGAGCGTCAAGTCGTACTGAATGCTTACGGTGACGCTATTATCAATGCAGTTAAGCCTGCTGAAGATGAAGAGTCAGAAGCAGAAGTAGCGGTTCAGTGACACCCACTGAGAAAGCCATAGCGCAAATTGAAGCGCATGAGCGAGAGTGTACCGTGCGCTACGAAGCTATCGAAAAGCGCCTCGCTTCTGGCAGCAAACGATTTGATCGTCTCGAAATGATGATTTGGGGGGTCTACGTCACAGTGATTGTAGCTGTAGCTTTACCGCAATTTATGTGAGGTAAGTCCTATGGTGATCGAATCTGTTGCAGCGGCGGGGTTGCTGCTAAACCAAATTAACCAAGTAATTCAACAGGTTAACGAAACAGGTTCGGGCGTGCAGCAGGCGATGGGACTGATCTCCGACTTTGGAGAAGCCCTTAACACGTTTGAAGTAGACCGTAAAAACTCTACGTTCAAGGCTCTTAGCCAAAATGACATCCTCAAAATACAAATGCTTCGTAGGCAGTATGAGAGGCATTGGCAAAGCGTAAATGACTTGCTTTTGGTTGCCGACCCGAAGCTCTTGGAGGATTTCAAAAGGGCCAAAAAAGAACAGGAAGAAGCACGACAGAGGCACATAGCTATGTTAGCTCGAAAGAAAAAAGCGCGTGCTATTCTTATCAGCCAGATTTTAGTAGGAGGAACGACGCTCCTGATTGGGGGGTCAATAGCGGTTGGGGCCATAGTGTTAATCATTAAGATATTCGGATGATAATGGCGTTCCTGCTAGTTATGCTGGTCGAAGGCGAACAAGTCGCGGGCCAGTTTCACTTCCGTAACATCCACAGGTGCAATCAATTTGCTTATTGGCTAGAGCAGGGAACTATCAAGCCTGTAGAAGGCAAGCGGTTGAACAATCAGCAAAACATTACAGCCTACTGTATCCCTGTTAAAGTCAGGCCAAACATAAAATTCTATGACTGATATGGCAGCAAAGAAGCTACAAGAAGGTTCTGAATACGCCGAATACGATGCGGATGGTGATGGCATTGTTACTGACGAAGAGCTACAAACTAGCAGAGAGCTACAAGAACTACGATTACGGCATGAACGAGCAGACGCTCAACGTGCTATGAGTTGGTTTGCGCTATGGGGCATGTTGCTCTATCCAAGCCTTGTGGTTGTCAGTGAGTTCTTTGGGATGAATCAAGCTGCATCTATTTTGGGCGATATGGCAGCAGTTTATTTTGTGAGTGTTGCAGGCATCCTAGCTGCGTTTTTTGGCGCACAAGCATGGTCAAATAGGAAATAGATTATGAGTATTGTTGCATCGCTCGTTGGGCCGGTCACTGGGCTGCTGGACAAGTTCATAGAAGACAAAGACCAGAAGAACGCTTTAGCCCATGAGATAGCGACGATGAGTGAAAGACACTCGCATGAGGCACTCAAGGGCCAGCTTGAAATCAATAAGATGGAAGCGGCACACAAGAGCTTGTTTGTTGCTGGGTGGCGACCTGCCATCGGTTGGATCTGTGCGCTGGGCCTACTCTACAACACCATCATTGCCAACATAATTAGTATCTGGGTAGATGTGCCAGAAGTGGATACAACGCTTCTTGTGCCCGTTATGATGGGTATGCTCGGATTGGGCGCTATGCGCTCCTACGAGAAGGTTAATTCCGTGGCACGGGAGAAGTAATGAGCAAGCTTGTTGAAATGATCAAACGCCATGAAGGCGTCAGGTCTAAAGTTTATATGTGCAGTGCTGGGTATGAAACCATAGGTGTCGGCAGAAATATCTCAGAGTCTGGCCTTGGGCTATCTGACGATGAGATCGAATACTTGTTGGCGAATGATGTAGCGCGAGTAAAAAGCGAGCTTGCCGACACATACTTCTGGTTCAACGGCATCAACGAAGCGCGTCAGGATGCAATGATTGATATGTGTTTCAACCTTGGTCTGACCAGATTGCGTGGTTTTGTAAAGGCTCTTGAGGCTATGTCACGCGAACAGTTCGATATAGCTGCTGATGAATTTATGGACAGCAAGTGGGCGAAACAAGTAGGCATGAGGGCTGTGAGGGTGACCGAAATGATTAGATCTGGAGAATATGCATAATGGCTAAAAGCACTCCTGGAACAGCGGGATCAAAAGGCGGTGGGAATGTTGTTCCTAGTACAGGGTTTCCTACTAGAGGGGGTGTTTTAAGAAGTCAGATTCCTGCTGGAAGAGGCACGGTTCCTGATAATTATGACTACGGAAGAAACATGCCTCGCAGATTTCCTAGTCCACAACCCAGATATCCAATGCCGAGAAATCCTTACAGTCAACCGCCAAATCGTTATGGTGGGATGCAAGGCCCAACAGGGTTGGGTGATTTCTTATCTAGACAGCCAGCAATAAGTCAAAGACAGATTGATCCTGCTACAGGGTTTCCTGTTCAGACGAGTTCTGGCAAAGGCGGCTCTAAAGGTGGGGCAAGGACTTTCAATCCAGAGTCGCAAGCTGTGGTAGATTATTATAACAGGAATCCAGACCCCACCCTTGGGAAGTCTTTACCGCCACCCACATATGGCACGGTCACTGGACTGCCATCGGGATTAACACCTGAACAAGCAAGAATTCGTCAAGAGGAACTGTCATCAAGGACAGGTGGTGGGTTTTCAAGATTAGCACCTTCACCTTCTCAACCTCCAAACCTTGATCTTTATCCAACTCCAAGACCTACACTTTCGCCTACACCTAATGTTCAAGTATCCGACTTATTTATGGACGCTGTGGAAAGCGCCCCGTTTTTTGGCAACAACCCACCGCCAAGATTGACTCAAGGTTTGCCGGAAAGACCGATGTTTCAGACTCAAGGGCCAGGCAGTAGGACAAAAAGCTTAATGGGAGAAATAACTCAATCACCCAGATATCAAGCGATGCAGATGGGGCAAGCTGGTGGGAGGCCAAACGTCAGGCCAACGATGAACGTCGGTAAGGCAACGGGTGGCCCTGTAGGGTTAGCTTCGTTGATTGGTCAATACTAAATGACGCTGGCGAAGGTACAGTTCGCCCCAGGCGTTAACAAAGAAGGCACCGAATACACAGCCGATGCTGGCTGGTTTGACTCTGACAAGATCAGGTTCAGGCAAGGCCGAGTAGAAAAGATTGGCGGTTGGACTAAGTACTCTGATCAAAGCTTTCTTGGTGTGTGCCGATCACTTCATCACTGGGCTTCGCTCGAATCAATAAACTACATTGGGATTGGCACCAATCTAAAGTTCTATGTAGCAGAAGGCTCTGGATACAACGATGTCACACCGATCAGGCTGACCACTAGCGCGGGTGACGCGACCTTTGCAGCTACTAATGGTTCCTCAACTATCACCGTCACTGAGACTGCACACGGTGCAGTGGTCAATGACTTCGTTACCTTCTCTGATGCAGCATCTTTGGGCGGTAATGTAATCGCATCGGTCTTAAATCAGGAGTATCAAATTGCTTCTGTGCCCACGACAAACACCTTCACCATCGTGGCGAAAGATACTAGTGGTGCGACTGTGACCGCCAACGCAAGCGACAGTGGCAACGGTGGTAGCTCAACAGTGGCTGCGTATCAGATCAATACAGGTCTGAACACGTTTGTTCAAGGCACTGGCTGGGGTGCTGGCACATGGGGTTCTGGCACTTGGGGTAGCTCTAGCAGTGTTGCTGCTGCCGGTCAGTTGCGCTTGATTAGTCAGGATAACTTTGGTGAGGACTTGATCTTCAACATCAGGGGTGGCGGCATCTTCTACTGGGACGAGTCTTCTGGTACTGGTGCTAGAGCGATCAACGCCACAGCTTTGGGCAGCGCATCTAATGTGCCAACCGTTGCGTTGCAGGTTTTAGTTTCTGATATAGATCAACACGTTATAGCGTTTGGCACTAACCCGATTGGCTCATCCAACATTGATCCATTGTTTATACGCTTCTCAGATCAAGAGAACGCTGCTGACTGGACGCCAACAGCAACAAACACTGCTGGTGGTGTACGAATAAACTCCGGCTCCCAGATCGTTGGTGCTGTTCAAACAAGGCAAGAGATCCTTGTGTTTACAGATGTCAGCCTTCACTCAATGCGATTTGTAGGTGCCCCGTTCACATTCCAGTTTGCAACGCTAAGCACTGACATATCTATGATCTCACCTAACGCAGCGGTAAACGCTAGAGGTTCGGTCTACTTCATGGATTCAGGTGGTTTTTATGTCTACAACGGGTCAGTCCAGCCACTGCCGTGTAGCGTAAAAGAGCATGTCTTTTCTAATCTCAACAAGGGCCAAGCGTTCAAGGTGTTTGCTGCCGAGAACAATGACTTCTCAGAGGTCATATGGTTCTACCCAGTGGGTACAGGCGACACAGAGATTACGAACTATGTATCGTACAATTACGCAGAGAATCTTTGGGCTGTTGGGACGTTGGATCGGGGCGCATGGATGGGTTACTCGCAAGCCTCGAACCCTATCGCGTCATCTGTGAATACTGGGGTGACAGATGCTAATTACCTGTACAACCAAGAAACTGGATTCGATGATGACGGATCAGCCATGACTGCGTTTGTAGAGTCAGGTGATCTTGAGATTGCTGAAGGTGATCGCTTTATGATGATCAGCAGGATCATCCCTGACTTTAAGTTCAGCGGAACTACAGAAGATGCGTCAATCGACTTCACCATTAAGGGCAGCAACTTCCCCTTAGAGACCCCAACAACACAAGCTACTGCGACTGTTACACCTAGCACCACGCAATCAAACATAAGGACTCGAGCTAGGCATGCCGTTGTTCGGGTTGAAAGCACAGGTTCTGGCTTTGGATGGCGACTAGGTGATCTGCGATTTGATATGAGACAGGACGGTAGACGGTAATGGCGACTAGACAGAATCCACTGCCGGTGCCTGCCCCAGAATACGATGTCGGTAATGAGGCAATCACTCGTAGAACAATCGAACAAGCTATGGATCAGATCGAAAACGATGTGATTCAAGCCAAGACTCAAGGTGACAAGACGGGATCGCTTGCCATGCGTAGGTTCCAGTTCTTGTTGATGGGTGCATCGTGACAGACGTTATCAAGGTACTTGGTCAAGTTGATGTATCAGCAACGACAACGACCACGTTGTACACGACACCTAATCTAGCCCAGACCACAGTAAGTTCACTGGTGATATGCAACCGAAGCGGATCTGCTATCACGTTCAGGGTGAGCATCCATGTGGGTGGTGCGTCAGCAGATGACAAGCAATTTATATTTTTCGATGAAGCTCTCGCAGCAACCACCTCTAGAACGGTTGTGATCGGGATGTGCCTTTCTCAAGCAGATGTGGTTAAGGTTTACGCCAGTGCCGCCAATGTAAGCTTTAACCTCTTTGGAGTGGAGACCAGCTAATGAACAATCCAAACATGTTCCCAATGCAGCCTATGGCGCAGCAGATGGCCCAGCAAGGCCGATACGGCGACAGCATGATGGTTCACATGAACCCGATAGAGGTGGCTGGTATAGCCTCTCTGTCGCCCACAGGGCAACTCACAACCAACCCGATGACAGGACAGCCGGAGGCTTTCTTGCCTTTCCTCGCTCCACTGCTGGGTAGCATGTTCGGTAGCACCATCACAGGGGCGCTTGCTTCTGGCGCTGGCGCATTGGGCTTGGGCACTGTTGGTGCAGGGGCTGCTGCTGGAACCGGCCTTGCTGGTACGCTTGCAGGTTTATCTGCTCCCGCCGCGAGCGCAATTGGTTCTGGTCTAGCTACTACGGCAGTGACTGGCGACATTAAAGAGGGTCTGATATCTGGACTCACGGGCTTCGGGATTGGTAAGGCTTTCGAGACTGGAGCAAAAGCTCTTGCTGGTGTTGATCAGGCAGCTAAAGCAGCGGCAGATGCAACAAAGGCGGCAGATGCAGCGGTCTCTGGGGCGCAAATAGGCGCTAAAGGCACACTTACTGCTGACGCCCTTTCACAACTCCCTGCAAGTGTAGATGCCACAACAGCAACAAAAGCTCTAACCGATGCCCAAGCGGGTGCTTCATCTATGACTCCCCTAGACGTTATTCGAGGCAAGCAACCCGCTGGGGTTTTTCCAGGAACTGAGGGTGGTGTTGCAGAAGGTTTAGGAGCGACAGCAAAAGGTCTTTTGAATCCAATGGCAGCAGCACCTATCGCTATAGGCGAAGGTCAACGTGCTGCGTTCAGGCAGCAGGAAGAAATGGATCGTATGTACGGTGAGCGAGCAGCAGAGAAGGAGCAAGACCTTCGAGATGCTCAAGGCATTGTCGATGCGTCTATCCGACAAGCTGGATCTGACTACGGCATTGATTACTCCAAGGAATACGGACGTGATTACGGAATGATGGGCGGTGGTATCACCTCTATAAACCCAGATGACTTCCAGCGCCGTCACGCAGAACTACAAATGATGGGCAGACAACCTGTTCAAATGAGAGAGGGTGGCCCAGGAGAGATTCGAGGAGTAAACCTTGGGAATGTCGGCACTATGGGTGGATTCGGTGCTCCAGCAGGGCGGCAGTCTAGGCTTCGAGGGCCAGAGGTGATTAAGCCAGAAGAGCTTGTTGGCGCTAGACCTGGGTTTCAGCCTGAGATTAGTTACTTCAGACAGCCAACAGAAGCTGAGTCAGACGCTGCTTTAGAAGCGGTTAAAGCTGGTAGCGCAAATGCAGGAATACCTGGTGCTGGAATGCCTATAGACCCATCTTTATATCAAGGGATTGGCGCTGTTGGTAAGGGTGGCGGCATGGCTGGCGCTAGGTCTCTTCCTGCGAACGTACAAGCTGCTCAAGAAATACTTGATAGAAAGTCTGCTTCAACAAGAAAGCGCAAAGCCGCGCAAAACGTTGTGGACAAATACGAAGAAGAAGGCAGAGGCGGTCAAGATTACTTCGATGAAGTTATGGCTCAGACGTATGGCTCTAGGTATGGCATGCAGGAAGGTGGTGACACCACTGGTCAGATGGATCAGTCGGCTGCAATGATGCTCATTGAGCAAGTATCTATGGCGCTACTTGGCAGATTGCCTGAAGAGCAAGCAGAGATTGTGATTAACCGATTCATTGATGAGTTCGGTTCTGAGGCATTCCAAATGCTTAGGTCACAGGTGCTTGAGTCTGTTGTACCTAATTCACAGAAAGAAGGTGTCATTCAAGGCGAAGGCAAAGGTATGGATGATCAGGTGCCAGGCATGATCGGTGATCAACAACCCGTAGCTGTGTCTCCTGGTGAGTTCATTGTCCCTGCTGATGTCGTTTCTGGCATAGGTGATGGCGATACAAACTCTGGTGTTCAAGAGTTAGAGGGGATGATGGATCGTGTTCGCCAAGATCGAACAGGAACCATGCAACAACCTGCACCGCTGGGTGCTAAAGCCGGAGGTGCATTGCCAGCATGAGCAGCCTACTAGAGTTTGACGCAAGCAGAATAGAAGACATTTCTAGAGAGCCAAAGGTTTCTCGGAAAGACTTGCCTAGAGAGATAACTCACACCATCACAATGGTGCCTACCAACTACCTGAACAGCCTTTGGCCTGATGTCAGGGATCAGTTGGCTAGAGCGGTGAAGAGGTCTCAAGGTCGATGGAACATGGAGTTCTTGTATGCGTCGATTCTGAACGGCAACCAGCAGTTGTGGGTTGCATTTGATGAAGCTCACAACATAGATGGCGTTGGCACCACTGAGATTATTCAATATCCAGAGAAGCGAATGGTTGTTGTGCAGTTTCTAGGCGGCGACAGATTCAATGATTGGGTCTGGGATATGCTGGAAAGATTTAAGGATTGGGGTAAAGATAACGGTTGCTCAGGTATAGAAGCTACGGCCCGAATGGGTTTCTGGAAGTGGCTTGAGCAAGATGGTTTTTCTAGGTCGTATGTGGTCTACGAAAGGAGTTTTGACGATGAGTAAAGGTGGTGGCGGCGGTGGCGTTCAAGAGAGCGTAGTAACACAAACAAATCTTCCTGAGTATGCAGAACCATTTTTTCAGGAACTGCTAGGTAGAACTGTATACGAATCAACTCGCCCTTATGAGGCGTTTCCTGGTCAACGTATTGCTGAGTTCGATCCCTTTGAGCAGTACGGCATGCAAGGTATGGCTGAGATGGCTCAGGCAGGTACTCCACAACAGATCACTGACGCATCGAACATCGCCGCTAATGTGGGCTTTCAAGATGTCGGTATGGGTATGGATATCGCTAGTGGGTTTAGACCTCCGATGCAGTACTCAGGATATCAGGCGGGTGATATTGGCAGTGGTTATCAGGCCGACTTCTTAGGCCAAGGGTATAATGCTGGTCAGCGTGGTGTTGGATATCAGGCCGGAACCTTTGACCCTGGTTATCAGGCCAGAGAGCGTCAGTCAGGTTTTGATATGGGGCCGCTAGAAAGTGGCTATCAAGCAGGCACGTTTGATCCTGGATATCAAGCTAGAGACATACAGTCTCAATACACAGGTGAGATGGACTTAGGCTCAGGCTTTCAAGCAGGCACCATCGCTGATCCTGCAACACTAGAATCTTATATGAACCCGTACCAGCAGTTGGTGACGGACATAGAAAAACGAGAAGCTCAACGCCAGTCTGACATCCAAGGGGCAAACATATCGCAACAAGCAGCCTCATCAGGTGGTCTTGGTGGTTATCGTGAAGCGATCATGCAGTCAGAACGAGAGCGCAACTTGGGTCAGCAGCTTGCCGACATACAAACTCGAGGTGGTCAAGCAGCGTTTGATCAAGCACAACAAGCATTTGAGGCTGACCGTGCAGCTAGACTGCAAGAAGCTCAGTATGGTTTGACTGCTGCTGGTCAGCTAGATCAGGCTCAGCAGCAACGTGAAGCGTTCAGTCAGTCGGCTTATCAGGCAGGCGAACAAGCGAAACAACGTGCCGCTGAAATGGGCATGACAGCCCAGCAACAAGCTGATGCAGCACGACAAGCTCAGGAACAGTTCCGTCAGTCTGCATTTGGTCAGACCGCTGATGTTGCGGCACAACGCGAGCAGTTCCAGCAGCAAGCGTTCCAAGCAGCAGAGCAAGCAAGACAACGTGCTGCCGAGATGGGAATGACTGCACAACAGCAGGAAGACGCTGCAAGGCAAGCACAAGAGCGATTCCAGCAGGATCAGTTCAGCCAGAACGAACAGATGCGTTTGGCACAGCAACAAGAAAACCGTGCTGTATTCCAAGCTCAAGAGTCTGCTAGACAAGAAGCTGCAAGGCTTGGTCTTAGCGCACAAGAAATTCAAGAGCGTGTTAATCAGGCTGAAAATGAAGCTCGTATGCGAGCAAGAGCAGAGAACGCCCAGCTTGCAGAAACACGCGCCCGTCTTGGGTTTGCTGGTATGGATGCTGATCGTGCAACAAGAGGCCAACAGCTTGATGCTTCAAGGCTTCTTGGTCAGCTAGGCACTGATGAGCAGCGTATGGCTTTCGAGCGGTTGCGTAACTTGCAGGCGGCTGGCGAGATCAGAAGAGGTTCTCAACAGCGTGGCCTCGACTTGGGTTATCAAGACTTCTTGCGACAACAAGCGTTCCCAAGAGAGCAGCTTGCATTCTTTAGCCAGATGCTTCAGGGACTACCTGTTACACCAGGCACATCAACAGCTACATTCGGTGGCCCAAGTGATACACAACAGTTGCTTGGTGCCGGTATCGGCGGTGTAGGTCTGTATAACGCCATGAGAGGCTGATAGTGAACATATTAGAAATCGAAGACATGATCAAAGGCTTGCCTGATCAAGCCTTACAGAAGGAAGCCAAGCAGCCTACAGGACAAGTTCCACAGTTTTTAGTCGTATCCGAGATACAGCGGCGTGGTGACATGCGTCAACGGTTTCAGAAACGACAAGAGAATCAAGGCACTGTGAAGGATCAGGTGATGCAGCAGGGTATTGCTGCTATGGGTGCCCCGCAGCCTGAGATGCAGGCGCTTGCTGGTGCGCCATCTATGCCGCCACAAGGTATGCCTCCGCAGGGAATGCAGCAAGGTATGCCTCCACAAATGCCTCCACAGATGCCGATGCAGCAGCCTCCTATGGGTATGTATGCGGGTGGTGTAGTTCAGATGGCTAATGGTAGCGCCACTCCCTTCGTTGATGACCCAAGACTTGCAGAGTTAAGGGCGCAAGGTTTGACTGATGAGCAGATTGCACAAGAGATTCGTAGGCTAGAGCTTAATGAGTCGCAGATGGCTCAGCTTGGTTTGCCGACGCTAGGGACTATGGAAGCGACTATGCAGCCTGATGCTTACAGTCAAGATGCATATGCTGACATCTTTGCAAGACAACAGGGAAATATCCCAGCAGGTATGGAGTTTATTGAACCAAGAACAACAGATGATCTGTTATCTCCTCAAGTCGGCTTCACCACTAGAGAGATGGCACAGTCTCAGACACTGCCAAATGTTCCTGACGAAATGCCAATGCCCTCACAAAGAGGAATAGGTAGTGCCCCAGAGGGAACGGCAGATGCCTTGCAAGCTCAGATACAATCTCTAAGGTCTACCCCAGCGAGTCCTGTCGCTCAAGCAGGCTTTGCCATGCCTGACTTCGCCATGCCTGACTTTGCTTCATATAGACAAGCAATTAACACTTCGCTTGCACCACCTCCAGCTACAGGCCGACGTGACGTAGGTAATCTGCTTGGTTCAGATATGCTACCTCCATCTAGCGTTGATGGGTCTGCTCCAGTCAGCGCCCCGCCAGCGGTTGATAACTCTGCCTTGGCAGCGCAACTAGTCGCAGAATCTCAAGCGCGGCGTAATCAAGAGGCGGGTGCAGCAGTAGGCACATTCGATGCCCCCCCGACAATAAACAATGCCTTAATAGAAGAGTTGATTGCTGGTTCTGAAGAAAGACGTAACAGAGAACCAAGTCCTGCCGTAGGAACATTCGATGCGCCAGCACCACAAGATACTGCGTTGATAGAACAGTTGATCGCTGGATCTGAAGCTAGGCGTGGAAGAGAAGCAAGCCCTGCTGTTGGTGATTTTACTCAGTCAGAAGAAAGCATGAGTATTGTAGACAGAATCAATCAGATGATGGCTGGCCCAGAGCTAACGGAAGAACAGAAAGCCTTTGCCAGTCAGCGACGACCAGTAAGGAGTAGGGGGCCATACGGAGTAGTCAGGTCTGGTATGGGGGCATCGGGGGCTAAAAGCATAGACTATGATCTTTCGGATAGTAGGATGTCTGCATATCAAGATATCGTCGCTAAAGCAGAAAGAGGCGAGCCTTTAACAATGGGCGAACGTACAGCCTTGCCTTCTTATAGAGAAGAATTTGGGAGCATACAAAGCGACATAACTCCACAAACGGCAGGCCCATTAGCCGCTGCTTTTGAAGCTGCTGGAATAGAAATACCTGGCGTGGGTAGCCCTCGCTTTAACATGGCAGAGAACTTAATTGATATAGCCAACAACCAGTCTAGTGCTGTTCAGGTTGATGCTAAAAGGGGTGTGGAGACAGGAACTGCTGTTGATCCAGAGGTTGTTGACCTCGCCGGTAGACCAGACACAGCTTCAAGTGCATCAGATAGATCAACTTCAGTAGACCAGAAGGATACCAACAGAGACGGTGCCGCTGGTAAATCCGTTCAGGGCACAGGCTCAACCCTTCTTAGTGGTCTTGACCAAAGGATCGCTGATTACAAGACTGCTCTGACAGGAGAAGGTTCTGGCGCTCTTAACGCATTAAATAAATCAAATACTCTTGCTGACGCTATCCGTGATCGACAGCGACCTGGGCTAGATTACTCAACATTGATCCAAGAATACGAAGATCAAATGAGACCAGAGATGGAGGCGCTGAGCAGAGAGCGAGGCAGTCAGGCACTTCTTGCCTTGGGTGCTGGTATTGCCAAGGGCGATTTAAGTTCTGGTCTCAGTGGAGCCGCAAAGGCTGTTGCAGCAAGCAACGCAGAGCGAAGAGCGTTGAAGTCTAGACAGCAAGCCGCTCAGATGGGACTGAAGAAATCTCAAATAGATGCTGCTTATCAAAAATCTTTGAGTGAAAGCGAGGATGAGATAAAAGCTTTGACTGTTGAAGTTAATGCCATGAAGGACTTCGGTCTTACTCAGGCGCAAGCCGAGAAGGCTGCGTTCCAGCAAGGCGCAGCTTATGATTTAGCGATAGCTAAGTTAGAGCAGGATGGAACTCTGCAAAGAGCCAGAGATGAAAGAGATGAGAAAAAGCAGCAGAACCTTTTAAGAACCGCAGCTTTAGATGGAGCAAAAGAATACCTCAGAAATCTTGATGAAATGACTGTCCAGTCTTTGGGAGCAAACGGTCTTCTTGCGCTATACAACAGAACAGCTTCTGAGTTAGCGGCAAGGCTTGGTGTTGGGTTCGAGGGCGTTGATACTGTTAAAGAACCTGCTTCAGCACCTAAAAGCATAGGTGGTTATAGCGTATCGGAATCTCCTTAAATGCCAACATTTACGGTCACTGACCCTTTAGGTAGGACGCTTAGCCTTACGGGGGAAACCCCTCCGACAGAGGCCGAGCTTGATAATATATTTTCTGAATACTACGGAGCACCCGTAGCTGAAGAAGATTCAATCCTCGATCAAACGGGTGAGTTTATTAAGGCTGTGCCCAGAGGATTTGCTTCTGGGTTCTTATCATCTGCTGAAGGTATTGCAGAGCTTGCTGACGCAACCACAAACTACTTTGGCCTTGAAAACCTCATCGATACAGGTGAGGAGAACGAGCTAGTACGACTCGCCAGAGAAGGCCGCAAGGCCGTCAATCAAAGCTTCCTAGCTCCAGACGAGCAATATCAAGATGCGTTCACCACTAAAGTAGGTGAAGGTCTTGGCTCTCTTGCAACCTTCTTGACCCCAGGTGTTCTTGCTCGCGTTGCAGGTGCAGGTGGTAAGGCGCTCAAAGGCGTTGAAGTCGGTGGTGTCGCCGGTCTTGGTGTAGGTTTCAATACGGGTGAACAAGCTCAACGTATACAGGCAGCTAGGGATGCAGGTATCAATGTAGACCAGGCTACAGAAGATGCCGCGATAATGTCTAGCGCGGCCCTTGGTCTTGCTGAGTTGGCAACTCCAATGCGCTTGTTTCGCAATATAAGAAAAGCTGCTGATGATAAGGTTAAAAGCAAGGTCATCGATCAGTTAAAGAGTGCTGCTGGAACAGGCAGTGTTGAAGCAATCACAGAAACTTCTGTCGGTATAGCGCAAGATCTTATAGAACAAGGCTTCTATAACGAGAACTTACAAGTCGGTGAGTCATTCCTAGATGACCTGACTGTAGGTGGCGCTGTAGGTGCGCTTGCTGATCTTGTGGTGACATCTGCTGCTGGTCGTAGATCAGTCGAGTCGGTAAATAATCAGAAGGCATTAGATGAACAGCAGCAAGGGGTTGAGGTTGCTGACGGTATCGAGTTTGAAGCGGAGCTTGCCGAGAACGAACGTGTTCAGGCAGAAGCTTTAGCTAGAGCTAACCAAGCGGTAGAGCAATTAGCTTTAGAGGCTCAGAACGAGCAAGACTTGGCTGCATTAGAGCAAGAAAGACTGCGGTTAGCTGCTATTGAAGAGGTAGAGATACGGAGGCAGGAGGCTGAGAAGCGAGATCCTTCTGCTGTAGATAACCCTCGATCTCCCGATGTCAGTTACACACAGCAGATTGTTAACGTAATGGGGCCATACTTTCCAAAGGCAGGAAAGTTTGAGATGCGTGAGGTGCCAAACCCTGAAGGCGCTCAATTGTTTCAGGTGTTTGAGTCTGGTTCTGACAAGAACTACGGCAAACCCGTAAGAAGGTCTGACGCTCTTTCGCTTGTTGATGGACTAAACACCAAGATCATAGATAGAAACATCAGAGATCAAGCTACTGATGCGATGGACATGGCACCTCAGTCCTACGATAAGGATCAAGCTGCTAAGCTGAGAACATTGCATAGCCGAATTATCCAACCTGAAGCAAACACATTCTCTGCAAAGGCATTGAATGAGGCCGCTGGCACCACCTATGTAGCTAAGGACTCGGAAGGCAACATTGTTAGTTTCCCAGAAGACTCAACATACGAGCAGATACTGAATCGCACTGGTCGAACGACAATAGATCAATCAGATCTGCCTGCCTCTGTAAGGCTGAACAATGTCAGGGACATCAATGGGTTACCAAAGACTGACACGTTTACCTCTGAGGAAGCAGCATCAATCCTGACGCCAGAGCAAATGGATAACCTGATCGGCATTCAAGTAAAGGCTAGAACAGAATCAGAGAGCTACACTGTAGGCCGCAACAAAAAGGGCGAGCCTGTTGTCACATCAACGGACGGAGTGACAAGTGCGTTTCGCCCACAGAATCAAAGAGAGCGAGCGCAAAGCATTAAGGAAGGGTTCAGCCCTGACGCCAAGGTTAAATTCAAAAGCCTTGATGACGCTAGGTACTTTGCCAACAGACAAAATCAAGCTATTGGAACTGGCCCTGTGCCCAGAGGGCTAGTCGATTTAGAAGGTGGCAAAGCTGCTAAAGAAATACAAAACCTTTTAGATAACAAGAACATAGATGCGAAGGTCAACTCAAACGAAGTTAAGTCTATCGCAAAGGCTTTCGTTGGTAAGCGAGACCTTGGCAAGATGACGCAATCAGAGCGTGAGCTTTTATACTTTCAGATCCGCGCACTGCCCAAATTTGATCAGCCAACCAAGCTGCCAAAGAACTTCTTTACCCCCAAGCCCTTCACCCGTGAGCAGTTCCGCTCAGTCAAACAAGCTGTACAAGACTTCAATGACGCAAGTATAGAGCGTATACGGCAAGCCTCTGGGTTGGTAGATCAGTCTCCTCTCAGTGAAAAGAAGCTTCAGAAGTTAAAGCAAGAACTCATTGATCAGTCTGTCATCGATAGTGGTGGTCGAGTACTAAACCCATCACCCGTGCGTGACCCTGTTGCTGTAGTTGAGGCACAACCTGTAACGACACCAGCAACCACAAAGATGACGGCTGCTCAGAGACTTATGCAACAACCTGCATCTCGAGAGATTGCTGCTACAACGGTGATTGATCGTGATGGTGAAGTTGAAGTAATAGAGCAGACGCTAGATGAGTTGAGATCCCAAGGGGTAGTAATAAATGCGCCTCCTGGCAATGAGCAGTTTGACACTGTGTTTGCTGACTCTGATGCGTTGAATAATCAGGGGTCAAGGGATGACTTTAATGACAAGCGAGCGGATCAAGACGCTGACTTCAAGGTAAACAAGGCTGACAGAACGCTTTCCAACATAGCTAAGGCTGCTGATCAAGACCCAATCACTCAGGAAAATATCGACGGGAACATCAAGCCACCTGTTATCAGTAGGGCAGAGCAAGGCCTTCCAGACAACGAGTACAGTTCTTTTGAAACACCAGTAATGACTCGCGGCGACAGATTCATCTTCAATGTTGCTGATAAGTTTATCGGACTGAAGAAGATAGAAGCTGCAATCAATAAGGCCAGAAAGGCTTTGGGCCAAGAACCAATAGCTGCGCTTGATTCTGCCTACATGGGTGAAGAATCAATAGCAGGCAAGATCGGTGAGCGAGGAAGGGTATTCAAGAGAGATGAGGTTCAGCCGCTTGTTGATGAGATAGCAGCAGCCAACACTCAGAAAACCACAGGTGAAGCGATCAAGGAGCTAGATGACTTCTTGATATTACGCCATGCACTAGAGCGCAATAAACGTATTGCCCAGATAAACGATGCAATACCTGATGGTGGTGCTGGAAGCATTGTCGTTGATGGTCAAGAGGTGCGTCTGACGAATGAGTATGTCGCTAATCGGATGCTGAATGAGTACGGCTTGAAGTGGAACGACAAGACAGGCGAATGGTCTGGCGGTAATCAACGTGCCAAGGTGTTACAGAATCTTGCAGGACGTATAGACAACATAGTCAAAGGCACTATCGACACCAACACTGAAGGTGGGCTGTACTCAAAAGAAGATCAAAAGCTTTTGAGCGGGTTCTACAAATACTATGTGCCTCTGCGTGGCAAAGAGATCGAGGATGATTTCTCAACTCAGTTTCTGTCACCAACATCTGGCTCATCAGGAAAGATGAGCATCGAGGGTGCAGAGGCTCGCAAAGCTTTGGGCAGGGCAACGGCTGCTGATTCACCTTTAGCGACTGTGCTTGCTGATAGGGAGCGAGCTATCGCTCGATCCGCAAAGAATAAGGAGTTCGGTGAGCGTCTTTACAGACTAGCTAAAGACAACCCTAACTCTGCTGCATGGGAAGTGTACGATCAGGACAATCCAAACTATCAGCGCATGCTTGAGTCTGTGTATACCTATCTGCCAACAGGACAGAGAGTGCAGAAGATTCCTCCTGGCACACCAGAATCAGAGCGTAAGCTGTACGTTAAAAAGGTCATTCTAAAAGAAGGCATGAAGCTGCCTAGAGAGATGTTTGGCGTGAAGATAAACGGCGAACAGGTAGCAATAGATATAAAAGACGATAACCTGCGTAAGGCTTTGCTTAACCTTGATGCGTCTAACAGCAGCAAGATTGTACAGGCTCTAGGTAACGTCAACAGATTCCTATCCACTGTTAACACATCATTGAACCCTGAGTTTGTTGTCGGCAACTTTGCGCGAGATATTCAGACAGCGGTCTACAATATCATTGGCGAACAGAGCATGGCTGATGGTAAAGCTATGGACACCCGTATCGTCAGCAAAGTAATCAAAGACACAATGCCATCGATTAGAGCGTTCTATCGAGGCTTCAGGGGTAGCGACAAGCAGACAGATCAGCAGCGTAAAGATTACGATGAGTACATCACGGCTGGTGCAAAGGCAGATTGGTTCCACAGCAGAGCACCTGAAGAGCAAAAAGCTACCATCGACAACATGATTGAGATGGCAAAAGGCACGTTCTCAGGTAACTTCAGAAGCAGATACGAAAGCATTCGAGACCTTGTTGAAGACACTAACGCAGCCGTTGAAAACGGTGTGCGATTTGCTTCGTTCAAGGCAGCTAGAGATGAGTTCATTGAGAATGGTTTCTCAAGAGAAGAGGCCATAGCAAAAGCTGCAACGCTTGCTAAAAACCTTACGGTAAACTTCAATCGATCAGGTGATCAAGGACAGCTACTGAACAGCTTGTACCTGTTCTTCAATGCTTCTGTACAGGGAACGATGAACTTCGCCCGTGGGCTGAATGTGTTTGATCCAAACTCATCAAGAATCAAGCAGGGCATGGTCGCTAGTATGGTGGGGTCTGGCGCATTGTTAGCCGCTCTTGCAGAAGAGATGAGCGATGAAGATGACAATGGTGAGTCTTACTACGCAAACATTCCCAACTATGTGAAAGAAAGAAACATAGTGATTATGAAGGATAACGGTAAGGACTATCACACCATACCGTTGCCTTACGGATATAACGCCTTTCATGTACTGGGTGCAAACATTCAAGAGATGATGTCTGGTTCTAAGTCACCAGAAGAAGCCGCAACACTTGTTACTAAGGCGTTGCTTGGATCGTTCAACCCTATTGGTATATCTGAATCTAAAGACTTTACGACTATGCTGGCAAAGACTGGATCACCAACTGTCGGTCAGCCATTCTTAGAGATACTGTCCAACGAGAACTTCTTTGGCGCTCCTGTGTATTCAGAGCAGGTTCCTTACGGCGTAGAGCAACCGCTCAGTCAGCTTTCAAAAGATTCTACATTCGCTGGATTTAAGGCTGCTGCCAAGATTATGAATGGACTTACTGGTGGAAACGAATCAGTGCCAGGAACCCTAGATTTCTCACCTGACAAGCTTCAACACCTGTTTAATTACGCACTAGGTGGCGCTGGGGCCACTGGCTTGAGAACAGTGGAGGCATTCCGCAAGCTTACTAACGATGAAGACATATCAGTTAACGATGTGCCGTTCCTAAGAAGGATTGCTGGTGAAGTAGATCACCGTACTAGCCAAACAGATTTCTATGACAGACGAACCAAGGTTCTGCAAATAGACAATCAGATAGATGTCTTGGATGACCTGGCAAAACGTCGAAAGTACATAGAAGATAACAGGCCAATGTTATCGATGACCGCTCTGATCAAATCGACAGACAAGAGAATACGTTTGATCAACAAACAGTTAAGAAGACTGAGAGCGACAGCAGCAGAAAACCCTGCATCTGCAAAGATGTATGCGGAGCAGGAAGAAGAGCTTCAAGCCAAGAAGAAAGCGGCTTACGACAGATTCAACGCACGATATAACGAGGTCATAGGTAGGGCAGAGTAGCCCCGTACTTCGGGCACACGGACGGGGAACGTGCAGGAAAGCGTGTGTTTGTCGCCTAGCCCTAAAACCACCATACATAAAAACTCAACCTATCAATAGAGTGAGTAGGAAGGACAGTAGATTGATGGCAACCACAATGCCTGCACCAATCAGTATGCCTACCTTCATCTCTTCGCGGCTGATCTTCATTCTTAATCGTTCGGATTCCAACAGTTGGTTGTCTCAATGAAGTACTTTTGCCCTGAGTAATCACACACCCACTGGCATGTCTTGATCCCTTGCTCATTCTCAAAAGAATCCACAAGAACCCATTGATGTACATGAGCATATGCGAATGCTGACACTGCCAACAAGGCCATGAAAACTACCGCCTTCATGCTAGATTAGCAGCGATCATCACTCTCTGCCCCCTTCCGCTTTGACCCTGACGTTTGTCACCCGAGTATTTAATCATCCCTTTCTCCGCAAGACTCTTGTAACGAGCGGTAACAGATGAGTACGGCAACCCAGGCAGGGCTGCTCGCACATCATCACTTATTGCTCCGCGCAAACCACATGTTTCGATCACGTCGAACACCAACTCCTCAAGCCTTGTAGTATCTAGAGCATTAGCAGCATCAACACTGGTGCTTGGGGCGTCATTACGGTGAAGCTTAAAGGCCTCAGTTCCGAAAGCTGCGTGGATCTGAGGCCTACCTAAAAAGGTATATCGTCCTCGAAATCATCAAAGCCTTCCTGTGGCTTAGGTTGTGGCGGTGGAGGCGCTGCTGCTGGGGCACCATCAGGCGGCATAGTCTCGCTCGCAAGAGACAGGTAAACACCATTGTCACCTTGGTTCTTCCAACAGGCGACTCGAATGTCATACTCAGAACGGGTGGCGTCAGCCTTGAACTGAGCAGCTATCTGCTTTGCCTGCTCGCGTGTGACCTTTAGGAAGCCACGGAAGTGCGGTGCCTTGTCGCTCTTACGCTTCTCGCCCTCGTTATACAGTGTCCCTTTGGACTTCTCAGCTTGTGAATAATCAGGCATTAGCCTTCTCCTTCTTGGTTTTGATTAGCGATCTCTCGCTTACGGTCATTGAATGCCTTCTTGATCTCTTCAAAGATCTCAGGTTGATGATTCTGAATTGTTGTAATGGTGCCCTGATTGGATCGGTACAGGCTTTTCATGGAAGCTTCTGTGTCTTCAACCTTGATCCATCCAGTCCACAGTTCACGGAACAACTCAGCAGATTCCTTTTTAGAATAATCCTCCACTGGTTCATCAGAAGGTGGCTCTTTCTTTTTAGGTGTAGGTTTCTTTGCGGCAGGCTCTGGCTTAACCTCTGCGACGGGCTGTTCTTTCTGAGGCAGATCCTCACCAGCGTAGACGTACATCCCAAGCCCAAACAAAGCCATGCACTTCACAAGACAACGCATCTTTGCGTCACTGATGTCCCTTGCATTGGGCCGTATGATGGCCTGGTTCTTGTTATTCATAACCGGCAACCACATGTGCCGTGCCAGTTTGCCAATCACTATCGAGCAGTGGACGGTAATGCTTCCGTCTTCATGCACCTCGTTTATTGGAAAGTCCATAATGGCACTGGGGTAGTGCTCCATCAGTGTCATCCAGCCGTGTGCCCATGATAGGTAGCGTAGACCCATCTTGGTTTCGACATACTGCTCAACGCTGACTGCTGAAAGGGTCTCCCATATATCCGCGAAAGTCGGCTCTGAATTGTTTTGCGTTGACGCCATAATGTTTGTCTATCTCCTTCTCTATTAAATTCACCATCTCAATTGCAGCCATATCTTCAAATGCCTTGAACGGCATCTTTGTGATCGGCCCTTTGACCCAAAAGAATCCAACCTCACCACCGTGAGGGGTCATTCTTAGTGCTGGTATGCGGGTGATAGCCCATATACCAATCATCTTTTCAAAAACAGTGCGATCATTTTCGATCATTGGTTGTCCTTCCATTGCTCACAGAACTCTGCAACACGGCACCAGTCCTGGTCACATCGAGTGTGCAGACCCTTTCGGGTTTCTATTTCGTGGTACACACCATTGTCATGCCTCTCCGATATGAACTTCTCAGCATCATCCATAGTCTTGAACACCCGCAAAGCCTTCTTAGCAGGCTTGCTCTTGGGTGTGGCTCGCTTCTTGATTGCATAGGTGGTCGGCCTAGTCCAACGCTCTGCGTCAGTGCATAGGGGTAGCTTTTCTTCTGCAAAGCTTGCCTGCTCAGCGTACTGATGCAGCCCGATGCGGTTCTGCATGTACTGATCCTGCTGCTCATCAGTCCACATCTTGATCTCAAGTGTTTGAATCGGCGCAGGGGGATAGCTCGCATTGTTCTGCGACTCGCGTCTATTCCAATCACGCATCACCGCCACGATTCTCAGTCGCTTAGATATACGATTCTTGGCATGACGCATCAGCCACGCATAGGCGTTAAGTTGATTCTCCCATTCGATCTTGTCGTGGATGACAGACCAAACAGAAGTACACTTGTAATCAATCGGGCCTTCACTGTCTTGCAAGTCAATGGCACCACTGATCACCCACCCATCAATCTCTACAAACAGGCGCTCTTCACTGATCACATCGTCGCCAGTGTGATCCTCAAACACCTTGTGTACAGCCGTGCCCAAGACGCTCCACATCCTGTCAGATATGTCCTCAGTCAGATCGTCCCAGTGCCGCTCTCGCAAGATGCGAATGCGTGGGCTATCGATCAGTTGAGTTATGGATCGATGACTTGCACCACGGGTGTACTCATCCTTCGATAGGGCTTTGACTATCGGTGTGCTGAGATTGTGATGATTCGTTATCCTCATCTCTTGATGGGCCTTTCTTGCAGTAGACCCGCACCACGGTGACCCCATCCTTGACGAGCTTGCCGATGTGAAACTCTTTCTGATCGGGACTTGTTTGACGGTCTTGCCACCTTTTGTAGGCGCTTCGCACTGCGGATAATCGCCGCGACAGTTCTTCTTCCCCGACGGTAATGTCTACCGCATCCTTCAAAAACATGTTGTCCCAAGGTATTGTTGGCAGTGGTTCTCCACTGGGTCTCACCTTCATGTCTACGTTCCGTTCGATTTCTAAACTCATAAGTCCTACGCTCCTCACAGAAGAACATGTCACCACGCTCCTCTAATTCCAAGATTAAGTTTCCGATCTTGCTCATAAGCAACCTCCTTCTGGTTGCACAGAATAACGAAACTGTGCATTATGTGCAACATGTTTGAAGCCACAATATACGGAGAACCTGCATCGAAAGCTAACTCACGCAAGCTAGTCACCATTGCAGGGCGATCCAGATTCATTAAAAGCAAGAAGGCTTTGGACTATGTTGATGCGTTCAAGAAGCAATGCCCAAAGCTGGATGAGCTACTCGATGGTGATGTGAAGGTGACGATGAAGATCTACTACCGCACTCGAAGACCAGACCTAGATGAGTCGGTGATACTAGATTGTCTCGAAGGCTTTGCTTATACGAACGACAGGCAGGTCAAAGAGAAGCACATATATCATGGCCTGGACAAAGAGAACCCTCGATCAGAGATCTGTGTTGAAAGAATTGCAGGGTGATGTACTAGCGATAAAGATGATGGAGCAAACCATCAAAGACCTAGCAGACAAAGATCAGCAGGTTAGAGAGGATGCTCTGCTTTGGCTGTTGAAGAATGAAGTCTGGGATGTGTGTGGTCGATTCGGAATCTCGGAGGAAATAGCTTCCGAGTTCATCAGGATCACTTACATGGTGGCGCTAGAAGATACAGGAGTAAGGAGGAAGAAGGCAGCGAATGATGGTGTCAAGGAGTTCAAACGGTTGATCATAGAAGGCTATCGATAACGATTGCTGTCGATCCAACTTAACGTTGGAGAGAACGTTCTCATCGATGGCGTTCTATAGATTTACCACAAAGTAATACGGTTCACAAGGAGGCAGGATGAACCTAATGAGCGATAGCGACTTTGAGTATTTCGTAACAAGTCAAGGTGAGGGCCGTCATGTGTGCCCGATGTGTAGTCCAGAGCGTAAGAAAAAAAACGAAAAGACGCTCGATGTGGATGTGGTTTCGGATGGGGTGCTATACAAGTGCTGGCACTGTGAGATCAGCGGTAAGGTGAGAGAAAAGCCAGTGAGCGATTTCGATATAGATCCACCACCCAAGGTGAAGGCGATTAGCCTGCCAAAGCAAAGCGATCACCTCATTGCCGACAACTATCTTCGCAGCAGAGGTATTGATCCTGATCGGATCAGGCACCTCAAGGTCGTGGGTGGTAGCCACTACTTCCACGGTGCTGGTGATGTTGCTGCTGTCGGCTTCGCATATCAGAACAACGAGGCGATCAAGTGGCGATCTGTTGAGGGCAAGCATTTCATCCAAGATGGCTCGGCTCAAACCCTGTGGAACATAGAGTCGGCTACTGAAGCACACACAACCGTCGTGATTACTGAGGGTGAGTTTGATTGTTGTGCAATCAGCGATGCACTGGGTGATCGTGAAGATTGCCTTATCGTGTCTGTGCCCAACGGGGCACCACAGAAAGTAAGTAACCGCAGGGTCGATCCTGAAGAGGACAGAAAGTTTGCATACCTATGGCATGCGAAATCTGTCTTCGAGCAGGCTGACAAAATAGTTCTTGCTATGGATGCTGACGAGCCAGGAGAGGCTCTTGGTGAGGAGATAATGCGGCGTGTAGGTAGGGCCAAGTGCTATCACTTAGACCTGCCAGAGGGCTGCAAGGACGCCAACGATGCGCTAATCGAGCATGGCGCTGATTATCTAGCGGATCTGGTTGAGTCTGCATCTCCAACACCACTGGTCGGTGTGTACAGTGCAGATGACTACGCTGAAGACGTTAACTTCCTGTACGAGCGCGGCCTGATGGAGGGCAAGAGCACTGGGTTCGAGGGTCTCGATGACGTTTACACTGTCTTGCAGGGGCAATTGACTGTGGTCACCGGCCTTCCTGGCTCAGGTAAAAGCGAGTTCATTGATGCGGTGCTTGTCAATCTGGCAGAGCAGCACGATTGGAAGTTCGCTATCGCCAGTTTCGAGAACCCGCCCCCGTTGCACATCATTAAGCTTAGTGAGAAGAGGGCGCGAAAGCCATTCTTCAAGGGCAATACGCAGCGCATGAGTCAGACAGAAATGAAGGAGGCTAAGGGTTGGGTCAATGATCACTTTGCTTTCCTTGACTCGAAGGATGGCGAGGCTGCAACGATTGACTCGATCATCGATAGAACCAAGCAAGCAGTGATGCGATTGGGTTGCCGTGGTCTGGTGATAGATCCGTACAATTACATAGCTCAAGGCAGCACGGAGCATGAACACCAAGCAATCAGTGAGATGCTGACACGCATGGTGCAGTTCGCTCGGTCTTGTGACCTACACATCTGGTTCATCGCGCATCCCGCAAAGATGAGAGCCAATGATCAGGGCAAGATGCCGATACCGAATGGCAATCACATCAGTGGTAGCGCGGCTTGGTTTGCCAAGGCAGACTGTGGCATCACGGTGCATCGGCTAGGCGAGCACATCGAGGTGCATTCGTGGAAGTGTAGGTTCAAATGGATCGGATCAGTCGGTAGCTCGAAGCTAACCTATGATCCAGTGACGGGACGGTATAAAGATTTCGTTGAATGGGAAGAAGCTGCAAACAATCCTGTTCGATCAGTGAGGAACTTCAATGAAACAGAAGACGAGTGGGACATCTGACACCAAGGTAAACGATGTCGGCAACCCCAAGATCCATGAGAAGCACAAGGTCGTGCTCGAGAAGGACGAAGGTGATGCGATATCAAAAGCCAGGGTGGTGGATCAACTTGAAATAGATCGCATGTTGCTTGCCGATAAGATCACAAGCCTTGAACACAAGGCGGCTGAGTACATGCTGCAAGTGTTTGTTGATGCTGGGGTTTTTGTAAAGACTGTAGATATGCATGCGACATCTTCTGGTCGATTCCAGAAGAGCAACTACAACTACGGCTTGTTGCGGCTGAGAGACACTGGTCGGGTGATCGAGGACGCTGTAGGTGAGGATGAAACGGTTATGGTGATGTCTGTAATAGCAAAGGACTTGCCATTAGTTGAGGAAGAAATCCCCGTGTTTCGCCTAGCGATGCAGGCTTTAGATAAGAACTACATAGGAATTACTAACGATTAGAAGGACTTGCAAATCCGATAGCGTCTGAGACAATCCGATCAGCGAAATATCTCCTTGACGATTCGCTGACCCGTAGCCCTCGCAAGCTGCCTCCTTCTGCTTGCGGGGGCTTTTTTATTTGGGTGTGCTGGTTGATGAGATTAGGCTAGTGATTATTAGGGCCACCTGTTCATCTCATCTATTTCTCGAATGGAGGCTTTGCCACGGAGACAAAGCTACGCCTGATGCCAGCACTCACCTGACGTATCCAAGCCCTCGTTCTTAACGTATCTTCTTGACTGACATGCCGCCGATTTCTATGTTGTTGGCGATCTCATCAAGAGATTGAATGTCTGCTATCGAAACATCTCGATAGGTCTTGGTCTGCCAAGACTGATCGATGTCGGGATCGCGGTACATAATCACGATCTCATAGTTGCCTTTAGGCTTTGCATCAAGAATCTCGGCAGCAAGCACAACCATCTCTTCAACGTCTTCCATGATTGTCATGCTTCATCCTTAGAAAACTCAGCCAGTTTTTCTTCAATGCTTGTCCATAGGCTCTTCAGTTTAGACTCCTCATCCTTCGAGTGGGCATGAGACCAGAAGCAAGTACCGATTAACCCATGAACCCTCGGGTCATCTCCGCTCATTCGCATGAGGGTAGACAGCAAAGCTATCTCTTCGTTGGTCATCTGAATGTACTGTGTTTTTAATTTACTCATTTAGATTCTCCTGTTTACTTTTAATTTATAGCTCTTCAACGAACACACCGTGGTGCATCTCACAACGTAAGCAGTAGAAGCCTTTGCCGTTGTCGTACTCCAACTCATTACCAAAGCAAACTTCACAATGAAGGTTGCCAATCTCGTTATCTTCTAATGCAACGCACACTTCACAGAACATGAAGCTGTACTTGCCATTCTCATCTTCATCCTCGACTTCGTTCATCGCTATGTCGGGATGCTTTGAACACATGGTCGCATCAGGTTGATTCCACGGGCAATTAGGTAAGTACTTGTCTGCATCGCCTCGATCTAGCATAAATTACTCCTTTTTTTGGGCGTGAAATGTACCCTTGTTGGGCGCAAGACGTACCGCTGATGATCTGTGCCTGCGTCGTAGCTCTACACGACACGAGTTTAGGGTGTCTTGCCATTGCTTGGACTGATCTTCGGACGCATCAGGATAAGCAACCATTAAGGTCGCCATATTATGAAGCATTTCTTGGATCTCGCTCACCTTCTCTATCTTGGCAAGCTTCCCGATCATGTCATGCACAAACTGACTGCTCATACGATCCTCCTTGCATCTGCTCTAGCGGTACGGGCTGCATCGAAACGAAGCTGACAGACATTGATCTGCTTCTTCTTCTTCTCGACTGCAATGTTGCACCGCTGCACGTTGAGGTAATAGCTTTCCCATTCTGGGTCACTGCGTACCTGTATCTCAGCCTTGGCTGCGCTACACCCTTGATCCATAAGGGCTTTCTTACTGCTCGCTTCCCACGCTTTGAAGCTAGTGTCTGCACTGACAAAGTGCTCTGACGCTTGCTCCCAACGTGCGATTAGATCTTCGAGTTGTTCGATTACTTGTTCCATTTCCACTGTGTCTCGCTCCCCGTAAGTGGTTTACTTTTCTGTCCAGGCTCACTCTATGATTGTGGGTTGCTTGCATATGATGACTCGCTTTGAAAAACTGGGTTTCTACTTTCACATGACTCGCTAAAGCTGCGTGGGTTACTCATTTATAATGGCTCGCTTTATTAATGTGGTTCTCTCATCTCCGTTGGCTCGCTAAGCCCAATTGGATTGCTTCGTTCCAGTGACTCACTCCATGTGAATGGTCTGCTTCTCCTTTTTGATTCGCTTAGAGGTGTTGGTTTGCTATAAATCTATGGCTCGCTTACCTCAATTGGTTTTCTACGTCTTGCTGGCTCACTAACTCCCTTTGGTTTTCTCGTCGGTTACGGCTCGCTTTGCTAATGTGGTTTTCTCATCTCCATTGGCTCGCTTACTCGGCCTGTGTCGCTCTACTATAATGACTCGCTTGATTGCTCTGGTTTTCTTGCGAAGTCTGGCTCGCTTTAGGTGCGTGGTTTTCTCCTCGAGTCTGGCTCGCTTCTTCGTGATGGTTTCCTCTCGATGTATGGCTCGCTTCAGTTTTGTGGTTTTCTAGCCCGAAGTGGCTCGCTTAGTAGTCTTGGTTTTCTCCCGTTTGGTGGCTCAAGCAACCTTGTGATCGATCCCAAGCTTGCCCTTTGAGTATTCATCCGCAACCGGCAGTCCCTCTAACGTGCGCCATGCGATATAGAGATCCACAAGGAACCGCTTCACTGTGTAGCGTATCGCCATGTTGTTGAGGTGCCCCTTGGTCTTCTCAGCATGGGCAGGCATGTTGGTGATGCGGTGCTTGTAGTTGTCGTAGATCTCACGGTACTTACCGTTGGTCTTGACGAACGACGATCCAAGCACACCAATTAGTTTGGTCTTCATAAAGGGATTGAAAGAGATACCTTTCTTGGTCTGCTCTTTGCCATCGGCATCGATGTAGGTCTGATCGACTAGGTGTTCCTTGATCCTTGATCTGCCCTTGTCGCCAACCACATCAAGACCAGCATATGCCCATAGGGAGGACGCATATTGCGCCTTGTGGATATCAAAGCCTGAGATGATCACCGCTGCCATCGTTGGCCCCACGCCCTTCACCTCTTCAAGGAATGCTTGATAGATGGGGAACTGCTTGACGGTGTAGGTGATCTGCTTGAGCGCAGTCTCTTCTGTCTCTACCAGATCGAAGTACTGCTTGAGCAATGCAAGCTCGCTGTACTCTGAGATCAGGCCGTCTTGCTTGAACTTGCGGGGGTTGAGTTTGACAACCCCGTCCGTGATCTTCTTATAGCTGACTCGAAGGTTCGCCAGCAACAGCTTTGCGTCTGCGTCCAGCGTATCTTCAGATGCGCTAGGTTCTTGGCCTAGCTTGATCTTGAAGTTGGCAACGACATTGTTACCGACTCGAATGCGCGTTTTCTGCATTGAGTAGAACCCGTTTACAGAAGCCTTGAGCATAGAGTTTTGGATTGATTGTTCGGTCATCTTAATCTCCTAAATGTCCTGAATGTTGTTGATCTCGACATCGACAGTGACCTCGTTGTCAGGCCAGCCTCCAATCTTGGAATACAGATCGGTAATGCTTCGGGCGGTATCGAGTAACAGAGCGATGTGCTCGTTGGTCTCCACCCTTTTACGGGCATAGAATTGCTCGCGTGTCTCAACCAGAACAGTGTCAGATGGGTAGGTACGTTCACCGATCTCGACACTAGGTCTCTCCCACACCTGCCCCTTGTCGTCTTCGCTGACCAGCGCCCAAGCATCAGACTCAACATACTGCCATTCTCCATCCTGCCATACACGAATCCTCGGCACTTTGTGATGCCAGTTGGCTGAAAGGTTAAGATTGGGAATCGGGATCGTGCAGACACGCTGCTTCCGGCCTACATGGTGTTCAGACTCTTCGCCATGCGTGTTGATGGTGATGTACGCATCGGAGTACTCCATCCACCAAGCATTGTCTGGGTGGACGATCTTGTACTTGTCTACCAAGTCTGGATCATGGTTCTCGATGCCTAACAGAGCCTCCAGTTCCTCAACACGCTCACGCTTCTCAACGAATCTTTTTCGTGTCGATTCTCTTTGAGTCTCTGAATCTCTCAGGCGACGTTCAGTGTCGATCAACTTCTCGTTAGCTGAATCCAGTTGCTCACGCAGTTCTTGTTTGGTTTCGGTCTTCACAGGTTCTCCTATTTGTTGTGATATGTGGGTTGTGGCCTATTACTTTATGCGTTGCTTTCCTCCAGTGCAACATTATTTTGGTTGGGTTTTTTCGAGAAGATGATGACGCCATCGTAGTAGCGCACCACCACCTCGGTTCCAGCGGGGAATGCTGCCGCGATCTTCGAGTCGTGCAGGTCAATGATCGGCCTGGGTTTGCCGTTGCGTGTTGCCTTGGTGACTCGTCGCTCTCCATCCTCGCTTAGTTCAAGGGTGACGCTGCTGCGTCGGTGTGTGATTTGGTACGGGGTGTCAGGCAGAAAGCCTGCCTTGATCAGCTTGTTGCCTTCGATCCACACCCGCACTGATCTGCTTGTAGCTTTCGCTTTGGTTGTTGCTTCTGCGATCACGCTGCTACCTCCTGACTAAAACCAAGTCGGTGCATAATCGAATCTGCCTCGTCGTTATATAGGTTGAATCGTTCTTGCGACTCGTCGGTGTAGTGCTCATCGCCGTTGTCAGCGATCTCTGTATCGAGACCGCCATCGCCGTACTCTTCAGCTAAGATCACGGTAAGGTTTCCGCACATCTCAACCCATTGCTCGTTGGTCAGTATTATCTTGTTCAAGCTGCTACCTCCTTGTTGATTAAGTAATCGCCACCCCATTGATCTGCCATTGCTTCAGCCAGTCCCTTGTGGAACTTGCTGCGTATCTTCCAGCGATCTTTGGATGGTGGTGCCTTGTGGATGTCATCCCTTGCCGTCTCACGGGTTAGGGTGCTGGTGGGTTGTAGTGGTGGCAGTCCCTTCAACCAAAGGCAAGTGCGCTTTGTCACGTTGTCCTCGGCGTCGATGGATGCCGCAAACTCATAGGGCTGCACACTGGTCTGGATGAACTGCCCATCGTTCTTTGACTTCTTCTCCCATCCCTTACCCCATATGCGCTCCTTCGCATACTTGTGCATGACTGGATTCTCAACGGCAATCAGTGGCACGTCGGCATCTAGTAGTTCTCGAAAGAGCGCAGCGCCTTCATCAAGCTCAGACCACATGGACTCTAGTGTTCGGTCAGGTGGTGCTTTGTGTAGCCATCTGACTCCGCTGTTGCAGAGTCTGGTACAAGGTGGATGAGCAACCATCAACAGATCCCATTGCTCCATCTTCAGCACCTCTCGAACGTCTGCTTGGATGTGTCGGTTGGTTGGGGTGTCTGCTGGTAGGATGTCGCAAGACCACGCATCGTGGCCTGCCATATAAAACGCATCTCTCACGGTGCCGCTCGTCTCGCAAGCAACTAGTACTTTCAATTCACTCATTAGATTCTCCTGTTTATAGATCAGTGTTTAGGTCTTCAACTGACGCAATCAGCGCCAGCACCTCATGGAATTTGCGATCACCGCAAAGTTTCTTGAAGTCCTTGCGGCCCCACGGATCGAGGTCGCAGTACGCCTTGTGGACATCGATAAGTGCGCGGCGTAAGTCCGGCACTCTCGAATCTGCTATGCCTGCCTTGAGTAACATCTCACTCAGGTTTGCGTGGGTCTTGATTTTGGTTGGGGTCACGTTGCTCATTTCTTCGCCTCCTCTCTGTGAACTGATATGCGGGTGTCATCATTGACATAGGTATAGATCGTGATGCCTAGATCTTCGATCTCATAGCCTGTGCATGGCCCGTGGTCTGAATCTATGTCAGAAAATTTATGGCAAGGCCAGTGGCCTTCTGCCTCTTCTCCCTTGAGAGTTTCTTGATAGATCCAATCGAGCGCCCTTTCTTCTTTCTCTTTCCGTATACGACTTGCCAGCGTGAAAGTTTGAACTGCGAACCTATGTGCGCGATCTTTTTTAGCAGCAAACTCGCTGCGCTCACCCAGCCGGTCGAAGTGTTCCTCGGCAGCCAAAGTGAGCATACGAATCACGTCAAGCTGCACATCGGTCAAGTTGCTAAGATCCATTTCAGCTACTTCTAATTTGCTCATTGGGTTCTCCTTATGTGTTGGGTGTTTCAAACCATTCGTCCATGTCGTACTTCCAAACAACGACAGCCAGCTCCTCTCCATCAGGCAGCAGGTCATGCTCAGGGCCACAGACCCGTCCCTTCTCTTTTGGAAGGAACTCCCTTTCATGTTCCCACTGCGCCCCGATTCGGTATTGTGCGTGATACCGGGCACAGGCAAGGTTCTGGTTATGAACCCACTCCCTGAGATTGTTTTTCATTGAGTAAGAGAACCTGCCTCCAACGTCAGACTCTCTCACCCTGATAGCAGTGTCGCTGTTGCCATAACCTATGTGATGCAAAAGGTAGTGCAACTCATACCACTTGGACTCTTTAGGCCACATCGTTGGCCTGTGAGCTTTTATCTCTTCCATATCGGGATCTCCTATTTGTTGAACAGTTGCAGCAACTTGGTTGCCATGAAGGGGAAGTAGTTCTCGCAGATGTAGTCCTCACGCTTCTCGCTGTCGCCTTCCTTGAGTCCACCAGTACGTCGGGCTAGGTCGATGATGTCTGTGTATGAGAAGGCGATGTTCATAGTGCTGCACAGGCCAGACAACCAATCGACGCAAGCCTTGTGCTGTCCTGATCTCTCGATCAACCAGCCCATCTCTGACTCGAAGTTAAGCTTGGCGGCGACGATCTTCTCGCTATCGCTCATGCCTTCTTCGTTGTATGGGTTGCCGTCTGGGTCGGTGTATCCGCACAAGGTGATACTGTCGATAAGGTATTGTTTGATTTGGTTAGTCATTTGGATTTCTCCTGTTGGTTTGTGAAATTATTTTGCAGTGATAACTCCTGCATCGAACAGGTTCTGTATGGCCCAAGGTTCTATTGCCTGCGCTGCGATTAGCTGCCAAGCAAAGCCGGTATCGACTAGGTGTTGCCAAGCCTCGATCACCTTGGTCTCATCGGCCTCGATGAACCCTTTAACAATGCCTACGGCTGAGTAGTTATCCATCAGATTGCCTCCCAGTAGCTGTTGACTGGGCGATAGCGGCAGTCCCATGTATCGATCAGGTAGCCGTGCTCGACTGCCGTCAGGTGACCGCTATTACGCACGATAGCCACGCCCTCGAAGTTCCAGTCCTTGAGCTTGATCAGCTTGCCGTTGTCATCGCGGGGCGGCTTACGTTTGACCAGCCCTTGCTCTTCGGCATACCAGATCCAAACCTTGTCATGGTTAGGAAAGGCACCCAAGATCTGACCAATCCCCATGAGGTCATAGAATGTTGTGGAGTAGCGTTTGCCCAGCACAATGCTGAGTGATCTCACAACACAGTCATCCTTGAAAGTTTTGCAGAGTCGATCATCTGCATTCCATTGTTGATAATTCATAGCTATCGCCCTCCAAAGTAGAATCGTCCGTCCTCATTGAAATCACGCACTGCTATGAACATCACGCCTGCTGAGATAGAACAGAACGCAAGGCCCATGAACTTCATAGCCAGCACACCAAAGCGCAGGTCATCGATGCTTGTGGTGGTGAATGCGTAGTGGGTGAAGAACACGCCAACGAATAGCAATAGAATCGCTGCTGCCATCTTCGACATGAATGCTGCGAAGATCTTCAGTCCTCGCGTTAGGTCTCGAAAGAATCGTCTTGTCTTGTAGTCCATCATTGGATCTCCTGTTGTGTGTTTAGTATAACGTATCACGAGCAACGAGTCGTAACAACTCGGTCAATTTGTTGATCGATGATCTGGTCTTGCACGTAATCAGTGAGCACATCGAATCTGCGGAAATCTAATTCGTTAGGTCTCGCGGGGTGTATGTTTGGATCGTTGGCTAGTTCTCTGAGTAGGTCTAGCCTGACTTGATATGAATCTGGCAGGGTTAGATCGTAGTGATCTATCGTCTGCTCAACGATGTCTACCAAGTCCTTCAAGGTCAGGGATTTGATCTTCTCTTTCATGTTGTTTTCTCCTAGATATCCAAAATGATTTCGTCGAGGGTCACTGTGTTATCCTTCGCGGTAGTCCAGTTACAGTGCCCTGCGTGATATGCCTGCACCCATCGGTTAGCGGTGCGGTGTATTTCGATGCTGAGCAAAACCTTTTGCTTGGGTGTCATCTCATTAGCTGCTGCATGAATCAGTTTGTTGGTCGTGTTTTCTAACGTCTTGACTTCTATGTTCATCGGTTCTCCCTTGGGGCCGCTTATGCGGCCTCCTCTTGATTGATAGGTTGGCACTTGTCGATGTAGTCCACCGCCTGCTGCGCCAGTGATGCGGCCTTGTAGATTGCCTTGGGCTGCTCTTTCAAACAGGTCAACCAGTTGGCGAGATACTCGGCATGATCTGGCTTCGGTTCCATCGAGATGCCTAGCAAAGCACACTGAAACGCTGCGCCTAGCTCAGCAACAAGCTCCTCGAATGCATACTTCTTGTCGCCAAACTTGTGACCCTTCTCACGGCTCAGTCGGTGCGAGGCACCCGTCCAGTGTGTTAGTTCGTGAAGGAATGTTGAGTAGTAGCAATGCGTCGGGTCGGCAGTCTCGCTGCCAAGGAATAGCTCACGGTTCGGCATGTGGATGAAGTCGGCGTGTGAGTAGTACGCTGCACCCTTCGCACTGTGGCGCACGTCGGCACCTGTTGCCTCGATCCATTCATCTGCGGCCTGGACTATCTCGGTCTCATCATTGAACTCGGTGGGGTTAGGGTTCACCCATGCCTTGCTGATGAACTGCTCTTTCTTCTTGGTGCCCTTGACTCGTCGCATACATGCCAAGCCAGCCACCTCTAGCTGATCGGCAGAGAAAACATTGTAGGAGTTGAACACCCAGAACTTCACCTCTTCCTTGGTCTCTGGGTCTTCTTTCTTCCGTTCTGCCCAAAAATACACGGTGCTGGATTTCTCGCCCTTGCGAACTTGGTAGCCCTCTTGCTGCCATCGGTCATAGGTAGCCCAGTAGCCGCCACACAAGCCCAGCATCAGGATGTTGATGCCTCGGTACATCTTGCGCCCATCGAATGCTCGGCGCGGCAAGCCTCCTTGCCCATCGGTGAATGGTTTTGTCCAGTTGGTGCCGTGGGTCTCCATCTGTTTGATGATCGTCTCGGTGATCTGATCGAATTTGTTTGCTTGTTTTTTCATAGGATTTTCTCCGTTGGTTTTAGAATTCGGTGGCCTGTCTCATCAGTGCATCGGGGCCAATCGATACAGACCGCCGGAGCGGTTTCGACAGTTACTTAGGGGATCTTCGATAGTTCCAGTTGCTGCATACTGAAATGAACAGGTCTACATACTTTCGCGCTCTTCTCAGAGCCTCCTCTTCGCCGCGCTCAACAATCGATATGCGAGTCGTGCCGATGTGTTTGTTATCTATGTACTTGAGGACATAGAAACGCTCGGTATCTTTCTCGATTCGCACTCGATACTCGGTTGAGTTCAGGTATCCGGCATAGGTTCGGGCTGTTGTCACTACTTCGTAGGTCATTAGTTTTCCTAGTTATTGATTCAATCAAGCGCACTCAGTGAATGCGCTTTGTTCAATCAATCACTCCTCGTCTTCAAAGGTTTCCTGAATGAACGTCACATCGAAGCTCGCTTTCCAGCCAGCCACGGCGTGAACATTCCAGCCCTTTTCCACTAGGGCATCGTGCAGAACGTTTTCGATCATTTGGTTCAACTTTTCGCCCATGAATGCTTGAAACTCTTGGTCGGTTGAATGAACGAATTGCTGCTCGGTTGTCTGTGTCGCCATGTTTACACTCCAAGCTCGTTGAGTATTCGGTCGAGTTCCTCGGTTGGTATTACCTTCGCCTCGACTAGATCTGTGAGACCTGCGGTCTCGATTTCGTTCTCGATCATTAGGTTTTCAAATGCTGCGTGGTCGTTTAGTTCCATTGGATTTTCTCCGTTGTGGTTTGCTTGTTGGTTTACTCGAAAGCACTAGCCCGATTGCCAGTGCGCTCTGATAAACCATTACTTTTACAGATGTTGGGCGATGCCAGTCTTTCGGGCCATCTAGCAGTGTTGCCCGTCCGGGTCTTACTTCACTAGATGTTCAACCCTACGGGTTCACCATCGCTTTAGTCTGTCCGCTGTAATGCGGTGCAGGTGTCGCTAATCTTGTTGGCCTCGTTCCGTCCGTAGTTGACCTCAAATACTCGCTATCGATATGCCCGTTGCGGGACGATCTGCATAGCTCTTCGCCTATCCTGCCCTAGCACCTTTGACCGGCTAGTAGTCTCACCTTGGCAGCGCTGCCCGTTTCGGGACTCGCTTACACCGTGTTAGGTGGCGGGATTCAGTCGGCTCCCCGTCGCCGTTGGCATTTAAGAGACCACAACGAACATGCAATGTGCAACACCCCACAGCAAAATAATTTGAATTAATTTTGTTTATCGTTACGAATCAATAACTTACGAGCGAAAATAATTTGCACGGTTTGGGCTATTTGGGGGTAGTTTGCACGACTTGCCACTAATATGGGTCGTTAGTCGTGGTCTGTTCTGGGGTGATCTGGGGCCATAGGATAGGTGCCACTATATAGGGCGATTCGATGCAATGGATAAACTCACAAGCAAGCAAGAGCGGTTCTGCCAGTTGATCGCTGGGGGTAGCGATCAATCGACGGCATATAGGGAAGCATTCAATAGCACTGGCAAGGCATCGACGGTTCACAGTGAGGCGAGTCGGTTGATGAAGAACCCCAAGGTTTCCGCAAGGGTGGACGCTATAACCCAGCAGAAAACCGCTGCTATCGCCCGAGTCGCCGTGAACGATAGGCAGTTGGTAACGAATAAGTTAAGGGCTTGGGTAGAGGACGGTATCGATCCTAAAACGGGCGACGAGCCAACACCGGCACAATTACAGGCTGCACAATTGCTAGGCCGGACGGTTGCCATGTTTAGCGATAAACAAGTTGTCGAGACTGCTGATAGATCGCCAGAAGAAGTAGCAGAAGAGATAGAGCGCAGACTGGCCGAGGCTAACAAGAATAGTCAGAGCGATGGCGAGCCACTGCATTAAGTGTAACGGTTAACATCTAGCGACGAACGAATCACAACCATTAGACTAAGGGCGCTTTTCCCTGACGCCCTGGCAAGCAACGACACCCCCACCCCCCTGTACGCGCATGCGCATGCATATATACATACATAGTAAAACACTCAAGCGATTACCCCTTTTTTCCCTGAGAGTATAACGTGCAACATGCAACCTACCCTTTTATTCTCAGATAAAGGCCTAGGAGTCCCAGCCCCAAAAAAAATTTCTAAAAATTTTCACTTATTGTTGACAATCTTTGTCAAGTGCCTCAGTCTGCTAAACTCTCCTATAGTTGACATAGAACGTTCTACAGGTTGAACGTAATACGGCACCTTTAGGTGGTCGGTGCCGAGATAGCTATTTAACGAAAGCCATCTATAGAAAGCGTTCTATAGAGAGCCATCTATCGAAAGCGTTCTATGGAGCGAACTTGTCGAAACGAATTGACTCAAAGCTTTTAGAGAAGCTCCCAGATCTTCCATTAGAAGATCAGAAAGAGATCCTTTCGCTTCTTGAAGACCTTGAAGAATCTGAAAAGAAAGAACGTGCTAGAGATAGCTTCATGGGTTTCACCAACTATGTGTGGCCTGCGTTCATTGAAGGACGGCACCACAAGATTATGGCAAACGCCTTTGAGCGCGTTGCTAGTGGTGAACTAAAGCGTCTGATCGTTAATATGCCTCCACGGCATACCAAATCAGAGTTCGCTTCGTATCTATTGCCTGCTTGGTTTTTAGGCAAGTATCCCGAGAAGAAGATCATTCAAACCGCGCATACCGCAGAGTTATCTGTGGGGTTTGGTCGTAAGGTGCGTAACCTTGTAGACAGCGATGATTACAAGATGGTATTCCCTGATCTAGGACTGCGATCCGATAGCAAAGCCGCTGGTCGATGGAGCACCAGTAAGAACGGTGAATACTTCGCTATTGGTGTTGGCGGTGCGGTCACTGGTAAAGGTGCAGATCTGCTGATCATTGATGACCCGCATTCTGAGCAGGAAGGCCAGAGTGCCGACGCAGGTGTCTTTGATCGGGTGTATGACTGGTACACATCAGGCCCACGTCAGCGTTTACAGCCTGGTGGTGCGATCATTGTAGTGATGACCCGATGGCACAAACGGGATTTGACGGGGCAGATCATCAAGTCTTCTGTTCAACGTGCAGGCACAGATGAGTGGGAAGTCATTGAGTTCCCCGCAATCATGCCTTCCGGCAAAGCATTGTGGCCTGAGTTCTGGTCTTTAGAGGAGTTAACCGCTCTACAGAACGAACTGCCTGCGCCGAAGTGGAATGCCCAGTATCAGCAAAACCCAACCTCAGAAGAGGGTGCGCTAGTTAAGCGTGAGTGGTGGCAAGAATGGGAAGACGCAACCCCGCCGCCGTGCGAGTTTATTATTCAGTCTTGGGACACAGCGTTCCTAAAGACACAACGTGCCGACTACTCGGCGTGTACAACGTGGGGGGTTTTTTACAAACCCAACTCTGAAGGCGTAATGCAGCCCAACATCATCTTGTTGGATGCCTACAAAGAGCGGTTAGAGTTCCCTGAATTGAAAAAGACGGCACTAGAGTTCTATACAGACTGGCAACCCGATGCGTGTATTGTGGAAGCCAAAGCTGCTGGTATGCCGTTGATCTTTGAATTACGGGCTATGGGTATACCTGTCGGTGAATACACCCCGTCTAGGGGCAACGACAAGATATCAAGGGTCAACGCAGTGTCAGACCTGTTTGCGTCAGGGATTGTGTGGGCACCAGGTACACGGTTTGCCGAAGAGGTGATCGAAGAGTTTGCATCGTTTCCTTCTGGTGAACACGATGACCTTGTGGATTCATCCACACAGGCACTACTCAGGTTCCGGCAAGGCGGGTTCTTGAGACTCAACTCAGACGAAGAAGACGAACCGTTCTATCCGAAAAGGGCCACTTATTACTGATGGTTGAGGTAAATGGCTGGCTTGTCGAAAAAGCCTTTAGGCCATTGTTTAGAAGATTCTCGAAGAAGGGCAATCGTGTGTTTTTTGATAACGCAGACTTCCCTGTCACCGCTGTTCTAGAACAAAACTACGATGTGATCAGGGCAGAGTTCGAGAAGATGCGGAACCGTATAGATGAGTTCGCGCCGTTTCAGACCATCAGCCCAGATCAGATATACATCTCTAACGATGACAAGTGGAAGATGTTTTTCTTGAAGGCAGGCAAGATCCGCTTTGATCGGAACTGCCAAGAGTTCCCTGAGACTATGAAGATCATAGACGCCGAGAAGAATCTGATATCTGCCTACTTCTCAGTGATCGGGCCAAGAAAGATGTTGATGCCTCACGAAGGCCCGTGGTGTGGGATACTCAGGGTGCATCTAGGTCTTGATATACCAACCGAAGGCAAAGGCTGTGTGTTGGTGGTGAACAAGCAAGAGTATCGGTGGGAAGAAGGCAAGACTGTTGTCTTTGATGACACCTACGAACACATGGCGGTAAACATGACCAACCGTAACAGGGTGGTTTTGTTTCTGGACTACATGAGACCGTTGCCTGCACCGCTGAGTTGGTTGAACCACTTTGTGGTTTATATGGCACGATTCATGGACTATTTCAAAGAGCCGATAAAACGGCACAAGGAATGGGAAAAACAATTTTATAAGGACGCTGTTTGATGGCTTTCCTGCAAAGCAATATCCCGTACTTCAAGTGCTGGGTAAGGAAGGAATACACCCACAACCACGCCAAGTATCACGGTGAGTTCATACACGCGATGGCAGTCGCTGTAACAACAATGCCGTGTCGTAGCTTGAGCTTCCAGATGATATTCACTGGGGCCGAGACCTACGATGACGATGACGAGCCGAACGTACACGGCGGTGCGATGTGGGCAAGGATGCCGATCACAGGTCTAGTAGCAGATACTCCGCTAGAAGAGTGGCCTGAGCCGATGCCAACGTGGGCAGCGCAACCGTGGGATTGTAGTTCGCGGGAGCATTCGGTATATGTCTTGGATCGTTGTACGCCGTGCCCCTGGCTTGCTAAGATCGATGGCGATATGTATCCAGCTAGGTATATGTTCACAGTGGATTACACTGACAACGAGATAGCTGATGACCCTGCACAACACAAGCAGAGTCATGTGATGGAGCTTTTAGATGCTGGTAAGTGGACGGGGAATATCGTTGCTTTGCCTAACAATAGGGTTAGAGTGACACATCCGGCATGGTTTGAAACAGGCGAAGGTGCCCCAGACTTCAGACCATCCCAGCACATTCACTACAGTAAGTCCGATTTGGATTACACGTTAGATGTGAATCAAGTATTCGATAATCTCTACGCAGGAGAAGATGATGAAGAAAAAGACTAAAGGCTACCAAGCTGGTGGCAAGATGAAAGCTAAAGGCTATATGGCTGGCGGCAAAATGAAAACCAAAGGCATGAGTGCTGGTGGCAAGATGCCTATGGTCAAAAAGGGCGGTGAGATGGTTCCCGCTTTTGCTGCTGATGGTGTTGGCAAAATGCAGGCTGGTGGTAAAACTGGCGGCATGAAGGTTAGCCCAAAGATGATGGCTAACGGTGGTGTCGCTAGAGTGCAGATGAGAGAAGGAGGCAATACAGTTGCCCGTGGTTCTGGTGCGGCCCGACCTCAAAAGTTCACGAAGAACGGATAGATGGCTATTGACCGCCCTTTGGCTACGCCAGAGTCGATATTTTCTCAGGGAACCGGCGATGAGCCTGACCTAGAGATAGAGATTGTTAATCCTGATGCGGTATCTATAGAAACCGAAGACGGCGGGATGATCATCGACTTTGACCCAGACATGGTGCCAATGGGTGCGGAGTCCCACGACTCCAACCTAGCTGAGTTTATTGATGAGGGCGATCTTTACGGTATCGCCTCTGAGCTTGTCGGCTCCTTCAAGTCAGACAAAGAAAGTCGTGCAGACTGGGAACGAACCTACATTGAAGGTTTGGATCTGCTGGGGCTGAAGCATGAAGACCGCACCACCCCTTGGGATGGCGCTTGTGGTGTGTTTCATCCACTGCTTACCGAGTCAGTCATTAAGTTTCAGTCTCAGGCGATACAAGAGTTGTTCCCAGCGGGTGGGCCTGTAAAGACCTCAGTGGTCGGCACCATTACCCCTGACAAGGAAAACCAAGCGAATCGAGTTCAAGACTATCTGAACTACCTGCTGACCGAGAAGATGACCGAGTATCGGCCTGAAACCGAACGGATGTTGTTCTCTTTGCCTTTGGCAGGTTCTGCTTTCCGTAAGGTTTACTACGATCCCAACATGGGTCGGCCTTGCAGTATGTTTGTTCCGGCAGAAGACTTCGTTGTTAGTTACGGTGCCTCAGACTTATCAACGTGTGAGCGATACACACATGTGATGAAGCGCAGCGCAAATGAGATTCGTAAGCTCCAAGTTGCAGGTTTCTACTTAGATGTGGAGTTACCAGCAGCCGCCCCCGATTACGATGACATAGAGCGCAAGTACAACGAGCTAACCGGCGACTCTGCCAACTACGACATGGATTACCGGCACACCATCTTAGAGATGAATGTCGATCTAGATCTTGTCGGGTTTGAAGATACGAACAAAGGTGAGCCTACTGGCATCATGTTGCCGTATGTGGTGTCGATTGATCTGTCATCTCGCACGATACTGTCAATACGACGTAACTGGTATGAGACCGATGAGCGCAAGATGAAGCGCGATCACTTCGTTCACTACCAGTATATGCCGGGTTTAGGCTTCTACGGGTTTGGTTTGATCCACATGATTGGTGGATTGGCGAAATCTGCTACCTCTTTGCTCCGTCAACTGGTTGATGCAGGCACACTTGCCAACTTACCAGGTGGCTTGAAGGCTCGAGGTTTACGAATTAAGGGTGATGACACCCCGATCATGCCTGGTGAGTTCCGAGATGTGGACGTTCCGGGTGGATCGATCAAAGAAAACATCAGTTTTCTGCCCTACAAAGAGCCAAGTACTGTTTTGTATCAGCTTATGGGCGACATTGTTGAGGAAGGCAGACGGTTTGCGTCGGCGGCAGACGTAAAAGCAGCGGATATGAACGCTGAAGCACCTGTTGGCACCACCTTAGCGATACTAGAACGCTCTATGAAGGTGATGAGTGCGGTTCAAGCGCGTCTACATGCCTCTATGCGTAGTGAATTACGGCTGTTATCCAACGTTGTGCGTGATTTTGGGCCTGAATCGTACCCATACGACGAAGAAAACAAGCCAATGGTGGCTGAAGACTTCGATGATCGGGTAGATATCATCCCAGTTAGCGATCCAAACGCCGGAACGATGGCTCAGCGCATCATGCAGTACCAAGCGGCACTACAATTAGCGCAACAAGCGCCAGAAATGTACGACATGCCGCTATTACACCGGCAAATGCTAGAAATCTTGAACATTCGGGACGCAGATAAGATCGTTCCAACGGATGACGACCAAGAACCGACTGATCCGATCACTGAAAACATGAATATGATCAACGGTAAGCCTGTTAAAGCGTTTGCCTACCAAGATCACGAAGCTCACATCCAAGCGCACAAGGCAATGGCAGAAGATCCCAAGGTTATGGAGATCATGTCCAAGAGTCCTAACGCCAAGAAGGCTATGGCAGAGCTTGCAGCCCACGTTCAAGAGCATTTGGCGTTCCAGTACCGGCTTGAGATTGAAAAGCAGCTTGGATTCGAGTTGCCACCTCCTGGAGAGCCGCTGCCTGAAGATATTGAGTTCAGAATCTCTAGATTGGCGGGTCAAGCCGCTGAACAGTTGAAAGGTTCTAACCAGCAACAGGCTCAACAGCAGAAGGCGCAACAGCAATCACAAGATCCCATCATTCAGATGCAGCAAAAAGAGTTGCAAATCAAAGAGATGGAAGCACAGACTAGGGCACAGTCCGAAATGGGCAGATTGCAGCTTGATGCTCAAAAGGCTATGGCTAGGGCAGACCTTGATCAGCAACGTCTAGATCAACAAGCAGAGATTGAGCAGGCAAGGCTTGGTGTAAAGATTGCTGAGCAAGAATCTAAAGACCAAGTAGAAGGTTTGAAGGCTGGTATACAGATAGCGAAAGAAGTGTTTGATGAATAACGCTTCTCAGAATGTGTTTGATTACATGAGGGATCATTTACGGGTTCAAATGAACGAGTATGCAGATCATGTAAGCGGCGGGGCATGCAAAGACTTCAACGAGTACGCAAAGGTATGCGGAATCATTGAAGGTTTGGCCCTAGCTGAGCGAGAAATTTTAGACTTGAAGTCAAGATTCGAGTCTGAATAACGCCGCATGAAGCGGTGCAAGCGACTCTGGACGCTTTTTTCCAGTGCAGAAGGTAATACTAATGTCTGAAGCATTAGCACAAGGTGAGGTGGGATCGGTATCGATTTCTCCAGATCCAGTAACCGAGGACAAAGAGCCTCGCTCGGCGCAGCAGTTGCCGGAACCGAAAGGTTATAAGCTGTTAATCGCTCTACCTGAGCCTGATGAAATGACTGAGGGAGGCATCTTAAAAGCTGCCAAAACTCTGCAAGACGAAGAGGTAGGGTCTATTGTCGGCATGGTTCTGAAGCTCGGAGCAGATGCTTATAATGACCCTAAGCGATTCCCCTCCGGCGCTTTGTGTAAGGAAGGCGACTGGATTCTTATGCGTTCTTATTCAGGCACCCGATTCAAGGTGCATGGTAAGGAGTTTCGGTTGATCAACGATGATTCTGTTGAAGCCACTGTAGAAGATCCAAGGGGGATTATTAAGGTATGAGTGAAGCACAAATGGAGCCGGAAGCTCCTGAAGCAACTTCCGCAGAGGAAAAGTTCTTTGGCGTCCGTACACAGATCGGTAAAAGCCGAGATGAAGTGTCACCAGACTCTGATATAGAACTGGAAATCGTTGATGACCGTAGCGCAGAAGATCGTCGGCCTCCAAAGTCTGAGGCGTTATCTGATGATGAAGACGATGATGAGCTAGAAGGTTACAGCGAAAAGGTTCAAAAGCGAATCAACAAGCTTCGTTATGAACAACACGAAGAGCGGCGACAACGCGAAGCCGCTGAAAAGATGCGTGAAGAAGCTGTGCGGGTTGCTCAACAGCTTGCCTCGAAGAATAAAGAGATGGAATCTCTGATCAATCGTGGTGAGGGAGCGTTAGTCGCTCAGATCAAGCAACGCGCAGAACTCTCTTTGCAACAAGCCCGTGATAGCTACAAGAAGGCGTATGAGGAGGGCGATACTGATAACCTAGTATCTGCACAAGAAACCCTCACAAGAGCGCAAGCAGAGCTACATGAGGCCGAGAGATACGAAACAAACGTCGCATCTCAACAAGCTCAACGAGAGCAGTACGAACAACAGTCGTATCAGCAGCAAGTTGCTGAACAGGCTGTACAGAATGTTGCTCAACAACAGCCGCCACAGGTAGATCCTGAAGCTGCAAGTTGGGCGCAAAAGAACTCTTGGTTCATGCAGGATGGCTTTGAAGAAATGACAAGCCTTGCTTATGGCACACATGCCGCTTTGATAAAGCGAGGCATCCAGCCTAACAGCCAAGAGTATTTCCGACAGATTGATTCTCGTCTGAGACAAGCTTTCCCAGACTATGATTGGCAGGATAATGGCGACACATATGGGCGTGACGCATCCGTGACTGCTAATCAACCCTCGACGGTGGTGGCACCCTCCGCAAGGAGCAACGGTGCTAAACCGCGCAAAATACGGCTAACGTCCACCCAGCTTTCTCTCGCTAAGAGGTTGGGTTTAACCCCTGAACAGTACGCGAGGCAACTCGCAAAGGAGACCTCGTAATGTCTGAAGAGCGCACACCAAGAAAATCAACTTCTCGTAAAGTAGATGAAAGACCGACTGACACATGGAAGCCTGCCTCGATCCTGCCTGACCCAGAGCCACAAGATGGTTATGTGTTTCGGTGGGTTAAGACATCGCTTCTTGGTCAATCCGACAACACCCATGTTTCTAAAATGTTCAGAGAAGGTTGGTCGCCCGTAAAGGCTGAAGACCATCCTGAACTAATGCTGGCTTCCGATATCGGATCTCAGTTTGAAGGCAACATTGAGGTTGGTGGATTGTTGTTGTGCAAAGCACCAGAGGAAACGATGGCTGCTAGAACGCAACATTTCCAGAACATAGCGGAAAACCAAATGTCATCGGTTGATAACAACTACCTAAGAGAAAGCGACCCTAGAATGCCTATGCTCAATCCAGAGCGTAGCACTAGGACTACTTTTGGAAGAAACTAACTCTTAGCAGGGGTTAGTTATTATTAACTAGGAGGCCATTATGGCTACTGTTGCTACCCCTATGGGTGCCGAACCAGTTGATACTTTAAGTGCGAGCGGCTCGTTCACGGGAAAAGTTCGTCACATTAAGATCGCTAATGCTTACGCTACCGCTATTTTTTATGGTGATTTCGTAAAGCTGGTTGCTGCTGGCACCGTTGAAAAAGCCGCTGTAACAACTTCTGTTGCTGCTGGCACTGTTGGTATCTTTGTAGGCTGCGCTTACACAGACCCATCAACAAACCAAAAGACGTTTAACCAACAATTCCCAGCATCTACGGCTGCTGACGATATCGTTGCTTACGTTGTTGACGATCCTAAGTTGTTGTTCCGTATGCAAGGTGATGAGGCTATTGCTCAGACCGGCCTTGGAAACAACATCTCAGCGGTTAGCACTGCTGGATCAACCTCAATCGGTCGAAGCAAGAACGCCCTAGACGGCGGCTCTATCGCTACGACTAATACACTACCACTGCGTGTCGTTGATTTCGTAGATGGCCCATCAAGCACCGTAGGTGATGCATTCACAGATTGCATCGTTACCTATCTGCCCTTGAGCCACGCTTACGAAACCAAGCTCGGCGTATAAGGAGAATTAGGCAATGGCAATTTCAAGAGCGCAAATGCTTAAAGAACTCCTGCCTGGGCTTAACGCCCTGTTTGGTTTGGAGTACGAAAAATACGAAGACGAGCACACTCTCATTTATGAGACAGAAAGCTCTGATCGTTCATTCGAGGAAGAGGTAAAGCTGTCAGGCTTTGCAGCGGCTCCTGTTAAGGCAGAAGGTGCAGCAACGAGCTATGACTCAGCGCAAGAGTCTTTCACCGCTCGGTACAATCACGAAACCATTTCGATGGGCTTTGCGATCACCGAGGAAGCGATGGAAGACAATTTGTACGATTCTCTTTCGGCTCGTTACACCAAGGCGCTTTCTCGCGCTATGGCGTACACGAAGCAAGTCAAAGCAGCTAACTCGCTGAACAATGGCTTCACCAGCTTCCAGTCTGGAGACGGTGTTACCCTGTTCAACGCTTCGCATCCATTAGTGAATGGTGGCACCAATGCCAACCGTCCATCTACTGGCGCTGACTTGAACGAAACATCTTTGGAAAATGCAATCATTGAGATCGCTGCTTTCACTGATGAGCGAGGTCTACTGATTGCAGCACGTCCTCGTCGTTTGATCGTACCACCCGCTTTGATGTTTACAGCAGATCGTCTGCTCGAAACCACTCAGCGTGTTGGCACTGCTGACAACGACATCAATGCCATCCGTAACATGGGTGCGATCCCAGAAGGTTACGCCGTCAATCATTACCTGACTGACAGCAATGCTTTCTTCTTGATCACCGATGTACCGAATGGTATGAAGATGTTCGAGCGTACTCCGCTTGAAACGTCTATGGACGGTGACTTCGACACAGGTAACGTGCGCTATAAAGCGCGTGAGCGTTACTCATTTGGTGTATCTGACCCATTGGGTATTTACGGATCGCCAGGCTCTAGCTAGAGTCAAGGATTGGTGGCTCCTTATGGGGCCACCTTTTTTCCTGACCGATTGTTCCACGTGGAACATAAGGACTAACCCAGACAGGAGACTACAATGGGTACTACAACTTTCACTGGTGCGGTTCGCTCTGAAAGCACCTTCAAAACCGTAAGCAAAGACAGCACCTCTGGTGCGATTACTGAGGTTGCAACTATTGGTGACGGCCCTGTAAGCCTAGCTGACGGCAATATTACGATTACTAATGCCACGCATAGCGGCAGAACCATACTTGTCCCAGATGGCGGTCAAGACAACACTTACACCTTACCTGCGCCAATCGCCGGTTCTGTGTTCCGTTTTGTTTACGCTGGCGGCGCTGCTGATGCGACTGACGCAATCATCGTCACCCCAGGAAACACTAACTTTTATATTGGCGGTGTTACTTTCTTAGATACGGATGGTAACGAGGTGAGTTCAGTATTCTCTGATGGCAACTCTAACAGCAGCATACAGTTGAATGTGCCTGCCGGATTTGATGTAACCATCGTTGGTTTGAACACTACCAACTATCAAATCTTCGGAAATGTTACGAGCACAACCGCGCCTGCATTTGCCGATCAGTAACAGGAGCTTGATATGGCTGATGCAGTAGCAACTCAAACCATACAGGACGATGGCAACACAGCTATCTTTCGATTCACTAATGTGAGCGATGGAAGTGGCGAGAGTGCAGTTACTAAAATTGACGTATCTGCGCTTGCCTCTGATCCTGTGACAGGCGCTGCTTGTACGAAGGTAAGCATTCAGAAGATCTATTACTCGACCATTGGTATGGGTGTGAAGATCTTCTTTAATGCATCTACTAACGTGCTTGCTTGGCAGTTAAACGCCGACTGGGCTGACACGTTGGATCTGTCTGATTTTACAGGCATACCCAACAACGCAGGCTCTGGCGTCAACGGCGACGTATTGTTTACCACTGTAGGGCACTCTAGTGGTGATGTGTATAGCATCATCATGCAGGTGCGTAAGCACTTCTAAGATGGCTGAGAAAAAGAAAAGCAAGTCTCGAGTAAACGAAGCTGGCAACTACACGAAGCCAGCTTTGCGTAAGAGGCTGTTCAACTCAATCAAAGCTAGTGGTAAAGGCGGCAAGCCTGGTCAGTGGTCTGCGCGTAAAGCGCAGATGCTGGCTAAGCGTTATAAGGAATCTGGCGGGGGCTACAAAGACTAATGCCTCTCAAGAAGTCCCAGAAGTCCTTGAAGAAGTGGACAAAGCAGGAGTGGGGAACCAAGTCTGGTAAACCCTCTACCCAAGGCAAGAAGGCGACAGGTGAAAGGTATCTCCCGAAGAAGGCTAGAAAGGCTCTATCAGACAAGGAGTACGCTGCCACTTCCAAGAAGAAACGAGAAGACACCAAGAAGGGAAAGCAGCACTCAAAGCAGCCCAAGAAGATAGCTAAGAAAACAGCGAGGCATCGCAAATGAGTTTGACCGATGCAGAGAAGAACCGGCTAAAAAAGGTTGGTCTTAGTGGACTGAACAAACCAAAGCGCACCCCAAAGCATCCGTCTAAGAAGGCGGTTGTTGCTGTTAGGGATGGCGAAAAGATGAAGATCATTCGGTTTGGTGATCAGAAGATGGGGCATAATTATTCAGCAGAAGCGCGTAAAAGCTTCAAAGCCCGTCACGGCAAGAATATCAAAAAGGGCAAGACATCAGCCGCATACTGGGCGAATAAGGTGTTTTGGTCTGGCAAGGGTGGTAGCACTAAGAGTCCACCTAAGTCACAGAAACAAAAGTTTGGTCGAGACTGATGGCAATTAGTCGGGCGCAAATGGGTAAACAGATTAAGAATGCGCCAGCAAAGAAGAAGCGCGTTTCTAAGAAGAAGCAAAAGGCTAGGAGGCCGTAATGGGTAAGAAAGAGATAGGGCAAATACTTGGTGGTGGTTTGGGTGGTTTAATAGCTCAAGAGCCATTAGCTGCTATCAGCCCTCTGGGTGGTTACCTGAAGCGTCAGCGCGATAAAAAGAAAGATCGGCGACTAGAGAGGGAGGCCGCTGAAGCTGCTGAAAAGGAGCGCATGGAAAAAATTACGGCTGGCTCTACCTCCATGAGCGCCGGAGGTAAGACAAGAACAAAGCCTATTGATGGGATAGCTATCAAGGGTAAGACTCGCGGAAGAATGATCTAGATGGCTACCAGCGGCACGTTTACATTCAACCTAGATCTTGCCGATTCACTGGAAGAGGCATTTGAACGGGCGGGTTTAGAGCTTCGCAGTGGGTATGACTATAAGACCGCTAGACGCAGCCTCAACCTAATGATGCTGGAGTGGCAGAACAGAGGCTTGAACCTTTGGTCTGTAGACTTTGCTACACAAGCACTTACCGCTGGAACGAATCAGTACACGCTAGATGGCAAGATTCTAGACATTATCGAAGCTTTTGTCAGGACAAGTGCAGGTGAGGTCAATCAGCAGTTTGACCAGTCGATGACTCGAATCTCTGTAAGCCAGTACTCGAATCTTTCAAACAAGCTCACGCAAAGCAAGCCGTTGCAGTATTACGTCGAGCGTAACGCTGACGCAATCACAATCAATGTGTGGCCCACACCTGATGACCAAGAGACCTATCAGTTTGGTTATTACTACATGGAGCGTGTGGAGGATGCTGGCAACTCAGCGGCGAACAACATAGATGTTCCTGCTCGATTCTTGCCTTGCTTAGTTAGTGGTTTAGCTTATCAGTTAAGCATGAAGTACCCATCAGCGGGTGCTAGAGCGCAAGCCCTAAAGGCTGACTACGAAGAGCAATGGACGCTTGCCTCAGACTCGGATCGCAACAAAGCGTCATTGTACGTTTCTCCTGGGGGGTATTCGTTTTGAGTTCATACACTAGAGGTAAGTACGCTTTCGGTTACTGCGACATGACTGGGTTCAGGTATCCGCTCAAGGACTTGGTGCCTGAGATTGTTAACCAGCGACCTACAGGATTTTTGGTAGGCAAGGATGTTGTTGATCCAGATCAGCCACAGTTGCAGTTAGGTAAGGTGCGGGTTGATGACCCTAGAGCACTGAGAAATCCAAGACCTGACAGAGGGTTAGATGAAAGCCGAATACTGGCTTCTTTCAATCCAGTGGGTCAAGTTGGCTTAGATTGTTCAGGTCACGTCGGTATCGTTACAGTGGTGACAAGCTAATGGCGTGGACGTTCACAACCCTGAAGACAGCGATACAAGATTACCTTGAGACAAACGAGACAACGCTTGTTACCAATCTTCCTACGATAATTACTCAAGCAGAGGAGCGGATTCTTAAATCTGTTCAGTTGCCTAATTTCAGGAAGAATGTCACGGGTACACTGACACAATCAAACACCTATCTAGAAACTCCTTCTGACTTTTTGTCGCCTTACTCGTTGGCTGTAGATAACAGTGGTTACGAGTACTTGTTGTTTAAGGATGTGAACTTCATACGGCAAGCGTATCCAACAGCATCTACCACGGGGATACCCAAGTATTACGCGATCTTTGATGACACAACTTTCATTGTTGGGCCAACCCCAAACGGTAACTTAACAGTAGAGCTTCATTATTTTTACAGGCCGCAATCAATCACCGTGTCTTCTGACGGCACAAGCTGGCTGGGCGATAACGCAGAGAATGCGCTTTTATACGGTAGCCTTGTTGAGGCATATACCTTCTTGAAGGGTGAACCCGATCTGATGCAGCTTTATCAAGCTCGATACGACTCCGCTTTGGCAGATCTTAGAGCCTTGGGTGAGGGTTACAGCACAACTGACAGCTATCGCTCAGGCGAAGTAAGGTCTGCTAGATGACAGCGGTTGGTCATGTTGGCAACGTTGTTGTTGCCACAACACAGAACAAAGGACACGACCCTGATTTTTGGGCGGATTCTGCAACAAAGCGTATTGTCAGTGTGGGTGAGAACAGTCATCCGTTGCTTGCAGAGCAGGCGTTATCTTTCCAAGAAGACATACGGAAGGTTATCGGTTATTACATTAAGGAAGCGATCAGAAGTGATCGGGCAACTTTAGCTGCTGAAGTTGAAGCTCAGGGTCAACCTGATTTGGCAAACATAATACGGAGACTTACATGAGTATCACATCTGCGCTATGCACATCGTTCAAGCAAGAGATTCTTGTCGGCACACATAACTTTACCGCTACCTCTGGTAATACTTTCAAGCTGGCGTTGTACACAAGCTCTGCCACATTGAATGCAAGCACTACTGCCTACACCACATCAAATGAGGTGTCTGGAACGGGATACACGGCGGCGGGTGCAGCTTTAACAAGCGTGACCCCTACCACGTCAAGCACAACGGCGTTTTGTGACTTTGCCGATCTCACGTTCAGTTCGAGCACGATCACTGCAAACGGTGCCTTGATCTACAACGATACTCAGTCAGACAAAGCTGTTTGTTCTTTAGCCTTTGGTGGTGATAAGACAAGCACCGCTGGAGATTTCACCATACAATTTCCAACGGCTGATGCCAGTAATGCGATCATTCGTATCGCCTAGCGATGGCAATTGTTAATGGTTGGGGCAGAGGTACTTGGGGCCAAGGTGCGTGGAATGAAGCGATACCTGTTGAGGTTACCGGCGTTGCTGGTACAGGCGCTGTCGGGTCTGTCACAGTCACGGCAGACGCAATTGTCTCTGTCACAGGCGTTTCTGGCACAGGGGCAGTCGGGTCAGTCTCGATCATTGAAGGGACAGGCGTTACGTTCTCTGTTACAGGAGTTGC